>Ga0196962_10000131_pt1 | contig 46508 bp, 35 predicted proteins | sample S3v_20metaG_FD_183186 | JGI IMG/M metagenome (GOLD analysis project Ga0196962, IMG submission 183186) | Soil microbial communities from Anza Borrego desert, Southern California, United States - S3+v_20 | ecosystem: Environmental > Terrestrial > Soil > Desert | place: USA: California | collected...
GCCACCGAGATGTACGGCAAGACTATCAGGGTGACATACGCATAGGTCTACTATCCCCCGAAACGAGTTCGGCACCTCGCGTATAACAGCCGGAATTGGTGCGAGGCCGTCGGCGAACTCCACGGCCTCGCTACGCCAGTGAGAAAATAGAATGACTACTGGTTGCTGCGGTTGGCGCAGCAATTCCCCGAACTTCTTTAGGGACACGTCGCGCACGATCACGGCTCCCAACTGCTCTAGCAAAGGCACGAGCCTGTCCGTATAGCTGACGATCTGGAAGTAATAGTCTTGCCAGTCAGGGCAGCAGTTAGGTACAAAGTCCCGCCCTTGTGGGGTCAGGAGGGCGTGGAAAAATGCCTCGCGAGTGATCGGAATGCCAAAGGCAATGACGCAATCGCGCGGCTTCACTACTGTCCGGGTGACGACTTGCTTCAACCGAGTTTACGCAGGACCGGCCGAGGGATTTGAACAAAGAAGGTGTTCCTAAGTTCGTCCTCAATCTGGATGAAGAGATCTCGGTTGGTCAGACCGTATGTGCCCTTTAAGTCGGTGCGGGCCTGATTAACCATGCGCTCCATGCTCATGCGGTTCGGGTTGTTGGACAGCCGAGCAGCTACCGTATCCAGCATCGAGCGTAATGCAGCCCTAGACTTCGCGTAGACTCTCAACGTCAGTTGACGCCCGGCACTGATGAAACGGAGTGTGGCGGTATAGAACCCTTTAAAGCGTCCCTGCCTCACTAGGACTGGCTGAGTCACCGACCCTTCAACCAGACGCGGCCCGCGCGCAGCGTAACTGCTACGCGCATTCGCCGCGCTGCGCCCCGACCCGGAAAGCTCTATCCCCGCTTGAGTGCCGGCTTGTGGCCGCTGGATCCGGAAGGTGCCGCGCAACGCATCGGCTTTGGCCGGCGTGAAGTTACGAGTTCTTACGTCTACAGACCTAGCTCCGGCCCGTCGTTTGACCGCGCTAACCATCGCTTTGTAGTTGCTACCAACGTAGATAGGCTCGCCGCTACCGTCGTTAACGATATACGTGGTCGCCCCGTTAGGGGCCGCCCGGCTTTCGATCTCGACAGAGTAGGTGCTAACGCCGGTTTCGGCGTTAGCCAAGGAGAGTGATTCGTGGTCTCGAACCACTTCTATCCTGCTGCGCACGAGGCTGGGATTGACTTCAACCCCAGGGGCGTAAGTTCTCATCCACGCGCTCACCTCCTCCGTGGACATTCTCCCAGAGGAAGACCTGCGCTGCTGTGCTATAGCTCTGGCTATTTTGTTCGCGCAAATAGGGCAGGTCGCTGCCGGCCAAGGATGAACAACCCGTCCCCCTGCACCTCGCACACCCCCTATCCCAGGTGTGCGGCGTATTCGGACTCGACCCCTTTGTGCTTCAGCAGGAACGGCAGCTGAAAGGATCATGAATAGGCTGAGGGTTACGACAGTTGTGCGCTTTATGGTGATCATTTCTTCCTCCTGTTAGTGAGGCTCTCGTTAGACGAGTTTGCACCGCCGGGGATGGCAACTCGAACTACTGACTCTTTGCTTAAAGTTCTACGTAAGTCCTAATAAGGTCGGAGGTGGCGCTCCGTCCGGTTTACTGTTGCGCGGGAGCCGACCAAGAGTGAATATCGTCAGCAGTGGCTGCTTTGAACCGGTGTACGATACTCACCCGCTTTTCACCTGTTAATTACTAATCGTTACACTATCTGTGATGATCGTTACGCTTATTGGTGAAAGTCCGGGTCGGCGCAGGGGCGCACGCCCAAGAGCCTAACAAATGTCCTTCCCGTTGACCTTGGCTTAAGGCGCAGATTGCTTGAGGCGAAGTTCTAAACGCCGGTAGTCGTTAGCCGTTGGATTGGGAAACCTCTCCCTCGATGGCGGAGTTGTCTCACCCATCGACCTCACCTCAAACCGTTCCTGCCTGACATTAAGGCTCTTTAGCTTTTCCTCAATAGCCCTTTTACGGGCATCGGTGTTGTTCCTGTTACCGGACTCCGATCCCTCCGGGTCGGTGTGGACGTCAATCGTCACCCTCAAGCCCGTCTTCGACAAAACGGCGGCCAGGTTGGGCAAGAAGCTTTTCAGCGGCTCCTCGTCAACCCCACTCCCGCCTTTAAGATCAGTCACAACGAGTCCGCCGGCGGATTGCAGTCCCGTGTAAATTTCCCTCTGACGCTGATTGTCGAATGAGGGAGTAGGCAGGGTCGCGGCCGGGGCAGGTCCGACGGGCGGGACATCTGGGTTGGGCGGGCTCCCGCCTCGGTAGAGGTAGTTGAAGAGCAGGATGCAGACCACAAGGAAGAGCCCGCCCCAGATGAACAACTCGGCTCCGTGGGAGGCCAACCAAGCCGAAAGCGGCGACGCGCGACGCTTGTCAAAGTCGCGTCTCGGATTTTCCTGATACACGCTGACGGCGCCGGCAGAGACTTTGGCAGGGGCCGTGCGGGACGGCGCCTTAAAGGTTGAGCCGGCGGCGGCCGGGCCTGCCCTGAAGAGGTTCTTGACGAGCGTGTATTTCGCCAGTTCGGAGAGTTGCGAATCGGTCGTGAGGACGCTTTTCCAGAATAGTTCCGCGCGCTTCGAGAGCTTAAAGCGGTTTGCGGGGACGCGCCCCAGGCTTGCCCACGGGAACGGCAGCCTCTTTCGCGAACGCGTCTCCCTGTAGTAGGGGCTGTCGATGGTTGGGGTCTCAGGCTTTGGCACAACCTCGATGTCGAATCCCGCGATGGACCAATCGTCGTGCCCGATGTGTCCGTAGGAGGAAGGCCATTCGCGCGCCTCATCCGTCAACTCTTTGATGCCCTTCGCGTCACCCAGTAACTCCCACGCCTGATCTTCGGTGCCAACGCCGTCGGAGAAAGCCCGCACGCGGTACACAGCCGCCTCGGATAGTTGAACCTCCTCCAACGTGTCCCGGGGGTTGAACCCTACGTGAGCAAATCGGCGCGAGCCGATCGGGTCGGGGAAAGTGTCGTAAGCCCTCGAGTCAAGGATTGGCTCAGGTGCCTCCTCGCCATCGCGCTGGCACGTAGCGAAGTAGCCGGAGTTACCGTAGCGGATGAGAAGGAGCACCGGGTTAGGCGGCCCCGTGTAGATTGTGGCCACGACCAGCGTCGTCTCGAAGTTCTTTCCGGGGGCGCGATGGCGTAACCTCGATACCTCCTCGTGGATGCTTGTGACCAAGCGGCACAGGTTGTCTTTCGCCTCGGCCAGCGAAGCGTATTGCTGTGGCCGTTGCCAATTTACCGCGACCGCCTTGACCTTTTCCACGGCTAATGTACCGTTCGCCCTAGACGCGCCATCCGCGAGGAGGAAGATGGGCGTGAGGGCATCCTCCTTCGAAATTATAACGAGGTCCTGGCACAACCATTCCGGGCCTTTCTTTGTGGACGGCCAAGCCGCGCCCGAGTTGACAACCTTCCCGACCTTATATTCAGGCGGGCGCTCAGTCATCGGTTCCTCCCTTGCCGCGGCGTCCTCCGATTCGGCTACTTGAAACTCCGCCAGCAAGGCTTGGACTTCGTGCAAGTCCTCAACGAGCGACATAAATTGTTTCCGCTCGTGCCCGGTCAACTCCGCCGCGCCGCTTTTAATGCTCTGCCATCGGTCTTCGACACCAGCCACCGTTAACAGCAGGAGGCTCTCATAAAGGTCGCGCACGCGGAAGCCGTGCTCCCGCTGGCTGAGGATGTGGAAGGTTAGGAGCGCCAGCAGCCTCGCCTCGGCATTCTTTAACCTGCCGTCCCACCACGAGGTCTCGCCGCCGCCCGCCGTACCCTTGCGCCAGATATCCGACCACCCCTCCAGTGCCTCCTCTTCAGGCGTCTTATGCGGAGGCTCTTCGGCCTCCGGCGCTGGTGCTGCGGTGGTTCCCCCCCCCCTCTTTTTACCTACGCCCGCGCCGGTGCCCGGGGCACCTTCTTTTGAGCGAGACGAGGTGAAGCGTGCATAAACGGTCTTTAATTGGTCGGTCAAGCCGGACCATGATTTTTTGTCATCGACATCCTGTGGCCTCGCCGGCGGCGTGGCACCCTTGCGCAACGCCATGACCGTGCGCAATTCAGGCCAATCCTCTTCTTCATTCCTGAGCAGTAGGCGGCTGATACGAACCGCTAGACTGCCGGCCTCCGCGGTGTCGGAGAAGATCGAGGCGTAAAGCTTCAGCCACTCCAAGATGGCGTTGAATTCGTCCTCCGTTTGATACTTCTTCTGGAGCTTGCCGCCGGCGTTCATGGCCGGCTTGGCACCATCCAGGTCAACGCGAACGAGGCGACCCTGCTCGTCGATCGCATCATTCATAAAACTACCATCGAAATCTCGCCAGCCCCGGCTGAGCAGTTGGTCGGAGATGTCGGCCTGCTGCGCGGCATGTTCTAAAAGCTCCAGCGCGGGTGTATCGCGGATAGTGCGGTCAAGGAAGTTCTCGTAGTACGGTTTGACCATGAAGAAGATAGGTTGCTGGCCGGATGTCGCACCATCCGCGACCGAATAATAAAAGACCTCGGGCACACGGCGAGTCGTGGCCAGGCTCTTCATGGCCAGTAGTTCCAGCTCATAGAGGTGCTGCGCCTTGATCCCATCATTCGCTGAGCCCCTGTAGATCTTCACGACGAAGAGGTGCTGGCGGTGTAGGTCGTACGCCTTATAAAGCTCGGCGGTGCGAGACGTGGTAGCGATGGCCTCCACGATCTCAAAACCGGCCTCGTGTACCAATTTGCGGGCAGTCTCATCAACCTTCTTCGCCATGCCTTTACTGCCCCTCCTCAAGCGTCTCTATGAGCCGGACGAGACGGTCGGTCAACCGGTGGGCCGGGTGGCGCTCGAACTTCTTGTGCAGAACCTCCGCGACCGCGGATTCGACTGGCGCGCCTCCGTCCGCGCGCTCGAGCCAGACGGCAACCAGATAGTCGCCGTGGCGGTACACAAAGAGGCTGTCCTGGAACCTGTCGTTCTCATATGTGGCCGTGCCGGACTTGCCGTAGTCACCCTCCCGGCCCGGCTTTGTGCCGAGATGCTGCCGGCTGTCATCATCCTCGATGAACCACCCCGTCCCCCCTGGTATCAGCACCTTGCGCAGCGCCTCTCGCATACCGGAAATCATGGTGTTGCGGCGGCTGTCGAGTCCGTTCGCCAGCGGCGGGAAATCCTTAACGGCGTCGCCGCCGCCCTCTAAGGTGTGCCCCTCTTTGGTGCGCAGTGCCTCAACTATGAATGGTGAGATGACTTTGCCATCTGAAGCGGTACCGAGGACAGCGGCCAAGCGCATCGTCGTGAAACGGCTCTCCTCGCCCCCGAGGGCGTAGTTGCGGAAGGCGCTCATCGAGCTGGCGGAGAGCACTGGGAATTGCGAGCGGTCGGGGTAGAGGCCGTCGATCAGGTGGCGTTCGTCGAAGAATGAGGCAATGTTGCCGCGCACCAAACTCTCGTGGCAGGGGCGGCATTGCGGCGGCGACTGCGAGTTGCAGGGCCGGCAGACAAGGGGCGTGACGTAGAAGACCTGCTCCAGTAAGTCAAGGAAGTTCTGCTTGACCTTACCCCGGCCGCCAGCCTCCGCGAAGCGACGGTTAGCCTCCGGGGTAACCCCCGCCCCGGGCTGTTCGAGCGGTGCGCCTAACTCCTCCCCGTAGACATTCAGAAACGCCTGCTGGATGGCAAGATAGTTGTCCGACGGCGGTAGCAGTTCAGCGTGTGCGTTACCGAATAGCAGGTACCCGGCCGCGACCGTCAAGACTTTCACGGTCGAGCCAGCCATGTGTCGTTCCTGCGCGGGGCTGCGCCCCAAATCCACGTCACTAATCAGGGCGCGCCGCCCCTGAATCCAGCGGTTCTCAAAGCCAGGGTAACCTGCATTGGCAAGGATGGCACCCGTGCGCGCGTCGAGGATCGTGACCGCGCCGCGGCGCGGCCGCCCCATCGGGTGAATCTCGACGGGTTCGAGCGCCTTTCGAAGCAGGTAGTAGGAGCCGGCCTGCAACTCGGGGACGAGCGTCAGTGACACGTCACTTACAGAGTCTCGCCGAATGGCGTCGTCGAAGAACGATGTGCGCCCGCGGGCGCGAACGCCGAGCAAGTTGGTTGTTGACTCGCCAAGGATGTGTATTCGTGTGGGCCGGCCGTTGACCGCCTTGCTGAAGATGATGTCACCGAACTGGGGCGAGCCGGCGCCCCCCGCCCTCTGCGTCTGGCCGGGCGCTCCTCTCTTGGCCGCGACGACCGTAAAGCTACGCCCATTCCAGAGGAAGTACTCGCCTGCACCAACTTGTCTGCCGGGACCGCGCGCCTCGTCCTTGGCGTCGAAGGGTTGTACGAGCAAGACGAAGCCGCCCTGCGCGGCCTCGCCGAGACTCAAACGAAGGCGGCTGCCGTCCGCCGCGTGTAGTACAGCGCGGCGAGCTACGAGCACGCCCTCCGAGTCGCCCTGCGCTGGCCCCAACGGGGCCTCCCTGTCGGGTGCGTCCGGGCGCAGCAGCAACAGGACGCCCTGGCTCAGGACGCGCAGCCCCTCACGGGCGTTGCGCGCGGAGGAGGTGATCGGCACGGTCATCTCCTCCGTGCGCGGCAGCTCGTAGGGGTTAACGTACCTGAAGTTAATAGGCTTGAGGCTGACGGCGCGATACCTGGAATCCTGAAGGGCGAGGTCGAAGGGCTCGGCGAGGCCCCAATTGGCCGCGGCCGTGTACTGTTGAAGAAGCGTCAGGCAGCGTTCCCAGATGCGGCGATTGAAAACGAGGTCCGGGTTATCCGGCGGCTGGATGTCGTCGAAGGTGGGCGGGCTATCGGCGTCCAAAGGCGCGCCAGGCCGTGTAACGACGAGCGCCCGGCCGGACGCCGCTTGACCGATAACAACCTGATTGCGGCTGATGAGGTCGTTAATCAGCGCAGCCGTGTTCGGGTCTTCGAAACCCTCCTCCGCGCGCGTTAGGCTCTGGAGGATGAACGCCCCGGCAGCCAGCCAAAGCAGTACCAGCGCCGCGCCACACGTTCTGTAACGTGCCCAGTTGATCATGTGTTCACCTCCGCCTCACGGTAGGTGTGAGCCAGCGTGACGGTCCCGAGGAGAATAACGATGAAGCTCAGGACCGAGATGGTCGAGACGCTGATAGGCTGGAGGTCGAGGCCCGTCAGAGGGACAATCTTTTGCAGCGACGCCGTCATCACCCAAGCCGCCTGAAGGGCGAAGGTCAGGATTAGTGAGCCGCCGGCAGCAAGGAGCGTCTCCCGGGCGCGGTCGAAGTAGCCCTCCCCGTCGTAGTCATCGCCGGGAACGAATCGCGATGCGTAGCTCGTCTTGAGGCCGTCGAAGAGGTGGTAGTAGAAGGCGAAGAAGGCGAAGAAGACGAAGGCGAAGACCAGCCAGCCGAAGTACCCGGCGACGAAGGCCGCGATGAGATCGTTGTGAATATTCGACCTGACCTCGGCCGGGATCAGGAGGTCAAGGCCGCGGCCGCCCTCCCGCGCCATGTCCCTAGCCAGCCGCAGATTCTTCGCCTGATCAAAGTAAAGGACGCCGACCTCCGGCCCTCCCCACGCCAGCCCAAACCGCGGCGAGCGGCTCAGCCACGCTACACCGAAGCCCCCGACAACCAGCACCAGCGCCAGCAGCGCCGGAACCAGCCGCCGCCGGGTCGAGAGGAAGAGCGCGAAGAAGAGGCCGGCCGCGAGCAGACTTGCGCCGCCGTTGTCGTCCGAAAAAAAACGGTAAAAGCCGACTGCCATGAGGCCGAAGAGGCTGATAATCAACAGCCACCAACCGGTCATCTCCTCCGCCTCACCGGCGGCACGCGCCGCGGCGCTGACCCAGATGATAACGACTGGCAGCAGCAGCGTCGGCAGGTGTATGCGGCCGATGCCGAGCGTCAGGGCTTCCTGTCCGCCCGCCATCCACGTGGCGAAGACGAGAACGAGGATGGCGACCAGCGGCGAGAGTATCCACCGCCACATTAGGGACGGCGACCACTCCGCCTCGTTAATCCGCCTGAGCGCCCGGTGCGCGACCCAGTTAGTCGCCAGCGCGAAGGCTAACGCCCCCACACACTGGAATAATACCTTCACGCCCGCGCGGAAAACGTCCCACAGGCCGTAGGACGTGGGCGCGAACGGCAGGCTGATGAGCAGGTAGATGACGAAGAAGATCGGGTAGAGGGCGAGGAGCCTCAGGTAATCCGACCGCGACGACGTCTCCTCGCCCGACGAGAGCGGGATGCGTAGCATGCAGAGGAACAGGACGCAGTAATAAAGAATCGTTAGATACTCGGAGAACCGCCCGCTGTGCGGCGGGAAGAGCGCGTCGCGCCCGCTTAGGACGAGTGAGATGCTGACGAAAAGGCCGGCGCAACTGTAGATGAGAAAGCCGCGCGGCCAGCGGACGTGCGGGCCTACGAGTAAGGCCACGCCAGCCAAAAGGATGGCCGCGACGAGCTTGAAAGCAAACAGCCTGACCACGTTGACCTGCGTGCCTAAGAACGGTCTGACGTGGTGACCGTAGGAAATGATGTTGGTGCCGACGATCGCTTCATCTCCCGGCCGGAGGTTGATCGGGGCCGGCGGCGGGGGCGGCTGTGAGCCCTGCGCCGCCGCTTGCGCCGTCACCTCATCGCCCAGCTCGCCCTCGGCGAAGAGCCTGAGGTGGTTGTCGAGCGTGGAGATTCGATAGCTGCGGACCGGCCGCCCCTCGCGAAAGTGGGAGCGGAAGAGCAGTTCATCGTGGGCTACGGGGAGCGGTTCGGGCGCGGGACCGAAGACGAGTCGCGTCTGGTCACGGTTCTGTCCGTTGGCGTCGCGGCGAATATCGTAGAAGAGCGGCCGTGCCAAGCGCAGCCGCAGTTCGTTCGAGTCTTCGGGGATAGATACGGTGAAGCTGGCCCGCCCGAGAGTGCCGCGCGCCTCAAAACGATCCCCGTCCGACAACTCAAGCGCTTCGGGCGACCCCGGCGCGAGCCGCTCGCGTCCCGGCAGGATGCGACCACGCCGCACGACCACCTCGTCGTCGTCGGCCTTGATGAGGTATCCGGCCCCCTCGCGCGAGATGCGGAACGAGACATTGCTCATCTCAGGGCTCTGGAATGGTACGTCAACCGACTGGTCCTGCCCGTCCCCGCCGTACCCGAAGCTGCGCTGCTGCCCTGGCGGTAATTCGGTCACGAAGCCCGTTAAGACGACAGCGTCCGGCACCCTGTCGGCCATCCGCCAGAAGTTGGTCAGGACAAGGTAGGCGGCGAGCAGGAGGAAGAGCCCCCCCAAGATGTAGAGTGACGCCCCGCTATCGGAGGGGTCCTGGAGTGGCGCTGAGGGCTCGCTCCCAGCATCGTTAGGCATAGGTGCTCCTGAAATTTTATTCCGCCGGGACGGAGTACGCCGCGGCTACTTGCTCATCAACTCAGTGGCGGACGGGGTGGCATTAAGGATGAGAGTGACCTCGTAGTCCCCTAAGTAGACGAGATACGAGCCGTTGAGATCAAGGTTAATCCCCTGGTCGTCCAGTCGCGATAATGGGTCGGTGCCGCGGCTCGTTGTTCGCGCCACGTTGCGGTAATAGACGGGCTGGCCGTCGCCGGACTTCATCTTGACCGCGACCCACTCGCGCTCGAATACGAGGGCGTTGATCTCCATATTGGCGCTGAGATGTGGGAACGAGCGCCCACGCCCGAAGACGTGCTTCTTGCCGGAGAGCACGATGTCTTTCTTAGAGTTAAGCGAAATGAAGGCTGCGTAATCCTTTCCGATTTGCTGCGCGTAGGCCCGCTGAAGGTCATTGAGTGGCTGGAGCTTGTACTGCTGCAACTCGCCCCCGCGGCCCGCCCCGAGCGCGTTGGTGACCACAATCTCGTCGCCGAGCGAGACGTCGGCGCTCTCCCCGGCGCGGAGCGTCTGCTGTCCATTGATGGTGCCGACCATCGGCGGCGTGGTCCTGAGCAGGCTGAGGCGGTAGCCTTGCTGCCCATCGCCGTGCGGCGTGAGGGTGAAAATGTGGCGCGGCCTCTCGTTGGCCGCCGGGTGGAGCATGACTTCCGTGGGCTGATTCGAGGGCAGGAACTGACCCGTGATGCGAAAGATGTTCTGGTCGGCGGAGAACTTGATGGCGCGGTCGAAGAAGCCGAAGCGGTAGCGGCGCTCCCGGCCGTTAGCGCTGGCGATGATGTCGATCCAGCGTGTAATGTTTATGACTTGATCCTCGCCGAGCTTAAAGGGCTGGGGCGTCCGCTCCGCCTCGATTGCCAGCGTTTCCTCCGGGTAGTCGGAGACGGGCGTCTTCCTGTAATTGCGTCCACCGCCCGTGTCGATGTAGTACTGCACGGAGGGAACACTCTCCATCCATTTTTTGGCACCGCCGACGTCGAGAATCACTTCATCGATCTCCCGCTTGAAGTTGGTGTGCCTGAAGTTGCAGTAGAAGCTGAGCCCGAGCGGGTGGCTGTTGACGTTCTTGAGCGATTCGGCCCGCGCGAGCAGGTCGAAATCAGCGTCGATAACAGTCGAGGCTTGGTCCGCGTCGCTCCTCACCCACGCGCAGATTTCCGCCTTCTCCAGGCGCTCGCCCTGCTTGTAAATTTCCATCTGCCCGAGAATGAGTTGGTCGGTGCCCGGGAGCATCTCGGTGTAGTCGACCGGGGCGTAAATCCGGCCACGCTCCAGCGGGCGCACGATCATCCTGTTCCGGACGAGGACGTCGTAGGCCGGGTCAAACTTCAAGTTGCGACTGATGAGGTATACGCGTGATCCGTCGGCAGTGGGCGTCACATCCTCTTCGGCCGCGCCGTCCTCGAAACCGCCGCGACCGCCGAACAGCTTATCCTCACACGCGCCGACGAAGGTGCTCAGGTCGCCGCTGAAATACCTCCTGAGAATGACGCTGTTACTCGCCATGGGGTAAATCTCGACGTGCTCGTAGCTGTTGACGTTGTGCTCCATGAAGGCTTGGCGGATCTGCTCGCCCACCTCGTTGGCGAACTTTTCGGTCTCTACGTCATCGGCGAAGTCGGGCGCGTCGGAGTGCGGCTTGGGCATCCTGACGAGGAGGAACTTGCCAAAACTGATGCTGGGCGGCCCCAAGTCTTCCTTAGTCCTCGACCCCGCGCCGCCCCCCTTCTTAGTGGAAGGAGACAGGGGGCGCTGCCCGTTGCCAGGCTTGGGCGTCGGCTTGAGCTTCTCCATGACCACTTTGAAGTAGTTCATGATGTCCTGGATGATGGTCACCGTTACTATTCCTTTCTTCGCGCTCAGATGAGGCTCACGGTCTTCAAGGTAGGTTGAGCGGCACGGGCTCGCCGGCACCGGCATCGTAGTCGGAGGGAAGGAGTCCGTGCTGGTAGAGCAGCGCGGAGAGTTGCCGGATGAACTCCGGTGAGGGGGCCGCCCCTGAGGGGTTAGTGGCGCGCGCCGCGATGATGATCAAGGCGCGCTGTTTGCGTCGCTCCGCCTCCGGCATTCGGGCCGCGATGGCGTTCTCTTCCTTCTCGGAAATGGGTGCCGTGCCGGGCGGCGCTTTCTCGCCGGCCGAGATTCCCCAGAACCCCTTAGCCGCTATTCCCGGTGTGTTCTTGATCGTCGTCGCCACCGACGTAACGCGATTGCGGCAGAGTTGGCGGTTGGCCTCCGGGTCTCCATCAAAGGACGCGCCGGCGAAGACAATCAACCAGGCGTCCTTCACCTCCTGCCGGAACGATTCCGACGATAGCGTTGCGCGGAACTTATCAGCGTTGTCCAGTGTGGCGTTCCCCGAGAGGAATCGGTTCGCGTCGAACTCGAGCCGGCGCAGCTCGTAAGACTTGCCATCCGGGAGCGTAGTGGACGCGCGCGTCAGCATGTATTCGATAGCGTCAACCGGTTGCCCGACCTCCATCTTGGCCGTCGCTGCTGCCGGCTGGGGAGCGCCTATCTTCCAGAGCGAATTTCTGAAATACCACCCCGTATAGCCCAAGCCGGCCGCCGCGATAATGATCAGGAAGGTTATAATCCTCCGCCTCTTCCGGCGGATCGCGTCTAGCCGCGCCCTTTCGGCCTGTGCCTCCCGGTGCGCATCTATGCGGATGGCAATCTCATCCTTCGGAGCCCATGAAGGGTCTTCCGGCGCGTCGGATGTGTTCTCCATATCCGTCTTGAATTCCGATGTTTTAGACATAGCAAGATAGAGTGGCCGCCCCGACCCGCTTAACGCAGTTCAGGAACAATCCTTCTAAAGACGTATGACTCCGGTTAAATAAGAATATCCGGAAAGGGGTTCGTTAAGTGCCTAAAGTTTGTGAGTCAAGCACTAAGAACAGTCTGATAAATCCGCCGGGTGGTGCGAGGAGTTAAAATCCTATGGGAACCTGGTCTTGAGAAAACGTCAGCAAGCGCGTATGAAATGAAACCTAATAAAGTGCGCGAGAGGAAGGCCGGGAATTGAACTTGCCTGACGGTGTTTCTCTGAGTACTGAGAACTACATGAATTTGCATGAGGCAGCTAACCACAACTCAATTATGAGCGCGCGAACTTTAATTCCTGAAAAACATACTGTCAAGAGTTTCCTGAACTGGAATTGCCTAAAAGAGGTGCAGCAGGCGTTATAGCTGGTTCGTTTAAGTGAGTTTTGGGTTAGTTATCCACACACTCTATTTTCGATTAACATTAATCAGAGTCTGATAAAGAAACCCATAAAGCAAGTTTTCCGGTTTTCTGGTCTAAATGTTTACGTCTGCTTGGAGATGTCGGTACACTTCAGGAAATGAGTGGCTACCTTATGACGTAACTACCGAACTCGGACGCTGTTTTGGATGAATTTCACCCTTTAGGCATCATCACCGCTTCAGCTTTCTACTCGTTGTTGCCCGTTTGGTAATCCTCCTTTCTGATCTCACAGGAAGCATCTTGGGAAGACCAATCTCATCATCTATCAATAAGTCGGTAGATATACCTGCGAGGCGAGCATACATTAATAACGTCGGCAAGCTAGGTTCACGCGTCCCTAACTCATAGCCGCTGATGCGACTTTGCGTAAGCACATCCTCTAGCCCCAGTTGCCGGATCATCTCATTTTGGGATAGTCCTAACGCCTTTCGTATGTGTAGCAGCTTCTCAGCTAATCGCTCAGGCTTCTGGCGGCTATAGCGTCCCATCAGGAAACCCCCTTTCCTGATGAGCCGCAGCCTGGAGCCAATCTCTTGCAACTAAACCAATAGTGGTTTAGCTTAGTCGCCATGTGATTTGCAGCTGGAAATGCCTTTTTCAGTTTCCAGCCGCAGCACATCACAAGCGATGTTGTGCCGCTCCAAGCATTAGCTACACATCAATTTATCAAACTTACTGGCGACAGAAGATAACAGAACTCCTGTCGCCAGTCACCGCTGATAAGGATTCAACGTATGCTCTTCTCTCGAGGAGTTCGTCTCGCCCTCCACCTCACGTGCGCTTTGTCGTTAAGCATCATTACTTCCGCCCAAGCAGAACATCGCTCACCGACGAGTCAATCCGCAGCCGTCACAGCCCGTCAGGCTGACGTGTTACCCTCCACCGCGCGCCGGCAGTGGGATGCCGACCGCGACTGGCTACGCTTCACCACCGGCATCCTCGGCGACACAGCCATCACCGACGATATGAGGGCGCTGCTCGCCTCCGGCGTCGCCCCTGACACGCAGGATAGGTTTGGGCGTACGGCATTACACGCCGCGGCCGTGCTAGGGCAGATCGAGCTGGCGCGCTTCCTGCTAGCCCGTGGTGCCAACATTAACGCCCGCGATCGGGAGGGACGCACTCCACTGATGATCGCGACCTCCGCCGGCGGCTTCGACCTGTTCTCTGGCTTTGCCCCCACCTCGCCGTGGGAGTACTTCTGGACCGAATCTCTATGCTGGCCGGAGCCATCTAAGGCGCGCGACAGACGCGTCAAGCCGCTACGGAATTGGTATGCCATGGTGATGGCCGGGGCACCGATGCTGAAGCTGCTGCTTGATGCGGGGGCGGACGTGGCCGCCAAGGATAGCGCCGGTCGCGACGCCCTCGACCACGCGGCACTCGGCGGCCCGACCGGCTTCGAGCGAATGCTCGTCGGGAAGGGCGGCACCACCGAGCAGTCGCGCTGTGATCTCACGCCTGAACGCTCCCCCGAGGTGCGTGGCCTGCGCCTCGGCATGGACCTACGGGAGGTGGCGGCACACTTCAGCGTCTCCGGCCTGCCGAAGGCCGATCTGTGCGGGCGGCTGGCGCTACGGCTCGACTGGGGCGCAGAACTGCTCGGGCAGCCGGCCGCACGCCCGCAGCATCTCGCGGGCGTGCGGCGGGCCGGGCTGGGCTTCCTCGACGGCCGGCTGGCTTACTTCCGTGTGATCTACAAGCGCGAGGCGGCCCCGCTCAAGCTTGACGAGTTCCGCTTGACGCTCTCTGAGTCGCTGCGGCTGCCGGGGAGATGGCGCAGGGCGAGTAACGAGGTACTCGGGGATCAGTCCTACTCCATTGCTTGTGACGGCTTCACGGCGGCGGCGGGTTACCACGTCGGGCCGTACGTGGAGGTGATCGACGAGGCGGCACTCCGGACGCTGCTCGGGAGGGATGCCGAGACGCGGCTCAGAAGGCTGCGCGAGGGCGAGGCCGAGCGGGAGCGCAGGAGGCGTGAGTTTAAGCCGTGAGCGCCGAGCAGGCATCTAGGCGCTGAGTGCTGGGTAGTCGTGATGCAGAGGCTAGGGCAATCATTCGACACTCCTTTAAGCAGATAAAGATACCCGAGGCAGCTGACGGATGGGCGACGAGCAATTCAGTATTAGCGAAGAAATACTGACGAAGATCACTTCAAAAGAGGCTACTCAGGTAACGCGCTATCTCAGCGTAATCTTCATCCGGTTGGTGCGCGCACCCCGTCATCTTTGGGAGCGCGACAACGTGTTGCGCCTGAAGGGAGAAGTGCGGGACGGGCAGACTGTCTCCGCCTGGGAGCAATTAGTAGCCTTGGTTAAGGTGTCGCCAAAGACTGCTAGGAGAGCTTTGTCTTGGCTCCATAGTGAAGGTGTCATCGTCTACGCTACCGATGATAGAACAGAGATCGTTATTTCATTCAAAGGTATATCCGGCCGCGCCACCCAGAACTGAAGTAGCTTCGGAGTCACTTTGCATGGAAGTTCGGCTTGATCCGAAGCAATTCCTTAGCCGCTCCATCTAGCCACCCTGTTCCCGCCCCTTACGGAGTCTCCGGCCCGTTTATCCCCACCTACAATCTTGTGGTCGATCACTTAAGGATGCGATAACATAGTCTTTCCCTTGATTTCAGATTTCACGTCGTCTTCACCGGCAGTTCCTTTATGTCTCAGCTCCTAAAATGTCGGGAAGAATCGTAGATTTTAGTAAAGAGATTCCCTTATGTATGAAGCGGAAGATTTCGATCAATTTTTCTCCGAAATTGCAGAACGACTGCAAGTGTCCGATGAGGAATATCAATTTTGGGAAGAGCCCGGAATCTTGGAAGAAATCAGGATGGGGGAGATCCATCTAGGTAGCTTTCTGTATAAGGCGGAGAGGCATGAGATGCTGGCGCTACTCTCCGGTCTGATAGGGCTCTTCGTCAGGCGACACGTCGGTGACGAGGGCGCTCACCGGCAACTTAACATTATTCGTACGTTTACCTTCCCGAAGCGGTATCAGGTGCACGACCAAGTCATTGAAAAGCTTTCAACAATGTATCGCAGCGGCCCCCTTACGCGCGCGTGGGAACTCCGCAGGCTGATGCACAAGCTCTCAGACTTAATTACTCCGTTAACACCCGGTGCCAAAAACCCGCTTAGTGGTCCGGTCAAGCTATCGCCCCAGGCTGATCCTAGCCACCCTTTATACCAGTCCGTCATTAGGAACCTTACGCGCAGGACGACGCTGCAAATGCTGTCCATCCGCATCTACATGGAAGCGGCAGACGGAGCAGATGAATTCGGCATTGACGAAAGGTCACTCAAACGAGATCTTCAAAAGCTCCGCCGATGGGAGCAGGCTGACGAGACGCACTCTCGGATGAAAGAATACTTCGCCGCAGCCGAGGCCGGCGTGTCATGGAAGTCACAACTCCCCACCCGCAAGTACTCCGAATCTTGGGTTCCTCTACCTCTTGGCGAGACTGAAGCTACCGTGTCTGCAGCGCGCCGGAGGCTTACCAAACGAGTTAAAACGGACCTCAAAAAACCGCCTTCCAAGGGGTGACAATCTTCGCCCGAAACAGCCATTAACCGAAGCAAAGTAAGTAGGTCACACTTTATGTGCGAACGATGAGTTCGCACATAAAGGCAGCGATAGTGTCTCCCAATGTATAGGTGAGCGGGCTGCGGGCATGGATGCCATATGCCGGTTGACGGAGGCGACGAATCAGCGTGACGAGAACTACATTAAAAACCACAAATACGTGGGAACCTCGAGACGAGTCGCGCCTTATCGGACGTCATCTTCTCTCATTATTTTATTGTTGGTTTCACGTTCTTCGGTTCTGCGTACCTTCCTGTGGATTCCTCCCCACTCCCCCCCACCCTCACACCCTAATACCTCGTTGGTTCACGACCCCGGCCTCGATATTTTCGTGTTGGCCTGACAACACGACAGGCCGATTCAGGCGACTTAGAACGAGCCAGCCAACACGCTCCGCCCCTACCCATTGCCATATCCCAACATAACTTCATCTGGATGGGGGTTGCTCACCGATGGCGAGGATCAACAACATTTTACTAATTTACCGAAGAGGGCAGGTTCAACACATAAGGTAAATCTGATCTTATGGCGCTGCCACGTCCCAAGCGATTGACAAGCAACAAGAAACGCGCCGCATCCTTGACTCGGCAGCGGTTCCAGCAGCGGCTTGAAGTATTGGAAGGGACCTCATGCGACGACGGCGACATTCTCAATCTGCCCAACTGGCGCACTCGGCAGTACAGAGAGACAGAACATGACATCATCATCGAAGCCGAACTGATCACAGAGATAACAGATCCGTGCACCTGCGGCGCCCCGCTGTCAGCTTTTCAGAAGTGGGGGCCTACCAAACTGGCTTATCTTCACGACCTACCCATCAGATGCAAGCGTACGCGCGTGTACTACCAAAAGCAGCGGCATCGATGCACGGCATGCAACAAGACGCTATCGCAACCTATGGCCGGCGCGGACGAGCGGCACAGGTTTACGACACGCCTGGGCGACTACATCAAGCAGGAGGGGATTAACCTATTTAGGACCTTCGCCGAACTGGCAGACGAGGTGGGCTACTCCGAGCAGACGATTAGAGACATCGTCACTGCCCACGCGGTACAGATGGAGAAGGTGAGGCGTATCGACACCCCTTTATGGATCTCCATCGATGAGGTCTACATCGAGAAACAGGAGCGTTGCGTCATTACTGACCCCGCCGGCCAGCGTGTTATCCACATGCTCCCCACTAACAGGAAGCTTGAGTTGGAGGTGTGGCTGCTTCAGCTCCCAAATCGGCACAAGGTTAGGCTTGTGACAATAGATATGTGGACTCCTTACCTAGGGGCGGTGCAAAGGCTATTACCGACGGCGACCATTGTCGTCGACCGCTACCACGTCCACAACCTACTTAACGGCGGAATTAAGGATGTGCTGGGAGTGGTGCGCGACAGCATGTCTTACTCAGAACAGCGGCAATACATGCGCGACCCCCTAATACTTCTGACCAGCAGGTACCACCTGGAGGATGTGGAGAAGAAAGGTGAAGAGATTGACGGGGAAAACGCCCACAAGCCGAGTCAGGTCGAGATTAGAGATAAATGGTTGGAGGAAGTGCCTGACGTGGCGACGGCCTACTGGCTCAAAGAGAGTTTCTCCGACATCCTCCAGCTCCGAGACAGGCAGAAGGCGGAAGAACTCACAGACCACTGGTTAAGCCGGGTAGAGGAGTTCATCGAGGAACTTCACTTTAAATACCAGAAGGAAAAGGGCAGGAAGCGGGACTGCCCGTTCGCCAACATCCACACGACCATCAAAACATGGCGGCCCTACATCTTGAACTATATCGACAGCAAAAGTATCTGCTCCTCAACGGTGACGAGCTTCTTTGCCGAGCACGTCAACAAAAAACTCAAAAGCGCAAAGTCCCTCGGTAACGGCATCGCGTTCGAAACCATCCGGATGAAGGCCATCCACGGAGGCGTGATGGTGAAGCGCCGACCGCCGCATCCGCTGAGCGACCAGCAGCCGCGTTCTAAGGCCGAGCGCCCCAAAAAAAGGAGAGAGATCAACCCGGACTCTAACCTTGAACAGCTAAAGCGGGCGCGAGAGGATAGAGACGAAACGAAGAATTTACGCCCCAAACCGCAGACGGTGCCGGGGTGGGCCACCCGCTTCTTGTCGACGCCCTTCATTCCCGCCCCGGAGGCCACTCCCGGCGATTTAGAGGTGCGAAAAGGTGGGGACGTCCTTCAATATAACGCGCCCGTCAGCCAAGGTGAGGCCGACGCCGCAGCGCTGCCACCTCTTACCCCCGACGTGGTCGTTCACGTGCAGACTTCCAAGGCTGAGGGAGAGACTTCGACATCTGGGAAGCAGACCGTAATGGGTAAACGCAAGCGGCCAAAGGTTGCCCCCAACCAGCTAACGATGTTCCTAACATAAGGTTGCCCGCGGAGTTTAGGCGAGAGGCGACTCGTCTTCTCCGTTCACTCAAAAAGGAGATGATCTATGAAATTCTCAGCCCTCTCCGGATGGAAGATCGTTGGCATCAGTAAAACAGATGTCTCCATGGTAGTTCAGGTCAACCTGCTGACTAAACCGCTACGGTGCCGGCACTGTAGCGCCTCTGCAGAGTTGCTTCAAGAAAACGGCAAAACCGCGCTGCGGGTGCGAGATATTCCTACGCGGGGTAAGCGGGTCGAAATATCGCTATCGCGACGCCGCTATGTCTGCAGCAAATGTAACGGCACCTCATTACAGCCGATGCCTGGGATTGACGAGAACCTTCACGCAACCGTCAGGCTGGTCGAGTTGGCGGCAACGCGCGCGTTCAGGCGTCCGTTCTGGCAGGTGGCGGGGGACCTCAGCCTCTCGGAGAAATTTGTGTGCGCGGCCCTCTCTCAGGAAGTCGAGCGATTGGAGAGTCTAGTGTGCCTCGAAGCACCCCGCCACTTAACGCTCGACGTCATATACGCAAGTACCCCGAAAAGGGTGCTCCTGACTGATGCCGAGTCACACCGCGTGATCGGCATTACTGCCGACGCTGGTATGCTAAACGTCCGTCAAACCCTGCTTGATCTCTCGGAGCGCGAGCGCATTGGAACCGTTACCATACCCATGTCGCGCCTCCTCGCGACCGCAGCCAGCCTGACACTTCCCCGAGCGACAATTGTTGTTGACCGCTTCTGTGTAATGAATCTCGGTAATCATGCCTTCGAACAGGTGCGGGAACGCGTGCGTCTCCACCCACCCCCACCTAAGGACGGGAAAGTGTTGGTGGCGGCTGCCTTTTTTCTAAAGGCCCGATTTATCGACGTCTTCCGCACGGACTCAAGCTGCGTAGCCCGCCGGCGTTACGCGGAATGGATGGCGGAGTTGCCGGAGGAGTTGATGTTCGCCTTCGGCCCGGTGGTGCGAACAGTTAACCATTGGAGCGAGCACATATTCGGCTATTTTGACCGCCATTTTCCGGAGGCGAATCTTGGGGCAACTGACCGGTCGACCGAGGATGCTCTGCCCAATGAACAAAGCACCGGATTCCAGCAGATTCCCACTCAAGACTTGCGAAATGCTGTTACCGGATGACGTTCACAAAGTGTTAAGCGTTCGGGTATCTCGCTTCGGTCTCAGGATTGTGGGTGCAACGCTTCATGGCCCCGTTAGGATGGTTCGGGGTGATGACCCTGCGCCAGCCGCTATGGTCGCAGAACTGGCAGGCCGCCGCGGCCGCCCTGGCCGAGGCTGATTTCGCCGCCTGCCGCTTCTTCTCCTGCTCTTCAAGGTAGGTGGCGGGCAGGGAGTAATTCCCTTCTATCGCGGCTATGAGCCAGCCTGCGGCGTTTTTTCTGGGCTTACCCAAGTCTCGGTATGGGTAGGCCGCGAGCTGCTCCTCCACGGCCTCCCTGTAGGCCTTAACGAGCTCCCGCGCCTTAAACTCGGATATTCCGAAGCCCTCGGGCGGCTTTCCGGTCAGCTTTGCTATCAGCGGCTCCGCCTCTGGCTCCGCTCCGGCGGGCGTTTCTGCAGGGGGCAGGGACGACGGGGCCACCTGCGACAGCGGGAGGTCCTGCTGCGCGGCCCTCTTCTTCCGCGGGTGGCGGCTGCGGATTCGGCTGATCGAGTTTCGGGCCCCCTCCCCCGGGTAGTACCGGATGATGAAGTCGACCTCCTGGCCGGGCTCCCTGATCGCCCTGTACTCGACCCTCTCCACGTAGCCGAGGGCCTTGTGGTCTTCGATCAGGTCGTTCATCTGCTCGACCACCCTGTAGCGCTCAGTGTGCCTTTTCAGGGTGTGGTGCCTCTCGACATACCAGGAGTAGCGGATTTCACAGAACCCTTCCTGCTGGCCCCTCCTATTCTCCATGACGCCGAAGATCTTCGGTGCCAGCAGCTCGTACCAGCGCCGGGCTGCCGGGCTGACCGAGAAGAGGTACTCGTTGTCGATCGGGCGCTGGCCCTGGTGCTTCTGCATCTCCACCTCGTGCGGGTGGAGCAGGAGGTAGACCGTATCCTCCAGGTCGAAATCGAAGCTGAAATTACCTTCCTCGAGCTCCTCATCCGTCAGGTGCTTGCTGCCGATGGAGTAGATGCTGACGCGGGAGAACTCGCCCTTGATGTGTCGGTATAGTGCCCTTCCCTCTTCGTCCCTCTCGGCCGTCGGCATCCAGAAATCCGCCTCGCACCAGGCCGAGCCGATCTGCCGGATCGATTTCAGGAGCCTCCTCGACTCCCACCCGCCGATGGAGCGCCCGAGCGTGCGCAGGCACTCCCTGATGCTCCCCAATGGGATGAGACTCGGGAGCCTGCCAAGCAGCCGCTCCCTTTCGGCGTCCATGGCCGGCTTGACGAGCCGCACCCACACCTCGTGGGCCTCGATGCCGGGCGCGCCGATCGTCGGGTTGGGGGTCACCTTCCAGCGGACGGGCTTGTTCTGGGGGTCGGTGCTCCGGAAGTCTATCGGCTGGCTTAGGAGGTCTTTCCTCTTCGTAAGGTAGAAGAAGGGGAGTTCGGTTGTGAACTTCGGCAGCGGCGTGACCGGGTGCTGCTTCGGTTTGAGGGGCTGTAGGGCTTGAGGCATCGGTTCTCGGCTTTTCTCACCAAGTGCTAAATGACAACAGCACGGCTCTTATAGCCTATTGTTGTTCTTTTATAAATACTTTTCTAATTCTTTCTCCGGCGATTTCCCTTCCATTTAGAATAACTTAGCCCAAAATTTACCGGCAGATTGCACACACACTTACCGGCAGATTGCACACGCTTTACCGGGAGATCGCACACGCTTTTACCGGCAGATTGCACACGCCATCGTGTCTTTTCAAGATCGCAGCGTCTCCCCAAAGGTAGCAACCACCTACTCATCAAAGACCAGATTGACTTTGGGATTGGAGCTTGTCTAGAACAGCTACCGAGAAATAGGCTGTTCGCGTGCCCCAGCGGTTAATAAAAAACAGTAAGCTGACGAACCGCCAGATCAACCAACTGATCGGCTACTTCGCGCTGGAAGTGCCCGCGACACGCGCCGCGAAAGTGATGGGCATCAACCGCCACAGCGCCGAGCGCGTTTACCATGTCATCCGCCGCTGCCTCGCCCGCGAGTGCGAGCTGCACAGCCCGCTCGGCGGCGAGGTAGAAGCCGACGAGTCGTACTTCGGCGGCCGGCGTAAAGGCCCGCGCGGTCGCGGGGCTGCCGGCAAAGTGCCCGTTTTCGGGCTGTTGAAGCGCAACGGCAAGGTCTACACGCGCATCGTCGAGGACGTGTCGCGTAAGACGCTGCGGCAGATCATCCGCACGAAGGTCGTCCCCGAGAGCGTGATCTACACCGACAGCTTCCGCTCGTATGATGGGCTCGTGCTCGACGGGTTCAAGCACTTCCGGATAAATCATCAGGAGTGCTTCGCGACGAGCAAGTGGCAGCACATCAACGGCATCGAGAACTTCTGGGGCTACGCAAAGACCAAGTTGAAAAGTTACTACGGCGTGAGCCGTGAACACTTCTACTTTTACCTGAAAGAAATGGAGTTCCGGTTCAACCACCGAAAAGTCGCCGACTTGGCGGCTTTAATCAAGAAAACCGTCAGGAAGCATCAAGCTGTTCTAGACTAGCTCCTTGGGATTTACTGAGGCGTGGCTTACCGATACCCTTGCTTCAACCTCAGCTTCTTACACTTCGCCCCGGCCATGAAACCAGATTACCAGAATGCCAGATTGCTACCTGTCGGCCGCATTTTTATGCTTCCGCCGGGAACTTGGATTACCCTTCGGGGATACCGCCTCGCCGGCGGGAGCTTTCCGCGGAGACCTAGTGCTTTCCATCTGCGTGACCCGGTAGCCATCTCGCGCGCCGCGTTCGTAGGCGAGGGCCTGCTCGGCGGCCTCCATCAGCTCGGCGAACGTCCCTTCCTGTAGGTAATTCTTCTTAGTTCTCCTGCCCATGAGAAACCCCACCAAATCAGAAACCCAGAAAGTTGGTTTCCACCCTCCCCGATTCTCAAAGCTTAAGGCTTCAGATATTCCCTGCGTCCATTTAGGACCTTGTTTGTAGGCTCGAGGCGGTAGATCCTCACCGCTTTTTCAGAGCGCGAATCCTTTTCCTCATCTCCTCGTTAAACCGGTCGAGCGACACCGTTTTACCCTGCCTGACGGACTCCAGTCCCTCCCGCACCGCCTCAATGGTCTCGGCTCGGTCTAGTAACTTGAGCATGCGCTGGTAGCTCTTCACATCCTGCACGACGATCTCTGCCTTGCCGTTGACCGTCAGCACCAACGGGGTCCCGCTCTCCTTGACCTTCTTCACGTACGCATCGGCGTTCCGCTTGAAGGCGGTGAGCGATTCGATGTTTTTCAGTCTGACCATGGAATTCCAACCCCCAGTCGCCAGCATACAACAAGGCGCTAACTCGACCAGAGATTTTAGCGAATCTCATTCCGAAATCCTTTGGAATCTGGTAATCTGGCAAACCAGAAACACCGAATGCCGGATTCCGACCAGGCTGCAATATGAAAATCATTACCGTGACGGGCTATAAAGGAGGTATCGGGAAGAGTACGACCGCATTTCACTTGGCGGCCTACTTCAGCGACCTCGGCAAGACCGTCCTCATCGACGGCGATCCGAACCGGACGGCGCTCAAGTGGGCAGGCCGCAGCGCCGACGGCCTGCCTTTCACCGTGGCCGACGAGCGCCAAGCGATGAAGATCATCCCCGGCATGGACTATGTGATCATCGACACGCCGGCGCGCCCCAACTCGGATGACCTCAAGGAACTGGCAAAGGGCTGCGACCTCCTGATCCTCCCGACCTCGCCCGACGTGGTAAGCCTCGAGCCGATGCTGGAAACAGCCCGCGATGTGGGTGAGGCCAAGTTCCGGGCCCTCATTACCATCGTCCCTCCGCACCCGAGCAGGGAAGGGGAGATGATGCGGGCCGATCTGGAGGAGGGCGGGATACCAGTCTTCAAGGCCATGATCCGCCGCACCGTCGGCTTCGCGAAGGCAGCGCTCGCCGGCCGGCCGATCCGCGACGTTGAGGACGCCCGCGCCCGCGCCGCCTGGGGGGACTACAAGGCCCTCGGCGATGAGATCAAGGAGATGCTGAGATGAGCAAATACGGTCAGTTAATCAAAGAAGCTAGAAAGCAAGAAAACCAGAAAACCAGAAAACAGGACGTCGCTACTGATCATGAGCCTGACGTCAACCTGAGCATTAAAGTCGCGGCCGCGCGCCGGCGCCACTGGGCGGCAGAGGCGAAGCGCCAGGGCGTGACTCTGACCGCCGCGATCACCGAGGCTCTGAGCGCCAGATTCGGCGAGCCCGGTTAAAGGGGTCAGGTATCCCCCACGAACGATCCGGGGATTCAGTAGTGGAAAGCTGTCCGGGACGCGGGGACGCACACTACGGCGAGAGCAACATGAAATCGGGCTTAACCTTCATCACCAACGAGCACGACGTAAACCTCAAAGAACGTCTTAAAACCCTCATCGTCCCGCAGACCCGCCTGTTTGACTGTCTCGTCGGGTACTTCTACCTGAGCGGCTTCCACCTCCTCTACCCGGCCCTAGAGTGCACGGAGAAGATCAGGATCCTGATCGGGCTGAAAACTGACGGGCGCACGTTCGAGCTGCTCGAAGAGGCCAAAAGGCAGGGCTCCCTGCAGTTCGTCTCGCACGCCGAAGTCAAGGATCAGGTCGAGCCCAACCTGCGGCGGGAGTTCGAGGCCGACGTCGAGGAGCGCCCCGACGTGGAGGAGGGCGTCCGCAAATTCCTCGACTGGTGTGCGAGCGGCAAACTCGAGATCAGGGTCTACCCGTCGCGCAAGATTCACGCCAAGCTCTACATCATGACCTTTGTTGAGGACTTCATGGACGTGGGGCGGGTCATCACCGGCTCGAGCAACTTCTCGCAATCTGGATTGGTGGACAACCTCGAGCTCAACGTCGAGCTGCACCGGCCCGAGGACTACAACTTCGCCCTCCAGAAATTCAACGAGCTGTGGGCGGACGGGGTTGAGGTCACGCGCGAGTACGTCGATACGATAGAGCACAAGTCGCACCTCGCGCTGTTCTCGCCGCGCGAAATATACCTGAAGTTCCTGTACGAGTACTTCCGAACGGAACTGAGCCAGCCGCGCGAGCTCGAGCAGGACTACCAGCCGCCGGGCTTCAAGCGCCTGCAGTACCAGCAGGACGCAGTCCTTACCGCCAAGCGCATCGCCGAGGAGTACGGCGGCGTGTTCCTGGCCGACGTCGTCGGGCTCGGAAAGACATACATGGCGGCGATGCTCGCGCGCGAACTCGAGGGCAGGAGCCTGGTCATCGCCCCGCCGGCGCTGGTCGACGAGGCGAACCCCGGCGCGTGGGGGAACGTCCTCTACGACTTCGGCGTGCGCGGCTTCAAGACTTACTCCGTAGGAAGGCTGGATCAGATCCTCAAGCTCGACCTGAGTAAATTCCAGAACGTCTTCATCGACGAGGCGCACCGCTTCCGCAACGAAGACAACGAGACTTACGAGAAGTTGCACAGAATCTGCAAGTCAAAGTCGCCGGACGGGGGCACCAAGAGGGTCATCCTCGTCACCGCGACGCCCTTCAACAACCGCCCGAATGACTTGTTGAGCCAGCTCAAGCTGTTCCAGGACTCGCGCAACAGCTCTCTGCCGAATCTGCCGAACTTGGACAACTTCTTCCGCACCTTGAACAACCGCCTGCGCCCTCTCAACCGCGTCACGGACCGCGAGGAGTACCTGCGCGTGATGCGCGAGAACGCGCGCGAGGTGCGCGAGCGAATCCTGAAGTACCTGATGGTGCGCCGCACGCGCGGCGAGATCACGCGCTTCTACGGGGACGACCTGGCCGCGCAGGGGCTGAAGTTCCCGGAAGTCGCCAGCCCCGTCCCGGTCTTCTACGAGCTGTCGAAGCGCGAGAACGAAATCTTCACGCGCACCATCGAGCGCATTACAAAGCAGATCACTTACGCCCGCTACCGCCCGCTGACTTACTATGCGGGCAGGCTCGACGAGAACGTGACGGCGGCGCAGTTCAACCTCGCGGGCTTCATGAAAGTCCTGCTGGTCAAGCGGCTGGAGAGTAGTTTCGAAGCCTTCCGCCTGACGCTGGCACGCTTCATACAGGCATACGACCGCTTCATCACGTCCTTCAGGCGCAGCGAGGTTTTCGTCAGCAAAAAGAAGACGGCCGTCATCTTCGAGCTGATCGAGGCCGGGGATTTTGAGGCGGTGGAAAGCATCATCGAAGGAGGGGAAGCGGAACGCTACGACGCGGGCGAGTTCACAGAGCAATTTATCTCCGATCTGGAGAACGACTGCCGAGTCCTGCGCGCGATCAGGGACGACTGGGAGGAGATCTACCGTGACCCGAAGTGGGAGAAGCTTAAGTGGCTCCTGCAAAGCGACGCCGTGTTCGCCGGCTCCAAGCTCCTGCTCTTCACCGAGTCGAAGGAGACCGCGGAATACCTCTCCAAGCGCATCGCGGACGAACTCGATGAGCCGACGCTGTGCTTCACGGGCAGCTCGAAGAAGAATCTGCGCGAAGAGGTCATCCTGAACTTTGACGCCCGCGTGCAGGAGCCTAAAGATGATTTTCGCATCCTGGTCACGACCGACACGCTGGCCGAGGGCGTCTCGTTGCACCGCTCGAACGTCGTCGTCAACTACGACATCCCCTGGAACCCGACCCGCATGATGCAGCGCGTCGGGCGCATCAACCGCGTGGACACGGATTTCGACCGGCTCTTCACTTACAACTTCTTTCCTTCGGAGGAGGGTAATAACGAGATCGGGCTGCGCGAGGCGGCGGAGGCAAAGATCGAGGCCTTCATCGAGATGCTCGGTGCCGACGCGCGGCTGCTGACGGAGAACGAGGAGATTAAGTCATTCAACCTGTTCGCGCGTATCACGGCGAAGGAGACGCTGACCGGCGAGGATGAGACGCCGGCCGACAGCGAGCTGCGCTACCTGCAAATCATCCGCGACTTGCAGGACGACGACCCGAAGCTCTTCGACCGCATCAAGCGACTGCCGCGCAAGTGCCGGACGGCGCGCCGTCTGCCGGAACACAAGGGGGCGCTGCTGACTTACTTCCGGCTCGGCAAGCTGGATAAGTTCTACATCTCGTCCGCCGGAGACGCGGCGGCGGGCGAACTGGACTTCCTCGCCGCCGTCAAAATCCTCGAAACAGAGGACGAGGAAAAGACCCCCGTCGGGTCGGAGTTTTTTACGCTCGCGGCCAAGAACCGCGCCGCGCTCGAAAACGCCCTGCAGGCCGACCACGAAACCATCTACGCGGCCGCCTCGAACCGGGACGGCGCGACGAAGCTCCTGCGCCGGCTGCACGTCTTCAAGCGGCGCGACTTCGACGACTTCACCGAGGACGAGGAGCGGCTCTGGCAGGCCTGCATACAGGCTTTGCAGGACGGAGCGGTGGCGAAGAAGACCGTCAACCGCATGGTGAGGGAACTGGCGCACACGGGCACGGCGCGTGGCACCGTCGAGGTCATCAAGAAAAACTTCTCGCTCGATGAGTACGCGCCGGAGGAGGTCCCGGCGCCCGCGCCGCAGGCGAAGCCCCGCGAAGTCATCCTGTCGGAGCATTTCATTTGAAAACCGGACCGCGGTGAGGCCGGGAAGCCCGGTTTCCCAACGTTTGCAGCCCTTCCGGCGCATTTTTACCGCTCGGACGAGGCAAGGGGGGGGAGGGAGTTTTCCTTCTGAGGCTACCGCCGCGCTAAACTGAAAGAACCTCATGAACACGGCTCAAGACCTCGTACGCGACACCTTCCAGAGTGACTTCGACCGCCGGCAGTTCGGCGACTTCATCAACCGCCTGCTCAAAAACGCCGACTTCTCCAAGCAATTCTCACAGAGCGGCGGCAACGTGCGGCAGGCGTTCCGGGACAAGGTCAGCAGCTTCGAGCGCATTGCACAGTTCACGGACGTTGACGGCAACAAGATCGACGTTCTGATCGTCAACCTCAAGCGTGGCTCAACAATAGAGCGCGGGCGCACGAGCCTGCGCAACTTCGCCGCCGACTACCTCCAAAGCGACAGGGGCTTGGGCAAAGCCGCCGTGCTGGTCGCCTACGTGTCCGAGAGCAAAAGCGACTGGCGCTTCTCTTACGTAACTTTGGAGACGGCCCTCGTCAGGGGGGAATCTGGCAGGTTCAAAGAGGAAGTGTCCCGGCTCACGCCCGCCCGCCGCTACTCCTTCCTCGTAGGCGAGGGCGAGAGGACGCACACCGCCCAGAAGCAGTTCGCCGCTCTGCTGCAAAGCCAGTCCTCACCGACGCTAAAGCAGATCGAAGAGGCTTTCAGCGTCGAGAGAGTAACCAAGGATTTTTACGACGAATACGAAAAGCTATTTAAGCGGCTGGAGAAAGAGCTTCAGGCCCTGCGCCGTAAAAACAAAAAGCTCGATGAGTATCTGAATGAGAATTTTATCGAGAGCGCGGATTTCGCCAAGAAGCTCCTGGGGCAGATCGTCTTCCTCTATTTCCTACAGAAGAAGGGCTGGTTCGGCGTCCCGCCCGACGGCAAATGGGGCGAGGGCGATAAGAGGTATCTGCGCAAGCTGTTCGACGACCGGCACAAGATCGCCAAAAGCTATGTGTCTTACGAGCGCAAGTCGAAGAGCTTTTTCCACAACGTGCTTGAGCCGCTCTTCTACGAGGCGCTCGCTTACAAACGCCCGAATGACGTGTTCGCCCCCTTCAACGCCAAAGTTCCCTTCCTGAACGGCGGGCTTTTTGAGCCGAGTTACGAGTACAAGAAGATCTTCATCGACTTGCCCGACGAACTCTTCTCCAATCGCCACGAAGTCAGGACGGAGGACGAAGCCGACGGGATTCTGGACATCTTTGATCGCTACAACTTCACGGTCAACGAAGCCGAAAGGCTCGAAAGGGAAGTGGCGATTGATCCCGAGATGCTCGGGAATGTGTTTGAGAACCTGCTCGTAAAGGAGGAACGCGGGCAGAGCGGCACGTTTTACACGCCGCAGGTCATAGTCAGCTACATGTGCCGGCAGAGCCTTTTGAACTATCTGGCGACGCACCTCTTAGAAGGCAGCGAGCAGCTATCAGTTGACAGGCATGAGTTGACGCTCGCGGATTTGAAGGAGTTTCTGCTCTACGCGGAACTTTACGCCGAGCACGAGGCTACGCCGACCGAGAGGCACGAAGACAAACGCTTTCCGGCAAGCATCCGCAAGGCCGCGCCGGAGATAGACAGGCTTCTGCGCGACGTGAAGGTGTGCGACCCGGCCATCGGTTCGGGCGCGTTCCCGGTCGGCCTCTTGCAGGAGATCGTGCGCCTGCGTCGCGCGCTCGTCCCGCTGTGGACGGACAAGTCGGAGGACGAACTCGACGAGCACTACTCGTCCTACGCGCTCAAGCTCAACGCGATTGAGAACTCGATTTACGGCGTTGACAAGGAGCAGAGCGCCGTTGACATCGCGCGGCTGCGCCTGTGGCTGTCGCTGATAGTTGACGAGGACGATTTGAAAGCAGACAAGTCGCTCCCCAACCTCGACTACAAGATCATGCAGGGAAACTCGCTGCTCGACGAGTACGAGGGCCTGCCGCTCATCCCGAAAGATTTCGTTCACCGCGAGACGCAGAAATCTTTCCTGCCGCAAGAGGACAGGGTGGCCCTGCGCGACAAGTTGCAGCGCGAATACTTCGAGGAAGTCCGGCGCGGCGGCAAGCGCTCGATCAAGGCCGCGCGCATCTTCCGCGACATAGATGATTTGAACCGGCAGATCGATAAAGAGAAGACGAAGGCGGGCGTGGGCAACGGGCAAGCCAATTTCCTCACACCGGAGAGCAAGACAGGCGCGCTGCTCGACGAGTTGGACCGAATTCATCGGCGCATTTTTGACGAGAAGGATAAGGCGGAGAAGAACAAGCTGCGCCTGCAAGCCGAACTGCTGCAACTCAAGTACATCAACCTCTACCTGGACGAGCGCGAAGCGAATCTCAAAGCGGAGATCGCCGCCGCCGAAGATAAGTTGAAGGCGGAGGTCGCCAACGTCCGCCGGACGCTAAAGAAGGAGACGGAGACGCCGCAGGTTGCGCGCCTGCGACGGACTCTGCGCGGCTGGGAGCAGTCACTCGAAGAATTTACGGCGAAGCGCGTCGAGCTGAAGAAGCTGTGGCAGGTGAAGGGGGATTCCGGGGACGGAGACAAGGATTTAACCAAAGTCCGGATCGCGGAGAACATCACGCTGCGGGCGAAGCCTTTCTTCCTTTGGGAACTGCAATTCGGCGAGGTCTTCCGGCGCGAGGGCGTGACCGACCCGGCGGCGAACGGCTTCGACATCGTGATCGCAAACCCGCCTTACATTCGACAGGAGAAGATCAAGGAGTTCAAAGCCGCGTTCGAGCGCAACTACCAAACGTACATGGGCACGGCCGATATACTGGTCTATTTCTACGAGAAAGCCTTTAACATCCTGCGGGAGAAGGGGACGCTCACCTTCATCACCTCAAACAAATACTTCCGAGCGGGCTATGGCGAAAAGCTGAGAGGTTTTCTCGCCACGCGCGCGACGATTAAACAGATCATTGATTTCGGCGACGCGCCCGTGTTCGAGGCGGCGGCGTATGCCAGCATCATCGTCTTGCGGAAAGAAGCGGCACGGGCTACGAACGAAACGCGCGTCTGGACATTTCCGCAAAATGAGAAGGTAGAGAACTTTGAGGAAGGCTTTAATCAACTGGGCTTTAAGCTGCCACAATATGAACTCAGCGATGAAGGCTGGCGACTTGAGCGCCCCGAGGTGTTGAGGCTTCTTGAGAAACTGAAATCACGGGGCACATCACTAAGTGAATACGCCGGCAGCCGCGTTTATAGAGGCATTACTACGGGATTCAATGAGGCTTTCGTAGTGGACAGTACTTTACGGGACCGATTGATTCGTGAGCATAAATCTTCAGCAGAACTCTTAGAGCCATTTTTGCGTGGGCGCGATGTCAGTCGTTGGGGTGTTGGTTACTCGGACTTGTATTTGATCAAAATTGAATCGTCTGAAAATAAACAGCATGCTTGGTCCGGCAAGTCAGCCCGCGAGGCAGAAAAAATCTTCGCGGCGGCTTACCCTGCGATTCATACACACTTTCAAAACTATCGCAAAGAGTTGATTCAGCGGGATGACCAAGGGAAGTATTTTTGGGAGTTACGTTCTTGTAAATACTGGGAGGAGTTCAGAAACCCTAAAATCGTCTCTACAAAAATCTCAATCCGTCCTACTTTCATGTTGGATTCAAGTGGCAACTTCTTGGGGAATACCAGCTACTTTCTGCCGATCCTTTCTGAAAAGCATTACCTCTTAGCTTTATTAAATTCGAGCCTGTTTCACTTCTACGCTAAAAAGATATTTGTCGAAAAGCAGAATGGTTGGTTTGAGATTCAACCTACGGGTCTTGAAAAATTTTCGATTCCATCTGCCGAAGAGTGGCAGATGGAAATAATCGAAAAGCTCGTTGACTACATTCTCTTTCTCACCGGAAATGACGAGACACAGCACAAACTCATCATCAATTACTTTGAAGCCATCATTAACTCCCTCGTCTATGAGCTCTTTCTCGCGGACGAACTCCACGCAGCGGATAAGCACTTCTTCGAGCCGCTCGTCGCCGAATTCCTGCCCTCGCTCGCCGAACATTCTGGTGAGGAACTGCCGGTCATCGAAGAACTTTTCGCACGCCTCTCAGCGCGCGACCACGACATCCGGCGCAACCTCTACTTTCTCAACGAGCTTGAGAGCGTCCGCATCATCGAAGGCAAGGAGTAAACATTCTCTCATCACGTCTCACCCGCCATGAAGATCACTCAAATCGAGCTGAAAAACTTCCGCGCCTTCTACGGTGACACCACAATCAAGCTCAAGGACGGCAAGGGCCTCCTCGTCCTCGGCGACAACGGCAGCGGCAAATCCTCACTCTACTTCGCCCTCAAAGACTTCTTCGACGCCTACGAGCGCAAGCTCGACATCACCCAGACGCCCTACCGCAACCTCTTCGCCACCACAAACGAGACGAGCGTTAGGCTGCAATTCGAGAACAACGTCACCTACGAATGGTCAAACACGCGCAACTCACCCCACAACCTGACGAGCCAAAATTTTGAAGTCGTCAAAGGCTTCGTTGACTACAAAAGCCTGCTCCAAACCTACTTCTTCCAGCAGAAGAACAACCGCGTCAACGTCTTCGACTTCGTCGTCGAAGAGGTCTTAGCCGACCACCTACCTTTATCTTCCAAAAGAACGATAGGCGAATTGTGGAAAGCGGTTTTAGCAAATATTCCAAAGCGGAATACAGCTTTACAGTTGCAATCCCTGTCGGCGCGTATAGAGACCTTCAACACCAATTTGGAGCATTCATTGAAGGAGTTAGAAAAGAAGGCGCAGGAGATTCTCGACCAGTTCGGGACGAATCTCACGCTCAGTCTGAATTTCGGCAGGGTCAACTACAACAAAGCGAGTAGCTGGAAAGATAAGGCAATCGAAAACAAACTTATTAATCTGCGAGTCAAGTTCCGCGAGCAAGACCGCGAGAACCACCACCAGTATCTCAACGAAGCTAAACTCTCGGCCATCGCCATCGCGCTCTACTTCGCCGCCTTCCTCATCCGCCCGGAAGGCAAGCTAAAGATTCTGGCGCTCGACGACGTGCTCATCGGCCTCGACATCGACAACCGCGAATTCGTCCTCAAGATCGTTGGTAAGTATTTCAAGGACTTTCAGGTCTTCATCTTCACCTATGATGAAGTCTGGTTCGACCGTCTCAAGGAGCAGTTCGCGGACTGGAACAAACTAGACCTCCACATCGCTGATCAAGGCGACTTCGAGATGCCGATGGTGAAAGACCATCTGGGTTACCTTGAGAGGGCCGAACAGTTTCTTGCCCAAGGCGATAAACGGGGCGCGGCGAACATGGCGCGACAGTACTTCGAGGACATCGCCAAAAACGTCTGCGACAAGCGAGGCATCAAGGTGAGGTATCGGCGAAAGGCCAAAACTCTGAAACTGGACGACGTCTGGAAAGGAATCATCGAGGCCCCCGACAAGGTGCAACTGGACGCCCAGCTCATCACCGACATCAAGGCGGACGTGGCGACGATTTACAATCCGTTCAGCCACGGCAACCCCGCCAACGTGTCCGGTATGGACGTGAGGAGGGCTATTGACCGTCTCAAAACTCTCAAAACGGCATTTAATAAAAAGTGATTCTCACTGAATGGTCTAACACGGAGCGAGCTAGACTTGGGAGACGCCCTTAACACCGACGCTAAAGGCCAAGGCTACCTCTCCCCGCCGGCATCGCCACTACCGGGCAGGAATCCCGCTGCCGACGAGAGCGCCGAAAGGGAACTGCTCGCGCAAGCACATGAGTTCGCGCTCACCCTCATTGCCCGGAAGCAGGGGAGCACCGACGAGTTCATCGAAGCCCTCGTCGCGGAGTTCGGCACGGGCGTCAAGATTCTGCTCGTCGATCTGGTTAACCTACTGGCTGAGGACGACCGGCTAAAACGCTTCGACCGCGAGTACGTCACTTCATATCTGAAACCCGCCGACATCGAAACAGTCCTCCGCGGCGAGAAGCCGAAGCGCATCGCCAGCGAGAGCACACTCGATGAGCTTTTCGCGCGTAGCTCCGCCTACCTCTCTACTGACAAGTTCGTCGAGCTGATCCAGTTCACCTCCAAGCTGCGCGAATATTCTCCCTACAACAACATGCTCGTCTACTTACAGCGGCCGGACGCGACCCACTGGGCGACCGCCTCGCACTGGCGCAAGAAGTTCAACCGCAAGGTCAAAGACGACGCCCGCCCGCTCATCATGCTCCAGCCGATGGGGCCGGTCATGCTCGTCTACGACGTGACCGACACTGAAGGCCCGCAGCTCCCCGCACTCCTCGCCGACCTGTTCGCCGTCGAAGGCTCGTTCAACTTCGAAATCTTCGACCGCACAATCGAGAACTGCACCGGCGCAGGGATCGTCATCAAATACCGGAAGCTCGGCGCGCACCACGCCGGCACGGCCATCCGCGCGCCGCAGGACGCCGGCACCCGCGGCATCAAAGCCACCATCGAACTCAACGAGGCGCACGACCTCGCCGCCCGCTACGCCACACTCTGCCACGAGATCGCTCACATCTACCTCGGACATCTGGGAGCCGACCTCGAAGACAACCTGTGGGGAGCGCGCCTCGGGATGACGCGCAATCAGCGTGAACTCGAAGCCGAGGCTGTCACGTACACGGTCTGCTACCGCGCCGGCCTGACCACGAAATCAGCCGAATACCTTGCGGGCTATTTGGGTGACGGGAAGGAGCTGGCGGGCATCAGCGTTGACATGGTGATGAAGACCGCCGGGCTGGTGGAGCGGATGGGAAGGGAACTGATTCGTCCGAAGAGGCCGAAAGGGGAGGGCGCAACCAAACAGAGTTGAACCACCTTTTATGAAGAGGCGGGACGCTCGAGAATGACCGTCTTGATGAGTTCATCTATCTCCTGAGAGTTGATACCCCCGTTCGGATTCTCTTCGGTGATTATCAAGACACGCTCGTCCGTAGGTTGCGCCTTGTCGTGTAAGACGAACCCGTCTTTCATGTACGCCATGAGCTTCTTCTTCCATTTCCCACGGTAATCCTTCTGGGTCATGAGACCGAGGTGCTCCCAATAAAACTGTTTCCCCGTAACGATGTTTTCAATCACGAAGTCGGGGCTGACCGTCCACCCCGTCTCCTCGAATTTTAATTTGTCCTCGTACGCGTACTGAATCTCGCTCCGGTACTTGTTAAGCAGATTCGCGATGATAACCTCGTTCTTGCTGATCATCGGCTCGCCGCGCTCGCTCGTGTTGATGTACTTGGCGTCGTAGTACTTATTCTCTATCTGCCTAACGTCGGGCAGGAAGAACAAATCGGTGAAGCGGCGCGCGGTGGCCGAAGCGTTCGTCGAGGCTAGGCGGACAAAGTCCCGAAACTCCCCCTGATGCAGGATAATGATTTTCTCCTCCTGCCGCGTGAGCGCTGTGTATAGAAGCTCCCGGCTGAGGATCGCGCCTTTGGACGGCAGAACGAGGAACACTTTCTTGAACCCACTACCCTGCGCCTTGTGCACGGTAATGGCGTAGGCGAGTTCCACGCTGTACCGGCTCTCCTCACCGAGCTGTTTTGGCCGGAAGACGTAACTGTAACCGGGCTGCGTCGAAAAAGTGATTTCGACGTCGGGCTCGCCCGTGTAGGAACTGTTCTTGCTCTTGAACCTCCCGGTGATGACGCCGATCTCGCCGTTGGCGATGTAGTTGAGCGCGGTCGCCTTCTTGTCCCTCGGCTCAATCTTCTGCCAATCCTCCCAGCGTGAGTTGCGGAGGTTAATAACCTTGTCGCCGTATACTACGTTATCGCTCCCCTTGGGCTTGGCGATCAAACGCAACTTGCTAAGGGACAAATCAACGAATCTTTTTCTGTAGGTGGTCTGGACGAACTTGTTGATTTCCTTTACCCCGAAGCCGTAGCCCCTGACCGGCGAGAGTATCTGCCAGTCCTCGATCTTCTTCTCCGCCTCGCCGCAGTTGAAGTACTGAAATTTACCCTCGTCGGTCGCGCCGAGCTTGCGGTTGAAAGACCTCTCCAAGTCCGCCGGGTCTAAATCCAACTCCTCCTCCAATACCTTTTTGAATAATTCCCTGAAGTCGTCGCTGGCGTACCACTTCTCCAGACGGAGGTGCTCGGACTTGATCTCGCCCGCGCTGACCTGCCGGAACACCTCCAAGTCCTCTTTGCGCACGTTGTCGCTGAAGCACCGGCTGAGCTTCACGTCCCAGCGGACGTCGCCCGTTTTGGGCTGACGCATGTTCTTCGTCAGCTCGGCGTAGGCGGGGCCAGTCACCGGCTGGAAGGGTTCTTCACCTTCCAACGGTGCCGAAGTGGATGTTTCCGGCTTCAGCCTTTGCGTGATGTCGAAAAAGGGTCTGCCGGTGCCGATGGGCGGCAGTTGGCGGTGGTCGCCGACCAGAATCAGCCTGTCGATCGGCCCCAGGGCGTCAAGCAGCGCCGACAGTTGCTCCTCGGTGAGCATGGAGGCCTCGTCGACGATGACGTTGCGGAACGCGGAGCTTTTCGGCGCCGTCTCGTCCGGGTGGTAGAAGCCTGTGAGCGGCTCGTAGCGATCCGGATATAAGAACTGTGCGACCGTTTGTGCGTTAGGCCCCAGCTTAACCCGCGCCTTCCCGGTCGGCGCCAGCTTCAGCACACCGCCCTGTTTGATTTCGGGCTGTCGTTCGAATATCTCCAGAAGGGTCGTCTTACCGGAACCGGCGGGGCCGATCAGGACGGAAAAGCGGTAGTTGGTGAGGGCCTTGAGGGCCATCGCCTTTTCGTACCGGGCCTCAAGTTCGAGCCGCTCGTCGGCGCCGCCCGCGCCCGGCCCCCTGGACTCGAAATACGCGTTCACGACACCCAGCCAGTCCTTGTCCACGTTGAACGGGCGGCCGATGATGTTCGCCGGGTTAATCCTCTGCAGGATGATGGTTTTCAACTGATGGAGTCTCTCAAGTTTGAGAAAGACAGTTTTGTTCTCCTTCGAGCGGGGGATCAGCCGGATTTCCTCCGCAAAGAATTCAGTCTCGGCCTGCGCGCCCAGCGTGTCCTCGTCGATGGGGAAGGGCTCGTCGAGCTGTTTCTCGAGCAGCCGGTTCAGCAAGTCGTCGAACGGGAGTAACGAGTGGCCGTCTCCGCTCGCAGCCTCCTCGAGAATCAGAACCGACAGTGCGCGCACCCGCCTCTCGTCGAGCTGGTTCTCGATGGAAACACCTTCCGACGGCGGGAACGCCGTTTTTATCTTCTCTGGCGGGAAAAGAGCTTTATCTATCCCCTGGAATGAGAGGCTGTGCGGGTTGTGCCTCGTCCTCTCGTAGAGGAGGTAAGGGTTCTCGAAGACATCTTCAAAAGAGGTAGCGAACTCTTTGATGAGAAAAGACGCTTGGTCGTTACTGAGTTGGCAGCGGCTGAGAAGCTTGTAGAACTGCTTCTTCTTGAGGGGCTTGTTACCCCACTTCGTTTTAACGGTGCTCGTGAACAGCTTGTCGCCGCGGGGCCCGAAATACTTCTGCGGCTGAGCAATGCTCTCCTCAAAAATCTCCCATGGGTTGATCTTGAGCAGGTCCCCGTCCTTGTTGAGGATGTATTTTTCGATCTCCCACGCGATGGTGTTGCCGCTCTCGATGCCGATCGCGCTCAACACGGGACCCATCCCGGGGAACGCGCCGCGCATGTCCCAGATTTTGGAAATCTCCCGGTCAACCCATGCGAGTTCGTCCTCGAATGACTTTTTGAGCAACCCCCGCGACTTGCGCAGGCTCTCCGCGACGTTCAGCAGCGCGTCGATGGCCGTGTCGTGCTCGACGAGTTCGGCCGCGTACGCGAACTGCGCGAAGTCGGGCGCGAAGGCCACGAACTCCTGTAAGTCTATCTCGGCGTTGTTGTCCCGCACGTAATCAAGGATTTCGTGATAGGGCAGCAGGAACCCCTCGCCGCCCTTGGGCCTGAGCGTATGCTCTATGCACCTCTCCCACGGGTAACTTTTGTGGCCGGCGTAATTGGGCGGGTAGTTGAATTCGAGGATTGGCCCGGGCCGTTTACTAACTTTCGCGACTCCGACGATCACCCGCTTGTTCGGCTCGGACAAGGGGGTGTGCTTGGCGTAGAAGAAGACCAAAGACTTCTGCTCGTGCACGCACCCGAAAAAGGTGTCAAGCAGCGCCTTCTGATTGTGCGGGTGCTGAACCCAGATGTTGCCTGTAAACCCTAGCTGCTTGTCGATCTCATCTTCGAGCTCGATCTTGTAATCGATTTCATATTCGAGGGCCTTGATCGACTTGTGCGGCCTGTCCGTGGGGTCGTACCTGTAGTCAGGCTCGGCGACGGACTTCATCATCCAGAAGAAGGGGACGGCGTTGAAAGAGTAAGGCTTGAAGTGGAACCTGCATGGCCTGAATTCGCTGAACAGCGGGTTGATGCCTTTCCACTTGTGCGCCACGTCCATCGTGTACTCTTTGGGCGAAAGGAACGTCCCCTTCTCGGCCACGCAGGGCGGGAAGTTGGCGTCGTCTATGACCTGGTTCGACGGCTCCCTCTCAGGGTCCTTCTTGGCGTCGACCAAGGGCAGGATGCGGCAGAAGGAGTTGTCGAGGACGTTGCAGCAGGTCTTCCCGCCCCACTTGTTGTCATGCCACGGGACGCGGGCGGACAGGTGCCTGACCGGAAGAACCTTGCTGCCGCCTTTCGGGTTTACTTTTATGACTGCCATGATTCTTAGATCGCCGGGGTTGAGGAGCCGTCAAATAGGGGTGGTCGGAGCGATCACTAATAACACATCACGCCTTGGACATCCTAACTCATCTGCATGACGAAAGACGAAACCAGATTGTTCATGCGGGTCAGCGATAACGAGATTCCGCCGCTGCTCGCAGACGCGATCTTAGGCCTGACCTTATGAGGGTTGGACAAGGCCAATAATCTGGTTTTCTGGTTTTCTCTCTGTGGCCGAGCCGCTGGTAGAAACCCTCTGCGCCGAATCCGACGCCGGGTCTCTTGAGGCGTCAGCTAATTATTGGGCGTTTATAGCTGAGCTAGACCACTCGGTCAGGGAGGTTGTAGATAGGTCGCCGCGCGCCATCAATGCGGTAAAGCCTCAGGGACACATATTCAGCGTAAGGCAAGCGTGTGCCTAAGCGCCTCGTTCACCGCGCTCATGTCGTTGAGTGAGCCGATTACGCGATCGATCTCACTATCGCGGACGGTGGCGAGGTTGTCGGTCATGACCACTGAGTCTGTGAGGAGTCCGGCTCGCCTGCCCGCCTCGGATGATAGGGGGACGACGACCCGGCTCGAGTGACCGGCGCGGGCTTGGTTGCTCGTGATCATAGCAATGATCGTTTGCGGGAGGCCGGTGCCTAGGTTTGTCGCCTGAACGACGAGCGCCGGGCGGCGCTTGGCGGTGCGGAGGTTTGAGTCAGGGAAGAGAACCAGCACGACGTCGCCGCGCCTAAAGGGCATCGTAGGCCTCCATGTCGGACCTCTCCCAGTCCTCCACAAAGGCGCTCAGGCGCGCCCGTAGGTCCGCGGCCTGCTCCTCGTTTATCCCGTGGGCCGCGAGGTCGACCGAATTTTCGTCGACGAACGTGACGATGACCCGCGCCCTCTCCTCGACGTCCTCCGGCGTTTCCAGTAACTCGACGACGCCGCCCCGGTAGATTCCTTCTACTGATTTCGACATAACTATTACCTGCCTCTTACTGCCCGCGCCCGAATTTATTCAGTGTCTGATGGCGCCGGCCTTGAAGGCGCGCCCCGACTGGGGGACTAGGTTCAGCACCCTCTGCCTGAAGGTGAGCATCTGGTCGCTCACACCGTACGTCCTCGCGGCCGACTCCGGGTCCAGCTTCCGGCGCCTGATGAGCAACAGCGCCTCGCGCGGCAAAAGCAAGCACCCCGAAAGCCACTTCGCCTCCTCCTCCTGCTGCTTGTCATAGGAACTCAGCATGAGGAGGCCGTCCTCCGTCACGTCGACCCGCGCGGGGTCGTGGCCGATCAGGATGTGGGCGATCTCGTGCATGATGTCGCTCGCGCGGCGCCCGCCGCCGTGCGCCGGGTTGACGATGATCAGGTCTTTCACCCCCGTGCAGAGGGTGATCGCCGACCAACTGTCCGGGTCTTTCTCCACCAGCACGCCGAGGTGCGCCGGGTCGAGCCCCGGGACCTGCTCGGCCGTCCAGACCTCGACCCCGAGGTGCTTAGCCAGCGCCATCGGGTCGAGGGGGTCCTCGGGCCTCAGACTCAGCTCCGTCCGCTGCTGGAGGGCAACGCGCTCACACCAGCTCTTGAATCCCCGCGCGTACACGTTAGAGCTCTTCGTCCTCCGGCACCTGTCCCGACACGACCATCGCCCGGTGGGCGGCGACGATCATCTGGGCCAGCGCGTGTGCGGTCTCGGGCGCCAGGGCCTGAGTCTTCCGGCAGTGTACGGCGACCTTGATGGCGGGCCCGGCCGCCGGCGATTGCGTGCCGAGCACCTCGCCGGGGTCGACGCCGAGCCATCCGCACACCTTCCGGAAGGTTTCCAGGTCGGGCAGGTACCCCCGCTCTAGCCGCGAAAGCGTGCCGTGGCTGATCCCTATCTCCTTAGCGGTGTCGCGTACGCCCCTCCCCCCTCTCTTGTCGATCAGTTTTCTGCCTAAGGTTTGTAGGGTGATTTTCGCCATGTGCTCTAGGGGATGCGTCTTAGATGTTAGACAAAGTGTTGACGTGTAAGACAGGCTCTTATATCATCCACCTGTCTTACGAGTTAGACGGTAGCGCCGTTGGGGCGACGCTGTCAACAGGTTTTACACGCCCGTAAGCGAAAGACCGCTGCCTTTTAACCTCGCATGGAAGGCCGTCGGCGAACGAGAGTCTCGCGCCGCAGGCCGTTTCACCCCGCCGACGCACGTCACGCCGCCGGCGGACATAAGCTACAAGGAGCTATCGTGGGCTGGAATTATGAGAAGAGCCTTGAGCGCATCCAGGAGCACTTGGATGGCATGGGTGAGATCGAAATCCAAGATCTCGTTCGCGAGGCCGACCTGAACTCCCTTCTGACGGAGACGTGCTGCCGGCGCGTTCACGGCGCACACGTCTACACGTACGTCGCGAACTTCCCGCGGATGGCGACCGACTGTGCCGTCGACGAGGCCGAGTACAAGCGCTTTCTTCAGGCCGTCCACCTCTACCAGAGGGAAGTGGCCAGAATAGTCGAGGACGCGGACAAGTTCGACGGGCTGCGGGTGCACTTCCAGGGGCCGAAACTGCACGCACTCTTCTACCGCCCGGTAAAGCAGACCGAGCGCCTCGCCGTCCTGGCGTTCTTCCTCCAGCTCGTCCTCAAGGACTTTACCAACAGCGTCTTCAACCCGGCCTTCCCGTTCAGCGAGGACTTCACCATCGCAGGCGGGGCCGACGTCGGCGACGCGACCGGCACGCGCAACGGCCGCAAGGGGGACCGCGAACTGCTGTTCTTGGGGCCGTGCGCCAACCACGCCGCCAAGATCATCAGCTCGGCGGGCCGCCTCAGGGTCACGAAGGCGCTCTACGAGGCCCTGCCCGAGAACCTGCGCGCGCTCTGCACGAAGATCGACGAGGACGTCTACCAGATCAACTCCGTCACGCAGAAGCGCCTCGACGAGCTGCTCGACGAGTACAAGATCAAGTGGGACCGCGAGGCGAGCGCCGAGCGCCTCGCCGAAGACAAGCGCAAGTTCCCACTGAAGGACATCGAGTACAGCGCGGCCCACGTGCTGATCGACCTCGACGCCCTCAGCATCCGCAACAACAAGAGGGTCACGGCCGCCTCGATCTTCGGCGACGTCTCGGGCTTCACGGCGTACATCGACGGCGCGCAGACCGACGAGAAGAAGAAGGAGGCCCTGCGGGTGCTGCACGCCATCCGGCGCGAGATGGCGACCGTGCTCACCAAGGACTACGAGGGCTTGCGCGTGCAGTACCAGGGCGACCGCGTGCAGGGCCTCTTCCACATGCCGAAGGACGACGAAGGGAAGATCGCGACCGAAGCGGTCGAGGCTGCCATCGGGCTCCAGTCCTCGATGGAGAAGACGATCAAGAAGAAGCTGCCGGAGGCGAAAGACCTGCGTTTGGCGGTCGGCGTCGACCTGGACACGACGCTCGTCTCGAAGCTCGGTACGCGCGCGCACCGCGACCGCATCTGCCTCGGGGAGCCGGTCGAGAACGCGGCCGCGCACGAGGAGGATTGCGAGGGCGGGGAGATCGGGATCTCGAAGCGCGTCTACGACGCGCTCCCTGAGAGGCTGAGCAAGCACTTCTCTTACGACAAGTCGAAGTGCTGCTACGTCGCCAAAGACTTGACGTGGGACAAGGTCGAGCAGGCCGAGCGCGCGGCGGCGTACGCGGCCGGCGCGTCCGTCTTCGTCAATTCCGGCGGGCCGGGGATCAGGATTACGGGCGAGGAGGCGCGAGGTGCGAGGCAGGTCACACCCTCCTCTTCCTGGGCGGACGAGTAGCAGGCCGAAGGCGTGGTACGAGCGGGCCTCCGGGGCCGCCAGGCTCAGCCACGACCGCGCGCTCGTCGCCGGGCACTACCCGACGCTCTCGTACCGCATCAACGAGGGTGAGGGGCGGGTCTACCTAGAGGGCCCTCTCATCTACGTGGCGGGGTGCGGCATCCCGACCGAGGTGGAGTTACGCGTCGACTTCCCCTTCGACTACCCGAACGGGGAGCCGCTCGCCTTCGACGCGGCAGACCGCTTCCTCCCCCACGACATGGACCGGCACTTCTCCACGAAGGAAGGGTGCTGTTGCCTGTGGCTCCCGCCCAAATCTCGCTGGGACCCGAAAGACCCCGACGCCCTCCTCACCTTCCTCGACGAGGTGGTCGTCTTCTTCGACCGCCAGCTCGTCTACGAAGCTGGCGGCCGCGTCGCGTGGCCGGGCGGGGAGCACGCGCATGGAGACGTCGGTTATTTGGAATGGGTCGCCGAGGAGTTCGGCGGCGACACCGCGGCCGTAACGGCGCTCGCGCCGGTCTTCAGCGGGGCCGTGAGCGTCGGCCGCAACGACCCGTGCCCCTGCGGCAAGGGAATTAAGTTCAAGCGGTGTCACGCGCCCGCGGTCGAGCGGGTGCGGGGCGGAATCGGCTTAGCAAGGCTGCGGAGGCTGTTCCCTTTGTAGCCGTTCAGAAAAGCAGTTCGCAACTATGCGGAAGGAGCTTAATCGCATGAAGGAGAGGTTCGAGGGTCCCGACGGGCGGAGGCATCTGATCACGGCACTGCAGGCCTGTTTCCTCGTGGAGCATAACGAGGGACTGGCGGGGCGGTTGGCGGACGCGGGGGAGGTGGTGGCCTACGAGCCGGGCGACGCCATCATCACGCAGGGGGCCAACGACAACGACGTCTACTTCATCCTCGTCGGGCAGGCCGATGTCCTCGTCAACAACCGCCACGTCGCTGTGCGAGAGCCGAGGGAGAGCGTGGGCGAGATGGCGATAGTCAACCCGACCGAGCCCCGGTCGGCCACCGTCAAGGCCCGCACCGCCGTCGTGGCGCTGAGGGTGTCCGAGCCCAACTTCCATGAGGCGGCTCAGGACCACCCTCAGGTGTGGAGGGTGGTCGCGCAGGTCGCCGCCGAGCGCCTGCGCCAGCGGGGATCGCTCCTGAGCTATCCGAACACGAGGCCACTTCTTTTCCTGGGCTGTTCGGTGGAAAGCCTGAAAGTGGCTCAGGAGATACAACTCGGGCTCAAGCACGAGGACGTGGAGGTGGCTCTGTGGACCGACGGCGTGTTCGGCCCGTCTGGCCTCCCCCTCGATGACCTGCTCAAGACCGTGAACGAATCAGACTTCGCCGTCTTCGTGTTCAGCCCCGACGACCAGGTGGTCAGCCGCGGCGACGATTACAACGCGCCGCGCGACAACACCGTCTTCGAGCTGGGGCTCTTCATGGGGAAGCTGGAGCGAAGCCGCACCTTCATCGTGAAGGAGCACAACTCGGACGTGAAGATCCCGACCGACATGCTCGGCATCACGCCACTGACCTACAACTACCGAGAAGGCGGCGACTTGACCAGGGCTATCGCCCCCGTCTGCACGGAACTCAGGAAGGTCATCGCTAGGTTAGGCGTGAGGTAATCGACGGCGCCTCCGAGAGGCCGATAATCCATGGCCTCCCGGAGGCCGCTCGATTGAATCGAACCGGACGACGCCCAGCAACAAACCTGCGGCCACGCACGCGGGCCCGGGGGCGTTAACCGCCCAGCCTCAAACCCAAATGGTCGCAGGGGGCGTCAGTCAAATCCTGTTCAACCCCTAAATACTCTTCAGTCGTTTGGATTGACTCGTGTCCGAGTGACAGTTGAATCTGGTCAATAGGCGCGCCCCCCTTGTGCGCGAGCTTCGCGAACGTCCTCCGCAGGTCGTGAGGCGCCACCGCCTTCTTCTCCGACTCCGCCGCGTAGCCGACGATGATGTTGTAGATCGCTTGGGCCGTAATCCCGTCGCCGACAACACGGTCGCCTTTATTGACCGCGCGGAAGACTAGCCCCTCGGCCACACCGACCGTCCTGCTCCACTCGTCGATGGCCGCTTTGGCCCACCCCGGCATCGGCACCGAGCGGACCTTGTCTCGCTTGCCGATGAGGTCGACGAGTACCCACCGGCCGTCGCGCTGCTGAACGTGGTCAAAGGAGAGGGAGGCTGCCTCCGCCCGTCTAAGTCCGCATCCGATGAGCACCGCCAAGAGCGCCCGGTCCCTTTTTCCCTTGAGCGTGCGCGTGTCCGGGGCGTTCAGCCACGCCTGCGCCTCCTCGCGCGTAAGCCAATTCCCGGTGCGTCGCCCTTCGCGCCTCGCGCCTTTGACGGCCCGTATCCCGTTAGCCACCTGCGGGTCGAGCGCGCCGTTGTCGGCCGCCTCGGCGGCGAGCTTACGTATCGCCGACAGCCGCTGGTTGACGCTCGACGGGGCCATCCCTGCCTCGCGCAGTTCTGCGGCGTACCGCTGCACGACGGCCTTGTTGAGTTGCGGACGCCCTTGCCCTCGGTGCCAGTGGAAGAAGTCCGAGAGGGCGCGCTCATAGGCCCGGCGGCTGTGCTCGCTCGGCAGCCCGTCGAGCACCATCCGGATCGCCTGCGTCTCCGCCGGCGTGAGCCTGCTGCGCACCAGAGATTGGTCAGACACCGGGGGCCACCTCGGCAAGAGAAATCTAGAATAAAAGGAACTCACGCGCTACAATCGTACCTGTATGACACAGGCCACGGCATACGAGCACGTAGTCGTTGACGAGTCGGGCACCCCGCTCATCGAGGGCACGACCATGAAGGTCGTGGAGCTCGTCCTTGAGACGCACGCCTACGGCTGGAGCCCCGACGAGCTGCAGTTCCAGCACCCCTACCTCACCCTTGGGCAGATCCACTCAGCGCTCGCCTACTACTGGGGCCACAAGGAAGATCTCGACCGCGACATCGAACGCCGCCTAGAGCGGGTCGAGCAGATCCGCCGCGACGTCGGCCCCTCCCGGCTCGCCAGTCGCCTCAGGGCTGAAGGGCTGCTCCAGTAGCGCCGCCCGCCATCCACCCTAATCTCGTCCTAACTGAAGATTGATCCATCTCCGTCTCGGTGGCCCCCATCATCCTGCGGAACAATCTGCCCTATCATTCGGGCGAATCGGTTAAGGCGTCGAACTCGCTTTGAACGTCGCGTGAGCCATGCAACACGCGAAAGATTTCAACGCCGTCGTCCGTCGGCTGGTAGAAGATGAGGTACCTCCCGACCGGGAGGCTACGGAGATTCACCAAAAGCTCGTGGCGGGCGTGGCCCGCCCCCGGGTAAGCCAGCAGGTGATCGAACCGGCTGGTAATCTCATCGATGAGCCGGTCCGCTGCCTCCACATCACGCTCGGCGACGAAGCTCCAGATCTCTTCGAGGTCTTCCTCGGCCAGCGGGGAGACGATCAGGGTGGACATTACTCGTCACCTTCGAGGCTTTTCTTCGAGCGCCGGCGCCCACGCCTTTTGATTTCGCCCGCCAGTTCGGTCGCACCGGCGTACTTTTTCCCGCGTCCCGCCCGGACTTGCTCCACGCCGAGCATGACATCGCGTCGCACCTCGTCCATCTGGACGCGGCGCAGCTCGTCGCGCTCCTTGAGCAGGCGCAGGCCCTCGCGGATGACTTCGCTCGCCGAATGGTACATGCCGCTCGCCACCTTCTCGTTGACGAGCTGTTCGAGTTCAGCCGTTAGAGATACATTCATAATTTCGCCTCCGAAACGCAGAAGCCACAATTTTAGCTCTTATAACAAGTAATGACAATATTTGTTATTACGGCTTCCGGGCGACCCCTCGGATGGCTTTCGCTATAGCTTTCCATAAGCGTGATTATCATAAGCTATTTTTTAAGCTTGAGGGAAGAAATATTATCGCTTTAAGAAGTCTGTTAGCGATGTAGAAGGAAGGACATAGAAGTAAGGAAGCGGAGGCCGGCTTGATGATTTCCACAACGGCCCCTGTGAGGGAATCTCTCATTAACACTTACACAGGAAATACGTTAGTCGGCTTTAGACACTTGTTGTGTATTGGTCTGAATACGTTTAGAAGATCGCTCTGAGTAGTAAAAGCTTTTGACGAAGGTAAGCGCTTGATCGGGAGTAAGATTAGGTAATGTGCTTACGAGTATATCGAGCATCCACTTTTCACGCCACAGGCCGGTCAAGCTTTTAGTGATGGCCAAAAGGGACAGAACTGATCCCCCAAGGATGGCGGCCACAACATTAAAAGATTCACGATAGTAATAGACAAGACATATGGCAAGGATGAAGAGCGCAAAATGAAGCACCGTCACGGCTATAACCATACCGTTATTAAAACCCGTCTGTTTCAGAAGGCGCTGGAAGAGTGCCCTCCGTTCTTTCTCTGTCACCGTGACTGCTCGGTTGGACCCGCCCATCGTGACTCTCTCTAGGGTCCCCGTCTCGCGCAGATAGTCGTGTAGGATCTTTTGAACTCTCGTCATGGTTAAATCTTACCTTTGGCTAGAAATTCACGTATGACACGCTCGACGGCATCCATGTAAGTTGTGTCTTCCTCATTGAGGGTTCTCATGACACCAAAATAAATGTACAGCCAGAGCGCCGGAGTGGTTTTAACGCCACTGAATTTCACGACGGAGTGTGGCCACCTGCCACCGAGATGTACGGCAAGACTATCAGGGTGACATACGCATAGGTCTACTATCCCCCGAAACGAGTTCGGCACCTCGCGTATAACAGCCGGAATTGGTGCGAGGCCGTCGGCGAACTCCACGGCC
>Ga0196962_10000132_pt1 | contig 46018 bp, 26 predicted proteins | sample S3v_20metaG_FD_183186 | JGI IMG/M metagenome (GOLD analysis project Ga0196962, IMG submission 183186) | Soil microbial communities from Anza Borrego desert, Southern California, United States - S3+v_20 | ecosystem: Environmental > Terrestrial > Soil > Desert | place: USA: California | collected...
CACAGGACGCGCCGCAGCGCCCCGGCGCAGGCCGCCGCCCCGCCCCCGTCGAGGAAGGCCCCGAGCAGGGCCGGCACGAAGTGCGCGGTCGTCACCCGCTCGCGCCCGATCAGCGCGGCCAGCCCGTGCGGGTCGCGGTGCAGCCCCGGGGCGGCGACGACCAAGCGGGCGCCGGCCGCCAGCGGCCAGAACAGCTCCCACGCCGAGACGTCGAAGCTGAGCGGGGTCTTGTGCAGGACGGCGTCGCCGGGGGCGAGCCGGTAGCGGCCCTGCGTCCAGAGGAGGCGGTTGACGAGGCCGCGGTGGGTGTTCATGGCGCCCTTGGGCCTTCCGGTCGAGCCCGAGGTGTAGATGACGTAGCAGAGGGCGTCGGGCGGGGGGGGCGGGGATGGGTCGGAGTCGGACTCGGCCGCCAACTCCTCGGACAGCAGGTCGAGGCACAGCGCCTCGCCGCCCCAGCTTTGGCCCGCCGCGGCGGCCAGCGCCGAGTCGGTCACTAGCAGCGATGAGCCGGAGTCTTCGAGCATGAAGGAGAGCCTGTCGCGCGGGTAGTCGGGGTCGAGGGGGACGTAGGCGCCCCCGGCCTTGAGCACCGCGAGCAGAGAGACGACGAGGTCGGCCGAGCGCTCCAGCATGAGGGCGACGCGCGAGTCGGGGCCGACGCCGCGGCGCCGGAGGTAATGGGCGAGGCGGTTGGCGCGGGCGTTGAGCTCGGCGTAGGTGAGGTGCGCGCCTTCAAAGGTGAGGGCGACGCAGTGGGGCGTGCGCCGGACTTGCTGCTCGAAGAGCGAGTGGATGGTGAGGCCGGCGGGGTACTCACGGGCCGTGTCGTTGTAATCGACGAGCAGGCGGCGGCGCTCATCGTCCGTCAGCAGCGGCAGCTCGGAGAGGCGTCTGCCGGGGTCGGCGGCGACGCCGGCGAGCAGCACGCCGAAGTTGTCGCTCATGCGCCGGATCGTGGGTTCGTCGAAGAGGTCTGTGCTGTACTCGAAGGAGGCCGAGAGTCGGCCTTCACCCTCGGCCATCATCAGCGTGAGGTCGTACTTCGCCGTCGCGCGCTCGACTTCAAACTGACTCAGCGTCACGCCGGGCAACCGAGTCTCTGCCTGCGGCGTGTTCTGAAGACCGAACATCACCTGAAAGAGCGGGGCGTGCGCGAGACTGCGCTCTGGCTGTAACTCCTCGACCAGCCTCTCGAAGGGCACGTCCTGATGCGCGTAGGCCCCGAGGCAGGTCTCGCGCGCCCGCCCCAACAACTCGACGAAGCTCGGGTCTGCGGAGAGGTCTGTCCGCAGCGCCAGCGTGTTGACGAAGAAGCCGATGAGGGGCTCGACCTCGGCGCGGGTACGCCCCGCGATGGGCGTCCCGACCACCAAGTCCGTCTGCCCCGTGTAGCGGTAGAGCAGCACCTTGAAGGCCGCCAGCAAAAGCATGAACGGCGTCACGCCCTCCTCGCGGCTGAGCTTCTTAAGCTCGCTGGACAGCTTGCCGTCGAGGGCGAACTTATACTCCGCCCCCCTCTGCGACTGGAGGGCCGGGCGCGGCCTGTCGGACGGCAGGTCGGTGACGGCCGGCGCCCCCTCGAGTTGCCGCCGCCAGTAAGAGAGTTGCTCTTCGAGCGCTTCGCCTCGCAGCCAATCGCGCTGCCACACGGCGTAGTCGGCGTACTGCACCTCAAGCTCCGCCAGCGGCGACTTCCGCCCCACGGCGTACGCCTCGTAGAGCCTCACCAACTCGCCGATGAGGACGCCGCGCGACCACGCGTCGGAGATGATGTGGTGCATGTTGAGCAGCGCCACGTGCTCCTCTTCGGAGAGGCGCAGCAGGCGCGCGCGCAGCAGCGGCCCCGACGAGAGGTCGAAGCCCCGCCCGGCCTCCTCGCGCGCCGCGCGCCGCGCCTCGGCCTCGGCCCGCCCCGCCCCCAGCCGCGAGAGGTCTATGACCGGCAGGGCCACGGCCGAGGGCGGCCGGACGAGTTGCACGGGGCGGCCCGCCTCGGCGGCGAAGGTCGTGCGCAGCGCCTCGTGGCGGCGCGCCACTTCGGAGAGGGCCGCGCGCAGGGCGGCGGCGTCCAACCGGCCCGTCAGGCGGACGGCGGTCGGGACGCTGTAGGCGGGGCCGCCGCCTTCGAGTTGGTCGAGCAACCACAAACGCTGCTGCGCGAAGGAGAGGGGCCACGGGCCCTCGCCGCCCCGCGAAGGGATGGCCCGCGCGGAGGGCGCGGCCCCCCCCTCCTTTTGCAGCATGAGGGAGAGCAGCTTGCGCCGGTCTGACGAAATAGCGGGCATAAAAATTTCAGCAGTTGAGGTGGGGGCGGCCCCGCCGCGTAGGAGTCTTGAGAAACGCGCCGGGCCGGCCGCCGACCCGCGGCCCGGCAACCTGAAGTAGCCTCGGCGGGCCGGCGGCTCGCGGGCGACGGTCTACGCCGTGACCGCGACGCGCTCCGGCTCGGCGCCGGCCTCCGGGGCCTTCGCGTACTCGGGCACTTCAAATTCAAGGGCCTTCCGGCAGAAGTCGATCCACTCGGGCGTGACGGAGTCGAAGATGATGTTCTCGTCGATGAAAATCCCGTCGGTGACGACGTAGTTCTCTTGCAGGTAGAGGAAGTCGTCTTCCGTGATCGTCCTCGGGGCCGCGCCCTCCTCCGCGTCGGGGCCGTCGTCCGGCTGGGCGTTGGCGGCGTTCTCCGTCCAGCCGGCGAACTCGCGCAGGCTCTTGACGAGGTATGCTTTGCAGTATCTTCCCATGTTGGGCATGTCTTAATCCTCCGAGAAGTTGTGGCTAAGGGTGTAGACCCTCGCGGCGCGGGGTCAGGGTTAGAAGGTGTAGACCTTGCTGACGAGCGTGGCGTCGCTGTAGGCGGTGTTGGGCGCGGGCATCATGTCGTCGGGGCGCGGGCGCAGCGGCGCGTCCGCGATTTCCGGCAGGCCGTAAGACTGGTCGAAGAGGCTCACCTTGAGTGGCCCCGGCGCCTTCACGTCGAGACTCACTTCGACGCCCTCCTGCGGGAGCGCGTAGTAGCGCATCGCCCAGCGCCTGTCCCCGCCCACGCGCACCGGCACCCGGTAGTCAACCCGCTTGCCGTTGACCGAGACGGCGTAGAGCTCCGCCTCCGAGTTCAGTTGCAGGTAGAGCGATTCGGCCCGGCGCGGCGACGTGACGCGCAGGCGGAGGCGGCGCATCCCGCCTTCCGTCCGGTCTTCGAGCACGGCGACTTCGGGCGCGGCCAAGCCGGCCGACGGCGCGCCGCTTTGCAGGAACTTCGCCGAGCCCGTCGAGTGGAAGAAGTCGTTGAGCGACGCGCGCCCGGAGCCCGCCGGGATGACCCGGCCCGTCCAAGCGTCCGGCTGGTCGTCGAAGCTGACCCAGACGTTCTTGCCCGTCGCGGCGTCCGACCCGTAGAAGAGGTGGTTCGAGCGCGGGCGGCTCTTGTCGAAACCGGCGGTCAGGACGCTCACGGCGATGACGGCCACGCCCGCCGCGGCCAGCGCCCCCGGCAGCGCCCAACGGCGCGCGCCCGCGAGGAGGCTCAGGTGCGGAACCAGAAGCCCCAGCGCCAGCACGACCGCCGCCATCAACGCCGCCGCCGACTCGGGCCCGAGGCTAACGAAGACCAGATGAACGAGCGGGCCGAACAGGACGAGCCCCGGCGCGGCGAAGACGGCCATGTAGACGGGCGCCGCCGCGCCCCCCTCGCCGACCTTCGAGCCGACGGCGATCAGAAGGCCGAGCAGGCTGAACAGCAGCGGCCAAGTGAAGAGGTAGCTGCCGCCCGGCAGGTAGAAGCAGGAGAGGAGCGAGAGGGCGACCCACCAGACGAGCGCGCCCGCCGTCAGGCTCTCGGCGTTCGCGCGCCGGCGGAAGAGGATGTAGAGGGCCGACGTGGCGGCCAGCGTCAACGCGACGAAGCTGATGAGGTAGAGCTCGCCGCCGTACCTGAGCCACTGCGGGATCGAGCTGTAGCCCGCGTAGAAGGCGCGCAGCGCCCGCCAGACGAGCCACACGACGCCGTAGGCGCAGCCGCCGCTCAGCAGCAGGGCCAGCGCGCCGAGGCCGATCCCCTTTAGCGTCAGCCGCCGGCGGCGCAGGCCCACGGCCGAGACGCCGACGAAGGCGAGCGCGCCAAGCGCCGCCAGCGGCAGCGCCCACGCGGCCGGGTAGTGGACGAGGAAGAGGCCCAGCACGTCGAAGTAGACGGCATCGGCCTGCGACGCGGCGCGCAGGTCGAGGTCGCCGAAGTGGCGCGCCACGGCCAGCGCGTTCGAGCCGTGGTGCTGGAGGCTGCGCTCGTCGATGGCCTCGACGCTGTCGCTGCGCGCGTGGTAGTGCGGGACGCCCATGACGAAGGCGAAGTTCATGCCGGCCAGCCCCGCGCGCTTGAAGACCGAGAGGTCTGTGTCGTTCGGCATGAGCCGGTAGATTTCGTAAGAGAGCGAGTTGGCGACGGGGCGCGGGCTCGCCGCGGCGAACTCGCGGACGAGCCAGCCGTTCCCCTCGCTCGTCTCGAACATGACCGACGCGCCGCTGTTGCCGCGCGCGTCGAAGTTGAAGACGGCCCCCGCGTCCTTCGCCCACGGGTGCTCCTCGACGAAGGCGCGCGCGCCGAACAGCCCGGACTCTTCGCCGTCGGTGAAGAGGAAGATCACGTCGTTTTTGAGCGGGGCCCCGGCCTTGAGCGCGCGCGCCGTTTCGAGCAGCGCGGCGACCCCCGCCCCGTCGTCCGCCGCGCCGGGGCTGTTCGCCACCGAGTCGTAGTGCGCGGCGAGCATGACGGCCTTGCCCTGCCCCGTCCCGCGGAGGCGGGCGACCACGTTGCTGACGCTCGCGGCGCGCAGCGACCCGTTGCGACCCCGGTTGACGACCGTCGCGTTCTGCACCCCGGCGGCGACGCCCGACTCGGCCAGCGCGCCGACGATGTAGTCGCGGACGGCGGCGTGCTCGGCCGACCCGATGGGGCGCGGCCGCCGGGCCACCACCTCAAGGCGCTGTAAGGCGCGCCCGGACGAGAACTCCGTCGGCGGCGCGGAGGCGTCGACGGCCTCGGGCGGCCCGCCCCAGCGCAGGGCCGCGCCCACGACCGCCGCGGCCAGCAGCAACACGGCCACGCCGGGGACGGCCCCGCCGCCGATGTGGCTCACGGGGGTGGAGACGCGCGACCTTTCGCGCCCGAACGCGACACTCATGGCTTCAGCCTTCGTTTTCGTGGTGAACGTCCGGAGGGATGTTCCGGGGTGAGGGTCGGGGCGGAGGAGGCGGCGAACCCCAGTCCGCCGCCGCGCCCGCGCGGGCCTCATTTATTAACGCGACAGCGCGGCGAGGACGCGCGGCCGGTCGTCTTTAAAGGAGATGAGCACGGGGCCGCGCTAGAGCCCCATCTCGGCCATCTTCTTGCGGAGGCTGAGCGGGCGCATGTCCGTCCAGACCTCCTCGATGTAGGCGAGGCACTCCTGCTTCGTCCCAGACTTGCCCGCGTCGTTCCAGCCGAGCGGGTTCTCGCGGTCGGCGGGCCAGATCGAATACTGCTCCTCGTGGTTGACCACGGCCTTGTAGATCGTCGTGTCTTCTCGCTCGTCTTCGTTCATGTGACCTCCAATGATGTCTGTTGATCTGCCGTCTCGTCAGCCGCGCCCGCGCGGGGCGGGCGGTCGTTAACCGGGACTCGTCCGGGCCGTCAGGATGAAAACGTCCCTCGTGCCGCGTCGCAGGTCGGGGGCGAGGATCGGCGAGGTGTAGTGGTACAGGCCCCGGTCGTCGAAGACGAGCAGGTCGCCCGGCTCAAGCAGCGTCCGGTAGACCGGCGGGCCGTCCCTCGATTCGTAGAGGTACGTCTCGCCGCCGCTAACGTCGCGCCTGCCGACACAGAAGATGCCGACGTAGTCGAAGCCGTCGGCGTGGACGCCCTCGGGGGTCGGGTGGCCGACGAGGGCGCGCTCGCTGACGACCCTGATCTGATGAACCCCCACCTCGGTGCCGTCCGGCAGCGACTCGCACCGCCCGAGGAAGTCGCCGAGGATTCTGCGGAAGTCCTCCGCGGACGTGAGGCCGGCGTCGAGCTCGACGTACTCCCTGCTGACCTCGCCGAGCAGAGGGTTGTGCTCCCTCCTCTGTATGAAGGGCTCGTGCGGCAGCCGCGCCAGCTCGCCGCCGGCGAGGCGGAACCTTGAGAAACAACGGTAGCGGTACTGCTCTGCGAGGTAGGGGTCGAGGGGGAGCGCGTCGAAAAATTCATGGAGCGCTTCGAGCCTGACCTGTTCGAGTTTTTGCAGGCTGTACAACCGGCCGCCAGCCGCCGTTAAAGTGCTGCTCATCCGCGGCCCCTGTCTCGAACCGCCCCCGGCCCGGCGACGAAGGTGAAAGTATTTTTTGCGAACGCCCCGGCGCGTCGTCCGCCGGAAGTGTTCTGTCGAGACTGTGCGCGTGAGTGACTTCGGAGCGCCGCCGGCGTCGAACGGGCAGGGCCGGAGACAAAGCTGCCGCATATCGCGCCAGCGATTCATTCTCCGCCCTTCACTGTCGAGGCTTTACCGGGCCCGGCCGGCGTGCGGGGGCTCGGCGGAAGCGAGTTGAAAACTGTTTCGCGGCGGCCGGGGCGACGCGCGCCGGCCGGGGGCTGCCGCCCCCCCTTAAACCCCGTGCGCGTGGGCCGCGGCCGTCCGAGCCGGCTTGGCGAGCAGGCCCCTCTCAACGGAGACGTGCCCCTGATAGGCGATGGTGTGCAGCAGGATCATGACGCGGTCGGAGGCGCCCACCGCGCGCTCGAAAATGCCGACGAAGTTCTTCAGCGGCCCGTCCTTAATCAGCACCTCGTCGCCCGGGTTGAACTGCTCGGCTATCCTGACGCACCCGTCTTCGTTCATGCGCCCCCTGATGAGCGTGATGACCTCGTCGTCGACGCTGACCGGGCGGCCGCCGAAGCTGACGACGCTGTGGACGCCTCTGGTGAAGCGTATTTTGTGGAGCAGCGCGCCGAGTTCGAAGCGCCCGAAGATGTAACGCGGGAACAGGGGCTTGACCGTGTAGGTGGGCGCCCCCGAGAACTGGTTGTAACGGCAGTCTCTGATCTTGGGGAGCAGGGTCTCGACCTCACACGTTAATAGATTATAGCTGGCACGGTCTTCCTGCTTCGGGTGGGTGCGGATCGTGTACCATCTCCTGTCGTCACATGCTTCCGCGTGGTTCATGGCTTCCTCTCCTTGATCCTTCCGGCCGGGAGCCGGCGGTCAACGCGCGGCTCTCGCGCGTGCGCGCGTCCGCTCCGCGGGCGGGCCGGGCCCCCGAGGGTGATTCGGAACCGAGGACTAAGACGGACTTATGCCGAAGCGCGGCAAAGTGTTACGGCCGAAGCTGGAGAGAAGATGGCCCGAGGGTGACCCCGGTAGAGGGCGCATGGCAGCAATAACTCCCACAATACTTCGGCTGGAATTTCGCTGCATTCTGCGGTAGGATGTGTGTGCGACGATACATCCGGTCGGCAGAAATGCTCGAACGAGTTGTGTTGCATAAGCTCCGTCGTCATCTGCAAATGGCGGCGGAGCTTCTTTACGTCTGGCGTCGGGTTACGCTTACAAGGTGAAAGGGGCTGCGTCGTCCGGCGGCTCAGGCTTGAACCGGCCGAACGAGCCGGGAGAACCCGCCTCCGCTCAGGCTGAATCAGGACGCGGTCATGTTAGCTGCCGGACAAATATAGACGACGAAGTCTACTCCTGTCTGTCTCGGTTGAGACACAGTCTGCTATCAGACATATTTTTTTAGACGGTCGGGAGCGCGTCAGGCTTCGGGCGGGCCTCTCAGGCGACGAGGGAGCGGTTCTGGGTGAAGTCGCCGATGCTCTCTCTGGTTATCTCGTAACATTCGCAGGCGACCGATTGGAGCCTTTTCGGGTCGAGGATGGTGATCCTGCCGCGGCTGTAGGAAATGAGCCCCTCCTTCTGGAGGTGCCCGGCGATCATCGTGACGCCCGTGCGCGGCGTGCCGAGTATCTGCGCGATGCTCTCGTGGGTGAGCGTAAAGGTGTTGGAATTGACGCGGTCGCGGGCGATGAGGAACCAGCGGCAGAGGCGCTCCTCCACCGTGTGGAAGCGGTTGCAGAGCGCCGACTGGGTGATCTGCGTGAGCATCATGTGGATGTACTTCAGCATCAACTCCTGAAATTTCCCGCCGCGGTTGAACTCCTCTTGTATCTCTTCGGCCCCGACCCTGTAGGCCGACCCGACCTCCAATTGCACGTTCACCTCGTAGGGCGTGACCGGCATCCCCAGAATGATGGGGGCGCCCACACAGCCCTCGTCGCCGACCATGCCGATCTCGACACTCGAACCGGTCTGCGATGTCGAGACGAGGGAGACCATGCCGCTGTTGAGAAAGTAGGCGTGCCGGAGTGGCTGGCCGGCGTAGTAGAGACGCTTGCCGCGGGGGAGTTGAACCAGTGTCATCCGCGCGAGTAGCCGCTCGTATTCTTCACGCGGGAGCGCGGTCAGAATCCGGTTCCGGGTCAGGGGATCGGTATGCCTTTGTAAGGACATCCGGAATCTCCTTGAGGTAAACAGTAGGATGTAAAACAGTAAATGGAGGGGGAGGAGCAAGAACTTGCGGAATCGGGTTGAAGGGAAGAAATATTACCTAATTTTAAAAAAGTGTAAAAAATTACCAGACAAAACAGCAGTGCGGCGCACTATATGAACGGTTTTTCCGTAAATGTCAACCATTTCCCATGAACTCATTTCAAGGCAACGGCCCTCTTACGCCGGCGATGAATTTCCGTCCGAGATTTGGTAGCGCCGGCGACCAGCGGGCCTAAATCGTGGGCCATTTTCAATCCCCGACGTAAGAGGGCTACTACCGAGCTTTAGCCCCTTCCCGACTTGCCAACGGAGGGCGCCGTCGAACTCCAACGTCCGCTCCGGCGCCTCGGCCAAGTGCGGCAAGGTGTCGCGCAGTTGCAAGTCGCCGGGGTAGAGACTGTCGGCCGCCTCCCCGTCTGAGAGGGCGTTCGCACTCTCAGTCCGGTAAGGCTTCGGCGCGCTCACGGCCGTCCAATTCTCATCCCTCGGGTGCCTTAAATTGTTCCGTGGTACGTTTATGATCTGTCGCTGACGGCACGGCCCTCACCTCAGTATTGTTACCGGCACAAGCTGTCCATAAGAGCCTCGGCCCTCGCGCGTACGCGTGGGGCGTCGGCGGACAGCAGGAAGCCCCCCGCCTCGGCGCTCATCTCGGAGAGCGTCACCTCGACGGACTGCCCCTTGACTTCGAGCATGGCGACGCAGGCTTGGGCTAACTCTTCGACCTCGCAGTCGGAAAGCGGTTGGAGTCCTTGGACAGGATGCGCGCGCCCTACCTCCGCGTGGGCGGACTGTGCCGCGTCCTTGACGACCCCGTACTTCCGGAGCACGTTGTAGGCCTCGCGCTGGGCGACCCTCGCCGCCTTCGGCAGTCCCCTGCTCTCGAGCCACTCGCGCGTCCGCTCGTGCTCCTTCTCGGCCGCCCGACGAGCCGCCGTCTGGAGCGACGGCTCGAGCTCGCGCCTCAGCCGCGAGACGATCTCCTCGACCGGCACCTCGACCCGGAGCGCCGTCTGCGGCGATAGCACATCCCCCGAGCTAATGCCTTGCGGAGGGTGCCCGGGGTGCGTCGGGTGGGGGTCGGGGCCTGTGTTAACCACTTGGGTTTGCTCCGCGCCGTCTTTCGGCGCGCGCGGATTACAATCTGTGTCTGAAACTTCTAAACCAGCGAAGCTGTCACTAAAGGCTGCTTCACCCGCTGAAGTACGAGCGCCCTCGGATGAAGCACGGGGGAACTCCAAAATTTTTTGGCCCGCACGGGTGCCGATGGAAGACGCGGCCCGGTTGAGGAAGATGCGTACCCCGACGCCGTTCTTGCCCGCGAAGTAGCCGACGATTCCCTGCTCGTGCATCCAGCGTATCGCCTTGCTGGCCGTGGCCGAGGCCACCCCGACAACTTCACACAGCGCCGCCCATGCCGTGACGCGTGTGTCGCCGCGCAACTCCCCTTCGAAGCGCAGGACGCCATCCCTCTCCCAGTACTGTGCGGGCGCGTGGACGAGCCGCAGATAAATCTTGCTCATCAGGGGCGTGACGCGGTCGGCCTCCTCCGAGGTGACGGCCGCGATGGCGTCGCCGTCGATCTGGCGGAAGTTCTTGCGGTACTCGCCGGGGCCGAGCTGCGTGCGGCGCACGAAACGCGGGGGCGCTAAGGCGGTGGTGGTCATGTCCGGAGTTCTCTTTCCGAAAAGGGCTTGACAGCGTCGGCGCCGGGTGTAAACTGCACCTGCTTTGTCTCGCCAAAAGACAAAGCTACGCCCGCTCGCCGTCAGGCGAGTTTCATGATCGGCCCGGAGCGCTTTGGTCGCCAAACTGCCGCGCTCCGGGCCAGAATATTTGGGGGCGCTTACACGACCCCCCTTCTCACGTCGCGCACATTCCTACAGCAATCCGACGCCGCCTGTAAATTCCCCTGCACGATTGCCTGCACCGGCTGCAACGATCCTTACAGGGGATGCATTGTCAATTGCACCCCCTGCAAGATTCGTTACAGCCCCTGCAGTCTATATTGCAGCCCCTGTAATCAAGATTGCAGGGGTATGCTGTAGATGCACCCCTGCAATCGGAAATACAGCCCCTGTAATTAAGATTGCAGGGGTGTTGCCTTGCCGGTTCCGTTGGTAGATTATTCGTGGCGTATAGACGCCTCGTATAGTAATATGCCGCGATTCAAGGGAAGGAACGATCCGTTATGACCGGCGCACAGATCAAAGAACTGCGTAAGAGCTTCGGCTACACGCAGGCGAAGCTGGCGGAAGAGCTTGGCGTCACGCCCAACACCGTCGCCCGGTACGAGCGCGACGAGTTGCGGCCCTCGCCGCCCGTCCTAAAGCTCCTGAAACTCCTCGCGCTCTTCAACAGTGAGAGGAAGGCCGCCTGACGATGATCACGATCTCCATCGCCAACCAGAAGGGGGGGGTAGGCAAGAGCACAACGGCGGCCTCAGTTGCCGCCGAGTTCGCCTTGCGCGGCTTCGAGACCCTTCTGGTCGACGGCGACCCGCAGGCCAACGTCACTGCCCACTTCCTGGCACCCGATCAGGTGGGCGTGTCGATCGCCGACGTCCTCATTGAGTCGGAGCAGCGCGAGAAGCTGCCTCTCGAGGCCGCTATCGTCACAACGGAGATGGAGCACCTCGACATCGTCCCCTCGAAGCTGCGCTTCGCCCGGTTCGAGAAGGAGCCGGCCATCGCCATCAACCGCCTGCGCTCCAAGCTCGCCCCGCTCGAGGAGAGCTACGACTTCGTGGTCGTCGACACGCCCCCCACACTCGGCCAGATCCTGACGACGCCGCTGCTCGCCTCCACCCACATGGTGGTGCCCGTGGCCTCTTCGCCGTTGGCGCAGGACGGCCTCGACGACCTGATGGGCACTTTCGAGGAGGTGAGGAGCGCGAACCCGGAACTGGCGCTGCTCGGTATGGTCTGCACCATGTTCGACGGCAGGACGGCCGTCTCGGCCGAGTCCTACCGGAGCCTGAAGGAGCGGTACGGCGCTAAGGTCTTCGAGACGATTATCCACCGGAACGTCAAACTCGAAGAGTCACCGGCCTTCCACCAGCCCGTGCAGCTCTACGCCCCGAACTCGCGCGGGGCGCTCCTCTACGCGGAGTTGACGGACGAGATCCTGAAGCGGCTGGGGTTCCGGAAGTCGAAGGGGAAGCTCAGGCTGGCTAATGAGGAGACGCGCGCCTGATGGCGGAGCCGAAGGTCAAACCTGCGAAGCGTGAAGCCGGCAAGAGTAAGTTCCGGCTACCGGAGCGCGTCCCACGCCCCGCAGAGGAGAATCCCTTGCGGGAACTCCTCAGGGAGGCGAGGACGCAGGAGGAGGCGCTAGAGGCAGGGGCCAAGCCAGCACCTTCTCGCGGACGCAGTACCCCTGCAAAAAAGAGTGCAGGGGTGGTCGAAGCCCCCGCCAAACGACCGGACGCGCCGCAGGCGCTGACTGCGGCGCCCGCCGCGGACTCCCCCCTCTACACCTTCGCCGAGTTCTCAAGGCGCTGGTCTCCGATCCTGCGTTCGGGGCAGATGGGCGTGTGCCGGGCGCTCTTCGAGATGACTTACGAGCAGGGAAAGACCGAGTGTTTCACCTCCATGCCGAAGCTTGCCGCGGCCGCCGGGATTAAAGAGCGGCAGTGCTACAACGTAGTCGCCCAACTTGAACTGCTGGGTTTTATCGAGCGGCCCGACATCTTCAACACCCCGACCCAGAAGGGGACGATCTTCAGGCTGTACATGGAGCCTCGGCCGCCCGCCGCCCGGTCCGAGCGCCGCTACCATATCGGCGGCGACGAAAGCTAGTACCACCCCTGCAATCTTCACTACAGGGGTGGGCCGATGGGACACTGCTTAACACGCCAGCAATTCATCTTTATCCTGCGCCTTGCCGTCCACATCGCTGCTTCTTGCGCGAGTAGTTTTTGGCGTTATATCAATCTGCCTCGTAAGCGCCTTTCAATACGCTTAATGATATACCCTAGCAGACCCCTGCAATTCATGTTGCAGGGGTCTGCTAGGGTACCCCTGTAATATTTATTACAGGGGCTGTAACTTAGTTTGCAGGGGTACTGGGATGTGGCAGAAGGGTCAGGTGGTCGAGAGTTTTCGCCGTTGCGCCTCACGTTGCCGTCGCGCTTCAGCAGGCCGAAGCCGATGGTCTTGCCGCCCGCGCCTCGCCCCGCTTGCCGCAGACGCGGCGCGGGCCGAAGTAGCTCTCGTCCACCTCGACCTCGCCGGGCGGAAGGGCGACCGGCGCTCGCAATGTTCGGCCATGGGCTCCCTGAGCTTGAGCCAGATCGTCGTGCCGGTAGCTAAACACTTATAGCCCGTCCATTTAAGCCAACAGCCTCCGCCGATCGCCGGATGCCTCACAAAATGAGCTATTAAAACTGGTCTCCTGAAAGGTCGTGAAACCAACGGACGCCATTTTCCATAATGACACTTTCGGAAAAAGAGATTATGCTGTGTCGGCCTGATTAGAAGCAGGAAAGGGTAGGGAAGCAACCCCATGACCGCTTCCGCAGGCGGGCGCTCGACCATCCCTTCATAACGACGGAGGCACCAGAGCCATGAGCAGCCAGCCCATCGAGCCTGAGATCGTCAGCCCTCTAGCTAAGTCTTCGCCGGATGAGCGCCGCCTCGTCCCGCTAAAGGATAAGCTGCTGGCTTTCCTCAACCGCTCCACGTCCGAGAATACGCGCGAGGCGTACCAGCGCACCATCCTCGAATTCCACCGCTTCATGGGCCGCCACCTGCTCCTGACCAACGAGCGTGACGTACTCGCTTGGCGCGACGCGTTGCTGGGGGCGGGGCAATCGAACCAGACGGTGGCTGCCAAGCTCTCGTCCGTCCGCTCCTTCTATGCTTATCTGCTGAAGGTCTGCCCCGAGTACGTGCCGTACAACCCTGCCGACCCTCAGCTCGTTCCGCCGCCCCGCATCCCGAACGCCCTGAAGGGACGCGCGCTCACGCCGAAAGAGGTCAACCACTTGCTGGTCGGGCCAGACCGCTCGAAGCCGGAGGGGGCGCGGGACTACGCGCTGATGCTGCTAATGCTCCGCCTGAGCCTCAGAGTCTCGGAGGTGAGTAGCGTCAGGAGATCATCTATCCAATGGAAGGGCGAGCGCTGGACGCTGACGCTGAAGGTGAAGGGCGGGGCCGAGGAGGTCTGGCCGCTGCCGCAGGACGTGAAGGGGGCGATTGACCACTACCTACGGCTCGACGAGAGGCGGAGGTCGGTGTGGCTGGAGAACCGGACCGAGGATCAGTACGTTTTCCAGCCCTTCGAGAACCATCGGACGGGCAGACATAATCGCGGGCTGACGCGGCAGATGATCGCTAAGATCGTTAAGAAGTGGGCGGACTTCACCGGCATCGGGGGCAGGGTAACGCCGCATGACCTGAGGCGGACGGCGATCACGCGGGCGCTCAACCAAGGACGCACCTACCGGGAGGTGCAGATGATGTCGAAGCACAAAGACCCCAAGACCGTCATGCGCTACGACTACGAGCGGGATAATTTGGAGCGGAGCGCCGTCAATACCTTATCCTATGAAGAAGATTGATTATGGATTTGAATGACGTGTGCCGCGGCGAAGGCTTTTATCCGATGGAGATTAGGTAAGTACGCATTCAGTAAGGTTGTGAAGACGTTTAGTAAATTATCTGAAGATTTACAAAAATACATCCCCAACCCCGGATGTCAGAAACAATCAAAACTGTTTACGAAACTATCAGTTCTGATACCGTGAAAGGTGGAAGCCGCGACGCCTTAGTTCATCAGCACCGTCATGGTTTCTGCGGCCGCGGGACGGAGGTCGCGTCGCGCCCCGTTCAGCGGGCGGCCGCGGTTAACAATTCCTTACGCTTTTAAAGGTTAAGGTGTTATCCTAGTCGCCCATCCGAAGGCCCTGCTCAAGGTTGTAAGAGTTGTCACCGAATCTCACTAACGAAGAAGCGGCTGTAGTTGACTCCGCCCTGCTCACACACGAACGCTCGTTAGTCGGCGAGGAAATCTCCCATTACATAATTTTAAATAAACTCGGCTCGGGCGGGATGGGCGAGGTTTATCTGGCGATGGATAAACTGCTCAACCGGCTCGTGGCGATAAAGGTCTTGTCGCGCCGCGCGGGTCTGGATTTTAAGGCCGACAGGTACCTGCGCAGGGAGGCGCAGGCGGCGGCCGGGCTCGACCACGCCAACGTCTGCACGGTTCACGAGATCGGCGAGCACGGCGGGTACGGCTATATCGCCATGCAGTACGTCGAGGGTGAGACGCTCGCCTCGATCATCAAACGCGGCCCTCTGCCCGCGCCCGAAGCCATCTCGGTCGCCTGCCAGTTGGCCGACGCCCTCGTAGCCGCGCACTCCGTCGGCATCATCCACAGAGACGTTAAGCCGCACAACCTGATGCTGACCCCGAAGGGGCAGTTGAAGGTGCTCGACTTCGGGCTGGCTACGCGGCCGACGAACGCGGGTTTGCGCCTCGACGCCCCCGAGCGCACGGGGCCGCCCGACGGGGTTGAGTTCGCGTCGGAGGCTGGCGCGTGGTTTGCAGGCACCGGCGAGATGACTGTGAGCCTTGACTACGGGGCGGGGGCGCTGGTCGGAACCATCCCTTACATGTCGCCCGAGCAGCTCAGGTGCGAGGTGCTGGACGCGCGGACTGACATCTTCAGTTTCGGCTCCGTGCTCTGCGAGATGCTGACCGGCCGCCCGGCGTTCACGCGGGAAGATACCACGCAGACGAGGGAAGCGGTTCTCACGCAACAACCCCCACCGCTGCCCGCCCCCGAGGGGCTCGAGAAAACTCACGGGATGCTCCATGCCATTTTACAGAAATGTCTGGAGAAGGATCGCAACCGTCGTTACGAGTCAGCCGCGGCGCTGGCCGCGGACCTCGGCGAACTACAACAACTGGTTAAAGCCGAGGGCGCGGCCGTCACGGCCCCGCGAACGCGCCGGCCGCGGCCGGCGGCCGCCATCTGGGCGGCGGGCGCCTGCATCCTTATCGCCCTCGCCGCACTCTTCCCGGTGTTCGAGCGGGGGGCGAAGGAGGCGGCGGAGCAGGGCGCAAGCCCCTCCGTTAAATCCATCGTCGTCCTGCCGCTGAAGATCGCCAGCGACCGCCCGAACGACAACTATCTCGGCGACGGGCTGACGGTGAGTCTCATCAACCAGCTCTCGCAGATTAACAACCTCAAGGTCATTGCCCGCGGCTCCGCCTTCCGCTACAGGGGGCAGGAGGTGGAGCCGCGGGTCGTCGGCGAGCAGCTCGACGTCGGGGCGGTGCTCACGGGGAACGTGGAGCGGCGGGGGGAGAGCTTGGAGGTTCTGCTCTCCCTTTCGGACGCGGGCGCTAATACCACCATCTGGACAAAACTCTTTAGGAGTAACGACCAAGACCTTCTCGAACTCCAGAGCGACATCCTGCGCGAGGTCACGGATCAACTGCGCCCGCAGGCTTCCGGCGACCTTCAGGAGCGGTTTCGCAGAAGGACGACGCAAAACCTGAGGGCTTACGACAGCTACCTCAAGGGGATTTTTTACCTCAACAAGCGCACGGCCGCCGACGTTAGGACCGCGCTCGAAAGTTTTCAGGAGGCCGTGCGGATCGACCCCAATTACGCGCTCGCCCACTCCGGCCTCGCCGACGCCTACAGCCTGCTCGACGACTTCAGCCTAGAGCCCCCGAAGGTCTCCATGCCGCTGTCGGAGCGCGCCGCCGACCGGGCGCTCGCCCTCGACCCGAATTTGGCGGAGGCCCACAGCACGCTCGCGATCATCAACCGGGACTTCAAGCACGACTGGCCGGCGGCCCAGCAGGAGTTCAACCGCGCCCTCGAACTCAACCCGAACTACGCGATCACTTACAACAGGTACGGGTGGTACCTGATCGGCATGGGGCGCTTCGACGAGGCGCTCATGCACATGCGGAAGGCGCAGGAGCTCGACCCGCGCTCGCTCAACATCAACACGGCGGTCGGGCTGCCCTACTACTACTCCGGCAATTACGACAGGGCCATCGAGCAGTACCAGCGCACCCTCCAGCTCGACCCGGGGTTCTTCCCCGCGAACCTGTACCTCGGGCTGGCCTACGTCGAGGTGGGGCGGCAGAAGGAAGCGATAAAAATTTTTCAGAGATTGCTGAAGGAAGACGACGGCCCCGACATCGTCAGCTACCTCGGCTTCGCCTACGCCAGAGCGGGGCAGGGGGGGAAGGCGCGCTCTCTGCTCCGTTCACTGGAAAAGCAGATGTCGCGCCGCTACGTCCCCCCCTACAGCCTTGCCCTCATGCACGCCCAACTGCGTGAGAACGACCGGGCAATGTTCTGGCTCCAGAAGGCTTACGACGAGCGCGAGCTGTCGTACCTCGTCAAGGTCGAGCCGATGCTGGCCCCGCTCCGGGGCGATCCCCGTTTTCAGGCGCTGCTGCGGCGCCTGAAGCTGACGGATTGAGGCCGCGCCGAAACCCGCCGGACGCGGCCGCGTCCCGCCGCAGCGGGATAGGGGCTGACAGGTTTCCCGTCGCGCGCGCGAACCCCCGGAAGGAGGCGAGCTGAGCCCTCAGATGGAAGGCGGTGTCCTACTCGTAAACATGCCGTTCGCCGGCGCGAACGGGCCGCAGATCGCGCTCGGCCTGTTGAAGGCCGCGCTGCGCTCGCGCGGCGTCCCGTGCGACGTGGCCTACCTCAACCTCATCCTCGCGGAGAAGATGGGCGCGAGGCCCTACCAGTGGCTGAGCGGGGAGTTCACGGACATGGCCTTCGCCGGGGAGTGGGTCTTCGCCCACCACTTCTTCGGCGAGCGGCTCCTCGACGCGGACGCTTACCTGCGCTACCTGCGCGAAGATGTCGGGGCCGACGGCGAGACGCTGGACTTCATCCTGAGCCTGCGCCGCCTCGTCCCCGAGTACCTCGACTACTGCCTCGGCCTCGTCGACTGGCGGCGCTACGCGGTCATCGGCTTCACCTCCACCTTCGAGCAGAACATGGCCTCGCTCTCCCTCGCCTACGAGGTGAAGAGGAGGTACCCCGACAAGGTCATCGTCATGGGCGGCAGTAACTGCGGCCACCCGATGGGCGAGGCCATCCTCCGCTGTTTCCCCTTCGTCGATTACGTCTTCACGGGCGAGGCGGACGAGAGTTTCCCCGAGTTCGTCACGCGCCTCGCGCGGCGCCGGCCGGTCGGCGACATCAAGGGGCTCGTCTACCGCGCCGGGCGCGCGGTGACCTCGACGGGCCTGCCCGACATGGTCACCGACATGGACGCGCTGCCGTTCCCCGACTACGACGACTACTTCGAGCAGGTCGAGATGACTTCGGTCGGGCGCGAGGTTCCCCTGCTCGTCCAGTTCGAGACCGCGCGCGGCTGCTGGTGGGGCGCCAAGCAGCACTGCACCTTCTGCGGCCTGAACGCGCTCACCATGAGCTTCCGCGCCAAGAGCAAAGAGCGGGCGCTCGAAGAGATACTTCACCTGTCCTCGCGCTACCCGGTGCGGCAGCTCGCCGCGGTGGACAACATCATCGACATGAACTATTTCCGCGAGCTGCTCCCCGAGCTGAAGCGGCGCGACCTCGGCCTCTCGATCTTTTACGAGACGAAGGCCAACCTGACGAAGGAGCAGGTCAGGCTGTTGGGCGAGTCCGGCGTGACCACCATCCAGCCCGGCATCGAGAGCCTCAGCCCCAAGCTCCTGAAGCTGATGCGCAAGGGCGTCTCCCCGCTACAGAACGTCCAACTGCTTAAATGGTGCCGGCAGTTCGGGGTTCAGCCGATGTGGAACCTGCTCTACGGGATTCCGGGCGAGAGCGCTGAGGACTACCGCGAGATGCTGCCGCTGCTGCAAAGCCTCACGCACCTGCAACCGCCGGTCACCAGCGGCATGATTCGGCTCGACCGTTACAGCCCCTATTTCCAGTCTCCCGAAGCCTTCGGCCTCGTCGGCGCGCGCCCGGCCCGCGCCTACCGCCACATCTACCCATTCAAACAGACGGAGCTGGCCGACCTCGCCTATTACTACGAGTTCGCTTACGCCGACGGCCTGAACCCGAACGAGTACATCGGCCCCGTCCAGTGCCAGCTCGAATCGTGGCAGAAGGCCGCGGCGCTCGGGGCGCGGCTGCTCTCGCGCGAGGGGCCGGGCGGGGAACTGCTCATCGAGGACACGCGCCCGGGCGCCGCCTGCGCGCGCGTCCCGCTCGAAGGCTGGCAGAAGGGGCTCTATCTTTACTGCGACCGGGCGCGCCCGCTGGAGGCCATCGAGGGTTGGCTCGGCCGGACTCACCCCGAGGTATCCCGGCGCGATTCGCATGACTACCTGTGGCGGATGGTCGAGCTGCGGTTGATGGCCCACGACCGGGCCCAGTTCCTCAGTCTGGCCGTCCCGGCCGCGCCGGAAGAGGCCGACGGCGGAGTCACCTTGCGGTCATAGCCGGGCGACTCCCGCGACCGACCGCGCCGCGGCTTTTGGCCGTCGAGTTAATCCTGATTCTAAAAGAGGAGGCGAGAACGTATGTCTGAAAAGAGGGAGGGCGGGAAAGGCGGCGAGCGGCCCGACGAGGCCGGAGGTAAGGGTGCCGAAGGCGTCAAACGGCTGCACTACGTCTACCACGTTGTGGCGGAAACGAACCAGCTCATCAAGATCGAGGAGCTTGACGAAGAGACTATGGAGGCGAGAGAAATCCCGCTCCCCCTCGCCGTCGATTTCGGCGGGTCGGAAGAAGAGAGCGCGCGCGACCGGGAAGGGGATGAGGAGGCCGAAGAATACTACGCGGGCCTCCACGACGCGTACGGACACCCCGGCTACGGGCCGTACGGGTACGGCGGCTACCCGGTCTGCGCGCCGTGGATGATGGGGATGTGGCTGATGGCGCCGCCGCCCTACATGCCCTACCCGGCCCCCTATCCGCACCCCGCGCGCAAGCCGCCGAGACGCCCGCCGAGCCCTTGGGCGAAGCGCCGTTTTGAAGATGCGCCGTTCATGGGGCCGCGGAAAGCCGGTTCTTCAAAGTTCGCCGACGAGGCGCTCGACGAAGGTGTCGGGCGGACGCTGAAGGGGCCTCTGAGGTTTGTAGCGCCGATGGGCCCACGGAAGGCCGGCTCGCCGAAGTTCGTCGGGTCGCCCGAAGGAGGCCGCTCAGGCAAGGAGGGCAGAGCTTCCGACGGCCCTGACGAAGGGGCGGGGGGCGGGCCGGAATTCTCCCCGACCGGCGTGAGGAGAAGGGACTGAGCTTTGCGGCCGGGCGGCGTGCGGCGGTCGCGGGCCGCCCGGAATCTATAGCAGTTCGCAGTCGAGTGTGACTGAGGAGAAGTTCGCCGCGGGGGCGCGGCTTGGAGCGGTACCGCTCCAAGCCGCGCCCCCGCGTCTCCGCGGCGAACCGTCTGCCTCGTACTCACTCAAGCTCATTCCGGCAGCGTCACAGCGCGACGAGCTCAAGGCCGCGCAGGCCGTACCGGAGAGGGCCCCGCGACGCCAGCGACCGGCCCAGCCGGCGTAGGCCGTCAGCGGTCGCATTTATCTCCGGTAACCACGTCTCATCGAAGCCACCCGCCGAGTAGAAAGAATGGCACGCGCGCAGGTGCCCGTAAAAGGCGTGCGCCAGCCGGTCGCGGTAGTATTCGAGGTGGCGCGCTCGCTCGGCCCCGCGCGCGACCGCGTCCAGCACCGCCGCCGTAAGTATGGCCCCGCGGACCGAGTACCCGGTGCCGTCCCCGCACAGCGGGTCGTAAGCGCACGCCGGCCTGCCGGTCGCTATCCAACGCGCGCCGCTCGGGGACTCCAGCAGCCTCGGCGCGCAGTCGAAGACCTCGGCCGGCCCCGTCACGTCGGAGACCAGACTCCCGATTGACTTGGCGCTGCGAAGGAGGCCGCTGATCGCGCCCTCGGGTGAGGCTTGAGGGTCGGGGACGACGGCCTGAAGCACGGCCCGCCCGCCGCCCAGCGGCGTGAGAAACAGCCACCCGGCCGGAGTCGATTCCATCCACGAGGCGCGTTCGTCCGTTCCCTTACGCAGGCGCGCGGGCGAGACGAGGGCGCGCCGTTCGCCGAACCGCCGCGGCATGACCGGCCCGGCCCCCCCGAGGGCGGCCGTGACTCGTCCCCCCGCGTGCACGGCCCAGTCGTAGCGCGACTCGTTTAATCCGGAATCTTTCGCCTCGCGCGCGCCGTCGCCGGCCGGCCCGCCGTCGAACCGCCCGGCGTCGCCCTCAAGCGCTGCGAGCAGTCGCGCGGTGAGCGCGTCCCCGCGAATCACGACGCAGTCAAGGGCGACGACCTCGGGCGGCGCCCCGCCCCAACTCACCCGGCGCCGCTTCAAACGGTGTGCGCCGCGCAGCAGTTCCCCCGCGCGGCCGAACACGCGGTCAAGGAGGTGGACGGTCAGCGGGTGGAGCACCAGCGTCGGCGAAGGCCGGTGGGGCGGGACGTTCAGGGTCACCTCCCAAGCCTTATCGCCCAGAAGCTTCGCGCAGCAGAGCGCCGCGACGCCCCCGCCGTTGACCAGCGCCGTCGCCAAGCCTATTCGGACTCCCCGACCGTCTGAAGCATCTTCCTGTGAATGGCCTTCGAGGCGTGCAGGTGGCGTTCGGCCATCTGTCTTGTCTCGGGGTCGTCTGTTTTGGCCACCTCGGCCAGTCTGGAACTGATCCGCTGCTCCCACTGGCGCAGCGCCCCCGCCGCCCCTTTGGTTTCGAGCGTCCGCCGAATCCTCTGGGGCTTGGGGAGGGTGAAGCGCAGGCCGATGTTTTTCTTGGCGAGCGCGTGCCCGATGTCGTGCAACTCGCGCATCAGCGTGACCGCGTCCGCGATCAACTTGCCGCCCGCCTTCACGCCCTTCTCGTAGCTGACGTGTATCAGCTCCAAAAGCTCCTGATAGTATTCGTCGCCTAACTTGAGTAGTTGCTGCTGCTCGGGGTCGGCGTCCCGGGCCGGGCCCCTTCTGGTCTCGCGCGTGCGCGCCCCCTTCACCCCCGAGAGCCTGTCGGCGATCGACTTGAACTTGGAGCCGTGGTCGTCGCCCTCGTCGATGAGCAGTTTAACGAGGCGGATGACGTGGTCCGCGTTCGGAATCTCCGACCGCTGCCTGAGGAGGCCCGCCAGCAGGTGGACGTACATGCCGAAGCTCTTCCCGCCGGGGCCGGCGGTTTTGCTGTTCGCCTCGATGTCGATGAACTCGTCCAGCACCTCCGGCGACAACTCTCTGAGCCGGAAGGGTAGGTTCAGGTACTTGAAGTCGGGGATGGGTCGGCGCTTGTGCTCCTTGTCTTTTTCGGGGGGGAGGCCGATGCGCTTGGCCCGCCCGGTGACGGCGACGTTACACCCGAGGAGCCGGAGCACCTGATTCACCCAGAGGAAGTGGCGCATCTCGTCAATCGCCACCGCTAAGAGGTCGCTGGCCGCGTCAAAGATTATCAACGCCTCCGCGTCGCCGCCGGCCGCGGGGCGCTCGGCGGGCGCGTTCAGCGAGTAGTGCGCGAAGAGGTATTCGACCACGAGGGCGTGCTCGACCGTCGCGAGGTACTGAAACTCGTTGACGATGTCTTCGAGGCTGAGGGTGAGGCCGAGCGTCCCGTGGGCGGCGGCGAACGCCTTGAGGCGGGCGGGGCGTTCCGGCACCTCCGCGTCGTCGAGCACCACCGGCAGTTCCTTCCAGCCGCCGCCGGCGAGCCTCGCTTGGCTCATCCGCTGGTCGAGCCAATCGAAGTACTTGCGGGTCGGCTTCGGGGGGGCCGCCTGACGCCGGTCGCGCAGGAAGTTCAGATTGGGCACCCCGCCCGCGTCGGCGAGGTCAGGCTTGTTCGACGCCCAGTAGAAGCAGACGCAGTCGCGGAAGTCGTAAATCCACGGGGCGCATAAAGTCTTCGTGAGTTCGCCGGGCGGGAACGTCTCGACATCTATCACGCCGTAGTCGTCGAGGTAGCGCGCGCGCTCGTCGGAGAAGACGGCGTAGGCGAGGAGGCCGTCGCCGCCGCGGTTGACGCGGAACCTCTCCTCGTCCTTCTCCGCGTGGTAGGCGGCGTCCAGCTCCTTCAGCCTCGCGTCGGGGGCCTTGAGCGCGTCGCCGCCGAGCGCGACTTCCCAGCTCGGCCCGAAGATGACTGCGACGCGGCCGGGCAGGAGGTCGTGCACGCGCCGCCACGCGTCCGCCCCGGACTTGCGGTGAAAGCTGAAGAAGCGCGGCGACCGATCCTCGACGCGGAACCTCCCGTAAAGGCCGAGCAGGAAGAGCGGGCGGTCGGGCGCGAGGTCGGCCTTCGAGAGGCCGCTCACCAGTTGATTCTGTTTAAGGTCGAGGCCGGCGAGGATCGCGCCGTCCTGCCTCTGATACTCGAAGTAGAGTCCGGGGAAGAAGCGTTGGTCGAGGTTGCGCTGGTCGAGTTCGAGCCCGGGGAACGAGATGTCCACGCCGCTCTCGGGGCGGCTGGTGGCGGGGTTGCCCTCGACCAGATACTCGGCGCGCGCGGTCAGGTTGCGCGGGATGAGTTTAATGACTTTGGGGGCGTCGGCCTGCTGCGAGGGCGGCTCGCCTTCTTTCGGCTCCATACGGCGGAGACTCCTTTGCCTTCACAGGATGTTGGGGCGGGCGAGCCCGGCGGCGCCCTCCCCGGCGCCGAAGACCGGGCAACCCGGGAGGGCCGAGCTCAGCTCGGCGTAGGCCCCCAGACAGAATTCGAGCCAGCCGCGGATGTAATCGCAGGAGACGCGGCCGCGCCTGCTCACTTCGTGATAACAGCCACCGCCGCACAGGTAGCGGGCCCAGCAAGTCCGGCACGGCTCCATCAGGTCTACGTGGCTGCGCCGCAGGTGGCGGGCCCGCGCCTCAAGGTCTGTCCCGTCGCGCGCGTGCCCCATGGCGAACTCGGCGTCGCCCACGAGGCGGTGGCAGGCGAAGAGCGCGCCCTCGGTGTCGGCGCTGAGGTAGGCGGCCCCGGCCCCGCACGGGTAGGGGCGCGACGTGCCCCTGTGCAACTCCTGCATCGCCGTCATGAGATTGCTGAAAGGGTAGGCGCGCCCGGCCAGCCACTCGCCGAGGCACTTGCGGCCGCACTCCACCATCAGTTCGAGAAAGCGCGGCACGCTGTCGGGGCCGAAGGCGTACTCGGCCGACGGCGAGACGAGCACGGGGGCGAACCCTACGTCGTCGAACCCCGCCCCGATTAGCCCGTCGAGGATCGGGAGCAGTTCGCCCGAGAGCGGGGTGACGGTGACGCGCGCGGCCAAGTGTCGCGGGCGGCCGAAGCGGTCGAAGAGGCGGACGGCCTCGGCCACCTTGTCGAAGCTGCTCGTGCCGTCCTTCGTCGGGCGGAGTGAGTCGTTCAGAGACTTGCCGCCGTCGACGCTCAACTGAACCGTGTAAGGGTGTGAGGAGAAGAGCTCAACGTCTTCGCGGCGGAGCAGCGTGCCGTTCGTCGTCAGCGAGAAGCGCACGGACTTGCCGGCCTCGCGCGCCCTGCGCTCCGCGTAGCGCGTGGCGTCGTGAATGACCGCGCGGTTCAGCAGCGGCTCACCCCCCATGAAGCCGACGACGAGCCCGGCCCCCGGCTCCGACTCCTCGACCAGCCGGTCGACGCTCGCCAGCGCCACCTCCGCCGTCATCATGCGCGCGCCGCCGCCGAACTTGCCCTCGTCGGCGTAGCAGTAGCGGCAGCTCATGTTGCACGCCTGCGCCACGTTCAGCGAGATGGAGCGCAGGGGCGGCGGGGCGGCCGGCCTCCCGTCTATAAAAAATCTGCCGCGCCGGCCGGCGGCCCCGCGGAGGGCCGAGAGCAGTTCGGCCTCGTGCGGCGGGCGGCCTTCGGGGCCGCGCCCCCCGGCGTCGAGCCCTTCGAGCGCGCTGGCCGAGTCCTCGTCGATGTCAAAAATTCTGCTCCCCTCGACGACGAAGAGGTGTGCGCCGCGAGAGCTGCGGAAGACGCGCCACTCCGGGGCGTGCGCCTGCGCCGCCGGGGAAGCGACGCGCGGGCCGTCGCCGCCGCGCTCGCCGTAGAGCGGTAGACGCCGGCTCACGAGCCGTCCTTCGTCGAGGCGCGGAGGATGCGCGCCCACGCGACGAGCAGGTCGTACTGGCGCCTCGTCAGGTGAAGCGGCTCGCCCGACGAGCCCTGCATCAGCGCCGGCATCCTTTTATCGAAGTACGGGCTCGGGTCAACCGGCTCGCGAATCCGCTCCGGGATGAGGGAGGGCCTTTGCCGCAGGAGGTTCTCGAAGATTTCGAGCGAGGAGAGCCGCCGGTGGCTCTGCCGGGCGGCCTCGACGAGCGGCAGGTGGTCGTCGGGCCCGGGCGGCGGGTCGAAGGCCCTGCGCTCGCCCGCGGCGAGCGCCTCCCCGCTGGTGACGGCGCTGAACGGGTTCTGGTGGACACCGACGCGGTCGTTGAAGGCGTCGAGGTTGCTCAGGCCCATCGTTTCGAGGACGCGCTCAAGCAGGTCGTGAATCTCGACGCGGGCCATCTCACGCCTGCTGATCTTCTGCTCGCCGAGTTGGCCCGCCGCGTCGGCGGTCACCCGGCGCGCCGTCTCGGTCTCGGAAAAATAGGAGTCGGAGTGAACCTCCTCGCGGCCCACGCGGTCTTTGAGGCCGTCGGCGATGGAGATGAGGTGGCGACGGTCGGGCGCGTAGTGCGGGGGCGCGACGGCGACGCGCGCGCGCGCGACGAGTTCCGTGCCGGCGAGGCCGCAGGTGATGATGCCGTCGCAGGTGTCGTCCACCAGCCCGAGGCTCACGAAGTTTTTGTCGGCGGCGAACTGAAAGCCCGGCAGCCCGCGCGGGTCTTCGCGTGGCGGAGTCCACTTGGCCCAGCTCGACCCGGCGTTGAGGATCAGAAACCGCTCCGGGATGTCGTAAGCCTCGCCGTCGAATTCGCGCGTTTTGAGGTTGGGCGGCCCGTAGATGTCGCCTTTCGGCGGGCGGAACCGCAGGCGGAGACCGGGGTGGGCCTCGTCGGGCCTGATGAGTTGGACTACGCCGAGGGGGATGTGCCGGTCGAACGGGACGAGGGGCTGCATCGCGTGAGCGGGCGACCTGCCGAGCAGAGGCTTTTCGCCGAACTCGTCTCCGGACATCAGGACGGATGCGTCGATGCGCGTGTCTTCGTCCCTCGTCATGAAGTACGGCTTGAGGTTGGCCACCTCGACCTTCCAGCGCAGGTCGGAAACCTTCTTGCCCATGCTCGCGAGGAGGGCTTCCGTGACCTGCACTTCGGACGCGGTCTTGTCCTCAGACCTCCACCTCCCGTGCAGCTCGAAGAAGGGGCAGACGGGCTTCAGGCCGTCCGCGTCTCTGAACCGCAACCGGGCGGCGGGATGGCGGGTCTCGACGGCGCCGTCCGCGCCGACGACGAGCGACCGCGCGGGGGTGATGGTGGTCTTGCCCGTCCCCTCCAGCGACTCGTCGTTCGGCCCCCAGTAGAAGGCTTCGAGCGGCTCGTCCGAAGTGCCGAGCCGCGCGAAGGCGAGGGGCGGGTACAGCCAGAGGGCTTCCAGCATAAGGTGTCTCCGAATATGAGATGAAGGAGGATCAGACTCACCCCGCGGCGCCCCCGACTGAGCATGGCGCTCGACTCGACCTCGGCGCGCGAACACTAATACTCTATGAATGTCGGCGTGGCAAGAATTTATTTAGGGCGCGGCCGCCGGTCTCGCCGGGCGGCCGCGCCCGAGGCTAACCCCCGCCACAGAGCCGGAGCGGCTCCGCAGCGGGGGTGAGGAAACTCGCGTCGGCGTGGCCGGCGGGCGCGGGCATCCGTGCCCGCCGGCCACCACCGGATTCACCCTTACTTGAACTTGAGGACGACGGAGAACTGGATTAGTCGTCCGGGGTCGGCCGCGGTGATTACTCCGAAAGACCGGGCCGCGGGGCGCGCGAACGGGGCGCCCGGCTGTATCTGGTTGTCGGCGGCGCTGGCGCCGAGCGCGTTCGGGAGCGAGGCCGCCGGGTTGCCGAAGTTGGCGCGGTTGAAGAGGTTGTAGAAGTCCACCCGGAAATCGACCGACGACCTCTCACCCATGTAGAGGTAGCGCGTCAGTGCCACGTCGAGCTGGACGCTGCCGCGGCCGCGCAGTTGGCCGCGGCGGAGGTTGCCGAAGGCGCCCGGCGCCGGGATGGCGAACGCCTGCGGGTTCAGGAGTTCGAGGCCGTTGTGGAGGAACGGGTTGACGCCCGGGAGGAGGTCGGGGACGCGCGTGCCCCCGGACGCCCCGCCGCCCGGCGTGTTGATGACGGCGCGCCGCCCGAGAGCGGGCGCGGAGAACACCTGCCCGGCCTCGTCCAAGTAGACGATGTCGGGGCGGTCGAGCGTGACGGCGAGCGGCAGCCCGGTGCGCGCGCTGAGCGACGGCGCAACCCTCCAGCCGAAGAAGGGGCTCGAACGTCCCTTGTGCTCGTCCATGCCGAACGCCTCCCAGAGGCTGTAGACGGCCGTGAAGGTGAAGCTGTGGCGAGCGTCGGACGCGTTGTAGCCGTAGTCGTCGCCGAAGTCGAGCGGGTTGCTCGCCACCGCGCCGCTGGCGTTGCCGACGTTGCGGCTGAGCGTGTAGAGCACGTTCAAGTCGCCCAGCCTGAGCCACGCCGGCAGGCTCGTATTCACGTCCGCGGCCGAGGTGCTGTTGCGCCGCAGTTGGACGGAGAGGCCGTTGTATGAGCTGCGCCCGTCGCTCGAGCGGAAGAAGAACTCGCCGAACGGCTTGAACACGAGGCCGTCGCGGACGGTGTCGAAGCGCCGGACGACTATGGCCGGCTTCGACGGGTCGGGGTTGGTCTGGACGCCGACGATCGGGTTGGCGACCCCCGCCAGCGAGAGCCCCCTGCCGACGTTGCCCGTGTAGAGGAGCCTGAGGTCGTAGAGGCCGTTGAGAGTCTTCGTGATCGAGGTCTCCCACTTGTACGCGCGCTCGGGTGAGGTGAAGTCGCGCGAGAAGGCGAGCGGCTGAAACTGCCTCGTGTCGGGGTTCTCCACGAAGCCGCGCGCGACGGCGGCCGAGTCTATGGGGAACGTCCCGCCGGTCAGGCCCGTGCTGTAGCGGTCGCTCAGGACGGGCAGCAGCAGGTCGCCGACGCGCGGGACGCCGGAGTACACGCCGACGCCCGCGCGGAGCGTCATGTTGCTGATCAGCCCGCGGTCGTCGGAGGCGAGCGCGAGGCCGAAGCGGGGCTGGAAGTTGCTCCTGCTCGCGCGGTAGAAGGGCGAGCCGGGCGGGAGGATCACGCCCGCCTCCGGGTCTACGACCACGGCGCGGTTGTCCCGCTCGCGCGCGACCCCGAAGTAGTCGTAGCGGAGCCCGTAGGTGAGGGTGAGCGAGGGCCTCACCTTCGAGGTCAACTGGAAGTAGCTGAGCAGGTAATTCTGCCTCGCGTGGCGCTCGCCCGTGGCGTCGCTGAACGGGCTGGGCGCGCTCAGGTCGGAGAGGAGCGTGACGCTGCCCGGCGAGCCGCTGCGCAGGGCGGCGGCGTCGGGGAAGGCGTAGGTCAGCCCCCCGAGCCGGTCGAAGGTCATGCGGATGAACCTCGCCTCGCCCCCGAAGAACAGGTCGTGGCTCACCCCCTTGAATCTGACGGCGCGGGTCTGGTCGTAGCTCAGGTTGTAGGAGGTCGGGTGCAGCCGGAAACCGTGGCCGACGCTGCCTTTGACCAGCCCGCCGAGCGTCGCGACGGGGACGGTCTGGGCCCCGCCCGGCACCCCCGTGACGTTCACCGTCCCGCCGACGGTGAGCAGCGACTGCGTGAGCGGCGTGGGGAGGGCCGGCGGGAGCTCCACGGCCACGCGCGCGCCGGTCTGGTTGAGGCCGAATTTGATGTCGTGGACGACGTTCGTCCCGCTAACGATCAACTGCGCGAGCGCGTTGTTGAAGAGCACGTCCTGACGTTGACGCCGGCCCGTGACCCCGTCGGGGACGAGGTTCCGCGCCGCCAGCCGCGTGTAGCGGAAGATCGGAGTCAGCCTTGAGGTCGGCTTCACGTCCAGACGCACGTCCCACGTGTCAGACCCGACCGACTCGCGCGCGCGCCGCCGCGCCACGAGGAAGTCCGGGTTGAGAGAGGCGCCCGGCAGCACCGCGGTTCCCGCGGGGAGGAAGCCGCGCATCAGGGCGGCGGTCGGCCCCGCGCCGCAGTCGCCGCACGCCGCGTCGGCCGGCACGCCCTCGTAAATGTTACGCTCCGTCCGCCCGCGCACCCCGTCGTAGCCGAAATAGATAAACAGGTGGTCGCCGGGGAGCGGCCCGCCGCCCCTCGCGCCGAAGCGGCTGCGGCGCAGGGCGTTCTTGCCGTCGTAGTCGAAATAGTTTCGCGCGTTGAGCGCGTCGTTGCGGTGCTCGCCGTAGAACTGCGCCGTCCAGCTCCCGGGGGGGCGGTAAGAGACCCCGTCTACGACGGTGCCCGTCCCGGGCCCGAACATAGGGGCGAAGGCGCGGCTCTGCGTCGGCCGGGAGTTGTCGAGGTCGAAGGCGACCTCGGGCTTCTGAAAGCTGCTCAGCACGTCGAGCGCCGAATCGCCCGAGGGCAGCTCGACGAGCGGCGTCGCGTCCACGCCGTCGAGCCGCACGGTCTGCTGATCCTTGCCCTTCCCGTCGATGACGATTTTGCCGAGCGTCGAGGGCGAGGTCGCGATGGCCCCCGGGACGACCTGAAGCAGCGGCGTGAGGTCGTTGTTGAGGTTGGGCAGCGCCGAGAGAACCTCCGGGCGCTCGCCGGCTTCCACGCTGACGACCTGCACTTCAGTCCCTATGGCGCGCAGCTCGAGTGACAGGTCGAGCGACTGAGCCTTGTCGAGAGAGACCTCGACGCCCGGCACCACCAGCGTGCGGAAGCCGCGCGCCTCGACGCGCACGACGTACTTGCCGAGCGCGAGGTTGGTGAAGCGCACGGCGCCGTCGGCGTTGGTCGTCAAGCTGACGCTCCGGTCGGTGTCCACATTCGTCAGCGTGACGGTCACATCCGCCACGGCGGCGCCGCCGGCGTCGCGGACGTTGATGTCCAGACTCCCGACCTGCGACTGCGCGCGGAGCGGGCTCAGCAGGGTCAGGACGAGCAGGAGGGTGGAAAAAATCTGCGGCTGTCGCCACGCGCGGCGATCGCGTCTCGGTTGGCTTGTCATAAGAACTCCTTGCTGGGTGGGGGCCTCTGCGTCAGTTACGACCTCGACCGCGGCGCGGTCGGCGCCGCGCCACGCGCCTCTGAACGCGGGCGCCTGGCGCGGCGCCGGCCGGTTTAGAACGAGACCGACCCCTTACACTCGATGTTGCCTTTCGAGTCGGCCTTGCAGCTGATCTCGCCGTGCACGCCGCGCGGCAGGATGACGCTGCGCGCGCTGAGGAACGCCTCCATCAGAACGTCCGCGCCGTCCTTCAGCAGGAAGTCGTAGACCTCCTCGTCCGACATCCGGTCGATGAGGCTGCGCGAGATGTCTATTTCGAGCACGCACCGGCTGGCCGAGTCGGCGACCGTCGCGATGTCCCTGCTGCCGTTGCCCCGGTTCCCCTTCAGGCGGGCGAGTCGCTCCAGCGCGGGCGAAGTCTCCGTCTGCTCCTCATACTTTTTAGCTGCTGGCATGTTGTTAGCTCCTTTCGCTTTAGTGATTTCCATACTGACTATGGGGTTGTGAGTCGGGTTCTCTTTCTTATGCGCGTTGGCCGCGCTGCGAGCCCCCTGCTCCGTGTGAAAGCCGACCTCGGCCCTTGCGCAAGCGCTACAGGACCAGCTCCACGTTGTAGCCACCGTTACCTCCTTATCCCTCTCTCCCAACCGGCGCGGGCCGGCGCCCGCGCCGATGCACGCCGGGGCGTTCAGAACCGGATGCTGAATCCGCCCTCGCACTTGACGTTGCCCTTGGAGTCGGCCGAGCAGCTGAACTCGCCGTTGGCCCCCCGGGGCAGCGAGACCTCGCGCGCGCTGAGGAACGCTTCCATCAGAACGTCGCGCCCTTCGCCTCGCAGGAACTCGTAGACCTTCTCGTCCGGCAGCCCCTCGATGTACCGGCGCTCCACGGAGAGTTCGAACGTGCAGCTCGGCTGCGCGCCGTTCACGGCGACGGCGCGCCCGGCGGCGCCCCTCGCGGCCTTCAGCCGGGCCAGACGCTCCGCGGGCGAAAGCTGCGCGTCGTCGTGGGCGGGCGTCACGGTCTCGGCGGGCGCGCCCGCCCCGACCGCGTCGCCCCTGCCGCCGGAGATGGAGAAAGGCCGCTGGGCCTCGAACTCCGGGCTGGGGGCTCCGACGGTGTAGTAGCGCGGGACTTGCGTCGGGGGCATGAGGTTGACGATCTTTTTGTGGAGGTCGTAATAGCTGCCCCTGAAGCGGCCGCCGTCCCACACCTGAAGGAGCTTCGAGGTGAAGCGGCCGTTGGTCGGGAGGTCGGCCGAGGTCTGGTTGTCCTGACAGCCGGAGATGAGGAGCACGCTGGCGCCGACGGTCGAGCGTTCGGCGCTCGGGCCCGAATACTGCACGGCTTGGTACAGGCTGAGGTTTCGCGAAAACGTCGCCTCGGCGTCCCACTCGTCGAGCGCGCGGTAGACCGGCCCGGCTGCCCCGAACTCCTCGGCGTCGAACCCCCTGCTCTTCTCGACGAGCGGCTGGATCGACTCGTTCAGGAGCGCGTACTCCCTCGCCACCGTGCCGCTGTGGCAACTGTCGGAGAGCATGAAGACGCGCACGCCCGGCTTGAACTGCGCCCACGTGCGGTAGAGCTCGTCGTCCACCATCATGCGGTCGTAGAGGCACCACGTCTCGTCCCTTCTGTCGTCCTCGTCGCCGTCCGAGTCCGGGATCTGCGAACCGTGTCCCGCGTAGGTGAGCAGGAGGATGTCTCCGGGGGCGAGGCGCTCGGCCGCCGAGTAGAGCGCCTTCAGGACTTTGGCCGAAGTCGCATCGCGCGTGAGCAGGAGTGAGGTCTCGTACCCCTGCGACGACGCTATGGAATGCATGGCCCGGGCGTCATTCTCGCAGCCGCGGAGTATGCCGTCGGTGCCGTAGTGCGCCGGGTCGATTTGATTGACGCCGATATGAATTGAGATTCCACGTGGCATGTTCTTCCTCCTCAGAGAGAGCGTCGGGGACAAACTTGTTACAGAGTCGAGTTGGAGATGCGCCGTCGGGCGGCCTTCCGCGCTCGCCCGCCGAAAGGCGCCGCCGGGGCAGAGTGCTATCCGCATGCCACGGCCGACGCCGGGCGAGGCTCCGCCCGCGAGCAGGTGATTTCCTAAAGTTTGGAAGGGAATGAGGGAGGCGGCGGCCGGAAACGGGGGCGAGGCGCGGCGGCGCCTCATATCATTTATGCGCGGGGCGCTATCAGTTTTGATAGCGCGCGCGGGCCGCCTTACGGCCGAGGCGGCCCCGCGCTCAGCGCTTGGCGTCGGGCTTGATGTTCAGGGTGCGCGCCAGCCGGTGCAGGTTGTTGGGGTGGATGCCGAGCGCCTGCGCGGCCTTCGGGTAGCTGCCGCGGGCGTCTTCGAGCGCCTTGAGGATGATGCGCCTCTTCGCCTCCTTCACGGCCTCGTAGTAGGCCATGCGTGAGGGGGAGGACGGGGCGGTCTTTTCCAGAATCTTTTCCGGCAGGTCTTCCGGCTCGACCATCTCGGTGGAGCCGAAGACGACCGCGTGCTCGACGGCGTTCTCAAGCTCGCGCACGTTGCCCGGCCAGTCGTAATTGAGGAGGCACTCGCGGGCCGTCCGCGAGATGCCCGTCAGGTGCCGCTTGCACCTCTCGCCGTACTTCGCGACGAAGTGGGTGGCGAGCAGGGAGATGTCGGACGGGCGGTCTCTGAGCGGGGGCAGCTCCAGCGTGACGACGTTCAGGCGAAAGTAGAAGTCCCCGCGGAAGCCCCCGCCTTCTATCAGCTCTTCGAGGTTCCGATTGGTCGCGGCGATGACGCGCACGTCCACCTTGATGGGGCGCGTGCCGCCGACGCGGTCGAACTCCCTCTCCTGAAGGAACCTAAGAAGTTTGGCCTGAATCGGCGGCGACAGCTCGCCCACTTCGTCGAGAAAGATCGTGCCGCCGTTGGCCACCTCCAGCTTCCCCTTCTTCTGCGCGATGGCGCCGGTGAACGCGCCCTTCTCGTGCCCCATCAGCTCCGACTCGAGCAGCGACTCGGTGAGCGCCGCGCAGTTGACCGCGACGAAGGGCTTGGCGGCGCGCGGGCCGTTCTGGTGGATGGCCCGCGCGGCCAGCTCCTTACCCGTGCCGGATTCGCCGCGGATGAGCACGGTTGACTGGGCCGGCGCGAGCCGCGCGATGCGCTGGAAAACTTCGCGCATGCGCGGGCTCTCGCCGATCATGTTGTGGTCGATGCGCAGCTCCGCTTTGAGCCTGCGGTTTTCGTTCTCGAGCCACTCCAGCCGCTGCGCGCTGTCGAGCGCGCCGGCGGCGAGGCCCGCGACGAGCGTAGCCATGTGCAGGTCGCCTTCGGCGAAGGCGACGCCGGGGCTGCTCGCGTCAAGATAGATGAAGCCGAGCGTGTCGTTTAATAAAGTCAAAGGCACGCAGAGGAGGGAAGCAGCGCCGAGGGCCCGGAGGCTGTCCGCGCTCGCATGCGCGTGGCTCTGCTGCGCGTCGTTACTGAGGACGGCGACCCTCTCCGACAGGACGCTCTTCACGACGGTTCGGCTCACGTTGACCGTGCCGCTCTGCCGCGAAAGCCTGTCGAGCGAGAAGACGGCCGTCGGGCGTTCCAGCGTCGCGTCGGTCAGCACGAGGGCGCCGCGCTCGGCCGGGATTACCTCTAGCAGAGACGCCAGAATTTGAGGCCCCAGTTCGCCCAGCGTCCTGATTGAGTTGATCGTCGCGCCGATCCTGACCAGCGTGTTAAGTTCGCGCGGCAGCAGGTCGGGGGCGCTATCGGCGCGGAGCCGCAGGGTCGTCATCGACCCCGGCGCTTCATTTTCAAAAACAAGGTCGGCCGGCGGCGACGAATCTTCGGATGTCAGAAGGAAGATGAAGGCGGTCTTACCCACCTGCAAGCGGTCGCCGTGTCGGGCCACGTGATCGTTAACAGGCACGCCGTTGACGAACGTGCCGTTGTGGCTGCCGAGGTCTACGACGCGGTAATCGTCCCCCTGCCTCCGCAGAGCGCAGTGGCGGCGCGACACCGATCTGTCCTGTAGGGGCACGGAGTTCGACGCGTCGCGGCCGATGGTCAGTTCGCCATCCGTCAGTTCGATGACGCGCCCCTCCGTGCCCCCGGCTATCAGGATGAGTCTTGGATTCATCAGCGACATTCCCGCCGTCTTCATGGCCGGAGGACGCGGGCGCTGCCCGCGCTCGCGTTTCCCCGCCTTCAGCCGGTGTGGAGAGACGGCGGCGCAGGCGTCATCTTATCAGATAAGTCTTCCGACTATCACAGGCCCCATTTTAATAAAGACGCTCGGCATAGCTCTCCTCGATATTGCGCCCCAACTCCTCGACCGTCGTGCCGGGCAGGTCAACTTGGTCTTTAAGCATCCGGGCAAGGGAAGGGAGGGCCGACCGCGGCGTCAGGGCTGCATGCTCCCACAGCCGGGAGCGCCTGACCGACTTAGCGCAATGGAGAAAGCACTCCGCGACTTCGACCCCGATGCACAGAAGCGGCCGCTTCTCATGTGCCGCCAGCCGCCCCAGCAGCTCCGAATCCCGGCTCACACACGCCCTGCCGTTTACCCGCAGCATCTCTTCCACGCCGGGGATCATGAACAGGAGGCCGACAGAGCCGGTCTGTAGGATGTTACGGAGCGAATCGAGCCGGCGATTGCCGGGCCGCTCCGGGATGGCCAGCCGGCCGTCGTCGAGCGCCAAGACGAAGCCCGGCGCGTCGCCGCGCGGCGAGACATCGCATCGCCCGCGCGCGTCCACCGTGGCCAACAGGATGAAGGGCGAGAGGGCGATAAACGCCCGGCAATGTTGATCGAGGGCCGGGAGTTGCTTACGTTTGACGACCTCCGAAGGCTCGCCGAGGAGGCCGCGCAGCTCCGCCTCCGTGGTCACAGTGCTTTTGAAAGGGGGATGAGGGCGCACAGGATAAGTTCCTCGGCGTAACATTATCAGCTGGCCCGGCTCGTCCGGATTCGGGCTCGCGTGATGAAATACCAGCCGATACCAAGTATCACCAGCAGTATCGGAATCGCGCCCGGCTCACTGTCCGCATACATTTTCGCCGCCATAACCACGGCCCCGATCGCAATGGTTAGTATTGACAATAGTGTATGCAGCTTTAGCTTCCTGCTGGGGTTTTGGGCCGTCGTTAGCGTCGCCCCGGCGGCTTGCGCCTCGCCGGCCGAGGCGAGCGCGGCACCGCAATCCGGACAAGCCGCGGCCGCGTCAGAAACCTGCTTAGAGCAGTTCGGGCAATTAATCAAGGCCATATTAGAATCCTCCCCAAGAGCAGTCTAACGGGTGGCGCTTCAGCCGCGGCGCGCGGCCGGGCGGTAAGGAGCGGCAACGTCGAACGCCGGCGCTCGGCGCAGGCAAACTCGCCGAGGCGGGCCGTCGGTCTGCGAGCGCCGGTTACGCCGCGCCCCGTTCGGCTCGCCCTCGCGCGGCACGTTGAAACAGCCACGCCGAGCCGACGAACAGCGCGACGAAGAACCCGTTCAGGACCGTAAGCTCCAGCGGCCCGCTATAGGGGTAGCCCAACCCGGCGACCAGCGCGATCAGGGCGACCAACGTCTGAGCCAGCGCCATCGCCAACAGCGCGCGGGCCATCCCGCGGGGTCTGAAGCGCGCGATGAGGGCGCCGATGATTCCGACGGCGAGCACCCCGAAGTACATCACGTTGGCGGGGTCGCCGTCCCGCCCGATGATGCCGACGCCGAGGCTCAGCCAGACGAGCATGAGTGCCGCCGCGAGCGCGACGCCGGCGGCGAGTCTGTACGTGTTGTCCGTGTTCATTGTTCCTCCCGGGTCGATGGAAGCTTAGCGCCGCAATGTGTCCTGACGTTTACGTCGAAGACAGTCAGCGGGAGATTCGGTCGGGCCGGCGCGAGCGGATGGCGGAGAGGGCGACGGGTGGCTCCGCCCGCTCGGCGGGCAGGTCGCGGAACTCTTCGTAACGTCGCAGCCCGTCGAAACAGGCGGGGGCGTTCCCGCGGAGCGCCTTCAGACAGTAGAACAGGTTCATCATCGCGCACATGAGGAAGGCCCCGAAGCGCAGCCGAAACATCGCGCGGAAAACTCGCTTGAGCGAGTACCTCACCGAAAAGGCCTCCAGCCACAAGGCCCGGTGCGCGGCGAGCAGTTCGTCGGGACTCATCCTCGCCGGCGCGAACGCGACGTTGTAGCCGTTGTAGAACTCCCAGCCGCGGCCGGCGAGGAGCCTGCCCTCCTCCTCGAACTTCCGGTGAAGCGCGGTTCCGCGGTAGGGCGTCAGAATGCTCAGGAACGGAACGTCGACGCCGATTTCGTAGAGTTGCCGGGCCATGGCCCGGATGGCTTCCGGCGTGTCGCCGTCGAAGCCGGCGATGAAGCCCGACATGACGCAGATGCCGCGCCCGTGCAGCGCCGCGACGCGCTCGGCGTACTCGGCGACCCGGTTCTGCCGCTTGCGCGCGTCCGCGAGGGAGTCCTCCCCGAACGACTCGATGCCGAAGAAGATGCCGATGCAGCCGGACTCGCGCATGAGGTCGAGCAGCGGGGCGTCCTTCGCGATGTCCATGCTCGCCTGCGTCAGCCACCACCGCTTGAGCGGCCGCATCCGCGCGAGCAGCTCGCGCACGTACTCACGCCGGATGGTGAGGTTGTCGTCCCAGAACCAGACCACCTTCCGCTGCCACCAGAAGGCGAAGTCGTCGTAGCGCACGTCCCGCAGAACCTCCTCGACCGGCCGCATGCGGAAGCCCGGGTTGAGGGTCGGCACCGTGCAGAACGAGCAGGTGAAGGGACACCCGCGCGTCGCCTGCACGACGCGGGTCACGAAGAAGCGCTTCGGCAGAAGGTCGTAGCGCGGCGTCGGCAGGCCGCACATCGGCGACGGCCCGCCCTCGTAGCGGGGGCGAAGCCCCCCCGCCTCGGCGTCGCCGAGCAGCCGCGGCCAAGCCGACTCGGCCTCGCCCACGACGACGCTGTCGCAGTGGCGCAGCACCTCGTCGGGCGAAAAGGTCGCGTGGGGGCCGCCCGCGACGACGAACTTCCCGCGGCGCCGGAACTCGGCCGCGAGGCGGTAGGCTTCGGGCGCGAAGCCGCTGAAGAACGAGAGCGCGATCAAATCGGCGTCCGTGTCTAACGGGACGGGCTCGACCTGCTGGTGAATCACGCGCACGCTGTGGCCCGGCGGGGTGATCGCCGCGAGGTGAATGCCCGTGATCGGCGGCACGAAGTCCACCTCATGCCCCCGCTCGTAACGCTGGATGTAGACGACGATGATGTCGATCTTCACTCGAATCGCCCCCCGCACGACCCCCCGCGAACGGGCCGGATGTCCGCCGTGTTCTTTATATCGTAAAGTACTCGGCAAAGCAACCGGCTTCTTCGACGACGCCGTCGCCTCCGCGGCGCGTGCCGGACGGTTCGCCGCCTTTGCGACGGAACCCCCGCTTGACAGCCTCGCCGCGTTTCGGCTACTGTGCGCCTGCCTTTATATTTGACCCTGTTGTAGAGACCCCAAGTCCTCTCTTCAGACTGTACCCACTCCCAAGATGCTACGGGTTTGAGACGCGCGCGAAGGTGTGTCTTCCGCCCCCGGCGTCTATCTTTCCGCCGCCTTTCCGCCGTGGTGATGAGTAGAGGCGGGAGCGCTACACAACGAAGGAAACCCCCACCGTGATTAACAGACAACCGAGCAAGTCGCCTTTCGGCAAAGTTTCACCGCTCTCATGGCGCAGCACCGCGGCGCAGCTTTTGGCGGCTTGCATCCTGCTTCAGAGCGTGGCCCCCGCGGCCTTCGCGGCCCCGGTCGAAGCCCGGCGGCGCGCGGCGTCGCAGAGTTCTCTCGCGAGCCGCGCCGCGGCGACGTTTCACGGGTGGGCGACCGCGGCCGGTAATTTCGCGGGCGGCCTCCTCGCCGCCGCGGGCGCCGCCCCCGCCGCGCGGGAGAATTGGAACGTCGTCCTGACGACCGTCAGCACCGAGTTCCGCGACCACGCCGGCCTCGACCATCACGAGCCGAGCCGGAAACTGCTGCTCTCGGCCAACGCCCCGGCGGGCGAGCCCAACAGCTTCGAGCTGGTCGGGACGGACGGCGGCCACTCCGGCTTCTCGAACGTCGCCGGGTTGCAAGGCGAGGTGCTCGTGGCGACGGCGCGCGACGACGGGCAGGGCGTGAGCCGCGGCGGCTTCCAGCCGGGCACGCTCTTCGCCGGCACGGGCGCCCCCGGCGCGGTCGCGCGCGTCAGCGCCGACGGCGCGTCCGTCCAGAACCCGTGGGTGATTCTGCCCGGCGAGGCCGAACTCATCACGGGGCTGCACGTCGACCGGACGGGCGTCTTCGGCGGCGACCTGCTCGTCGTCACGGCCGCGGGCGGCGTGTGGCGCGTGAACTCCGCGGCGGCGCCGACGAGGCTGGCGGCGCTCGGCGCGCGCCTCGCCGGGGTCGCCGCCGTCCCCGACGACCCGGAGAGGTACGGCCCGTGGTCGGGCAAGGCCATCGTCGGGGCGAAAGAGCAGGCGAGCGTCTACGCGGTGGACGCGCAGGGGCAGGCCGAGTCGCTTGAGGTCGGCGTGAGCCCGCAGGACATCGACATCGTCCCGCCGCACGAGAACTTCTTCGCCGTCGATCACGCGAGCCGGAAGTTGTTAGGGGCCGCCGAGGGCGCGTTCGCCGGCATCATCGGCGACATCCTCATCACGCAGGAGTCGCCCGGCACAGTCTCGCGGCTGCGTTGGGACGGCGCCGGGTTCGCCGTCACCGAGTTGGCCGGGGCGGCCGGGCTGAAGCAGGCGGCGTTCTCCCCGGCGGGCGTCGGCCAGATTCCGGCGGTCAAACAGGTCTACGAGAAGATCGCCGTCGTGCGCCACGCGCCCGTGCTCGACAGCGGGCGCGTCGAAGGCACGCTCTGGCAACTCACGGGCGAGGGCGCCCTCTTCGACGGCAACGACACCATCACCTCCGACCTCCTCGTGCCGGGCACGCCGACCGTCACGGCCCAAGCGTCGGCCGCGTACGGCGGCACGGTCGAGGGGACGGAGAGCCCCGAGCCGTCCGGCTACGCGCTGACCATCAAGGGCCACGCCAGACTGCGCCACGTCGTGACGCGGACTGACCCCATCGAGTTGCAGGACGTTGCCTTCCCCCCGGCGACGCAGGGGACGCGCGACGTGTTCCTGCGTAAAGCGGGCGAGACAATCGGCGAGCCGGCGACGCTGCGGCATCTCGAAGTCGCGGGCCACGCCGGCGCGGTCGTCGTGCCGCCGGGCACCTACGGCCGGTTCACGGTCGGCGGGCGCAACGCGCTCGTCCTCGGCGTCGAAGGCTCGGCCGAGCCGGCCGTCTACAACCTCGAAGAGTTGGCGCTGACCGGCGGCAGCGAGTTGCGCCTCGCCGGCCCCGTCACGCTGCGCGTGAGGAACAAGGTCACGCTCGCCGGCTCGACCGTGGGCGCGGCCGACGACCCGAAGCGGCTGCTGCTGGAGGTCGCCGACGGCGCCGTCGGCGACGCCGTGAAGGTCAGCGGCAACGGCGTGCTCTACGGTATCGTGCGCGCGCCGCGCGGCGACATCAGCATCGAGGGCAACGGGCGCCTGCGCGGCACGGTCGCGTGCGACTACCTCTTCGTCGACGGCAACGGCGTCCTCCAGATCACGGAGAACGACATCCCGCCGCCGCCCGTCAACCGCCCGCCCTCCGTCAACTCCGGCCCCGCCCACACCATCACGCTCCCCGCCGACACGGTCGCGCTTGAGGGCGCGGCGAGTGACGACGGCCTCCCCGCGGGCAGCGCCCTCGCCGTCAGGTGGACGAAGGTCAGCGGCCCCGGCTCCGTCACCTTCGCCGACCCTTCGAGCGCGGCGACGACCGCGACCCTCGCCGAGCCGGGCGAGTACGTCCTCAAACTCACCGCCTCCGACGGGCAGTTGAGCAGCAGCGACACGACGACCGTCACCGTCATCCCGCGCAATCAGGCGCCCGTCGTCGAGGCCGGCCCGGAGCAGACCGTCGAGCTGCCGGCCCCTGCCGAGCTGCGCGGCACGGTCACCGACGACGCGCTCCCGCGCGGCTCGACCGTCACCTCCGTTTGGAGCGTCGTCGAAGGCCCCGGCCCGGTCTCGTTCGCAGACCCGCAGGCCGCGGCGACGACCGCCACCTTCAGCCAGCCCGGCGCCTACACCCTGCGCCTGAGCGCCAGCGACACGGAGTTTACGGTCTCGGACGACGTGGTCGTTAACGTCGTGGGGAATGACGCGCCGGCCGTCAACGCGGGCGACGATCAGGAGGTCACGCTGCCGAGCGTCGTCACCTTGAGCGGCACGGCGACCGACGACGGCCGGCCGGGGGGAGTCGCGCTCGAAGTCTCGTGGAGTCAAACGAGCGGCCCCGCGCGGGCCATCTTCCACGACGCCTTCGCGGCCGCGACGCGCGTCACCTTCACGGCGCCCGGCGCCTACGTCCTGCGCCTGACCGCCTCCGATTCGCAACTGAGCGCGAGCGACGAGCTGACCGTCGTCGTCCACCCGCGCCCGGACGGGCCGCCCGAAATCACGAGCGAGCCCGTCACGGAATTCCTGCTCGGCGCGGTGCCGACGGGCGGCGGCGAGATCGTCAACCTCGCGCCGTGGACGGTCGTGCAGTACGAGTTCGGGGCCGGCTCGCAGCCCAACGCCTCGTGGCAGAGGGACGCGACGAACAGCGTCGTGACGCAGACGATCAACGCCGACGCGTCCATCCTGCTCAGCGACTTCAACCTCTCGAACGCGCAGATGGAAGGGACGTGGCGCGTCAACACCTCCAGCGACGACGACTTCATCGGCTTCGTCTTCGGCTACCAGAACCCCGAGCACTTCTACCTCTTCGACTGGAAGCAGGCCAGCCAAGACGGCGCGGACCGCGGCATGAGCCTCAAGGTCGTTAACGCCGACTCGCCGCTCACGGGCGACGACGTTTGGCCGACCGCGGGCAGCGGCTCGCGCGTCCGCACGCTCTTCCACAACAACATCGGGTGGGCCGAGTTCACCGACTACCAGTTCACGCTCCAGTTCCACCCCGGCGAGATCAGGATCACCGTCAAGCGCGGCGCCACCGTCCTCGCCGACTTCACCGTCAACGACGCGACCTACACCAACGGGCGTTTCGGCTTCTACAATCACTCGCAGGCGCAGGTGCGTTACAGCGGCTTCCGCCGCCTGTCGCTCGCGCGCGGCACCTACACGTACGACGTGGAGGCCGCCGACCCCGACGCCGACCCCCTGACCTACTCGCTCGACGCGGCCCCGCTCGGCATGACCATCGACCCGGCCACCGGCTTCATCAACTGGCCGGTCTCGTCGGCGGCGGCGGGCGACCACCAAGTCGTCGTGCGCGCGCGGTCGCCCAACGGCGCCTTCGACACGCAGGCTTACACGCTCACGATTCTCAACCCGAACCGGCCGCCCGACGTGAACGCCGGCGACGACCGCCTCATCACCACCGGCGGCTCGGCCGCGCTCAACGGCACGGCGGCCGACGACGGCTTCCCGCGCAACTCCACGCTCGCCGTCAGCTGGAGCAAGGTTGACGGCCCCGGCGCCGTCACCTTCGCCAACCCTTCGAGCGCGGCGACGACCGCGACCTTCGGCCAGAGCGGCTCGTACCTCCTGCGTCTTACCGCGAGCGACGGGGAACACACGTCGAGCGACGAAGTCACCGTCGTCGTCAACACGCCGCCCGTCGTCAACGCCGGGGCCGACCAGACCCTCGCGCAGTCCAACACGGTCGTCCTCGGCGGCGCGGTGAGCGACGACGGGGTGCCGTCGGGCGGCGCTTTGACGATCCTGTGGAGCCAGTTGAGCGGCCCCGGCGTCGTCAGCTTCGAGAGCGCCGGCTCGCCCGCCACGCGCGCCATCTTCCCCGGCCCCGGAACCTACACGCTCCGCCTCAGCGGCAACGACTCGCTGCACGACGCCGCGGACGACGTGACCGTCGTCGTCAACGCGTCGCCGGCCCTCGACGGCGCGACCCTCGCGCTCGCCCCCGGCAACATCGGCCCCTACGCCACCGGCTCGACGCAGCCGCTGCGCGCCGCCCTCCGGGGCTCGGCCGGCAATCCGCTCGCGGGCTACGGCGTGGAGTTCGAGGTCACGGGCCCGAACGCCACGACCGGCAGCGCCGTGACGGACGCCTCGGGCGTCGCCACCTTCAGCTACTCCGGCGCGAACGTGGGCACGGACAACGTCCGCGCGTTCGTCAGAAACCACGCCGCCGCCATCGCCTCGCCCGACGTGGCGATGACGTGGGCGCAGGCGGCCAACTCGCCGCCGGCCGTGCAGGGCTGGATCGGCGCCCCGCTCGACGGGAGCACGGCCACCGCCGTCGTGCCCGTCACGGTCGGCGCCGGCGTCACGCTCGCGCAGGCGACGGTCGAGTACTGGCCGGCGGCGAACCCTTCGGCCGTCACCGCGCTCGCCGCGGGCGCGCAGGGCGGCCCCGGCGCGACGCTCGCCGCGCTCGACACGACCACGCTCGCCAACGGCAACTACGTCATCCGCCTGCGCGCCACCGACTCGGCCGGGCAGCAGCTCGTCAGTCAGGTGACGATCACGGTCGCGGGGGAGAACAAGCCGGGGAGGATGATCGTCTCGGTCACCGACCTGACCGTGCCGGCGGCGGGCATCCCCGTCACCATCGAGCGGCGCTACGACAGCCTCGAACGCCACACGGTCGGCGACTTCGGCCACGGCTGGTCGCTGGAGATGGCCGGGCCGCGCCTCGAAGTCAGCCCCGACCACGACGTGACCATCACCGAGCCGGGCACGGGCCGCCGCGTCACCTTCCAGTTCGCGCCCACCGCCTTCGGCTTCCCCTTCAGCTTCCTCCACCAGCCGGCCTACGCGCCGGAGCCGGGCGTCTACGGCAAGCTCGCCGCCAACGGCTGCGGCACGCTCATCAGGACGAGCGGCGGCGTCACCTGCTACCTCTCGGCCAGCCCCTACCGCCCGACCGTCTACACATACACCGACCCCTACGGGCGCGTCTACACGATGACCGCCGCGGGGAAGATGCAGTCGATCAGAGACCTCAACGGCAACACGCTGACCTTCAGCGCCGCGGGCATCACGAGCAGCGCGGGCAACCTCAACGTGCCGTTCGCGCGCGACGCGCAGGGGCGCATCACGCAGATCACCGACCCGGAGGGCAGGGCTTACCGCTACAACTACGACGCGGCGGGCGACCTCTCCGCGGTCGAGCTGCCCGGCGTCGACACGCCCGCCGGCTACACCTACGCCCCCGGGCACCTCCTCCTCAGCGCGAAGGACTCGCGCGGTAACACCGAGCAGACCACCACCTATTACCCGGACGGGCGGCTCGCCTCCGCGACCGACGCCGTCGGCAACACCACCCGGTACGAGTACGACCCGGCGCAGGGCGTCACGCGCCAGATTAACCCGGACGGCGGCGTCGAGACCGAGAAGTACGACGCCGGCGGCCTCCTGCTCGCGCAGACCGACGCGCTCGGGCAGACGACCGCCTACACCTACGACGCCAACCGCAACAGGCTGACGGAGACGGACGCGCTCGGGCAGACGACGCGCTACACCTACGACGCCGCCGGCAACGTCACCTCCATCGTCTTCCCGCAGGGGCGCACCATCCGCGGCACCTATAACCGGCACGGCCAGCCGCTGACCGACGTGGACGGACTCGGCAACACGCGCACCGTCGTCTACGACGCCAACTCCTCGCCCGTCTCCATCAGCGACGCCGCCGGCACGCTCGTTACCTTCACCTACGACGGCGCCGGCAACCCGCTGACGAAGACCGACGGCAACGGCCTGACCACGCGCTACACCTACGACGCCGCCGGCAACGTGCTGACCGAGACCGACCCGCTGGGCCGCACGACCGCCCGCGCCTACGACCCGCTCGGCCGCCTGCTCGCCGTCACCGACCCGCGCGGCGCCGTCACGCGCTACGCCTACGACCCGCTCGGCCGCCTGCTCGCCGTGACGGACGCGCTCGATCGCGTCACGCGCTACGAGTACGACGCCAACGGCAACCGCACGGCGCAGGCGGACGCGGCGGGCCGCCGCACCACCTACGTCTACGACGCCGCCAACCGGCTCGTCCGCGTCAACCACCCGAACGACACCTTCGTCACCTACACCTACGACCACCGCGACCAGCGGCTCACCGCGACCGACGAGTCGGGGCGCACCACCCGCTTCGAGTACGACCTCGCCGGCCGCCTCGTCAAGACCATCCACCCGGACAGCGCGGAGGTCACGACCCAGTACGACGCCGTGGGCCGCGTCGCCGCGAGGATCGACGAGCGCGGCAACAGGACGAGCTACGCCTACGACCCGTCCTGCGGCTGTAGCGACCGCGTGACGCAGGTCACGGACGCCGCCGGCCGCGTCACGCGCTTCGAGTTCGACGCCGCGGGCCGCCGCGTCGCGTTCACCGACGCCAAAGAGGCGACGACGCGCTACGCGTACGACGCGCGCGGTCGCCTGACCGAGACCACCTACCCCGACGGCTCGACCGTCAAGCGCGCCTACGACGGCGCCGACCGCCTGCTCGCGGCGACCGACCAGTCGGGGCGCGTGACGCGCTTCGCCTACGACGGCGCCGGCGCCCTCGTCTCGGTCACCGACGCCCTCGACCGGACGACCGCCTACGCCTACGACGCCGCGCACAACCTCCTCGCGCAGACCGACGCCCTCGACCGCACGACGCGCTACGAGTACGACCTGCTGGGCCGCCGCACCCGGCGCACGCTGCCGCTCGGCCAGTCCGAGAGCTTCGCCTACGACGAGGCCGGCAACCTCCGCACGCGCGTCAACTTCAACGGCCGCGCGACCACCTACGCCTACGACGCGCGCGACCGCCTGACCTCGAAGGTTCCGGCCGCGGCGCTCGCCGAGCCGACGGTCAGCTACACCTACACGCCGACCGGCGAGCGGGCCACGATGACCGACGCCTCGGGGACGACCGCCTACGCCTACGACGCGCGCGACCGCCTGACCTCGAAGCAGACGCCGCAGGGCACGCTCGCCTACACCTACGACTCGGCTGACAACGTCCTCGCCGTGCGCTCCTCGAACGCGGGCGGCCTCTCGGTCGATTACGCCTACGACGCCCTGAACCGGCTCGAAACGGTCACCGACAACCGCCTCGCCTCGGGCACGACCGCCTACGCCTACGACGCCGTCGGCAACCTCACCTCGGTGACGCTCCCGAACGGCGCGCGCTCCGACTACTCCTACAACAGCCTCAACCGCCTGACCAACCTGACGGCCACGCGCGGCGGCACGCTCGCCTCCTACGCCTACACGCACGCCCCCACCGGGCAGCGCCTCTCCGTGACGGAGCACACCGGCCGCACGGTCAGCTACAGCTACGACGCGGTCAACCGCCTCGTCGGCGAGGCGGTGACCGGGGCCGCCGACCCCGCGCAGAACGGGCAGGTCGGCTACACGCTCGACCCCGTCGGCAACCGCCTCGCGCGCAGCTCGACGCTCGCCGGCGTGCCCGGCACCGCCGACGCCTACGACGCCAACGACCGCCTCGTCTCCGACGCCTACGACGCCAACGGCAACACGAGGGCGTCCGGCGGCCGCACCTTCGCCTACGACTTCGAGGATCGCATCAGGAGCGCCGACGGCGGCGCGGTGCGCCTCGTCTACGACGGCGACGGCAACCTCGCGGCGAAGACCGTCGGCGGCGTGACGACGCGCTTCCTCGTCGACACAGACGGCCCGACGGATTACGCGCAGGTCGTCGAAGAGGTCGTCGGCGGCGAGACCGTGCGCGCCTACACCTACGGCCACGACCTCATCAGCCAGCGCCGGCTCGCGGGCGGCAACTGGGCGACCAGTTTCTACGGCTACGACGGGCAGGGCAGCGTCCGCTACCTGACCGACCCCTCGGGCGCCGTCACCGACAGCTACGACTACGACGCCTTCGGCAACCTCGTGGCGCGCGCCGGCGCGACCGCCAACGACTACCTCTACCGCGGCGAGCGGTTCGACGCCGACCTCGGCCTCTACTTCCTGCGCGCGCGCCACTACGACCAGCAGCGCGGGCGGTTCCTCTCGCAGGACGGGTTCGAAGGCTTCGCCGCCGACCCGCTCTCGCTGCACAAGTACCTTTACGCGCACGCCGACCCGGCCAACAACAGCGACCCGAGCGGGTACGCGACCATCGGCGATTACGCCCGAATCGTCCTCGCCATCTCCATCCGCGTCCTGACGCGGGTGCTGCCCCGGATAGCGCGCATCATCATCTGCATCTTCTTCACCGCGGCCTCGGCGATAAGCAACAACCCCTACGTGCAGGCGGTCTCCAGCATCGGCGAGCTCGTCTTCTGCGGCCGCTGGCGCCCGCGCGCTCCGAGGCCGGGCCGCGGGGGCGGGGGCGGGGGGCCGGGCCCGC
>Ga0196962_10000133_pt1 | contig 46011 bp, 44 predicted proteins | sample S3v_20metaG_FD_183186 | JGI IMG/M metagenome (GOLD analysis project Ga0196962, IMG submission 183186) | Soil microbial communities from Anza Borrego desert, Southern California, United States - S3+v_20 | ecosystem: Environmental > Terrestrial > Soil > Desert | place: USA: California | collected...
GCGCGGCCGACACCAGGCCGATCTCGTCGACGAACGACACCTGGATGGCGTCCGACGGCGGCGGCGGAGCGGCGATCGTGGCGAGGCCGAGGGTCAGAGCGGCGAGCAGGGCGCCGTGGCCGACCAGCGCCGCGCCGAATCCGGCCGCTTCAGTCCGGTCCATCAGCGCGGCTCCGGGCTGGCGGTGCTGACCAGGGCGACACGCCTGAGGCCGGCGCGGTTGATCTCGCCCATCACCTCCATCACCCGGCCGTAATCGAGGCCGCGGTCGGCGCGCAGGAAGATTCGCGGCCCGCCTTCCTCGCCCGAGGAAGCGGCGATCTGCTCGAGCCGGGGGCCCAGCGCCGACCGCTCGACCGCGGCGTCGTCGACGAACACCGCGCCGGCGGAATCGATCGAGATCGCCACCGGCTCGCGCTCCTGGTCGAGCGCTGCGGCCTTGCTCTCGGGCAGGTCGACCTGGACCCCGGTCGCCAGCAGCGGCGCTGTGACCATGAAGATGATCAGGAGGACCAGCATCACGTCGACCATCGGGGTGACGTTGATCTCGGCCATCGGCGAGCGCCGCCCGCGCCGCCCCGGCCCGAGGATCGGTCCCATCGCCACGATCAGGCCTCGACCTCGAGCTCGCGGCTCAAAGTGCCGTGGAAGCCGTCGGCGAAGCGCTGGAGGCGCGCTTCGAAGCGGTTGATGGCGAAGCTGAAGCGGTTGTAGGCGATCACCGCCGGGATCGCCGCGAACAGGCCAAGCGCCGTCGCGAACAGGGCCTCGGCAATTCCGGGCGCGACGACGGCGAGGCTGGTGCTCTGCTGGCCGGCGATGTCGCTGAAGCTGCGCATGATCCCCCACACGGTGCCGAACAGCCCGACGAAGGGCGCCACCGAGCCCACCGTCGCCAGGATGTTGAGCCGCGAGGCGATCCGGTCGGTCTCGGCGGCGACGGCGGAATGGAGCGCCACCGCCAGCCGGGCGCGGGTGCCGTCCTTGTCGACTGAGCGTCCGGAGGTGGAGCGCCGCCATTCGGCGATTCCGGCGGCGAGCACCTTGGCCGAAGGCAGCTCGCTTCGGCCGCGTTCCTCGTAGAAGCTGTCGATATCCTCGGATTTCCAGAATTCGCGCTCGAACTTGTCGTTGTCGCGCGCCGCGCGCCGCATCTTCAGCCACTGGGCGAGGATGATCGCCCAGGTCCACACGCTGGCGAGCAGCAGGCCGACCATCACCGCCTTGACGACGATGTCCGCCTGAAGGAACAGCGCGATCGGGGACATGACGTCGGTCGGCATTCCGCTGCTCGTCACTTCGGTCCTTCCCTTTTCAGCCGCTCGAACCGGTCCACCCATGAGCGCGGCTGGCGCTTCGGCCGCCCCTCCGCCGACAGGAAGGCGGCGGTGATGATCGCGTCGGCGAGAATTTCACGCCCGCGCATGACTCGCTGATGAATGAGGCAGCTCGCGGCGCGGACCTCGCGCACCTCGCTGAGGACGAGCAGCTCGTCGTCCAGGCGGGCCGGCCGGCGATATTTGATGTTGGCTTCGGCGACGACATAGACTCCGTCGCCCGCCTCGAGCACGGCGCGCTGGTCGATTCCCGCGGCGCGAAGCATGTCCGAGCGTGCCCGCTCCATGAACTTCAGATAATTGGCATAATAGACGATGCCGGCGACGTCGGTGTCCTCGAAATAGACGCGCAGCGCGAAATGGTGGGTGCCGTCGACCCACGCCCCGTCATACGGCCTGTCCACCGTCCCGCCCACCTTCCCGGCTGTACCGGCGCGATCCGGCGGCGGAAACCCCGGCGGCGCGCGCCGGGACGAACCGGGCCGATTTCGCGTCGGGCTAGCGGCGGCGGAGATAGGCGTCGCGCTGAGCCTCGACCAGGCGCAGGAGATCGCCCAAGGCCAGGCTGACATCGGCCAGGTGAAGGCCCCAGCCGGGCTGGACCTGGCCCGCAATGACGACGTCCCCCGGTATGCGGTCGGTCCGCGCGTCGGCCGGGTCGGCATTCACCGTCACCGCGAGATAGCCGAGCGGCCCGTCGTTGACGCAGGCGGCCGAGACGAGGCCCTCCGTGCGCAGGAACATCGTCGGCGCCGCGCCCTGCGAGGACCATTGGATCGGGGTCTGGGTGTTGGTCACCGAGGGGCCGGCATACCAGTAGCTGTCGAGCGGAGCGCTGCCGCCGCCGAGCGCGGCGGGGTTGGTGCAGGCGACGATCATGCCCGGCCGCACCGAACGTCCGAACAGCGCCCCCGCCGCCGGCGGGCTGGCCGCGCGGAAGGAAACGTAGCTGACGACGCAGCCGGTCTGGCCGACCGCCGTGCAAAGCGGCGTCTGCCGGAAGCTCCCGCCGACCGCCGCGCCTTGCGGCACCTCGACATTGTAGCCGATCAGCAAGGCCGAGAGCATCCTCCCGGCTTCCGGGTGGCCTTCGATCTCCTCGGCGAGCAGTCGGATGAGGTGGACCGTCCCCTGGCTGTGGCCGATGAGGACGAACGGGCGGCCCTGGTTGCGCTCGCTCAGATAATGGCGCCAGGCGGCGCGGACGTCCTCATAGGCGATATTGCTGTTCGCGGTCAGGTCCTGGCCGGCAAAGGCCCGCGGCAGCGCGGTCAGGGTCACCTGTCGGTACATCGGGGCGAACGGCCGGCAGATCGAGGCGAAGCGGGCGAACTGGACCGCCGCCGCCGCTTGCTCTTCGATGCCCGGCTCGAGGTCCGAATTGAGCGTCGGATCGCGCGAGATGGTGGGATAGACGTAGAAGCAGTCGATCGGCGCATCCGCGGCGGGGGCGACCTGGCCGGTCGAGCCGTAGCCGTTGGCGTTGAGCGCCGTCGTCGGCAACGGCCGGCCGCAGCTGTCGGCGCGGCCCGGAAGGCACAGCCACGCCGATTCGTCGCCATAATCCGGCGCCGGCGCCGGCGCTTCCGCCTGCTGCGCCCAGGCCGGCGGCGCTGCCGAGAGCGCCAGCGCGAGAATGATCCCTTTCATGCTTCCCCTCATGTCGAGTCGAACAAGCCGCTTTGAGCGCTCCTCGGCTGCTGCAGGCCGAGATGGGTCCAGGCGGCGCCGTTGAGGCAGCGCCCACGGGCGGTCCGCGCGACCAGGCCCAGCTGGATGAGGAACGGCTCGATCACCTCCTCGATCGTGTCCCTCGGCTCGCTGAGCCCCGCCGCGAGAGTCTCGACGCCGACCGGGCCGCCACCGTAGATGTCGGCGATCATGTGAAGGTAGCGCCGGTCCATCGCGTCCAGCCCGAGATGGTCGACCTCCATCCGCGTGAGGGCGCTGTCGGCGGCGGCGGCGTCGACTTCCGCCACGTCGGCCGACTGGGCGAAGTCGCGCACCCGGCGGAGCAGGCGCCCGGCGATTCGGGGCGTCCCGCGCGACCGGCGGGCGACCTCGCGAGCGCCGTCGTCGGTGAGGGCGAGGCCGAGCAGCCGAGCCGCCCGGCGGACGACCTGCTCCAGCTCCTCGACCGAATAGAAAGTGAGGCGCACGGGAATGCCGAAGCGGTCGCGCAGGGGCGTCGTGATCAGCCCCTGCCGGGTCGTGGCCCCGACGAGGGTGAACTTGGGCAGGTCGATCCGGACCGAGCGCGCCGACGGTCCCTCGCCGATCATCAGATCGAGGACCCGGTCCTCCATCGCGGGATAGAGAATCTCCTCCACGGCCGGAGCAAGGCGATGGATCTCGTCGATGAACAGGACGTCGCCGTCCTCGAGGTTGGTGAGGATCGCCGCGAGGTCGCCCGATTTGGCGATGACCGGCCCCGAAGTGGCCCTGAAGCCGACGCCGAGCTCCCGGGCGATGATCTGCGCGAGCGTGGTCTTGCCGAGGCCGGGCGGCCCGAAGAAGAGGACGTGGTCGAGCGGGTCGCCGCGGCGCTTGGCGGCCTCGATGAACACCCGCAGATTGTCCCGCGCCGCCTTCTGGCCGACGAACTCGGCGAGGGTCTTGGGCCTCAGCGCGGCGTCGAGATCTTCCGGGCGGCGGTCGCCGTTGATGATCCGTTCCTGCTCCACGGGAGCCAGCCATAGCGCAAGCCCCGATCCTGTCGAACTGCTTTATCGGGAGGCGACCGGTCGTGCCGCGGCCAAGAGTAGCGCGCGGAGCGCCGCCATTGCTGGAGAGCAAGCTTGAGGGGCGCGCGCTTCTCTCTTAGGCTGCGGCCATGGACCGCCGAACCTTCCTCCTCGCTGCCGGCGCCGCCGGCGCCGCCCTTTCTTTTCCGGCGCGCGCCGGCACCGCCGACGCGCCGCCTCGCGGCCGCGACGCCGCCTCCATCTATGTCGACGCGCAAGGGGGGCTGGACGGATTCGACGAGCCCGAGCCCGGCCGCTTCGTCCCCACCGAGCGGCTGATCGAGGCCATCCGCCAGCGCCGGATCGACATCATCAGCGGCACCATCGCGCCGGTCGGGAACGGGCCCGACCGCTACCGCGACTCGGTGGAGGGCGTCGCTTCGTGGGACCGGCTGATCGGCGAACATTCGACCTTGCTGGCCAAGGTCGAGAGCGCCGCCGACATCCGTGCCGCGCGCGCCGCGGGCAAGGTCGGGATCATCTACAATTTCCAGGACACCACGGCTCTCGAGGGCGACGCCGCCAAGGTCGACACCTTCGCCACGCTCGGCGTCAGGGTGATCCAGCTCACCTACAACAAGCGCAACCTGGCCGGCGACGGCTGCCTCGAACGCGCCAATGCCGGGCTTTCCGACTTCGGCCGCGAAGTGATCGCCCGGATCAACCGCCGCAACGTGCTGCTCGACCTCAGCCATTCCGGGCAGCGCACAGTGGCCGAAGGGATTGCGGCCAGCACCGTTTCGCCGGCCATCACTCATAGCGGCTGCCGCGCCCTCGCCGACCTGCCGCGCAACACCCACGATTCCGAGATGCGCGCGCTGGCCGAGAAGGGCGGGGTCTTCGGCATCTATCTGATGCCGTTCCTTCGCATGCGGGGCCAGCCGGGGCGCGAGGATCTGCTTCGCCACCTCGATCATGCGGTCAACGTCTGCGGCGAGGATCATGTCGGCATCGGCACGGACAATCCGTTCCTCGGTTATGTGATCAACGACGAGACGCGCGCCCAGCAGCGCCGCTTCTTCGAGGAGCGCTCGCGCCAGGGCATCGCGGCGCCCGGCGAGGCCGCCGACGTGCTCAATCTGGTCGAGGGCTATAACGGGGCGGACCGCTACGACCGGATCGGCGCGGACCTGCGCCGCCGCGGCTGGAGCACGGCCAGGGTCGAGAAGGTGCTCGGCAACAATTTCGTCCGGCTGTTCGGCGAGGTCTGGCGGGGCTAGGTCCGCCGGCGACGAGCCGGACCGGCCGGCGGCGGGCCGAGCGGATCGCGATCCCGGCAGCCCCGCCCTAGCGCGCCGCTTTCTTGAGCGCTCCTCTGACGAGCGCGTCGAGGCCGGCTTCGCTGCCCAGCTCCGCTTCGGCCTTGGCCACCGCGGCCGATGCCTCGGCCGGGCGGAAGCCGAGATTGAGCAGCGCCGAGACGGCGTCGCGGGCATGGCTTCCGGCCGGGGCGGCGGCCCCGCCCGCAAGCCCGAGCGCGATCCCGCCGATCTTGTCCTTGAGCTCGTGGGCGATGCGCTGGGCGAGCTTCGGTCCGACCCCCTGGGCGCGCGCGATCATGCCGTGATCGCCGCTCGCAATGGCTCGGTGCAGGTCGTCGGCCGGAAGCGTGGACAGGATGGCGAGCGCGACCTTGTTGCCGACGCCCTGGACCGAAGTGAGCAGTCGGAACCAGTCGCGTTCCTCGGCGGTGCCGAAGCCGACGAGGCGGATCGAATCCTCGGCGACCAGCATCTCGGTGTGGAGGACGACCTCGGTGCCGATGGCGCCGAGCCCGGCCAGGGTCCGGGTCGAGGCGGCGACGAGATAGCCGACTCCGCCGACGTCGATCACGGCATGGTCGGCGCCGAAGCTGTCGAGCAGTCCGCGAAGCCGCGCGATCACGCCGCATTCCCCAAAGCGCGCCGGCTGGCGAGATGGTGGGCGTGGGTGATGGCGACGGCGAGCGCGTCGGCCGCGTCCGGGCCGGCGATGGGGACGCCCGGCAGCAGCCGCTGGACCATGGCGTGGACCTGCGCCTTCTCGGCGCCGCCGACTCCGACCACCGCCTTCTTGACCAGCCGCGCGGCATATTCGCCGACGGCGATGCCGCGGCGAGCGACGGCGAGCACGACGACTCCGCGCGCCTGGCCGAGCTTCAGGGTCGATTGCGGATTCTCGTTGAGGAAGACCTCCTCGACCGCGGCGGCCGCGGGAGTATGGGCGTCGATGACTCGCCCGAGCTCTTCCTCCAGCCGGACCAGGCGGGCCGGCAGGGCCTGCTTGGGATCGGTGCGGATCTGGCCGTTGGCGACATGGCTCAGCCGGTTTCCCGCGGCCGCGATCACGCCCCAGCCGGTGCAGCCGAGGCCCGGATCGAGACCGATGATCAGCACTGCCCCACCTTCGTTAAGCCAGCCTCTCCATCACCTCTTCGGACATTTCGTAATTGCCCCAGACGGTCTGGATGTCGTCATCCTCCTCGAGCGTCTCGACCAGCTTGATCAGCTGCTCGGCGTCGTCGCCGGAGACCTCGACCGAAGTCTGCGACCGCCACGCGAGGCCGACGCTCTCAGCCGGGCCGAGCGCCTGCTCCAGAGCGCGGGCGACGTCGTGAAGATCGTCGATCGAGGTCCAGATCTGGTGGCCTTCCTCGTCGGATTCGACGTCCTCCGCGCCGGCCTCGATGGCGGCCTCGAACACCGCGTCGCCCGATCCCGCGGCCGCCGCATAGCCGATCAGCCCGAGCCGCTCGAAGCCGTGGGTCACCGAGCCGGAGGCGCCGAGGTTGCCGCCATTCTTGGAGAAGATGGTGCGCACGTTGGTCGCGGTGCGGTTGCGGTTGTCGGTCAGCGCCTCGACGACGAGCGACACGCCGCCCGGGCCGAACCCTTCATAGCGTATCTCCTCGTAATTCTCGGCGTCGCCGCCGCTCGCCTTGTCGATCGCGCGCTGGATATTGTCCTTGGGCATGGACTGGGCGCGGGCGGCGGTGACCGCGGCGCGCAGCCGCGCATTGGCGTCCGGATCGGGCAGGCCCATCTTGGCCGCGACGGTGATCTCGCGGGCCAGCTTGGAAAAGATCGCCGAGCGCTTCTTGTCCTGAGCGCCCTTGCGATACATGATGTTCTTGAACTTGCTGTGGCCGGCCATTGCTCTTCCCTGCGCTCGGTCTAGCCGCCCCGTGGCGGGGCTTCAATCAGGCGAGGCCCAACGCGGCCTTGTAGGTGTCGAGCAAGGCTTCGGCCTCCTGGCGCGCATTGTTCTCCATCTTCCTGAGGCGGACGATCGCGCGCATCGTCTTGGGATCGTAGCCGCGCGCCTTGGCCTCGCCATAGACGTCCTTGACGTCGTCGGCGATCGCCTTCTTTTCCTCTTCCAGCCGCTCGATCCGCTCGATCAGAAGCCGCAATTCGTCGGCCGCGACGCTCCCTTCCGCCAATGTCCGTTCCTTCGCTCCTCGGGTTGAGCGGCAGGCTCTAGGGGGTCGCAGGCCGGCGCTCAAGCGGGTTGCACTGTCATCGCCAGCGGCTATGGCGCGCAGGCGATGCCGACCAGAGAGACGCAGCCGAGCCGCTTCGTTCCGCGCAGCCGGAAGGTGCGGATCCTGGCGACGCTCGGCCCGGCCAGCGACAGTCCGGAGATGATCCGGCAGCTCGCCGAGGCCGGCGCCGACGCCTTTCGAATCAACATGAGCCATGGCGGCCACGCCGATCACCTGCGCCGGATCCAGGCGATCCGCGGGCTCGAGAGCGAGCTCGAGCGGCCGACCACGATCGTCGCCGACCTCCAGGGGCCCAAGCTCAGGGTCGGCAAGTTCCTCGGCGACAAGGCCGAGCTCAGGAGTGGCGAGACGTTCGTCTTCGACCGCGACGACGCCCCGGGCGACGCGACTCGGGCCAACCTCCCGCACCGCGAGATTTTCGAGGCGGTGCAGCCGGGAGCGCGGCTGCTCGTCGACGACGGCAAGCTCGTCTTCCGGATCCTGAGCGTCGCGAGCGACCGGATCGAGGCGCGTATCGAGGTCGGCGGGGCGATCTCGAACAACAAGGGCCTCAACCTTCCGGACGTGCTTCTGCCGGTGGCCGCGCTGACCGAGAAGGACCGTTCCGACCTCGCCTTCGCGCTCGAACAGGGCGTCGACTGGGTCGCCCTGTCCTTCGTCCAGCGGCCCGAGGACGTCGCCGAGGCGCGCCGGCTGATCGGCGGCAAGGCGGCGCTTCTCGCCAAGATCGAGAAGCCCGCCGCCATCGATCGGCTCGAGGGCATCCTCGAGCTGGCCGACGCCGTCATGGTCGCTCGCGGCGATCTCGGCGTCGAGCTTCCGCCCGAGGCGGTTCCGCCGCTCCAGAAGCGTATCGTCGAGGCGGCGCGGCGGATGGGCCGCCCGGTCGTGGTGGCGACCCAGATGCTCGAATCGATGATCTCGGCGCCGTCGCCGACCCGGGCCGAGGTCTCGGACGTCGCCACCGCCGTCTATGACGGCGCCGACGCGATCATGCTCTCGGCGGAAAGCGCCTCGGGCCGGTTCCCGTGCGAAGCGGTGGCGATGATGAACCGGATCGCGACCAGGGTGGAGGCCGACCCGACCCATTATGCGCGGGTCCACTTCACCGAGACGCTGCCCGATGCGACCACCAACGACGCCATCGCCCGGGCCGCCGGCGAGATGACGCGGACCGTCGGCGCGTCGGCCATCGTCTGCTTCACCAGCTCGGGATCGACCGCGCGCCGAGTGGCGCGCGAGCGGCCCACCGTCCCGCTGCTCGTGCTCACCCCCTCGCTCAAGACCGCCCGGCGCCTCGGCCTGCTGTGGGGCGCTCACGCCGTGCGAACCCGCGACGTCGGCAGCTTCGAGGAGATGGTCGGCAAGTCGAAGCGGATGGCGCTTCGCCACAGCCTCGGCAAGAGCGGCGACCGGATCATCGTCACCGCCGGAGTGCCGTTCGGGACGCCTGGCTCGACCAACGTCGTCCACGTCGCCCGGCTGATCGGCGACGAGCTCGAGCGCCACCGCCGCTCCTAGCCTAGCGGTCGGGCAGCAGCCCCGGCACCAGATCGGGCAGCTCGCGGGCGAGGAAGCCGAGCCGTCCCACCCGTTCGGTGAGCAGCCGCCCCGCCTCGCCGTGGAGCCAGACCCCCCACAAGGTCGCGGTCAGGGCATCGGCGCCGCGCGCGCACAGCCCGCCGACGATTCCCGACAGGACGTCGCCGCTGCCCGACGTCGCCAGGCCGACGCCGCCGCCGGCATAGGTGAAGGCGCGTCCGTCGGGGGCGACGACGAAGCTCGGCGCTCCCTTGACCAGGGTCACGGCCGCGAACCGCCGAGCCGCGGCGGCGGCGGCGGCGAGCGGGTCGGCCTCGACTTCGGCGCGCTCCATCCCGAGCAGCCGCGCCATCTCCCCGCCATGGGGCAGCAGGATGGTCCCGCCGCCGCGGCCGCGCAGCTCGGCCTCGAGCGGCTCCACGCAGTCGAGCACGGCCGCGTCGAGGATCAGCGGAAAGTGGGCGCCGCAGCCGATCAGCCGAGCGAGCAGCTCGCGCAGCGGCGGCCCGGCCTGCATTCCGCACCCGATCGCGATGGCCTGGGCGGCCTTGGCCCAGCGGACCAGCGGCGCGATGTCCGCTTCGGCGATGCAGCCCTCGTCGGTTTCCTCATGGCCGATCACCCGCGCCTCCGGCACCGCCACGGCGAGCGGAGCGGCGATGCTCCGCGCGGTTCCGATCTGGAGCTTGCCGGCACCGGCGCGAAGCGCGGCCACCCCGGCGAGCAGGGCGGCGCCGGCCAGCTCGCGGCTGCCGGCGATGACCAGCAGCCGGCCGCGCTCCTCCTTGCCGGAATCCTCGGCCACGTGCGGGAGCGGGAAGCGGCGCAGCAGGTCGGCGTCGATCGGCTCGGGATTGCTCATCGCGTGCCCATGATCCGGTCGGGCTCGGCGGTGACCGGGGCATCCTCGGCCCTGAGCGGCGCCGAGAAATTGTAGCGCAGCAGGCTGGGCATGCAGAGCCTGGCGTCCTCGGGCTCGAACTCATATTCGCAGATGCCGCAATTGAGCACGCCGCTGTCCTTGTCGATCGCAAGCACGGCCGCCTCGTCGAGCTCTTCCAATATGTAGCGGAAGCAGAGCACCACCACCTGGTGGCAGACGATCAGGACCCGGCGGTCGGCATGGTGGAGGCTGACCGTGTCGAGCGCGCTCCTCAGGCGCAGGATCACGTCGACCCAGCTCTCGCCGCCCGGCGGACGATGATAGAATTTGCCGAGCAGCCGGCGGTGCTGGGCCTGGTCGGGATGGAAGGCGGCGATCCCTTCGGTCGTCATCCGGTCGAGGATCCCGAACTCGCGCTCGCGCAGCCGCTCGTCGATCACCGGCCCCTTCGCCCCGTCGGCGACCCCGCCGGCGCCGCAGATCGCCTCAGCCGTCTGCCGCGCTCGGACATAGGGGGAGGAGAGGACCACCTCGGGGCGCTCGGCCTGCGGCCTCGCCGCGAACCAGTGGCCGACCGCTTCCGCCTGCCGCTGGCCGAGCGCGCTCAGCGGGACGTCGACGTCGCGAACCTCGAGCCCGATCAAATGCTCGCCGGCCTCGACGGCGGCGGCGCGGGCGACGTTGCCGGCGCTCTGCCCGTGCCTGATCAGCCAGAGGCGGGAAGGCCATCTTTGTCGCATGGCCGAAACAAAGCCCCAGCCGCGCGAAAGTTCAGAGCAGTCCCTCGGCCTCGAGCCGGCGGCGAAGGTTCTCGGCCGTGGTGAAGAGGTGGCCGCGCATTCCGACCGCCTCGGCGCCTTCGACGTTGATCAGCCGGTCGTCGACGAACAGGGCGTCCTTCGGCCGAAGCCCGAAGCGGTCCAAGGCGAGATAATAGATGGCGGGATCGGGCTTCAGGAGCTTGACCTCGCCGGAGACGACGATGTCCCGGAATCGGCTGAAGAAAGGACGCTCCTGCTCGAGGAAAGGCGGCCAGAAATCGGCCGAGAAGTTGGTGATGGCGAAGAGCGGAACGCCGCGTTCGGCAAGCGCTTCGACGAGCTCGTGGACGCCGGGCACGGGATCAGTGATCGTCTCGCCGAAACGGTCGCCCCAGGCGGCGATCAGGTGCGCATATTCCGGGAATTTCTCGGCGAGCTCGGCCGCCGCTTCGGCATAGGCGCGGCCGCCGTCCAGGGTCTCGTGCCATTGCCACAGGCCGACCTCGTCGACGAAGCGCATCCGGGCCTCGTCGTCGGCGATCTGCCGGACGAGGAAGCTGTCGGGATCCCAGCCGTAAAGGACGTTGCCGACGTCGAAGACGACGGCGCTTGGTCCCTCGATACCGGCCTCGGCCAAGCTCAGTCCCTGGTCGGGACGAGCGGATTCGCAAAGTCGATCGCGCTCATCCCGAGCAGCCGTTGAGCTTGACGAAACGGCGGATCGAAGGACGCCCGTTAACCCTGGCGCGCCTTGAAGCGGCGGTTGGTCTTGTTGATGACGTAGGTGCGGCCCCGGCGGCGGATCACGCGGCAGTCGCGGTGGCGCGACTTGAGGGATTTGAGCGAGTTGCGGATCTTCATGGCGGAAACGCCTGCCTTCTGAGCGGTGCTGCGGTGTGGAAAAAGCGAGGCGCTCACCTAGTCAGCGCCGCCTTCCAAGTCAAGCGCGCGCGCCGCGGCGCGGGTGCCGCGCCCAACGGAGCTCGCCCATGGCGGCAACGCGGTCCGGGGGGGCCCTCTGCCCCCGAAAGCGGGAACGGGGGAGGCAAGGATCTTCTCTTCGGGCCCGCGTGGCACTGCGATGTTGGAAGATCCTTCCAATTCGTGCATCTAGGATCGGATGGACCGGACCGACCTCAAGATCCTTGCCATCCTCCAGGAGGATTCTTCGCTGCCGGTCGCCGAGATAGCCGCGCGCGTCAATCTGTCGCAGACGCCGTGCTGGCGGCGGATCCAGAGGCTCGAGGCGCAAGGGGTGATCGAGCGGCGTGTCGCCATCGTCAATCCCCAGGCGGTGGGCCTCGGCATCTCCGTCTTCGTGGAGGTCGAGGCGGGCGACCATTCGCCGGAATGGCTCGATCGCTTCGCCGCCGAGGTGGCCACAATGCCAGAGGTGATGGAGGTTTACCGGATGGCGGGGGACGTCGACTATCTGCTTCGCGTCGCCGTCGCCGGCATGGCCGAATATGACGATTTCTATCGCCGCCTGATCGCCCGGGTGCCGATCAAGAACGTCTCGTCGCGCTTCGCCATGGAGCGCGTGAAGCACACCACCGCTTATCCGCTGCAGCTTTAGGGCGCCGGCGGCTGGTTCGCCGGGGGCGCGGGCGGCTGCGGCGCTTCCTCCCGCTTGAGGTCCGGCCGCGCCGGCCGCGGGCCAGGCTCGTCTTCGCGCCTGATGACATGGCGCTCCGAGCGGATCCGGCGAAATCGCCGGAGGTACTCCTTTATTTCCGGAATGAACGCGCAACCGACTGCCAGGGCAATAAGGATGAACGCGACAGTGAAAGTCGATTGGTAGAAGCGCATCGCGTCATGATAGGGCCTGCCCCGGCTCTGGCAACGTAAATTGTTAACTATATGCCGTGCGATAGCGTCGCCGTGCCTCGGTGGGGCAAGCGAAAAAAGCCCCCGGACCGGAGCCCGGGGGCGAGGCTTACCGCTTCAACCTAGGGAGACCTCAGCGGTGGATTGTCTGTCGCATCATTGCGCGTTGCCGGCGCTGTTCTCGGTCGCGGCATTGTCGCTGGCGTTGCCGGCGCCCTCGTCGAGCGCGCTGTCGTTGCCGAGGGTCTCGTTGCCGAGCAGGTTCTCGGCGCCGAGATCGTCGGGCGCGACGTTGTAGAGATCCTCGGTCGCATTGTTGGCGGCGACATTCTCTTCGCCGCCTCCGCCGCAGGCGCCGAGCGCCGCCAGGCCGGCGGCCAGAAGAGCCTTGGAAACGAGCTTCATCGCATTCCCCCTTTTCGAATCATGGGCGCGCAAAAAGACCATTTGCCCGGGCGTGCGGCAACAGCGGAACGACGGGCCCCGCAACTTTGCAGGATTGCGCTCGCCGGGCCGGATGTCGCAGCAGGCTTGTGCCAATCGCGTATCGCCGATTGGCAGTTTCTTTCGCGCCCCGGTCAGCCGCGCTCGGCGAGCTTGCGCTCCCAGGCGAGCGCGTCGGCGACGATGACTCCGAGATCGTCGCGCTTCGGCCGCCAGGGCAGGGTCGCGAGGATCCGCCCATTGTCCGCTACCAGCGTCGGCGGATCGCCCGCCCGCCGGGGCGACATCCGCCGCACGATCGGCGCGTTGGTGGCGCGATCGACGGCGTCCAGCACTTCGAGCACCGAGAAGCCCCGGCCATAGCCGCAATTCATGACGTGGCTCGTCGTCGGCTCGGCGATCAGAAGCTCGAGCGCGTGAAGATGCGCCGCGGCGAGGTCGCTGACGTGGATATAGTCGCGGACGCCGGTGCCGTCGGGGGTGTCATAGTCGGTGCCGTAGACGTCGACATGCGGGCGCTTGCCGATCGCCGCCTCGGTCGCGACCTTGAGCAGGTGGGTCGCTCCGGCCGTCGACTGGCCGGACCGGCCCTCCGGGTCGGCGCCGGCGACGTTGAAGTAGCGCAGCGCGCAATAGTTGATCGGGTGGGCCGCGGCGACGTCCCTGAGCATCCGCTCGGTCATCAGCTTGGACCAGCCATAGGGGTTGATCGGCTCCGTCCTGGCATTCTCGCGGACCGGCACCTCGTCCGGAATGCCGTAGGTCGCCGCCGTCGACGAGAAGATGAAGTGGCTCACCCCTCCCCTCACCGCGCTCTCGAGCAGCGCCCGGCTCTTCGACGTGTTGTTGGAATAATATTTGAGCGGATTCTCGACCGATTCGGGAACGACGACCGAGCCGGCGAAATGCATGATCGCTCCGATCCCATGCTCCTCGATCAGCCGGCCGACCAGCGCCTGGTCGGCGATGTCGCCGCGCGCGAATGCCGCGCCCTCGGCGACCGCCCATTCGAAACCCGTCGAAAGGTCGTCGATCACGACCACCGGCCAGCCGGCATCGAGCAGCGCCAGCACGGCATGGCTGCCGATATAGCCGGCCCCTCCCGTCACCAGCACCGGTACGCGTCTATCCTCGGTCACTCTTCCTCCCCGTGCTGTCGCATGCAGCAAAAACCGGCTAAGCTCGTTGCGGCCTATACAGTCTCATTCGGCGAGGAGGAGAGCAGGTGATGAAAAAATCGGCGGTCGCGCTCGCGGCTCTGCTCGCGGCCGGATTCCTCCAGGGCTGTGAATCGATCGACGGCGGCTCTCGCGACCAGCAGGGCGTTTCCGTTACCCGCCTCCACCTCGGACAGGAGATTGCGCGCGGCGAGATCAGGGTGGAATCGGTCGATCCGGCGCAGGCGAGCAGCCTCGATTTCGCGCAGGTCGGCGGGCGCGTCGAACGCGAGCTGACGAGGCTCGGCTGGCGGGTGACCCCGGCCAACCCCCGCTCCGAGCAGGTGGCGGTCGTCCGCTTCAGCCAGATGGGCGGCGGCGAGACCGCGGTCAGCGAGCTCAATGTGCGCATTCAGCGCCGATCCGACGCCACCGTGGCGTGGGAGGGCCGGGCGCAGCTTCAGGGCCTGCCGCCGGCCTCCCCGGCCGAGCGCGGCGCCCTCGTCGACCGCCTCACGGAGGCGATGTTTCGGGACTTCCCCGGCGAGTCGGGCCGCACTATCAGGGTTCGATGACCCTTTCAGTTTCGTGCCCCTTCGATGGCGGCAATATTCGCCTGGTCGCCATCGAGGGCGATCGGGTGGACCTCGAGATCCGGCGCGACCACGAGTCGGATTTCTATCAATGGTTTTACTTTCGCCTCACCGGCGCTGCGGGCCGCCCGCTCGAACTTCGCCTGCTCAACGGCGCCGGCGCCGCTTACGCTCACGGCTGGCACGGCTATCGCGCCTGCATGTCCGCCGACCGCGAGGATTGGGAGCGGATCGACACCGCTTATGCCGACGGCGTGGTGACGATTCGGGCGACGCCGCCCGCCGACAGCGTCTGGTTCGCCTATTTCGCGCCTTATACGATGGAGCGGCACCACGATTTCGTCGCCGCCGTGGCCGCCCAGCCCGGCGCTGAATATCGCTCGCTGGGACAGACTCTCGACGGGCACGAGATCGATTATTTCCGGCTCCCCGGCGGGCCGCTCCAGGTCTGGCTCTACGCCCGCCAGCACCCCGGCGAGACGATGGCCGAATGGTGGATGGAGGGCGCTCTGGAAAAGCTTCTCGACGAGGCCGACCCGGTCGCCCGGCGGCTGCGCGAGAAGGCGACCTTCCACGTCGTCCCCAACATGAATCCCGACGGTTCGCGACGCGGCCACCTCAGGACCAACGCGGCCGGAGTCAACCTGAACCGTGAATGGCACGCGCCGAGCGTCGAGCGCAGCCCCGAAGTGTTCCATGTCCTCGAGGAGATGAAGAAAACCGGGGTGGATTTCGCCATGGACGTCCATGGCGACGAAGCGATCGCCGCCAACTTCCTCGCCGGATTCGAGGGCATCCCGTCCTTCAAGAAGGCGCAGCAGCAGCTGTTCGACGCGTTCAGCGCCGCGCTGGTCGCCGCCTCGCCCGACTTCCAGACCGACAAGGGCTATGAGATCCCGCGGCCGGGCCAGGCCAACCTCTCCATGTCGACGGCGCAGCTCGCCGAGCGCTTCGGGGCCGTTTCGATGACCTTGGAGATGCCCTTCAAGGACAATGACGAGCTGCCCGACCCGCTCTACGGATGGTCGCCGGACCGCTGCCGGCTGCTCGCCCGCTCGTGCCTCGACGCGCTCCACGCCGTCATCGATCGCATCGCCGAATATCGCCGCTGATGCCTCGCCTGGTCCTGATCCGCCACGGGCAGTCGGCGTGGAATCTCGAGAATCGCTTCACCGGCTGGTGGGATGTCGGGCTGACGCCGAAAGGCGAGGAGGAAGCGAGGGCGGCCGGCGAGATGCTCGCCGCCAAGGGGTTCGACTTCGACCTGTGCTTCACCAGCCTGCAGACGCGCGCCGTCAAGACCTTGCACATCGCGCTCGAGGCGATGGACCGCCTGTGGCTTCCGGAGGAGAAGGACTGGCGGCTGAACGAGCGCCATTATGGCGGCCTCACCGGGCTCGACAAGGCGGAGACGGCGGCCCGGCATGGCGACGAGCAGGTCCATATCTGGCGGCGCTCCTTCGACGTTCCGCCGCCGCCCATGACGCCGGGCGGCCCGTTCGACCTGTCCGCCGACCGCCGCTATGCCGCGGTCGACGTCCCGGCCACCGAGAGCCTGAAGGATACGATCGCTAGAGTGCTCCCTTACTGGGAAGGCCGGATCGCGCCGGCGCTGCGCAGCGGCGAGCGGGTGCTGATCTCCGCCCACGGCAATTCGCTTCGGGCGCTGGTCAAGCACCTGTCGAACATCGCGGACGAGGCGATCACCGGGCTCGAGATCCCCACCGGGCAGCCGATCGTCTACGAGCTCGACGACGACCTGGCGGAAGTCGATCGCTACTATCTGAAGGACCGCTGAGGGACAGTCGCTTTCACGCGCGCGGGTCGCGGCAGGGGACAGTCACTTTCACGCGCGCGTCTTCAAAAGCTCGCACGGCGGAACGAAAAGTGACTGTCCCCTAGAATTCCCCCTAGAATTCCTTGACCCGCTCCAGATTGCGCTCGGCGCGCCGGAGGACGTCGGCGGCGCTGTCGCCGGGGAGGATCGAGGCGACTCCGACGGTCGCTCGAAGGGCGACTTCGACGCTGCCGAGATCGAGCGGCTGATCGGCGATGAAGCGGGCGATCCGCTCGCCCGTGTCGATCGCCGAATCGGGATCGAGATGGTCGAGCAGCAGGGCGAAGCCGCCGCCGCTGCGGGCGGCGACGTCGCTGGTCCGGATGAGGGCGGTGAGCAGCCGGCCGACATGGGTCAGCGCGGCGTCGCCGGCGATCCGGCCGTGGCGGTCGTTGATCCCCTTGAGGTCCTTGAGGTCGATCGTGAGCAGGGCCGCGGGGGTGCCGTGGCGTTCGGCCTGGCTGACCGCGCGCTCGAGCTGGCGGGCGAGCTCGCGGTCGTTGGCGAGGCCGGTGACCGGATCGATGTCGGAGGCCGCCTCGAGGTCGCCGATCCGCTCGCGGCTCTCGGCGAGCGCGGCGCGGAGCAGGGCGTTCTCGTCCGCCAGCCGCGCCAGCGCCTCGCGCACCTCGGCGGTGAGCTGCTCGGCGGGGATTGCGCCGTCGATCTCGGCTCGTGCTGTCATCCGGTCATGCCTCCGCGCGCGGTCTAGCGGAAACGGGTTAACAAGCGGCGAAGCCGGGCCGCATTGCCGAAGGCGGTGGCGCGGGTTAAGGAATGGCGCTTCGCCGGTCTAAGCGGAACCACATGACAGACGAAGCGCCTCTGGTCGGCATCATCATGGGCAGCCGCTCCGACTGGGAGACGATGCGCCACGCGGCCGAGATGCTCGACTCGCTCGAGGTCCGCCACGAGACGCTGGTCGTCTCCGCTCACCGGACTCCGGAGAGGCTCTACGAATATGCGCGAAGCGCGGCGGCGCGCGGTCTCAAGGTCATCGTCGCCGGCGCCGGCGGGGCCGCCCATCTGCCCGGCATGACGGCGGCGATGACCCGGCTGCCGGTGCTCGGCGTGCCGGTCGAATCGAAGAGCCTGGCCGGGCTCGACAGCCTTCTGTCGATCGCCCAGATGCCGGCCGGAATTCCGGTCGGAACGCTCGCCATCGGCAAGGCCGGAGCCGCCAATGCCGGGCTTCTCGCCGCAGCCATCCTCGCCACCGGCGATGAAGCCCTGGCTGAGCGCCTCGACGGCTGGCGCGAGCGGCAGACCGCGGACGTCGCCGAACGGCCGGAATGATCCACCCTCCCGGCTCGACCATCGGCATCATCGGCGGCGGCCAGCTCGGCCGGATGCTCGCCGTCGCCGCCGCCAGGCTCGGCTATCGATGCCACGTCTACGCGCCCGAAGAGGCGCCGCCGGCGGCCGAGGTCGCCGCCTGCTTCAGCCGCGGCGACTATTCGGACGAGGCGGCGCTCGAGCGCTTCGCCGGCCAGGTCGACGTCGCCACCTACGAGTTCGAGAATATCGCCGCCGGCCCGCTCAGCGCGCTCGCCCGCCAGACGCCGCTCTACCCGCCGCGCCGGGCGCTCGAGATCGCCCAGGACCGGCTCGACGAGAAGGCATTCGTGAGCGGCCATGGCGGCAGCCCGGCGCCGTTCGCCGCGGTCGCCGACCTGTCCGACCTCGAGGCGGCCCTCGCCGACCTCGGCGCCCCCGCCATCCTCAAGACCCGGCGCTTCGGCTATGACGGCAAGGGGCAGGTGCGGATCGGCGGGGCCGGCGAGGCCGCCGCGGCCTGGCGGGCGATGAGCGGCGCGCCCTGCGTGCTCGAGAAGCTGGTCGACTTCGACGCCGAATTCTCGATCCTGCTGTGCCGCTCGGCCGCGGGCGAGGTCGTGCTCTGGGATTCGCCGCGCAACCTCCATGCCGGCGGCATCCTCCGCCGCTCGACCGTGCCGGCCGGGCCGGCGCTCCGGCCCGCCGTCGCCGCGGCCGAGGCGCTGGCGCTCAGGGTCGCCTCGGCGCTCGATTATGTCGGCGTCTTGGCCCTGGAATTCTTCGCGGTCGGCGAGCGCGCGGTGTTCAACGAGATGGCGCCGCGGGTCCACAATAGCGGCCACTGGACGATCGAGGGCGCGCTCACCTCGCAGTTCGAGAATCACGTCCGGGCGATCTGCGGGCTTCCGCTCGGCGCCGCCGCCCGGGTCGCTCCGGGGGTCGAGATGCGCAACCTGATCGGCGACGAGGTGGAGGCGTGGCTCGAGATCCTCGCCGAGCCGGCGGCTCGCCTTCACCTCTACGGCAAGCAAGGCGCCCGCCCCGGCCGCAAGATGGGCCACGTCACCCGGCTGATCGGCGCCGCTCCGGCCTAGCCCGAGCGGCCGGCGCTCAGCGCGGCTGGATCATCTCGATGGGCATTCCGAGCCGCTCCAGCTGCGGGCGGACCCGGGCGGCGTCGCCGACCACGACCCAGATAAAGTCGTCCGGCCGGACGAACCGCCTGATCGTCTCGTCGAGCGCCGGCGCGGTCATCGAGCGGTAGCGGTCGGCGACCCGCTCCCAATAATCGTCGGGCCGGCGGTAGAGCGCGTTGGAGCGGAGCGCCCCGAGCACCGCCCCGGAGGTCTCGAACTGGCCGGGAAGCTGCCGGGTATTGCCCAGGATGACCCGGTTGAGCTCGTTCGGCTGTACCCCCTGGCCGCCGAGAAAGCCGCGCAGCTGTTCGCGAATGGCCTGGATCGAATCGCCGGTCCGGTCGGCCTGGACGGGCGCCTGGATGACGTAGGGCACCTGGTGCTCGCGCAGCGAGACCGAGCCGTAGGCGCCGTAGGACCAGCCGCGCCGCTCGCGAAGCTCCATGTTGATCCGGGCGAGGAAGTTGCCGCCGAGCACCTCGTTGGCGGCGGTCAGCAACAGCAGGTCCTCGGTTCCCTGCACCGGCAGCAGCTGGGCGGCGACGATGAAGGATTGCGGCGATTGCGGCCGGTCGACCAGATAGATTCGCGGCGGCCCGGTCCGCGCCGGGCCGGCGAACCGCTTGGTCCCGAGCGCCACGGCGGGCGGGCGCCAGTTGCCGAAGCGCGCTTCGAGCAGCTCGACGAACTGGTCGAGCGGCAGGTCGCCGACGGCGAAGATGGCGGCGTTGTCGGGCCTGATCCAGCTCTGGTGGAAGCGGACCAGCTCGTCGCGGGTCAGCGACCGGACCACCGCCGGGTCGCCCGAGCCGGTGGCCGGCTTGCCGTAAGGATGCTGCGGACCCCACAGCAGCTGGGGCAGGGTCCGGGCGGCGAGGCCGGCCGGCTCGGTCATCTCGGCGGCGATTCCGGCGAGCTGCTGGTGGCGCAGCCGTTCGACCTCGAAAGGGGCGAAGGCCGGGTTGCGAACGACGTCGGCGAACAGGTCGAGCGACTCGCCCAGGGTCGGCGTCAGCGCGGTCAGGGCGGCGCCGGTCCGGTCGAGCGACGCTCCGGTGCTGATCTCGGCGCCGAGCCTTTCCTGGGCCTCGGCGAGCTCGACCGAATTGAGCCTCGTCGTCCCCTCGGTGAGCAGGTCGAGCATCAGGCCCTGGGTGCCGAGCCGGTCGGCCGGGTCGGCGGCGATGCCGGCGTCGAACTCGATCACCACGCGGGTCACCGGCACCGTCTGGCGGCGCGCGTAGACCACCGGGATCCCGTTCGACAGCCGCGCCCGCTCCACCTCGGGAAAGTCGAGCGCAGGGACGTCGCTGACCGGGGGCAGCTCGCGCTGGGCGTAGGGAAGCGGCGCGAGCGGCTGCTCGCCTTGCTGCGGCGGCCGGTAGTAGCGGGGGCGCTGGCTCGCCGCCCCGGTCGGGATGGAGCCGGCGCGAGCGCCGCTGACTCCGGGCGCCTCGTCATAGGCCTCGCGCTCGCCCGGCTCGACTCGAAGGGCATAGACGGGCCGGGTGAGCCAGCGCTGCATCGCCGCGCGGACCTGCGCCGGAGTCACCGTCGCCAGCTGCTGGAGCCGGGTCCGGTAGAGGCCGGGATCGTCGGCATAGAGCATGCCCTCGGCCAGGGCGACGGCCTTGCCGCCGAAGCCGCCGACCTGCTCGAGGCCCTGGATCCGCCCCGACAGGCTGCGCATGACCGTGCGACGGACCTCGTCCTCGGTCGGGCCGCTGGCGACGAAATCCTCGATGATCTGGTCGAGCCGCCGCGACACCGCCTCGGCGTCCTGGCCGGGCTTCACGTCGACCTGGACCTCGAACATGCTGACCCGCTGGAAGGGCTGGACGAAGGCGGTGACCCTGACCGCGGTCTGCTCCTCGCGGACCAGCTGGTTGTCGAGCCGCGAGCTGGCGAGCCCGCCAAGCACGATGGCGCCGACCTGGAGCGGGACCTGATCCTCGTGGGTCAGGCCCGGCACCACCCAGTTGCGGTAGAGCCGGGTATTGGCGACCCGGTCGCGCATGACCTGGTCGATTCGGCGCTCGAGCGTCGGAACGTCGGCCTGGGCCGGCTCGTTCACCGGCCCGCGCGGAATGTCGCCGAAATAGCGCTCGACCAGCGGCCGGGCTTCGGCGGCGTCGACGTCGCCGGCGAGCACGAGGACGGCGTTGTTCGGCCCGTAATTCTCGCGGAACCAGGAGCTCACGGTGTCGAGGGTCGCCGCCGACAGGTCGGCCATCGAGCCGATCGTCGAGTGGCGATAGGGATGGCCTTCGGGGAACAGCGCCTCGAGCTGGGCATATTCGACCATTCCGAACGGCTCGTTGTCGCCCTGCCTCTTCTCGTTCTGGACGACTCCGATCTGGTTGGTGAGGGTCTCCTGGGTGACCGCGCCGAGCAGATGGCCCATCCGGTCGCTCTCGAGGAACAAAGCGCGCTCGAGCGCCGTCGTCGGCACGGTCTGGAAGTAATTGGTGCGGTCGAACCAGGTGGTGCCGTTGAAGTCGGTGGCGCCGATCTGGCGAAGCGGCTCGAAATAATCGCCCGGGGCATTTTCCGAGCCGTTGAACATCAGATGCTCGAACAGGTGGGCGAAGCCGGTCCGCCCCGGCGGCTCGTCCTTGGAGCCGACATTATACCAGACCGAGACCGCGACCACGGGCGCCTTGCGGTCCTCGTGGACGACGACCCGCAGGCCGTTGTCGAGCGTGAAGGTCTCATAGGGAACGTTCACCTGGTCGAGCAGCTGCTGGACCGCGGCATCGGGCGCGGCGGCGCCGGCCGCGGCGGCAGGAGCGGCCGCCTGAGGCTCGGCCTCCTCGGTAGTGGCGCAACCGGCCAGCGCGAGGCCGGCCGAGATCGCGAACGCGGTCAGGAACTTGCGCATCGTCATCCCTTTCGAGCGGCCAGGCGGGACTCCTAGCTCGGAGCGCTCCTGAATCAATCACATTCTGGGCCTCGGACGTGAGGTCGGCCGTCCCTTACGCGCGACGCGAACGGGCGGATACTCGCTTCCGTCTACAATCTTGAGCTGGGCCCGCGCCCAGTGTTGGTGAAGACGGGAGCCAAGCACGCCGAGACGATAAAGGAGTGGTTCGGTAAGGAGGCGGTCGAGGTTCCTCGCTTCATGCCCTTCTCTTGGCCGACCCGGCGCTCCAAGCCGCTGGAGACCTGGAGCGAGCCGAAATAGCAACCCGTTTTCAGGGTCCCGCTCGCCATCGGGTTGGCCCGCGGCCTGGATGCTGAAACAAGTTAAGCATGACGATCCCTGGCGGCGCCCGCGGGACCGTCACCCGGGGGCGTCAGTGGTCGGACCTTGGTTCAGCTCGATCATCCGCTCTCCCGCCGTCAGCCGCTGCTCGATCTCAGGCCACCGCTCGCGCAGCCATTCGCTCAGCGCGCGATTGCTCACATTCCCGCAGCGCAGCCAGAGAAACGGAAAGCGGTCCGGCAGCCGGAGTCCAACGAAATCGTCGTCCTTGCTGATCAGCACCGCGCTGTCGCGCTCTGCCTGATCCGCGATCCACCGATCGGTCGGAGGCTTCCCGGGCGGCGCGCCGACATGCTCCGCCTCGTGGCCGCGTTCCCGCAGCCAGCGGCAAAGGCCCGGCGGCAACTGCGCGTCGACGATGAACTTCATTCCGCGGCGTGGCGGCCGGGTTCTTCAGCGATGGCGGCGGCGTAAGCGAGGCAGGCGCGGATGTCCTCGATCTTCACGTAGGGGAAATCAGCGACGATCTCCTCCTCGCTCACGCCGGCGGCGAGCATTTCGAGGATGTCGGTGACCCGCATCCGCGTGCCGGCGACGGTCGGGCGACCGCCGCAGACGGCGGGGTCGATCGCGATCCGTGGAATATCGGCCGGCTGCATGGTCACGCCCCTGTTTAGCGGATCGCCAGAGTCCCGGCACCAACTTTCGCTCCTCCCGGCCCCGGACGCCCCCTCCCATCACCCTGAACTCTCTTCAGGGTCCAACTCGCCACCCGGCGGGGCCGTTGGATGCTGAAAAAAGTCGGCATGGCGATCAGCCTCAGCGTGGCGCGTTCGTGCCATTGTGTCGCCCAACGGCAACACTACATGTCGTCGATCCGAACAGGGCATAGGCGAAACATGAACCTCGAGAAATTCACCGATCGGGCGCGCGGGTTCCTGCAGGCGGCGCAGACCGTCGCGCTGAGGATGAACCACCAGCGGATCGCTCCGGCGCACCTGCTGAAGGCGCTGCTCGACGACGAGCAGGGCATGGCCTCCGGCCTGATCGCCCGCGCCGGCGGCAGCGCCGAGGCGGCTCGGCGCGAGAATGACGAAGCTCTGGCCAAGCTGCCGGCGGTCTCGGGAAGCGGGGCGAGCGCCGCTCCGGCGCTCGACGGCGAGACGATCCGGGTGCTCGACCAAGCCGAGCAGGTCGCCCAGAAAGCGGGCGATTCCTACGTCACCGTCGAGCGGCTGCTGCTCGCTTTGGTCCTCGCCAAGACCAGCGGCGCCGGCAAGGCGCTCGCCGACTCGGGGGTCAAGGCCGAGGCGCTCAACGCCGCGATCAACGAGCTTCGCGGCGGCCGAACCGCAGACACCCAGTCGGCCGAGGACCGCTACGACGCGCTCAAGAAGTTCGCTCGCGACCTCACCCAGGCGGCGCGCGACGGCAAGCTCGATCCGGTCATCGGCCGCGACGAGGAGATCCGCCGCACCGTCCAGATCCTCGCCCGCCGGACCAAGAACAACCCCGTGCTGATCGGCGACCCGGGCGTCGGCAAGACCGCGATCGCCGAAGGCCTGGCGCTCCGGATCGCCAATGGCGACGTCCCCGACAGCCTCAAGGACCGCCGCCTGATGGGCCTCGACCTCGGCTCGCTGATCGCCGGCGCCAAATATCGCGGCGAGTTCGAGGAGCGGCTGAAGGGCGTGCTCGACGAAGTGAAGCAGGCCGAGGGCGACATCATCCTGTTCATCGACGAGATGCACACGCTGATCGGCGCCGGCAAGAGCGAGGGCGCGATGGACGCCTCCAACCTCTTGAAGCCCGCCCTCGCCCGCGGCGAGCTCCACTGCATCGGCGCCACCACGCTCGACGAGTATCGCAAGCATGTCGAGAAGGACCCGGCGCTCCAGCGGCGCTTCCAGCCGGTCTTCATCGGCGAGCCCACGGTAGCGGACACGATCTCGATCCTTCGCGGGCTCAAGGAGAAATACGAGCTCCACCATGGCGTCAGGATCACCGATTCGGCGCTCGTCTCGGCGGCGACGCTGTCCAACCGCTACATCACCGACCGCTTCCTTCCCGACAAGGCGATCGACCTGATGGACGAGGCCGCGTCGCGGATCCGGATGGAGGTCGAGAGCAAGCCCGAGGAGATCGAGACCCTCGACCGGCGGATCATCCAGCTCAAGATCGAGCGCGAGGCGCTGAAGAAGGAGAGCGACGCGGCGTCCCGCGACCGCCTCAAGGCGCTCGAGGAGGAGCTCGCCAATCTCGAGCAGCAGTCGAGCGAACTGACCCAGCGCTGGCAGGCGGAGAAGGACAAGATCCACGCCGAGGCCAAGGTCAAGGAGCAGCTCGACGCCGCCCGGCTCCAGCTCGAGCAGGCCCAGCGTTCGGGCGACCTCGCCAAGGCGGGCGAGCTCTCCTACGGGGTCATTCCGGGCCTCGAGCGGCAGCTCGCCGAGGCTGAAGCGGCGAGCGGCAGCGCCATGCTGCGCGAGGAGGTGACCAGCGAGGATATCGCCGCCGTCGTCGCCCGCTGGACCGGAATCCCGATGGAGCGGATGCTCGAAGGCCAGCGCGAGAAGCTGCTTGCGATGGAGGCGGAGATCGGCAAGCGGGTGATCGGACAGGATCAGGCGGTTCAGGCGGTGAGCCGGGCCATCCGCCGCGCCCGCGCCGGCCTTCAGGACCCCAACCGGCCGATGGGCTCCTTCCTGTTCCTCGGCCCGACCGGAGTCGGCAAGACCGAGCTCACCAAGGCGCTCGCCGAATTCCTGTTCGACGACCAGCACGCCATGGTCCGGATCGACATGTCCGAGTTCATGGAGAAGCACTCGGTGGCTCGGCTGATCGGCGCGCCGCCCGGCTATGTCGGCTATGAGGAAGGCGGCGTCCTGACCGAGGCGGTTCGGCGCCGGCCCTACCAGGTCGTCCTGTTCGACGAGGTCGAGAAGGCGCATGGCGACGTCTTCAACATCCTTCTCCAGGTGCTCGACGACGGCCGGCTGACCGACGGCCAGGGCCGGACGGTCGACTTCACCAACACCATCATCATCCTCACCTCCAACCTCGGCAGCACCTACCTTTCGGGCCTCTCCGACGGCCAGAAGGTCGAGGACGTCGAGCCGCAGGTGATGGAGGTCGTGCGCGGCCATTTCCGCCCCGAATTCCTCAACCGGCTGGACGAGATCATCCTCTTCCACCGGCTCAGCCAGGAGCATATGGGCCCGATCGTCGACCTCCAGGTCGGGCGGGTCCAGGCGCTGCTCAAGGACCGCAAGATCGCGCTCGACCTCAGCGACGGCGCTCGCGCCTGGCTCGGCCGGGTCGGCTACGATCCGGTCTACGGCGCCCGGCCGCTCAAGCGGGCGGTGCAGAAATATCTTCAGGACCCGCTCGCCGACGCCATCCTTCGCGGCGACGTCAGGGACGGCCAGTCGGTCCGGGTCGAGGAAGGGGACGGCGCGCTGGCGCTGACCGTCGGCGAGCAGCGCGAAGCGGCCTGAGCCGCTTGCCCTTCTCGGCCGCCCCGTCGCGCGCTAGGCGGGAGCGGTGGCAGCGGACGAGACAGCGCAAGCGCTCCTTCAGCAGGCGTCGCGCCTGCGCCAGGCGGGGCGCGTGGCCGAGGCCATCGCCGCCTATGAGCGGCTGCTCGCGCTCCGCCCGGACCTGCCCGACAGCTGGTACAACCTCGCTTACCTGCAGCGCCGGGCGCGCCGCTTCGAAGCGGCGCTCGCCTCCTACCGGCAGGCCCTGGAGCGACGCGTCAGCCAGCCGGAAGAGGTCCATCTCAACCGCGGAGTCATCCTCGCCGACCATCTCGGCCGAAGCGACGAGGCTAAGGCGGAGCTCGATTCGGCGCTGGCGCTCAACCCGAATTATGTTCCCGCCCTCCTCAACCTCGGCAATCTGCACGAGGATCGCGGCCGCCGGGCCGAGGCGCGCGCCGCCTACGAGCGCGTCCTCGCGATCGACCCGGACCACGACCTCGCTTTGGCCCGCCTCGCCGGGATCGCCGCGATCTCGGGCCCCGGCGACCCGCTGATCCACCGCCTCCGCCGGGCCCTGGCACGGCCCGAGGCCAGTGCCGCCGACCGCGCCGATCTCGGCTTCGCGCTCGGCCGGGCGCTCGATTCGGCCGGTGCCTATGACGAGGCGTTCGCCGCTTATGCCGAGGCCAACCGGGCCAACCGCGCCAGCTTCGGTTCCGGCTTTCCGGGCTACGACCGGCGGGCGCAGGAGGGGCTGATCGACCGCCTGATCGCCGCCTTCCCGAGGCCCGCCGCTCCGGCTCGCGGCCGGAGCGGGCAGGCGCCGATCTTCATCTGCGGCATGTTCCGCTCCGGCTCGACCCTGGCCGAGCAGATCCTGGCTCGCCACAGCCGGGTCAGCCCCGGCGGCGAGCTCGACCTGCTGCCGGCGCTGATCGCCGGCGAGCTTCGTCCCTATCCCGAGGCGGCGGCGGCCGCGGACGAGGCCGGGATCGACCGGCTTCGCTCCGCCTATCTCGAAGCGGTTCGGTCGATCCATCCCGGCGCCGACAAGGTCACCGACAAGAGGCCCGACAATTTCCTTCACATCGGCCTGATCAAGCGGATGTTTCCGGACGCGAGGATCGTCCACACCTTGCGCGATCCGCTCGACAACGTGCTGTCGATCTGGTTCCTCCACCTCGATCCGGCCATGGCCTATGCGCTCGATCTCGCCGACACCGCGCATCATTATCGCGAATATCGGCGGCTGATGGCGCATTGGAAGACGCTTTACCCCGACGACATCTTCGACCTCGACTATGACCGGCTGGTCGCCGATCCGCGGCCGGCGATCGGGGACCTGCTCGGCTTTTGCGGCCTCGAATGGGAGGAGGCGTGCCTTTCCTTCCATGCCGCGACCAACGCGGTTCGAACGGCGAGCGCGTGGCAGGTGCGCGAGCCGCTCTATCGCCGCGCTTCCGGCCGCTGGCGCCATTACGAGCGCCATCTCGACGCCGTCCGCGCCGAGCTTCGCTTCCCCGGTCAGTCGTCGTAGCCGAGCCGCTTCGCCCAGGGCAGGAGGATCGGAAGCACCGGCGCCAGCTGCTCGCGATAGCGGCGCCAGCGTCCGCTCGAGTCGCTATAGACCCGCTCGGTCACCTGATTGTAGCTCGGCGTCGGGATCACTCCGCGCTCGGCGGCGGTGCGGCGATGGTCGAGAACCGAGTCGGACCAGGGCAATCCGAGGAATTCGACGAGCAGGCGCATCTCCGCCTCGACGTCGCCGACGAGGCTTTCGTAGCGCAGTTCGAGTACGCGAAGGGGAAGCTCGTCGCTCCACCTTTGCCAGAAGCTCAGCACTCCGTCGTAGAGCCGCGCTGTATCCTCCAGGTCGAGGAAGTTCGCCATGGCGTCGTTGATCTCGAAGCCTTGCATGAAGCAGCTGAGCACGACGTCGCAGGGATGGCGGAGCGCGAGGATGAACGCCGCGTCGGGGAACAGCCGGTGGATCAGCGGCGCTCCGAGGATGTTGAGCGGCAGCTTGTCGACGACGAGCGCGCCCGGCGGCGGCGGCGCGGCCTCGTCGAGGGCGCTGAAATAGAGGGCGCGAAGCCGCTCGACCTCGGCTTCGGCCAAAGTTGGGACGCGCGCCGGGTCGCCGACTTCCTTCATGACCCGCTCGAGCAGCGGTACCTCTTCGAGCACGTGGGTGCCCGGATGGCCCATCAGCAGGGTATCGAGCAGGGTCGTTCCGGAGCGGGGAAAGCCGACGAGAAAGGCCGGCGCCGGCCTGCCCGTCACGGCCAGAGGCGACGCAGCCGCGCGGGCTCCGTTCGTGGCCATCTGCGCTAGCGCGGCGACGTGCTCGCGATAGGCGGCGGCGCGGACGGCGGCGCCGGGATGCTGCTCGGCCGCGAGACGATTGGCCCGAGTGGCCGCCGCGAAGGCGAGCGCGGCATCGCCACCCTTGTCGGCGAGCCTTGCGGTCAGGCGCTGAGTGCGGACCGGCTCAAGCTCGGGCGGGGCTCGCTCCAGCCATGCCAAGGCGTCGCCGATCCGGCCCTGCCGCTGAAGCACCAGTGCGTGGAGATAGGCCAGTACGTCGGGCGCCACCCCGTCGGCTTGGGCCGCCGCGAGCAGCGGCGGCACCTCGGCGATCCGGCCGGCCCGCTCGAGCAGGATGCCGAGCTCGAGATAGGCTTCGCTGAAGCGGGACCGCCCGCGCAAGGCGGAACGATAGGCCTGCTGCGCTTCGTCGAGCCGGTGCATCGCAGCCAGCGCGCGCCCCCTCTCCAGCTCCGCCTCGGCCTCGCCGGGCGCGGTCCGGAGGAGCTCGAGAGCTTCCTCGAACCGGCCGAGGTGGCGGAGCAATCGCGCGAGGTCGAGGATGACGGCGCCATGCTTCGGCTCGAGCGCGAGTGCATGCCGATAATGCCGGACCGCCGCCTCGGACTCGCCGGCCCGGGCCAGCGCCGCGCCCAGATTGGCTTGCATCGGCGCGACGTCCGGCCGGATCGACACGGCCCTTTCCAGCGCGGCGATGGCGCCGGAGACGTCGCCGGACGAGCGGCGGCTGTTGCCGAGGTTGTTCCAAATCTCCCAGTCGTCCGGTTGCTGGGCGAGCACCGATTCATAGGCGGCCGCGGCTTCCGCGAAGCGGCCCTGCGCCTGGAGCAGCTGCCCTTCGAGCCGGCGGAGCGGCGGATCCCGGTTCGGGGCTTCGCCGCACAGTCGGAGCGCTTCCTCGGCCCGGCCGAGAGCGTGAAGCGCCATGGCCAGGTCGAAGCGGGCGACGCTGTCGGCCGGATCGATCTCGACCGCCCGCGCGAGGTGCCCCGCGCCTTCGTCGAGCAAGCCGGCGCGACAGCTGACGACACCGAGGAAATGGAGGAGCCGCGAATCCGACGGCGCGATCGCGAGGGCGGCCAGCGCTTCGCTGCGCGCCGCATCGGCCTCGCCCCGGCGATACAGGGCCAGGGCATTCTCCCAATTCGGCCGAGAGTCTGACATCGATCCGGTCTGGCCGCACGGCCCGGACGCCGCAAGGCCGCCGGCGCCGAAATCCTCCTTTAGACGGGCGGGGCGACGTCGAACGCGACGGTGAGCCGCTCCCCGGCCGCGAAGGGCCGCGTCCCATGCCACATGATCGAGGGGAACAGGACGAGGCGGCCGGCCTTGGGCTCGACCAGCCGGGTCGGCGGGAGATCGAGCTGCAGCTCCGACGGCGCCTCGCCCAGGGTCAGCCATCCCGCCGGTTCCGGGCCCCGCTCGGCGGGATCGGGCAGGGAGACGTACAGCGCCGAGCTGAACCAGCCGGCCGGATGGATGTGGTTGGTATGGGAGCCGCCCGCGGTGAGCCTGATCGACCAGGAGCCGGTGAAACGGACGTCGCCGCCGCGGCGGGCCAGCACCGGGTGGCGGGGGTCGGGCGGCGGAAGCTGGGCGATGTGCCCCTGCACGGCCTCGACGACGGCGGCGCGCAGCGACCTGATCTCGGGCTCGGTCCTCGCGAAGAGCATGCCGTCGGTCTGAGTTCCTCCGCGCACCGATTGGATGAGCGGTTGATGCGTGGTGAGATGAAGGGCGCGAAGCGAAGCGGCAAGCGCTTCCAGCGACGGGATCGCCTCCGCCAGCTCATAGGTGCCGACCAGCCGAGGATCGCCCTCGAGCCACTCCCAGGCGGGGTTCGCCGTCAGCCGCCAGGCGAGCGACAGATAGGGCCAGACATCCTTGGCGGCCGGCGTTCGCGTCAGCGGCAGGCCGATCCGTTCGGCCTCCTCCGGGCGGCCGCTTCTCAGCAGGTGCCGAACGTGCCTCACCGTCAGGACGGGATCGTTGACCTCGGCGAGGCGCTCGTAAAGCCGATCCGCGGCAGCGGCGTCGCCGAGCTCGGCCCGACAGATCGCCTCGTTGGCGTCGAACACCAGATGGGGTCCGGCGACGGCCCGGCCGCGGCCGATAGCCTCGAGGGCGGCCTCGTAGCGCCCGGCGTGGATCAACGTGCTGACCAGCTCCTTCCACAGCAGGATGTTGCGCGGAGATGCTCGGAGCGCGGCTTCGAAGGACGCCGTAAATCCTTCCCGCGCCCCCATCGCCCAGAGGTGGGAGGCGAGCGTCGCATGGACGACGACCCAGTCGGGGTTGCGCCGCAGCGCGCCCTGGGCGGCTGTAACCGCCTCCTCGGAGCGCCCGGCGGCGACCAGCGCAGCCATCAGGCCGATGAAGACCGATTCGTCGTCAGGCGTCAGCCGCCGCGCCCGCTCGAACAGATCGACGGCCGGCTTCCCGGCGTCGAACCAGGCGCGCGCCCGGCCGTGGGCGATCAGCCGGTCCTGCGGTGCCAGGGCGGCGGCGCGGTCGAAGGCCGCCATCGCGGGCGCCAGCTCGTCGAGCGCGCGGTGCACCAGGCCGAGCACCTGCCAGAGCCGGGCATGGCCGGGGTTCGCGCCGGCCGCCGAGCGGACCGGCCCGAGCACCTCCTTCTCGGCCCGGCACCTCAGCGCCATCAAACCCATGTCGGCCGCCGCGTCGGGATCGTTCGGCTTCAGGCCCAGGACGGAGCGATATTGCTCGAGCGCCGCCCGCGGTTCGCCCGCTCTGGCGAGAGACGCGGCCAATGCGCGCCTCAGCTCGGCATCGCGCGGCGCGGCGGCGACGGCAGCGACCAGGCGCCGCCCCTCGTCGCCTTGCGGATGAACCGCCGCCATCGCCGTCACAGGCCTCCTTCTTCGGCGGACGCGCTTTGCGCCATGACGGCGCCGACCGCCTCCCTTTCCGCCGGGCCGAGGCCGGGATGCCAGACATCGAAGATCAGGACGACGCGCAGCTGGTCGCTGTCGTTCACGGCCTCATGCTCGATCGTGTCGTCGAACACCCAGGCCTTGCCCACCTCCCAGAAATGGGTCTCCGCGCCGACCCGGAACCAGCATTTTTCCGGAACGATCAAAGGCAGGTGGCAGACCAGCCTGGTGTTGGCGACTCCGTTGTGCGGGGGGATCCGGGTCCCGGGGGCCAGCAAGGAGAACATCGCGTTGGGCGAGCGCCCGGCGATGGCGGGCTGGCCGATCCTTTCGAGCATCGCCATCGTCGCCGGGCAGTGCCGCTTATTGGCTTCCACTGGCGCTCCGTTGAGCAGAAGGTGGATCGCCGTCCAGGCGCGGTTCCAGTTGAGCTCCCGCCATTGGCGAAGCGGCTGGTCTTCGGAATATTGGATATAGGGGACCAGCTCCGCCCGTTCGGACGCCATCAGCCGGCTGAACTCGTCGCGGATCTCGGGAGTGGCCGCCTCCAATTCGGCAAGCCAGGGAAAATCCTCGCGGTCGTGGAACTCGCGCTCGACGAGACCCGGATAATGGAAGTGGCTGGGCTCGCAATGATAGGGCCGCGTCTTGCGGACGATGTTGCTGTTGAAGCGCCGCAGCCGCCGCTGTTCGGGCTCGCTCAGCCTCGCCTCGAAAGACCGCCCGATCTCGCCGAGCCGCATCGCCGCGCGGTCGACATAAGCGGCATTGACCCGCTCGGCCCGCTCGGCGGCCGCGGCGAGGTGCGGGGGGATCTCGTCGGGCCGCTGCGCCAAGGCATAGCCGTAGACCTCGCCGGCCTCGTCGGCGCGGCCGGCCGCCTCGAGCAGGCTCGCCTTGAACAGCAGGGGGACGAAGCCGAGCGGTTCGATTCGAAGCGCGCCGCCGATCGCCTCGAGCGCCGCCGGCAAGTCGCCCTCGGCCCGGCAGACGGCGGCCAGCTTGAGCCAGGGTCCGGGCTGCTCCGGCGCGGCGTCGGTCACCCTTTCCAGCCATTGCCGCGCCGAGCGCCGGTCGCCGCGGGCGGCGGCCCGGTCGGCCTCCGCTTCCCAGGAGGAGGCTGAATCGGCGTTGCCCAGGTCGGTCATGGCGGCCGTCTTAGCCCGACATTCGCGCAAAAGAAAACGGCGGGCCCGGAGGCCCGCCGCGAGTTGGTTGGTATTGGGCTGGTTTAGAAGTCGAGGGTCACGCCGGCGAACACGTAGCGGCCGAGCGCGTCGTAGACCTGGGCCCAGGTGTTGCCGTTGCACGGTCCGGCCGGGCAGACCTGGGCGCCGCTGAGCGGCGGATCCCGGTCGAGGATGTTGTTCACGCCGAGCCGGAAGTTGTAATGGTCCCCGATCCGGAACGACAGCGCCAGGTCGAGATAGTTGACCGAGCTGAAGTGGGCGTGGCCCTGCTGGGTGTTGCCGCCGGCCAGATCGGCGTCGTCGCTGAGATCGTCGACGTCGACCGAGCCGAAGTGCCGCCAGCGCGCCGTCAGGCCGTAGCCGTCCGGGTGGGTCCAGGTCACGCGGGCGGTGTGGCGCCACTCGGGATTGGGCGTGCCGCACTGGTTGCCGTAGAAGCCGACGCAATCGAACACCACGCCGAAGCCCTGATCGGTGACCAGCTCGTCGAGCCAGGTTCCCTGGAAGTTGAACCCGACATTGCCGAAGCTGCCCACGTCCATCGAGTAGCTCGCGCCGATGTCGATGCCGCGGGTGCTGACGCCGCCGATATTCTCCTGGAGATCCTCGATGAAGCCGGTGTTGCTCAGCCACAGGCTGCCGTTGGCCGCACGATTGATCCGGTCGCAGAAGTTCGCATCGCCGGTGTCGAGGCAGGCGTTGATGATGTTGTCCGCGCCGAGCGCCTGGATGGCGTTCTCGACCTGGATGTCGAACCAGTCGACGGTGATCGCCAGCCGCGGGACGAAGCGCGGCTGGATGACCACGCCGAGCGTAATCGTGTCGGCGATCTCCGGCTGAAGGTCGGGGTTGCCGCCGATCAGGCCGTTATACTGCTCGGCGCCGTTCGGGGTGATGAACCCGTACTGGCCCGGCAGGACGCCGGTAAGGGCGCAGGCCGCCTCCGAAGCGGTCGGCGCGGGCGCCGCCGTCGCGGGGTTGAAGTCGCCGGCGCACGGATCCTCGGTGCCGTCCAGGGCCACGCGCTGCGGCGAGAACAGCTCCTGGATGTTCGGTGCGCGGACGGCGCGGTTGTAGCCGCCGCGGAACCGGATATCGCGGATCGGAGCGAAGAAGCCGGCGACCTTGTAGGTGTCGGTCGAGAAGCTCCGGTCGCCCACATTATAGTCGGAATAGCGGTAGCCGACCTCGAGCGAGAGCTCGTGGATGAAGCTCTCCTCGATGATCGGGATACGCGCCTCGCCGAACACCTCGCGAACGTCATAGTCGCCGCTGACCGGGAGCGTCGCCGCGCCCTGGCCGGCGCCGTCGCCGGTCTGGAAGGCGAGGTCGGGCAGGAAGTCCAGACGCTCCTTGCGATACTCGACGCCGAGCGCGATGCCGACGCCGCTGCTCGCCCACGGGAACTGGATGCCGTACTCGCCGAGGCTGCCGGTGATCGACGCGCCCGCGACCGTCTCTTCGGTGACTCCGCGCGACAGCAGCGGGATCGACAGATAGTCGAGCGCCGCCTGGCTGACCGAGTTGAGCGCGAAGATGTCGTAGGGAACGCAGGCCGGATCGCTGCCGTCGAGAACCGAGCGGCAGACCGGGGTCACGCCGGGGCCCGGATCGCCGTCGACGATGTCGGTCGCCCGGTTGAGGCGGGTGACCGAGAAGTCGTTGCGGTAGCTCTGGACGAAGTTGACCCGGCCGAACATGTAGAAGGCGTCGTACGACCAGACGTCGCTGAGGTCGCCGCGCATGCCGCCGACCAGGCGGTAGTCGGTGTGCTGCAGGTTGTCCTGGCGGCCGCCGCCCTCGACGTTGCGCCGGCCCGGATAGACGACGCCGCGGAAGTAGGGATCGCCGTTCTGGTCGATGAACACCGTCGGGGGCTGAGCCTCGCGGGTCTCGTCGACCGGAGTCGCCGGATTGTCGGCCCGCGCGGAGACGAAGCCGACCAGGTTCGTCGGCGAGCAGACGATCGCGCGCTGCTGAGCGGAGAGGAGCGGGCTGTCGCAGTTGATCGAGGTGACGTTGCCGACGAACAGGCCGCCCGGGGCGATCTGCGCCTGCGTGCGGTCGTCCATGAACATGAACTCGAGATAGGGCTGCAGGGCCCGGCTCACCTCATATTCGGCGAAGAAGCCGCCGACATAGCGCTCGTCGGGACGCTGATAATGGTTCAGCGGACCGAAATTGTACGGCGAGAAGCCGGTCGTGAAGGTCCGGTTCGGACCGACCTGGAACGTCCCCACGTTGGTGAAGAAGGTGCCGTTCGCCGAGGTCGGCGAGCCGCCGCAGGTGAAGTCGGTGACCCCGAACGGACCCGGACGAGCCGCGCTGTCGGCGCGAGCGGTCAGGCTGCACGCGCTGTAGTCGCGCTTGCCCTGGAGAACCGCGTTGATGTTGCGGTAGCCGACATAAGCGGTGACGTGGCCGCGGCCGTCGTCGAAGCCGGCGCCGATCGCAATGCCCAGGTCCCAGGTGCCGCCGTCGGTGACGTCGCCGGTCGGATAGCCGTAGCCCTGCCCGTTATTGCCGCCCTCGAGCGCCAGGATGACCGACTCGCGAGTGTCGTTCTGGTGGTTGTAGAAGCTGTACTGGGTGTCGATCCGAATGCCTTCGAAATCGGTGTCCATGATGAAGTTGACGACGCCCGAGACGGCGTCCGCGCCGTAGACCGACGAAGCGCCGCCGGTCAGCACGTCGACCCGCTCGATCATGAAGGCCGGGATCGCGTTGATGTCCGCCGCCGAGCTCGTCACGTCGCCCGGAAGCAGGCGCCGGCCGTTGACCAGAACCAGGGTGCGGACCGAGCCGAGACCGCGAAGGTTCAAGGTCGCCGTGCCCGTCGACGCGTTCGAGATGTTGCCGCCCTGAGCCGCAAAGGCCTGCGGCAGCGAGTTGATCAGATCCTCCGTCCGGGTCGTGCCGGTCAGCCGGACCTCCTGGCTGTTGACCACCGTGACCGGGCTCGTCGCCGTCAGGTTCGGCTGCGGAATGCGCGAACCCGTGACGAAGATCGTCTCATCGTCGCCCGCCGTGTTCTGAGCCGATTCCGGCGGCGCCGCTTCGACCGGTCCGGTCTGCGGCAGCTGGTCCTGGTCGTCCTGCGCAAAAGCAGGCGAGGCAACGCCCACCGCCCCACAAAAAACCGTGGTCGCGAGCAGGTTGCTCAGAAAGCGAGTCTTATTCCTCATGATCATCCCCTTTGCACGGCCGAAGCCATAAAGATCGCCCCCATGGGTCGGCGATTCCATCGCCTGTGTAGAGGGTTCAGAAACCGAAGCAATTCCCCCGGCGGGTGCTCCCGCCCATTTTTGGCGAGCGTGACATAATTGCACGTCCGAGCAAAAACGGCGGGCCCGGAGGCCCGCCGCGAGTTGGTTGGTATTGGGTTGGTTTAGAAGTCGAGGGTCACGCCGGCGAACACGTAGCGGCCGAGCGCGTCGTAGACCTGGGCCCAGGTGTTGCCGTTGCACGGTCCGGCCGGGCAGACCTGGGCGCCGCTGAGCGGCGGATCCCGGTCGAGGATGTTGTTCACGCCGAGCCGGAAGTTGTAATGGTCCCCGATCCGGAACGACAGCGCCAGGTCGAGATAGTTGACCGAGCTGAAGTGGGCGTGGCCCTGCTGGGTGTTGCCGCCGGCCAGATCGGCGTCGTCGCTGAGATCGTCGACGTCGACCGAGCCGAAGTGCCGCCAGCGCGCCGTCAGGCCGTAGCCGTCCGGGTGGGTCCAGGTCACGCGGGCGGTGTGGCGCCACTCGGGATTGGGCGTGCCGCACTGGTTGCCGTAGAAGCCGACGCAATCGAACACCACGCCGAAGCCCTGATCGGTGACCAGCTCGTCGAGCCAGGTTCCCTGGAAGTTGAACCCGACATTGCCGAAGCTGCCCACGTCCATCGAGTAGCTCGCGCCGATGTCGATGCCGCGGGTGCTGACGCCGCCGATATTCTCCTGGAGATCCTCGATGAAGCCGGTGTTGCTCAGCCACAGGCTGCCGTTGGCCGCACGATTGATCCGGTCGCAGAAGTTCGCATCGCCGGTGTCGAGGCAGGCGTTGATGATGTTGTCCGCGCCGAGCGCCTGGATGGCGTTCTCGACCTGGATGTCGAACCAGTCGACGGTGATCGCCAGCCGCGGGACGAAGCGCGGCTGGATGACCACGCCGAGCGTAATCGTGTCGGCGATCTCCGGCTGAAGGTCGGGGTTGCCGCCGATCAGGCCGTTATACTGCTCGGCGCCGTTCGGGGTGATGAACCCGTACTGGCCCGGCAGGACGCCGGTAAGGGCGCAGGCCGCCTCCGAAGCGGTCGGCGCGGGCGCCGCCGTCGCGGGGTTGAAGTCGCCGGCGCACGGATCCTCGGTGCCGTCCAGGGCCACGCGCTGCGGCGAGAACAGCTCCTGGATGTTCGGTGCGCGGACGGCGCGGTTGTAGCCGCCGCGGAACCGGATATCGCGGATCGGAGCGAAGAAGCCGGCGACCTTGTAGGTGTCGGTCGAGAAGCTCCGGTCGCCCACATTATAGTCGGAATAGCGGTAGCCGACCTCGAGCGAGAGCTCGTGGATGAAGCTCTCCTCGATGATCGGGATACGCGCCTCGCCGAACACCTCGCGAACGTCATAGTCGCCGCTGACCGGGAGCGTCGCCGCGCCCTGGCCGGCGCCGTCGCCGGTCTGGAAGGCGAGGTCGGGCAGGAAGTCCAGACGCTCCTTGCGATACTCGACGCCGAGCGCGATGCCGACGCCGCTGCTCGCCCACGGGAACTGGATGCCGTACTCGCCGAGGCTGCCGGTGATCGACGCGCCCGCGACCGTCTCTTCGGTGACTCCGCGCGACAGCAGCGGGATCGACAGATAGTCGAGCGCCGCCTGGCTGACCGAGTTGAGCGCGAAGATGTCGTAGGGAACGCAGGCCGGATCGCTGCCGTCGAGAACCGAGCGGCAGACCGGGGTCACGCCGGGGCCCGGATCGCCGTCGACGATGTCGGTCGCCCGGTTGAGGCGGGTGACCGAGAAGTCGTTGCGGTAGCTCTGGACGAAGTTGACCCGGCCGAACATGTAGAAGGCGTCGTACGACCAGACGTCGCTGAGGTCGCCGCGCATGCCGCCGACCAGGCGGTAGTCGGTGTGCTGCAGGTTGTCCTGGCGGCCGCCGCCCTCGACGTTGCGCCGGCCCGGATAGACGACGCCGCGGAAGTAGGGATCGCCGTTCTGGTCGATGAACACCGTCGGGGGCTGAGCCTCGCGGGTCTCGTCGACCGGAGTCGCCGGATTGTCGGCCCGCGCGGAGACGAAGCCGACCAGGTTCGTCGGCGAGCAGACGATCGCGCGCTGCTGAGCGGAGAGGAGCGGGCTGTCGCAGTTGATCGAGGTGACGTTGCCGACGAACAGGCCGCCCGGGGCGATCTGCGCCTGCGTGCGGTCGTCCATGAACATGAACTCGAGATAGGGCTGCAGGGCCCGGCTCACCTCATATTCGGCGAAGAAGCCGCCGACATAGCGCTCGTCGGGACGCTGATAATGGTTCAGCGGACCGAAATTGTACGGCGAGAAGCCGGTCGTGAAGGTCCGGTTCGGACCGACCTGGAACGTCCCCACGTTGGTGAAGAAGGTGCCGTTCGCCGAGGTCGGCGAGCCGCCGCAGGTGAAGTCGGTGACCCCGAACGGACCCGGACGAGCCGCGCTGTCGGCGCGAGCGGTCAGGCTGCACGCGCTGTAGTCGCGCTTGCCCTGGAGAACCGCGTTGATGTTGCGGTAGCCGACATAAGCGGTGACGTGGCCGCGGCCGTCGTCGAAGCCGGCGCCGATCGCAATGCCCAGGTCCCAGGTGCCGCCGTCGGTGACGTCGCCGGTCGGATAGCCGTAGCCCTGCCCGTTATTGCCGCCCTCGAGCGCCAGGATGACCGACTCGCGAGTGTCGTTCTGGTGGTTGTAGAAGCTGTACTGGGTGTCGATCCGAATGCCTTCGAAATCGGTGTCCATGATGAAGTTGACGACGCCCGAGACGGCGTCCGCGCCGTAGACCGACGAAGCGCCGCCGGTCAGCACGTCGACCCGCTCGATCATGAAGGCCGGGATCGCGTTGATGTCCGCCGCCGAGCTCGTCACGTCGCCCGGAAGCAGGCGCCGGCCGTTGACCAGAACCAGGGTGCGGACCGAGCCGAGACCGCGAAGGTTCAAGGTCGCCGTGCCCGTCGACGCGTTCGAGATGTTGCCGCCCTGAGCCGCAAAGGCCTGCGGCAGCGAGTTGATCAGATCCTCCGTCCGGGTCGTGCCGGTCAGCCGGACCTCCTGGCTGTTGACCACCGTGACCGGGCTCGTCGCCGTCAGGTTCGGCTGCGGAATGCGCGAACCCGTGACGAAGATCGTCTCATCGTCGCCCGCCGTGTTCTGAGCCGATTCCGGCGGCGCCGCTTCGACCGGTCCGGTCTGCGGCAGCTGGTCCTGGTCGTCCTGCGCAAAAGCAGGCGAGGCAACGCCCACCGCCCCACAAAAAACCGTGGTCGCGAGCAGGTTGCTCAGAAAGCGAGTCTTATTCCTCATGATCATCCCCTTTGCACGGCCGAAGCCATAAAGATCGCCCCCATGGGTCGGCGATGCTCGTCCTGTGTAGTGGATGAAACGAAAGTGACGCAATTGCCGCGCTAGGGCGGACCGTCCATTTTCGTGCGGCGTGGCATAATTGCCACAATCGACACAATCGCCTTGGCACGCCGAGGCTTGCGGATTGGACGCCCGCCCCGCAATATCCGGTCCGCCAACAACATTCCGGTGACGCCCATGACCCGATCCCTCGTCCTCGCCGCCGCCGCCCTGGCCTTCTTGCCGGCGGCGGCCGCCGCCCAGCAGGCCGCCGACGCGCAGCAGCGTCCCGAGCTGTTCGAGGCGCTTCTTCGCTGCCGTGCCGTCGCCGAGGAAGCGGCCCGACTGCGCTGCTTCGACAGCGCGGCCGCCAACCTCCAGCAGGCGGCCGAGCGGCGCGAGGTCGTGGTCGTCGACCGGACCCAGATCCGCGAGAGCCGAAGGCGCCTGTTCGGACTTCCCATCCCAGGATTGGGCAGCCTGTTCGGCGGCGGCGACAATGACGAGGACGAGGTCAGCTCGATCGAAAGCACCGTGGCTTCCGCGCACCAGGCCGGCTACGGCCGCTGGGTCGTGCGGCTCGAGGACGGCAGCACCTGGGCCCAGACCGACGACAATATGCTGGCCGGACGCCCTCGGCCCGGGCAGCCGGTCAGGGTCGAGCGCGCCGCTCTCGGCAGCTACCGGATGCGGGTCAACAACCAGCCTGCGATCCGAGTGCGACGCCAGCTCTGACCGCGGCCTGCCGGCTCACTCCATCGCGCCGGCGACGGCCTGCGGATCGATCCGGGCGCCGTTCCAGACCAGGCTCCAGTGAAGATGCGGTCCGGTCGCTCGGCCGGTCGACCCGACCGTGCCGATCGGCTGCCCCTGGCGGACGGCCTGCCCCGGCCGCACCGCGGCGCCGGCGAGGTGGAGGAAGGCGCTGCTCAGCCCCATGCCGTGATCGATGATGACCAGGTTGCCCTCCAGGCTGAACGCCGGCGGCGGCGCCAGCGTGACGACGCCGTCGGCCGGCGCCACCACCACGGCCCCGGCCCCCGCGGCGACGTCGGCGCCGCTATGATAGGCCGCCGGGACGCCGCCGCGATAGATACGCTGCGATCCGAAGCGGCCGCTGATCCTTCCCCGCGCCGGCCAGATGAAGCGCTGGGCCCAGCCGCCGCTCGCCGGACGCTGCGCCCGCGCCGCGGCGATCCGGGCGAGCTCGCCTTCGCGCCGCCGCCGAAATTCCGGCGTCGGTCCGCCCGCCGGGCGAGCCATGTTGAGCCGCTCGAGTCGCCACGGCCGGGCCGCGACGGCGAGCGTCCGCGCCGTTTCACGGCCGTCGGCGCCCCGGGCGACGAGCCGCGCCCCCGGCCCGGCGTCGCGATCGAAGCCGAGCAGAAAGCGGCCGTCGGGGGCGAGCGGCACCTCGCGGCCGTCGAGCGTCAGAGCGACCGTCCCGGCCGGCGCGGTGCCGCGGACCAGCCCGCCCTGCGCGGCGACGCCGTCAATCCTTATCCCCGGATCCTCGGCCGTCGCGATTCCGGCGAACAGTGCCGCCGCCGCCAAAGCGAGCCCTGATCGCGCGATCCGGCTCCACGGAGGCGAAAGCGGGTACGCCACCTGACTAGCCGACGGCGCGCACCGCCGCGCGCTCCGCCTCGGTCAGCAAGGGATTCCATACGTCGAGAATGAAGATCGCGCGCGGCTCGTCGCTGTCGTTCCAGGCTTCGTGCTCGATCGTATCGTCGAACGCCCAGGCTTCGCCGACCCGCCAGCCGCGCGTCTCGGCGCCGACCCGGAAGCCGCAGCCGTCGGGGACGACGAGGGGCAGGTGGACCGTCGTCCGGACGTTGTTCGACCCTGTATGGGGCGGGATCCGGGTGCGCGGCGCCAGGATCGAGAACATCGCCGTCGGCCCCTTGCCGGGAAGATCGAGCAGGGGCAACGCCGCCAGGGCCGCGGCGGTCGCCGGACAGCGCCCGCAATTCTCGTCCTGCCGCTCGCCGTCCCTCCAGAAGAACCAGGCGCTCCAGCGCGTCGAATGGTCGAGCTCGGCCCATTGGTTGACGGGCTGGTCCGGATCGAAGGCGACGTAGGGACGGAAGCCCCGATGGCCCTCCTCCCAGAGCGAAAGGAGCTCGCTGCGGATGGCACCGGTCTCCGCCTCCAGCGCGGCCAGCCACGGAAAGTGCTCGCGGGGAAAGAATTCGATCGCCGGCAAATAGGGGAAATGACCGCTGACCGGTTGTTGCACATAGACCTTGCGGCGGCCCGTCCGCTGCTCGGCATAAGCGTGGGCGCGATGGAAGTCGGCGCCGGGAAAGGCTGCGGAGACCTCCGCAAGCGGGGCTTCGAGAGCCTTGGCCCGGCGCTCGTCATCGGCCCGAACCACCTCGAGCCCGCGGGCGAGCGACTCGCGAGCGGCCTCGGGAAGGCTGTCGAGGCTGGGGCTCGCGGCGATGACCGCCCGGTACAAGGCGGCCGATTCGACGGCGCGCCCGAGCGTCCCGAGCGTCTCCGCCTTCATCAGCAGGGCCGGGACCAGATAGGGATCGATCGACAAGGCCCGGTCGAGCGCCGCCAGCGCGCGCTCCGGGTCCGCGGCCATCGCGACCGCCCGAGCCAGGTTGAACCACAGCAAGGCCGATCCGGGCTCGGCCGCCACCGCCCGCTCGAGCCAGCCGATCGCTTTGTCCGGATCGTGGCGTCCAAGAGCGATCAGGGCCAGCGAATTGAGCGCCGCGGCATGGCGTGGCTGGCCCGCGACGACCATTTCCAGAAGCTCCGCCGCGGCGTCGTGCCGGCCTTGCCGCCAGGCCTCGCCGGCCTGGGCAAAGAGATCGGGCTCATCGGCGGCCGCGGCCATTTCAGGACGCCGTCCCCTTGCGGCCGCCGGGCCTCGAGAAGCAAGGCATGGCGCCGCTTATTCCCTTCCTTCCGCCTTCAGCGATGCCGCCGCCGAGGCATAGGGCTCCTGCCTCTCGACGCTCCAATATTTGAGCTCGGTCAGCGGGATGGGCTGGCGCGTGACCGCACAGATGACATGATCGCCGGGGATCAGCACTCGGAAGGTCCCGGGCAGGTAGTGGATTCGGGCGACGCGGCCCTTGTTCGACATCAGCATGGCCGGATCAACCAATCACAACAGCTTCGGCTGTTCAACCTTTGCCGGGGCGGAGGGCTTGCGAGGGACCGGCCTGGCCTCGCCCTCGCCGGCAACCGCCTCGACGGCGCCGTCGTGGAAGACCAGGCGCAGCAGCCGCGCCTGGCGCGCCGCCCGGGCCGAGATGAGGGTGCGCCCTGAACGATCCTCGATCCGCGCATAGCCGCGCTCGAGCGGCCGGTTGGGGTGGACGAGCCCGGCCACCCGCCACAGCGCGTCGAGGCGCTCGCGAGCGCGCCTGTGCGCGCCTTCGAGAAGGCCGGGCCGAAGCGCTCCGCCGGCCTGGCCGAGTTCCCCTCGCGCCCGGTCGAGCCGGCCGCGGAGCGCCCGCGGCAGGCGCTCGACCAGCTCGTCGAGGCGCTGCTGCTGGGGGGCGAGCAGGGTCTGGCGCTCGGGCCACGCGCGAAGGCAGGTGCGCAATTGTTCGGAGGCCCGCTCCAGCGTCCTTCGGGCGCAGCGTTCGGCCCGTAGCCCCAAGTCGCGGATCTGGGCGACGAGCTCGCTCCGCACCGGAACCGCAAGCTCCGCCGCTGCGGTCGGGGTCGGCGCTCTCCGGTCGGCGGCGAAGTCGCACAGCGACACGTCCGTCTCGTGGCCGACCGCCGAAATCACCGGAATCCGCGATTCCGCGACGGCCCGGACGACCTCCTCCTCGTTGAACGCCCACAGATCCTCGATCGAGCCGCCGCCGCGAGCGACGATGAGCAGGTCGGGACGCGGGACCGGCCCGCCGGGCGGCAGAGCGTCGAACCCGGCCACCGCCGCCGCGATCTTCGACGCCGCGCCTTCGCCCTGGACCGGCACCGGCCACAGGATGACATGGCAGGGACAGCGGTCCTCGAGCCGGTGGAGAATGTCGCGGATGACGGCGCCGGTCGGAGACGTGACGACTCCGATGACCTGCGGCGCGAATGGCAGCTTCTTCTTGCGCGAGTCCTCGAACAGGCCTTCCGCGGCGAGCTGGCGGCGTCGCCTGTCGAGCAGAGCCATCAGGGCGCCCTGCCCCGCCAGCTCCAGCCGCTCGACGACGATCTGGTAGCGCGACCGCGCCGGATAGGTGGTGAGCTTGCCGGTCGCCACGACTTCGATCCCGTCCTCGGGGGCGAAGCGCAACGCGGCCGCGCTGCCGCGCCAGATCACAGCGTCGATGCACGCCCCCTCGTCCTTGAGCGTGAAGTAGCAATGGCCGGAGCCGACCCGCTTGAAACCGGAAATCTCGCCGCGGACCCGGATATGGTCGAACGCGCCTTCGACCGTCCGCTTCAGCGCCGAGGAGAGTTCCGACACGCTCAGCGCGGGCGCGTTGTCGCCCGGCGCTTCGATTGCTAGGAGGCCGGCGTCGGGCGGAGAATCGTCGTTCATGAATGTGTTGCTCATCGGCTCGGGCGGACGCGAACATGCGCTCGCCTGGAAGCTCGCGCAATCGCCGCTGCTCGGCAAGCTTTATGCCGCGCCCGGCAATCCCGGCATCGCCGGCGAGGCCGAGCTTGCGCCGCTCAATCCTGCCGACCACCGAGCCGTCATCGACTTCTGCCGCCGCCACTCGATCGGCCTGGTCGTGATCGGACCGGAGGCCCCGCTGGTCGACGGCCTCGCCGACAATTTGCGGGCGATGGGGGTCCTTGCCTTCGGTCCGAACCGGGTCCCCGCCCAACTTGAAGGATCGAAGGGGTTCACCAAGGATCTCTGTTCCCGCGTCGGCATCCCGACCGCCCGCTACGCCCGCGCCTCCGACCGGCTCGCCGCCGAGGCGGCGCTGGAGGAATTCGGGTTCCCGGTCGTCGTCAAGGCGGACGGCCTCGCCGCCGGCAAGGGAGTGATCGTCGCCGGCTCGGCCGAAGAGGCGCGCTCGGCGGTCGACGCAATGTTCGCGGGCGGCTTCGGAAGCGCCGGCGAGGCGGTGGTCGTCGAGGAATTCATGGCGGGCGAGGAGGTCAGCTTCTTCGCCCTGGTCGACGGCGAGACGGTGCTTCCGTTCGGCTCGGCGCAGGATCATAAGCGCGTCGGCGACGGCGACACCGGCGCCAACACCGGCGGGATGGGGGCCTACAGCCCGGCCTCCATCTTCACCCCGGAGCTCGAGCGGCGGACCGTCGAGGAGATCGTGGCTCCGACCGCCCGAGCCCTGGCCCAGGCGGGGACTCCCTATTCGGGCATCCTCTATGCGGGGCTGATGCTCACCAGCGAAGGTCCCAAGCTGGTCGAATATAATGTCCGCTTCGGCGACCCCGAATGCCAGGTCCTGATGATGCGGCTCGAAAGCGATCTGCTCGCCCTGATGGTTAGCACGGCTCGCGGACACCTGGACCAGGCCGAGCCGCCGCGCTTCTCGGCGCGAACGGCGCTGACGGTGGTGATGGCGGCGGCGGGCTATCCGGGCAGCCCGGCCAGGGGCGGAGGCATTGCCGGCCTCGATTCCGCCGAGGCGACCGGAGCGAAGGTATTTCACGCCGGCACGGCGACGCGCGGCGGGCAGCTGGTCGCCGACGGCGGCCGAGTGCTCACCGTCACCGCTTGCGGCGACACCGTGATCGACGCGCAAGATGCCGCCTACCGGGCCGTCGATTCGATTGACTTCGCCTCCGGCTTCTGCCGCCGGGACATTGGCTGGCGCGAAGTGGCGCGGCTGAAGGGCTGACGCGCCGCCGTGGACGGGATATGAGAGCCAGGATGCCGGCCTATCGCAAATTCCTGTTGGGCCTCGCCGCCGCTCTCGTCGCCGGCTGGATCAGCCACGGCCCGCTCGGCCGCGGGGAGGCCTTTGTCGGCGAGCTCGAGGCGCGGGCCGGGGAGGTGCTGCGCAAGGCGGAGGTCGCCGGGGTGCAGGTCCGCTTCGAGCGCGACCCGCTCAGCCGCCAGGCGATCCTGTCCGGCCCGGCGGACGACTTCCAGCGCGAGGGCCAGGGCCTCTTCCCCGGAATCAACGACCGCATTCGCGGCGTCCCCGGCGTCGCCGGGCTGCGCTGGGAAGAGACCGCCTGTTGCGCCGAGGGGAGATGACCCGATGCCGCTGATCCTCGAGACCGAGCTGCTCGTCCTCGCCGCCTATCTGATCGGCGTCGGCATCGGCTGGCTGATCTTCCGTCCGAGGCGTGAGACGTTCCTGTGAGGGTGCCGCGATGCTGACCCTGCTCCAGTTCAACCTTCCGCTTCTCGGCGTCGCGCTATTGATCGGCGTCGCCACCGGCGCCTGGATGTTCCGCCGCCGCCCCCACCGTCCCGATAGAACCGACTCGAGCGCTCCATGACCTTCGACGGCAACACGCTCATCATCATCGTCGCGGTCCTGGCCGCACTGGTCCTGGCGTTCCTGCTGCTGCGTCCGGGTCGGCAGCGCATCGGCGGCAAGCCGCGTCCGGACGCCGAGCCCTATGTGGCCAGCCGCGACCGGCCCTATATGCGCGCCAACGAAGGCGGCGGCGTTCCCGGCGAGGTCGCCGCCGCCACCACCGACGTCGCCGGGGAAGTGCTCGGAGTGGACGCCCACCAGGCCCTTTCCGGCGCTTCGGGCGATTCCGACGACCTCCAGCAGCTGAAGGGCGTCGGCCCCAAGTTCGTCGCCCGACTCCGCGAGCTCGGAGTCACGAGCTTCGCCCAGCTCGCCGCCTTCAGCGAGACCGAGCTCGCCATGCTCGACGACAAGCTCGGCCCGTTTCGCGGGCGCCTGGCGCGCGATCGGGTCGCCGAGCAGGCGCACTATCTCGCCCGCGGCGACGTCGACGGGTTCGAGGAAAAGTTCGGCAAGCTCGGCGGCGGCTAGGCCGCAACGGCATCGGAGGCTTCTCCCGGGTGCGCACCGGCCCCGAAGAGGCCGCCGGTCCGGCTAAAGCATGATCATCTTTGAAAGAACCGCTCATCCTGAGTAGCCACTGAGCGAAGTCGAAGTGGCGTATCGAAGGACGTCCTTCGATACCGGCCTTCGCCAGGCTCAGTCCCTACTCAGGATGAGCGGGTTTGGGTCAAGCTAGCCCGATAGCGCCCTAGCTCAATCCAGCCCCGCTCAGGATGAGCGGTTCTGTGGACGATGATCACGCTCTAGCTGTGGAGCCTCAATAGGTTGTTCTCGGTCAGGCCGAGTCGGTTGATAGGTGGTTGGTATTGTAGGCTGCCGTGGGGTCGGTGCCAGTTATATTGGTGGAGCCAGGCGGGCAGCTCGGCGGCGCGGTC
>Ga0196962_10000137_pt1 | contig 44176 bp, 34 predicted proteins | sample S3v_20metaG_FD_183186 | JGI IMG/M metagenome (GOLD analysis project Ga0196962, IMG submission 183186) | Soil microbial communities from Anza Borrego desert, Southern California, United States - S3+v_20 | ecosystem: Environmental > Terrestrial > Soil > Desert | place: USA: California | collected...
TGTCGGCGCCGCCGTAGAAGGTGAAGCTGCCGTTGGTCTCGGCCGAGCCGTTGAACGTCAGCCGCTCGCCGGCGAGCAGCGACTGGCCGTTGACGATCAGGATCGCGCCCGCCGCCACGTTGGCGTCCACACTCGCGATATTGTAGCTGTAGCGCCGGTTCGCCCCGTCGCCCCAGCTCGAGTCCGAGCCGGTCTTGATCGACAGCGACTCCATCGCCAGCAGGTTGGAGGCGCCGAGCACAAGGCCCGCCGAATAATCGCCCTGGATCACCACCGCGTCCATGTCGGTGCCGCCGTCCAGAACATCGCCCGCGCTCAGCGCCGCGCCCATGTAGAAAATGTCCCGGCCCGCCCCGCCGCTCAGCGTGTCGCTTCCGGCGCCGCCCTTGATCAGGTTGTTGAGCTCGTTGCCGGTGCCGGCGAAGTTGCCGGTTCCCGAGTAAGTCAGGTTCTCGACATTGGCGGCCAGGGCGTAGGAGGCGAGAGCCGTCGTCACCAGGTCGGTGCCCTCGCCAGCGAGCTCGACGATGGCGTCGCCTGAGCTGTCGACGACGTAGACGTCGTCGCCCGCTCCGCCCGTCATCGTATCGTTGCCGCCGCCGCCGCTGAGCATGTCGTTGCCCAGCCTGCCGAACATCGTGTCGGCTCCGGCGCCGCCGGTCAGGGAGTCGTTGCCGCCGCCGCCGAAGAGCCGGAACGTTCCGCCGGTCTCGGCCGAGCCGTTGAACGTCAGGCTCTCGTTGGCGCGCAAGGTGCTGGCGTCGGCGGTGAACAGGATCCCGGCCGCGACATTCTGATCGATCGTCGTGATATTGTAGCTGTAGGCGTTGGTGCCGGCATCGCCATATTGGGTGATGTTGCCGGCGAGGACCGCAAGCGACTCGATGCTCACGATGTCCACGCCCAGGGTCAGCGCGACCGTCGAATAATCGCCTTGAAGAGCGATCTGGTCGGTTCCCGCGCCTCCGTCGACCTTGTCGCCTGAGGCCAGCTTCGCGCCGAGCAGGAGCACGTCGTTGCCGTCCCCGCCCAGCACCGTGTCGGCGCCGCCGGCCTGCAGGTGGAACCAGTCCGAGCCGGCGCCGCCCGAGAGCGTGTCGCCGCCGGCGCCGCCGGTGATGTGGTTGTTGAGCTCGTTGCCGGTGCCGGTGAAGCTGCCGGTGCCGCTATAGGTCAGGTTCTCGACGTTCGCGCCGAGCGTGTAGGAGCCCAGCGCCGTCGTCACCAAATCGGTGCCCTCGCTTGCGGCCTCGGCGATGGTGTCGCCGGCATTGTCCACGACATAGGCGTCGTCGCCGGCGCCGCCGGCCAGAATGTCCGCGCCCGCTCCGCCGTTGAGCTGGTCGTTGCCGGAGCCGCCGTTCACCGAGTCGCTGCCGGCGCCGCCGGTGAAGACGTCGTTGTCGGCGCCGCCGTAGAAGGTGAAGCTGCCGTTGGTCTCGGCCGAGCCGTTGAACGTCAGCCGCTCGCCGGCGAGCAGCGACTGGCCGTTGACGATCAGGATCGCGCCCGCCGCCACGTTGGCGTCGACGCTCGCGATATTGTAGCTGTAGCGCCGGTTCGCCCCGTCGCCCCAGCTCGAGTCCGAGCCGGTCTTGATCGACAGCGACTCCATCGCCAGCAGGTTCGAGGCGCCGAGCACAAGGCCCGCCGAATAATCGCCCTGGATCACCACCGCGTCCATGTCGGTGCCGCCGTCCAGAACGTCGCCGGCGCTCAGCGCCGCGCCCATGTAGAAAATGTCCCGGCCGCCATTGCCGACCGCCGCGTCGCTGCCTCCGTCCTGAAGGTAGAAAGAGTCCACTCCAGCGGCGCCCGTCATGAGATTGTTGAGCGCGTTGCCGGTGCCGAGGAAGGTGCCCGTCCCGGTGTAGGTCAGGTTCTCGAGGTCCGCGGCCAGGGTGTAGAAGGCCAGCGCCGTCTTCACCAGGTCGGTGCCGCCGCCGGCGGCTTCGATCACCGTGTCCCCGGCATCGACGATATAAGTGTCGTTCCCGGCGCCGCCCTCGAGCCGGTCCGCTCCGGCGCCGCCATCGAGGGTGTCGTTGCCGAGGCCGCCCTTGAGGGAATTGGCCAGTTCATTGCCCGTTCCGGCGAAGTCCGCGGTACCGGTATAGGTCAGATTCTCGACATTCGCGGTCAGCGCGTAGGAAGCCGCTGTTGACTTCACCAGATCCGTGCCGCCGTCGGCAGCTTCGGTGACGCTATCCCCGGCATCGACGATGTAGGTGTCGTCACCGGCACCGCCGGCCAGCGAGTCGGCGCCGGCGCCGCCGTCGAGCATGTCGTTGCCGAGGCCGCCGGTCAGCCCATCGATCCCGCCGCCGCCGGTCAGAACGTCGTTGCCGGCGCCGCCGGACAGCTGGTTGCCGAGATCGTTGCCGACCCCGGTAAAGCTGCCGGTGCCGGTATAGGTCAGGTTCTCGACGTTCGCGCCGAGAGCGTAGGAAGCCAGCGCCGTCTTCACCAGGTCCGTGCCGCCGCCGGAAGCTTCGACGACCGTGTCGCCGGCATCGACGATGTAGGTGTCATCCCCGGTCCCGCCGGTCAGCGAGTCTGCGCCGGCGCCGCCGTCGAGCGTATCGGCACCGGCTGCGCCGCCAAGCGCGTCACTGGCGAGGCCGCCTATGATGACGTTGTTGAGCTCGTTGCCGGCGCCGTTGAAGCTGGCGGCGCCGGTATAGGTCAGGTTCTCTACGTTCGCGGTCAGCGAGTAGGAAGCGAGAGCCGTCTTCACCAGATCCGTGCCGCTTTCGGCAGCTTCGGTCACGACATCTCCCGCATCGACGACATAGGTGTCGTCCCCCGCACCGCCGGCCAGCGTGTCGGCGCCGGCGCCGCCGTCGAGATGGTCGTTGCCGAGGCCGCCCTCGAGGATATCCGCTCCCGCGCCGCCGCTGAGGGAATCGTTTCCGGCATGACCGCGGATGAGCTCGGGTCCGGCCTGCCCGAGAAGAATGTTGTCCGACGCGTCCCCGTCCAGAACGTCGATCCGGTCCTCGACCTTCACGGCAAAACCGATGGGACTCGTTTCGGCTGCTCCGGAAACGGCCTTCACGGCTCCCGAAAGCGTGATTTCGCCAAGCCCGTCGCCGTCGCTGTCGCTCGATGCGTGGCCCGCAGCGAGCAGGGCCTCGAAATCGGGCGCCGTGACGAACTGCACGTCGCTTCCGACAATCTGGAAGAGATCGTTCGGATTGCTGGTGAATTGGAGCGAGGCCGCTCCGCCATCACCGTTGGTAAGCTGGAACTGTGCCGTCCAGGACGTTTCCTGCTCGCCGATGATCACGGTGCCGGGATTCAAGGCTTTCAGGGTCGGAGCATCCTCGACCGGCGCCACCTGGACGATGACGGGCACGAGCACGCTGTGCCCGTCGGCATCGCGAACGATCAGGCTGAAGCGGTCCTCCCCGTTGAAATCGGGATTCGGCGTGTATTTGAGCTGACCGGTCTGGGCATTCTCGATGACGATCGTGCCGTGCGCAGGTCTGGCGTCGGGACTGACGCTGTAGGTGAGGGCGCCGGCGCTGTCGTGGTCGACCACGCCATATTCGCCGTTGATCGTCGTCGCACTGTCTTCCCTGCCCTGAACGAGGCGCGGCGTCGTGGGTGCGGTTGGCGGCGCCGTCTCCCCCACGTGCCAGTTCCGGGACATGAGTTCGGCCAGCTCCGCGTCCGTCGCACCAGGCGCGAGCGCGGACATCTTCGTGATCAAGGCGCGAGCGTCGGCATTGTCCAGGAATAGGATGTGCCCGCCCGTCTGCACCGCGCGGAACGAGGAGGTCGCGAGGAAATAGTCCTTTACCGTCACCACATCGGTCGTGCCGACAACGCCGATCTTGAGGTCGTTCACGCTCTGCGTCAGCCACAGCCGGTCGAAGCTTATATTGTCCCCAAAGAGGATCGTGTTGGCGCCCTGCGCGTCGATCACGGTGTCGAGGCCGCTGCCGGTGCCGAAATAATATTGATCGGCGCCCGCCTCGCCGTGGAGCTTGTCGTCGCCCCTCTCGCCGACCAGAAGGTCGCCGCCGTCTCCCCCCTTCAGCGTGTCGATGCCGGTACCGCCGATGAGATCGTCGTCGCCGTCGCCCCCTTCGAGAATGTCGTCCCCGTCGCCGCCGCTCAGCGTGTCGGCGCCGGAGTCACCGCGCAGCCAGTCCACTCCCGCATCGCCGTAAGAGCGATCGTCGCCAAGGCCGCCCCAGAGATCGTCGTCGCCGCCGCCGCCGACCAGGTTGTCGACGCCGTCGCCGCCGTCCAGCCAATCCTTGTCGGCGCCGCCGACAAGAACATCGTCGCCGCCATAGCCGTAGATCACGTTCCTGCCGTCGAGGCCGTCGAGGCGGTTGCCGCCCTCATTGCCGAGCAGCCGGTCGTCGAAGCGCGAACCGGTGACGTTCTCTATCTCTTCGAGCGTATCGCCCTCGGCGTCGCCCCAATGCTGGCGGCCGCCGGGCGATAGGTCGATCTCGACGCGCTCCTTGGATGACGCGTAACGAGCCGTATCGCCCCAGGTCACGCTCTCCTCTCGAGTGGAGTCGTTGCTCGTCACAAGGTCGGGCTGGACGGAATTCGCGCCGCCGCGAAGCACGTCGCCGCCCGCTCCCCCCTCGAGGACGTCGTCGCCGGCATTCCCGTAGAGATCGTCGTTGCCGCCGCCGCCGGAGATGACGTCATGTCCGCCGTTGCCGCTCATCACGTTGCGCGAGCCATCGCCGACGATCAGATCGTTACCGCCGCCGCCGTCGGCGAGGATGGCCAGCCCGGCAAGGCTGGCGGTGAGACCGTCCTCGAGCTGCAGGAACTCGACCTGGCCGCCGGCGAGCTTCTGGTCGCGGATCCTCATCGTCGAGCCATTGGCGGCATGACTTATGATCAGATCATTGCCCGACCAGGCGAAGCTCAGGTCGCCAAGGCCGATGCCGCTGCCCAATTCGATCGTGTCGCTGCCGCCGTCCGCGCCGGAATTGGATGAGATCCGAGTGACCTGCTGACCCTGGCCGGTAGCCGCGAAGCCGCCCGTCCATCCTGACCGGTAGTCGTACTCGCCCGCCGCGGGCGGGTTGTTGCGGCTTACGATCTCATTCTTGGTGAAGACGATTTGGCCTTCAGGATCAAGAATATGAAGCCGGAAGACATGTTCGTAATAGCCATTGGGATTCACGTTGTCGTCGCCGATATAGCCGGGAGCGGTCAGCCCCTCCTCGCTGGTCGACACCCATTCGGAGCGGAGAAGGAGCCAGTCTTCCGTAAAGGCCAGGCTGAGCTGGCCGCTGCCGTTGACGGCTTCCTCCAGAAAGGCCGCCCCCTCCCGGATGATTTCCGAGCCGCCGTCGGCGTTCCACACATAGGTGTCGTCGCCGTCCAGGCCGCGAAGCTCGTCGCTTCCTTTCCCGCCTTCCAATATATTCTCGTCGGCATCCCCGGTCAGACTGTCGTTGCCGTCGCCTCCGGTGAGGTTCTCGATGCTTGAATATTCGTCGCCTCGGGCCTCTCCGTCATTCGAGTCGGGATCCATCAGGCTCGCGCGCACGGCGGCGCTGCCCGCGTAGGAAGCGGTGTCGCTTCCGACTCCGCCGATCAATATGTCGGCATCGCCGCCCCCGAGAAGCAGATCGTCGCCGCTGCCGCCGTAGAGGACGTCCCTGCCCAGGCTGCCGTGCAGAGTGTCGAGGCCGGTGTTGCCGTTCAGGATGTCGTTGCCGACGCCGCCGGTCAGCGTGTCGTCGCCGGAGCCGCCGGTCATCCAGTCCGGCCTGTCTCCACCTGTCAGAGAGTCGTTTCCATCCGTGCCGGCGACGATGTTGGTTCCGCTAGCGCCGGTGCCGACATTGATGATGCCGGTCTGGAAGAAAGCCATTTTCTCGACCGGACGTCCGGCATTCCAATTCTGGATGGTGATCGTGTCGGTGGCCTCGGCGAAGGAGGCGAGCTCCATATTCTCCTGCGACACCGCGAGCACGAGATCGGCCCCGGACATCGAGAAGATGATGTCCTGGATGTCGATGCCCAACCCGAACTCGATCGTGTCGCTGCCGGGACCCGTCGTCGTGGAGGGGGCCGGCCCCAGATTGCGGCGTAGGGTCTTGGTCCCTCCAATGATGACCAAGGCATAATCCGCGCCCCATTCCGCCTCCGCCAGAAGCTTGGGGCTGTAGCCCGCGTCCCAGGTGCCTCCCGTGCTCGAGTCCTGCCAGACCGTATCCCAATTGGTGCTCGTGGGATCCGTCGTGACCACATCGGCGACGATCGTGTCGCGGCCGTCGCCGCGGGAATATTTGATCGTGTCGCTGCCGGCACCGCCGGACAGGATATCGTCGCCATGGCCGCCGGAAAGCCGGTCGTCTCCTCCCTCGCCCATCAGCTCGTCGTCGCCGGCATCGCCGGTCAGAACGTCCGTATCGGTGCCGCCGTACAATTTGTCCCTGCCGAGCCCCCCGATCAGCAGGTCCTTGTTTTCGTTTCCAAAGATGGCGTCGTCACCGGTGGCGCCGTTGCCGATGTCATTGCCTTCGTAGAGGCGGATATGATCGTTGCCGGCATCGCCATAGACATAGTCGTCGTCGGATGTGCCATCGATGATGTCGTCGCCGGGGCCGCCCACGATGAAGGTCCGGATGTCGCCGATGCGAACCTCGTTGCCATCGGCGAACTTCAGCCACTCGACCCGCTTCAAAGTGTCGGCGAACCAGTCCTTGACGAGAAGCTGGGTGCCGCTCGGCACGGGCTTGTTGGTCGCCGGATCGATTTCCATCACCTGGATCAGCAGGTGACGGCCGGTGTCGGACTTGACCGAATTGTCGTCCGCGCGAACGAGCCTGACGTCGCCCATCTCGATGCCCTGGCCGAACACGACCGCATCCTCGCCGCCGGCGGCTACGGCCGCGAGCGCAGGCGCCGCCGCGGTCGTACCGGGATTCGCCTTGACCCGCGCGGCCTCGATGGCGTTGAGCCGAGCGGCTTCGAGGATATCGGCGATGTCGCCTAGCCAGTTGCGGGCGACGTTGGAATTGCCGAAGGTCGCGAGTCGTGCGCGGAGCGGGTCGTCGCGGTCCGCAACGTTGATGACCGTCCCGCTGGCGACCTCGTCGGCCGAGTCGGCACCGTCGCCGATACGGACCAGATACTGATCGTCGCCGTGCCCGCCCTTGAGCTCGTCTCTCGCTCCGCCGCCGCCCGCGACGATGTCGTCGCCGCCGCCGCCATCGAGCGCGTCGGTGCCGTCACCGCCCTCGAGCCAGTCGGAGCCCTCGCGGCCGACGATCGTGTCGTTGCCGGCGCCGCCGTCCAGATAATTGCCGTCGCCGCCCAGACCCCCCGTGTCGCTGCCGGCGTGAAGGATATCGCTGCCATCCCCTCCGAACAGCCAGTCGTCCAGCCTGCCCCCATAGAGATGATCGTTGCCGCCGCCGCCGAGGAGGTTGTCCCCGCGATCGGAAGCGTAAACATAATCCGCGCCCTCGCCGGCATCGATGGTCGCGGCGACTCCTATTTCCAGCGCCTGGCCGCCATGCTGGGCGCCGCCCACGGTGAGGTTTGCATTCATGGTGGCGGTCGTGGCGAGAAGACGGTCGCCGGACAGGCGGATTGTGTCGCCGTTCGGCGTGCCCCCGATCTTCGTTCCCGAACCTGCCTCGATCGTGTCGTCGACGAAGCCGAGCAGAGCGCCGGACTCGTTGTAAACGCCCCAGAAACGGATGCCCTGGCCCGGCTCGAAGAACATCTCGAGTTGCGCGGGCGTAAGCTTCTCGCCGCCGATCTTTCCGTCGACGGCTTCGTCGAGGAAAACGTCATATCCCCCGATCCAGTCCGTATAGCTGCGGCGGTTGAGGCCCAGTTCGGCGGCGCGGGCGAATGTCACCAGCCAGCCTGCGGAAAAGCTGGTCTGCGGATGAGCGGCCATCAGCGCGTTGATCGTGACCGAATCCTCAAGATAGCGGCCGTAATCGCCGGCCACCATGACATCGCCGAGCAACGTCCCCATGGCGAAGTTTCCGGCCGCCCCGGCAGCATCGCTTTCCGGCCTCCCGGCAGCGCCGGCGAGGGCTGCCGCGAGGGCGCGCTTCACATAGACGTCGCCGCCCGCGAGCTGGCCGACCATGCTGGACAGGCCCAGATAGGTACCGTGGTCGATGAGTTTCTGAGCGCCATTCTTGCCCGAGAACCGCGCCGTGATCGCGTCCTTGTCCCGGGTCGAGGTGGGCCGGTAAACGAAATCCGATTTCCTCATGCCGTAATTGCCGGCCTGAACCGCGGTCGGATCGAGAAGCGTCGACCCAGTCGCGTTCAGGACTGCGTTGAAATTCTCGGCGGCGGCGCCCGCCAGGCTCTTGGCGGCCTGCTTTGAACCGCCCTTCCGGGCGTAAACGTTGGCGACGACGAACTCGGCCTTCGCGGGATCCCAGGTTGCGTCGGCGCCGGAGCGGGGGGTGCCGCCGAAGACCGATCCGATCAATCCGCCGAGCAGCGTGTCGATCGCGACAACGACCACTGCGGCGATGAACAGATAGGGATTTCCGGTCGTCACCGCGGCGGCAAACAGAGGCGCCGCGTCGATGGCCCCGTAAGCGGCGCCGACGGCGGTCCCGATCTGACCGCCGACGCTTTCGAACGTCTTGATCTCGGCGGCGAGTTTCGTCCCGAGATAGGAACCGACCGCGCTGACGATCAGTGTCGGATTCACTCCGCTCAGCGGGGTGAGGAAGGTCGAGCTCTTCGAGAGATTGCTGAGGATCTGGTTGATCACCGCCCCGCCGACGCTGTTGGCGACCTCGCCCACCACGCCGTTCAGGTTCAAAGCTTCCATCAGCTTCGCGGTGAGGAAGGACGAGACAGCGCCCACCCCGGCCGATTTGATGTTCTTGACCAGATTCTCTCCGAAACTCTCCAACCCCTTTTCGAGAATGGCCGTGGACGGAGTGCCCTTGAAAATCTCGACGTCGATGAACTCGCCGATCGCGCCCAGCGCGGTGCTGAGCGCGCCGGACGCAATCACTTGCCCGAAGGGATTATCGGTGATCCGGCTGCCGAGCACCGACCCGAGCGCCATGCCGAGCCTGGCCCCGTCGACGTTCGCAATGGTGTTGGCGGGAAGGAGGATCGTCGCTTCCACAAGCTGGTCGATGTTGGACGCAACGATGTCCCCGAAGCTGCGCTTCTCCTCTCTCACGGGAGAATCGTCGAAGCCCGGCACCGACTTCTGCCAGGCGGAAAATCTCCTCATTCCATCGAGCGTATCGGGATAGGGGACGCCGTTTTCGTCGAGAAAGCGGAGCGGCTCCTGACCGCGGTTCGGGACCTGTCCATGCGGGTAATGGACGTTCCGGCCCTCGACGAGCTGACCGAGGCGCTCCATCTGTTCGGCGACGAGGTCGAACTTGCTGTTGTACAGGGCCGACTCGTCTCTCAGCACGCCGCTGGTATTTACGTCTCCCCCGTGACCGAATTCGTGATGGAGCACGTCCTCCATGGTCAGCTTCGTCCAGCCCTTGGCTCCGAAATACTCGACCCGGCCGGCCTGCATCGCGCTGGCGAAGAACGGCGTGATGATTATTCGATTGAAAACGCCATCGAATTGGGCGTTCTTCACGTTCAGGTAGTAGACGACTTTGCCGTTGACGATGGTCGACTTGATCGCCGGGTCGGCTTTAGCGTGCTGAGCCGTGGCGAACGGCAGGTATAGCTTGCTCGAGATGACGATTCCGACCGTCCCGTCCTTTCGGAACGGCAGCCCCAACGCATCGAAATACACTCGATGATCGTTGGTGTTCCACCCGGATTTTGCGTGCGCCGCGACGGTTTTCAGCACGCCGGAATTGGCCTGGTTGAGCAGCCCCTGATACAAGTCCTTATATTTCGAAGATAATATCCTGGCGCGGATCTGCCCGACGCGCTGCACGGACTTGTTCAAATATTCCGAGGTGGTCGCCGAGACGTTCGACTGATGCTCGGAAAGATTGGTTAGATCGACCACGTCATTTCTCCGATCATGCGGATTGCGCGGGAACTGGGTCGCCGGACCGTCGGACTGGATCTGCGAGATTCGAATCCGGCCCGATCGAGACCGGTCGGCCGCTGGCGACGGGGGCGGGCACTGTTGCGACGATAGGCGATGCGCCGATGCCCGATGCGACTGGAAATCCTGGCCACGTCAACCCTTCGATCAGAGTCGCCGATTGGACTGACCATCGCGATGTTCAGGGCGCGCCGCCATTCCCCTTATGGGGCAGTAGAATTCGGTCGGGATTCGGGCGGCCGAGGTCGGCCCCGACGGGTTTGGCTGCCCCGTCCGGGGGAGTGCGCATCGCCGGACGACCGCCGAGACTCGCCGCGGGAAGTCAGGCCCGATTGGGTCCTGGCGTGTTTTTCGGAGACGAGGTGCCGACCGACATGAGGACGCCGACCATATGACGAAGGACTCGACGGCGCGGGCTCCGACGGTGAGCCATATCCTGGGCGAGATGACCTGGCTGCTGACTCAGTCGCCGCTGCACAGGGCGATGACGATCGGCGATCTCGAATGGCTGATCATGCCGCCGCTCATCCACCGGCAGTTCTACATCTTTCGCGACGGCAGCCAGACGGTCGGCCTGGCCTTGTGGGCGAGATGCGGTCCCGAGGCGGAGGCCAAGCTCGAGCGCGGCATGATAGAGCCCGAGAACCGGTTGACGCCGGAGGAATGGGTCGCCGGCGAGACTCTCTGGCTGGTCGATCTCATCGCCCCCTTCGCGGACCAGCAGAACCGCCATCGCGAGATCATGATGGCCGACCTGATATCAGGGCCGTTGAGCGGCCGCGAGTTCAAGTTCCACATCACCGATCCCGCGAGCGGCGAGCGAACCGTGCAGACGGTCGCGGCCGATGCGGGATCGCGGCTCACCGAAGCGATCGAAAATGCCCTCGAAGCCGACCGGCGCGGCTGACCGGAATCGCTTCGGGCGCTACACCCTGATCCTCGGGTGGCCGAGTTCGGAGCTTCTCTCGCTGAAGATGTCGCGCAGCGTAATATGGCCGTCCCGGAGCGCATGGGTGACGAGCTGAACGCTCTTCGCCACGCCATATGACAGCCTTGCTTCCTTGAGGTGCCGCTTGACCGTTTCGGTCGCTATGCCGAGACGAACGGCGATCTCCGCTTCGCACAGACCCCGCGCCACGAGCAGGGTGCATTGCAGCTGGCGCTCGGTGAGATGAGGGACGGCCGTCCGCCCCCGCTTGTTGCGCAGGTCGTTCAGCATCATTCGGCCTGCCTGAAAGGCGAAGCTTCCGATCAGATGAGCCATGGCCAGGTTTTCGGTCGGAATCGCCCGACCGCAGGCCATGCTGAACGTGCACGAACCGGAGGGCTCGCCGGGAAAGTGCACCGGGATCATGAAGCTCTCGCCGATATTGGCCTTTTTCTGGCCCTCGACGACGTCGCGCTGAGCCGACGTGATCCGGACGAGGCGCCCCATGTCGTCCGTCCGGAAAGGAGAAACGGTGTGCCGGCAGGCGAGGACTCGGGGGTCGACGGCGACGAGATTATTGTCTCGATAATGCTCCGACCAGCCGAGCGACGCGGTGGTGAGTCCGAACAGCCGGCCGCAGTCCATGTGGCGATAGGCGGGATCAACCCCGGAGAGATCGACATGCTGAAACATCGTGACGATGTCGAACCCCATTTCGCGAGCGGCATCGTAAGCCAGGCGTTCGAGTCCCTTGGGGGTACGGAGACGCCGCAACTCATCGACGAAGTGCTGGATGTCTCGAACTCTGCCCACGGTCCTTTGTCACGACCTCCCGGGGACGATCGATCAAGCTCGATATTGGGCGTGCATTCTTAAAGAATGTCACAACGTGCCGGCCCCGTCCCTACCCGAAAAGTACCAGCCGGATAAGTAACCGTGCGCGTCGCCATTCCCATGTCTGCAAGCTCAATTCGCCGCATGTCGCCCGGCTGCCGCGAGTAATCGACTCGCCCGATTTTTGGCGACTGCGGGCGCTGATGATCCGACGTCTGATCAGATTCACGCATCTGGGCCGATGAAGATCGCCCAAGCGCTGCCCAACTCGATCATGCTGCCGGTCGAAATCGAATCATGAGGATTCGGTTGGCTGGGGCGGCAGGATTCGAACCTGCGAATGCCGGTACCAAAAACCGCGTCCAGCCATCCGAAGGCCGCAGAAATCCACGGCCAATCAGGAGCTTAGCAGCTCGGGCCGGCAGCGCAATAAAAATCGGGACACAAATCGGGACACAAATTCCACTTTGATGTGCCGCCGTGCTTAGTCACTCATTAAGCTCTTGGACCCTCGGAGCGAACCGCACCGGCACTTCAGATGAGCAGGTTCCTGAGAAGGCCATAATCCGTCCGTCTATGAACGACGATTCGATCTTTGGAGGCATTGCAAGGTCGAAGTCATAACTAACCACCAGACCGTCCACTTGGGACGTTACCTCGTAGATTGGTCTGCCAGTCGGCCGCCGCAATTCCAAGCCCCGGAGCCTTGGATCGCGGGAGCGGGCAACCGGCGCCGTCTCAAGAGTTAGATCGTCTAGTTGCGCCCGGGACACGAACGCGGTGCGGTCGCTGACCCATATGAGGTCCTCCATTCGGCCAAGGAACTCATACCGCGTCTGTCCGCCGCAGCAGCTGCCGTTACACCTGAAGACGTCCCCGGTATCGTACCGGATCAACGGCATGGCTTCGACGAGGGGGAAATATGTGGTCACTACCAATCGCCCAGCTTCCCCTGGCAGGCAAGGCCGGTCCTGGGATAATGCCACCAACTCAGTGAACGCGGTCGGCAGAAAGTGGAAGTCACCACATTGCCCGCACGAGATTCCGCAGACCCCCGGCGCTTCGGACAGCCCGTAGACATCGGTCGGCCCGACGCCCCAATAGTTTTCAATCGACGATCTCAATTCGGCTGACAGGTAGGCACCAAAGCACAAGACCGAACAAATCCCAAAATCGGCCGCGCTCGCCCCACGATCGGCCAACGCGCTCGTGATGCCCCCGATCAGGTTGGTCGGCCCAACCAGCAGCTCAACTCTCTCCGAAAAGCCGGTGAACTCAAATCGGCGCGATAAAAGATCGATGGCTAGGTCGACGTGCTCCACACGCTCCAGTGGAAGTCCAAAGACGCCGGTAACCGGCCCTACGAAATCAAGGCCATGCGCAGAAGTAACGATTCGCATTGCAAGCGGCTTCCGGCGCTCCCCATTCGAAACGCCCTTGGCAAGCTGACGCGCCGTTTCTCGTTCCGCCTCGCAGGCGACCCGCAGCACCATTGGCCGGCTGGATCCGGCGCGGAACCCAGTACCGGACGTGACACCGATGAATTGCGGAGCGCTGCGCCCCCGTAAGGCCTCGTCCGCAAGTGCGGCTAATTCGGGGCGGGACACGATCGGCCAGCCTCGCAGCTCGAGATCTCCGGGCCCACTCGGTTCGACCGGTTGCCGCCGTCGGTAGAAGGCGAAATTTTCGGCTGCGTGTCGAACGGCGGCGGCAACCAGAGCAGCGCAACCGTCGTCCATCAGCGGAGCGCCGTAAGATTTCCTACGCGACGTATCCGGATACGAATGCGGCAAGCGCGCCGACCGACGCGTTCAGCCCCGCTCCTTTGGGCACGTGCAGAGACAGTCGCGTCCCATCGCCGGCGCTCGTTAGCGAAACATCCACAACGTCGGCATTGTCGCTGTGCAGCAGGTCTGAAAGCAAGGCCGCTAGGCGTTCCCGCTCCGCCGCTTTCTCCTTGTGATCCGATGCGGCCATGCGCACCTCCGCTGAAAAGCTGGATGAAAAGGAGCCGCAATTCTATTCCATCTATTCTTTCTCAGCAAGCGGGCCGCGGCTTCCACGCCACGCCGCTGCGTTACCGAGCCGGCGGGTCCGGCATCGCATGAAGGGATCTTGCATGCGCGGTAGGATCCGATCGAGGTTCATAGGCACGGTGTACGGTCGAGCGGCAGTAACGCGATGAACGGTCGGCCGGGCGCCTTTCATACGAATTGCATCCGGTGTAAGGTGATGCCGCAGTAGCGTCGGAGGCTGCTGAAATGATTGAAGAATATTACCTCAAAACGGGCGTATGCTATGATGACGTGCGGCAGTCTGAGAAAATATTCTTAATTTATACGTACAAATGCAACGCTAGCTGCGCTCATTGCTTGACTGAGTCGGATCCGCTTAAGAGCGAGAAGCTTAGTCCTGAATTATGCCGCGACATCCTGGACGCCGGGCTAGAATATGATAAGAACTGGCTTATGATCTCAGGCGGAGAAGCGCTGCTGTACCCTCGAGAGATCGAGGAAGTTCTAAAATATGCGCACGGCTTAGGATATTATTGCTGCGTAGGTACGAACGCCTTCTGGGCCAAAACTAATGCTATTGCGGAAGAGAAATTGGCGCGTCTCCAGAACCATGGCTTGGACGCAATATTCCCTAGCGCGACCGCCTACCATTCAGCGTATGTGCCGACAGAACGCGTCCTCTATTTGCGCGACGCCGCAACTAAGCTTGGGCTCGTCTGTGAAGTCAACTTCTATCCGTCCCCAAACAAGAAGGAGGATGCGCGGATACTCTCCCTCCTCAGCCTGGAGAACGATTGGTACACGGACGGCTTGATTACCACCGGCCGCGATGTCTCCGAACTCAGTTCCGCGTTTCAAGCTCGGCAGCCGCGAAGCCTCGACGATTGCGGGTCGTTGCATCTGGCCTTCACGCCGCGCGGTGACGCCATCTGCAATTGCAACGTGACGTACCGTTGCGACGAATTCCGGGAGACCCCCTTCCACCTCGGCAATTTCCTGGATGAGCCGCTGCAAACGATCTTCGCACGGGAGCGCGACAATCGAATCCTGCAATTCATGATGAGCGAGCCGAGGAATCTCGTACACGCGGTGCTCGCAGAGGACGAAGAAGTGCGGGACGGGTATCTTGCCAACGAGGCAAATCTCGAGTTTTTTTCCGCTACGGCCTACTACTTATGCGTCTTGAAGAATCCGGCGTATCTCCAGGCGCTGGACCGCGCCGCTCAGAGGTCCGGCATCGCATAAATAAAGCGCTCAAACGATCCGCGGCCCATGGGCCGCCAGTTCGTCGCCGCAGGAGAGTCGCTGCCGCCCCATGGCTGAAGATGCAGGGTCGCCGCGCACTTGCGTACTACTTCCGCTTCGAAAAACCCGTCCGCGGGATGCAAAGTACGAATCGCCATGAGGCGTGAGCGGTCGAACAGATCCAGTTGGCGGATGAGAAGCGGCACAGAGGCGCCGGGCTCGGGCCGGAAATCCGATCGGTCGTGCGAAGGGAAGGTTAGCGCAGAGCGGTCCGGCTCCACGGCGCATAATCCCCCACGACTCAAAATTGCGGTCTGAAGGATGTCGGCCGGCGCCCGCTTGAAGAAGATTTCCCATTCGAACGGACTGGGAAACAGCACGCGCGAGAGATCATTGTCCCGGAACCGGATGCCGAAAATGCAAAAGTGTTCGCCAAATTCGAGGTGGTCCAACGAATCAATGAACGCCGTCAGATCGTCATGTTCGATAACAAGACCAAGCCAGTGGACGCGCAGATTCCGCTTTGCCATGGCGCCAGCTATATCGAGTAGATCCGGCTGCCATGTGATCGCCAGGTCAGCGTGGGCTGTTACGGCATGGCCAAAAAAAAAGAACTTGGTTTGTCGCTCGATCTCAATGCCCTCGTCCGCGGTATGAACGATACTCTCGATATCAGCGAGATGAGCTCCGTGTTGAAGGCGTAGCACCGCTTTTACCCATGTCAGGCGCTGAACCGCATTCTCACCCTCAACTAAGAAGGGACGGACGCCACCGCTCGTCATGTAGGCGCAATAGTCGCGATCTTGATTGAGGAACAGGCTGCCCATATCGTCCAGTGTCAGGTGGAATCGGCCGCCGTCAGCGACGATGGTCAGTCCCGCGCCTTCGCAAAGCGCAACGAAAGTATCGACAACGGCTTGGCTCACCCCTGGCTTTAGAAGGGCAAGACCCGTTTCCTTCCCGAAGGCGCCAAGGCCTTCGAAAACCCGGGCCTTGCGCAATAGGTGGGTTTCTCGTTGCAACTCGCTCTCCGCCTACGCAGAATTGTGCATGTCGGGGCCGAAGCATAGCAGGCGACCTCCTCGAAAGCAGCCGAGATACCGCTGTTTTCAACCACCATTATGCGGTAATCTAGATGGGTGCCTTCCAGGTCTGAGTTAACCTGGGCGACTGTGGAACTGTCAAAAGGAGGTAACGTCATGGGAGGAATGTCAACCGGTACTCACCTGTTGGGCTCACCGGACGAGGCGGTCAGAAGAATTCATGAGTCGCTTCGCCCCTTTCGGAAAGAGGCGCTTCTCGAGCGGGCAGAGGTCTGGCTCGATCCCGATGAGCCGGGCCGCGCCAGGATCGAATTGGTTTGGGAAGATCTTCAGACCGCGCAAGCGAATACGAAGCGGGTGCTGAAAGCGCTGTCGGGCCTGGAAACGCGCGGAACGATCCGACTCGAGGAGGGCGGTCTAAAGGTTTTCACGCAGCATCCGAAGCAGTCGGCTGCCAAAACCAAGTAAGGATTGCACATGCTTGGCCCGCCTCAGCCGGCGGTGCCCGATCTCGATCGACAACTCGTCCAGGTCCTCTTGGCGGAGAGTGACAAGGCAGCAGGACTGGTGGGATTCGATCTGCGTGTATTACAGGCCTACGCAGAGCGAGAGGGCGTGTCGGAGATGCTCCGCAAGGCGTCTCCCGGCTGCTTTGCCGCTATGCCTAGGGACGGGGACGAGGCCTATCCCCCGCTCGAGTTGCTGGCCAAAGAAGGCGCGCGTGTGGCAGAGGCCGCTGAAAAGGCCGGAGTATCCCTGTGCATTGTCAAGGGGGCTTCGGTCGCCTGCCTCTACCCCGCCGGAGTGGCGCGCCAGCAGAGTGACGTCGACGTCGCGGTTCCCGACCTTGACTCAGCCTGGCGGCTGATAGCGGCCATCGAACCTCTGGGCTACCAGATAGGAGTGCTCGCAGTCCGACGGGCGTCGGACGGCGACTATGACGCCAACATCGCGCTTTGGCGCCGCGATTCGACATTCGTCGAGCCACTGGAGCTCGAGGTCTGGGTGAGATCGCAGCCGATCTCCCGAAGCTTCGCGATGGCGTTGAGTTCGCGCATTTGGGCACGACCGTCGGCTGACGGTTTTCCACCACTGGTCGACCGCCTCGCCTTTCTGGCCGCGGACGTTCTGGAATCCGGGGACATAACCCTTCGCGACTGTTGCGACTTCGCCTTCATCTCGGCTGTGTGCGATCGGTCCACGCTCGGCGCTTTTGCCGCGGACGGCGAGTTCTTCTTCCTGCGCCGAGTGATATCGGGACTGGCCCGGCGGACGCTCTCGATCCCCGAACTTCGTCGGTTTTGCGACGGCCCGGCAGAGCACTTCGCCGGAATGGGCGGCCCGCTCGAAGCGTGCGACGCGGTGTCGGCCGGTGTTGCGATGGGGGCCGCGCTCGGCCGTGAGGCGGCGGCCGTTCGCGAATTCCAATTGGCTCGAGGTCCGATGGATCCATCGAGCTGCGGAGATCCGCTCGCGGTCATGAGAGGCGGCGAGTACGTCCGCTTTCTCCCTGCTCCCCGGCTTGCGGAACCGGGACCGTTTTCGGCGGCCCGAGCGGACGAGTGCGTCTTGCTGCGCACTCCCATCGGCATCTTCTTGGCGGAAGCTGCACTATACTGCCCGACCGGAACCTTCAGCGCCGCCGGTGGAACATGAGATCGCTGTCCCTGTGTGCCCCGATTATCGCCATAGAGCACTGCCCGGGCCGGTCGGGCCACGATCAATGGTGGGAGACGATCGCGGCCGATCGGACCTACCTCCCGGGGAGAAGGCAGGGAAGCGACCGTTGCTCCGGCGTGTCTGCCATAGCTGCCATTCGTCAAGGACTCCGGGTCGCGGTAGCGCGCCTCGCCCAGGCGCGAACTCTCTTCGAAGCCGACAATGACGGCCTGCTGGACCGGCTTCTTTTCAATAGCGAAGTCGATCTTCGAGTGCTCGTCGGCGCCATCGACAATTTCGCGATCGAGTGCGGCTGGGACGCAGTCCACGCGAGCCTCGATTCACGCACGGCCAATCTGCTTGCCCGCTGCGGCTTCTCCATTCACGATTGTCTTGTCGCGAAGCCTGTTCAGCCGAACTCGTCGTCGATGAACGACGGCCATACCTCGATTCGTGCCGTTCGATGGCAGGACATGGCTTTTGTCGAAGACGTCTTCAAACGCTCGGTAGCCGCGGGCTTGTCGGATCTTGACCGGCTGCGTCACACGGTGCCGGAGATCGAAGATGCCGCTCTCTCCCATATGCGGCATATTCTCCGGCGCGACGCGTTGATCCTAATTGCCGAAGCGGGGGGACAGGCGGTGGGGCTGTCCGTTATGACGGTGGAAGGGGAAAGCCTCCATTTGCACGACACATATGTCACTGAGGCCAGCCGCGGTCGCGGCATTGCGCGGACGCTCAACGCGGCCGTCGAGCGGATCGCCATGGCACGGGGCTGCGAAAAGGTCATAGGATCGGTGACTCACGCCGCCAATTCGGCCTCGCTTCTCGCCGAGCTGGAATCGTCGGGCTGGGCGGTCGGGCAGATCAATCTCGTGCGATCGACCGGGAGAAGCGTCCTTCGGGAATCCGTGTCATGAATTCTGACGCTCAGGCAATCGTCGACCGGCTGGTGCTGGGAACGATGGCGCTGACCCCGGTGTACAATCCTGACGCCGACCTATCCGAGGCCGCGTCGGTCCTCGATGTCGCATACGATCACGGCATTCGCCATTACCACACGGCTGGGCATTATGGCGATGGCGCCGCTTACGAGGCGCTCAGAGGCCTGTGCTCGCGGCGGAAGGACGATCTCCAATTCATCGTCAAGATCGAGGGCGCGCTCGAGCGGCTTTTCGAGGGTCCCGAGGGAATCGATACGAGCCTGCGCGCGCTCGGGCGGGATAGCATTGAATATGTGCAAATCGTCGAAAGCCGGGAAGGCATGCCGGACCCGGTCAGTCAGACCGAAGTGCTGCAGGCGCTAGCCCCCGGCCAGATGCTGCGCGCGCAACTCGAGAAAGCGCGGACGGCCGGGCGCTTCCGCAGCCTTGGAGCCGAAATCCAAACCTCCGCGCATCTTGATCTGGCCCTGACCTTGGACCTCGATTTCGTTGTCGCGGATCAGTCGATCCTCCGCCATGTCGTCCCGATCGAGGCGCCGAAGCCGATCGCCGACAGGCGGCTCGAGCTGTTCGCGATCAGGCCCCTGGCTGGCGGTTGGCTGACGCCGTGCTATGCGCGATTGGAGGATTTCGCACCGAGGGACAACCGAAGGCTGTGGTACGCCGTCGGGGCGCCATTGCGGGCCCGTATCGCCGCGGTTTGTGAGGATCATGGCGTCACCATCGAACAGGCGGCGTTCCGTTTCCTCCTAATGCGACCTTACCCGCACCGCATCGTCCTGGGCTGCCGGACAGTGGCACAGCTCGAAACCGCTTTCGACCCTGCCCTGCTGGAGCCGCTGCCGGTCGATCTATTCGCCGCCCTGCAGAACTTGGCGCCTCAACCTTTCGTTCTGGAGCCCTGAAGCGATGCACGATGTTTCCGCGCTTTCCCCGCTTCCGCGCCAACTCACCCTCTATGTCAACTACGCCTGCCATCTGAGGTGCAAGCACTGCTACCTGTACGGGGTCGCCGATTACGACCACCCCTATATGGCGCCGATGACGAACAGCGCCATGCCTTGGGATACGTTTCGCAAAGCCGTCGATCCGATGCTCGAATCTGGCGCAGCACTTTCTCTCTTTCTGATGGGAGGCGAACCGTGCCTCCATGAGAGGCTGGCGGACATGGTGGCCTATGTCGCGCGGCATCCGTCTACCTATGTCGATATGAACACGCACGGGATGCTCCTGCCGAAAAAAGCGGCCGGGTTGATAGCGGCCGGGATCAACGGGATTTACGTCTCGCTTGATGGGTCCCAGGCCTCGACCAACGATCCTCTGCGCGGCGTCGGATCCTTCGACCGAGCGATCAAAGGCATTCTCGCGGCTATCGCGGCGCGCGGCGCGGCGCGGACGCCCAAAGTGGCGATCAACGCGACCATCACCAACGGAAATGTCCATGACCTTGTCGGAATGGCCGACAAGGCGGTGGCGCTCGGTGTCGATGAGATATTCTTCAATCTGCCCGTTTTTGTGACCGAAAAGGAGGGGCTGGCCAGCGAGCGAGCAATGGCGGCACGCCATGGAATCGCCTTTTCCTCCTGGCGGGGATTTCGGATCGACCCGGTGATCGATGGTATCGACACGCAGGTGCTGGTCAGCCAATTGGAGCAGCTTAAGGCGCGGAAGTGGCCTTTACCGCTCTTTCTGCAACCCATCGGCTATTCGCCGCGCGAGCTCGCCACCTACTTCACGGACGATTGGGCCCGGACCCTCCGCCAGCGCGCCTGCCCGGTGCGCGACTTCCGCGCCACCGTCCTTCCCAATGGAGACGTTACCCCCTGTACGATATATCCCGACGTAGTGCTCGGTAATCTCGTCGGCCAGACCCTTCCGGAGGTCTGGACCGGGGCGGCCTATCGCCGCTTCAGGCAAGATGTCGGTCAACGGCTGTTGCCGACGTGCCGGCGCTGTTGCGATCTTTTCGACGAAACGCAGGGGGATCCAGACGCTTTCCTGAACGATTCGCGTTCATCCGCGATGCTCTCCGGATTTTAGGCGGGGGACGGTACCGGTTACGGTCGATCGCTCAGCGGCGCACCGGCCGCATCACGAGTTCCAGATCGCGTGCCCGCAATTCCCGCGCGCTCATGCCCGTGGCGGCCACCGCCGCCGCCAAGCCGAGATTCCAACCGCCGCGGGGCGGCGGTTTGGGTGGCGCAAAGCCATATCCGAATCTGCTTGCGCTGCGGGCGGAGACGATTTCCAGGCCGGCTTCCGGGGGCAATGACAAATGGTCGCGCAGGGTGGCTCTGTTGATCCAGTCAGACCCGGTCACATAATCGGTGAGCGCGCGCGCGAGTCTGCGTCCGTGCAGCTCAGCGGCGAGCGCGCGATACTCGCCGGCGGAGAGCGTCAGATGACTCCACGCCGGCATCAGCGTCGGAGGTGTCCAGAAGTCGTAGCGGCGGCCGTCCACCACCAGATTCTCGACGTGGGCGCCGTCGGGTGCCGTCCAGATCGGCCCGAAGCAAGCATAAACGAAGCCGTGCGGTGACAGGACTCGAGCTATTTCGCGATAGGCTCCGGCCAGGTCGGCGATGTGTTGAAAGCTATTGCAGGCGAACACCGCGTCAACGCGCTCGATTTGCGCCGGCAGCGCCTCCGCACGTGCGCGCAAGGCTCGTACCGGCCCGTCCGGGACCGGGTCGATCGGGTTTAGCGGATCGACGGACCACCAAGTCGCGACGCCGTCAAGCAAAGACGCGGGCGAGCGCCCCCCTATCTCCAATATGGTCGAGCCTTTGCTCCGGAACAGCTTGAGGAACCGGCGGAGAACCTGGCGGTGATCCGCGGCAAGCGGGCCATTCAGAAGAAGAGGGACAGGCGGTGGCAGCGGCTCACTCCTTAAAACGGCCGCGGCAACCGGTCCCGCATCGCCTGAACCCGCGGCTCGCTGGCGAGCAGCTGGTGGCAATAATCGCAAAGCCCTGAACAGGCCGATTCGGGCTTTGCCTCGCTTTTCAGCGGCTCCGGCAAAGCTCCTTCGAGCAGCATATGGCCGTGCTCGTCGATCGCCGCCACTATGGGATCCTTGCGAACGGCGGCCAGGCGCTCGGCCGCGTCGGCTCCGAACAGCGGCCCGACATAGAGAGGCGAGTTGCGCCACGGCCTTTCGTCGGTGAAGGCGCCGGAGCACGCCGCCGCTTCGCCGTCGGGCATCACGGTGACCCCGATAGAATCGCATTTGCCGCGCTGAACCAGATGACCGCTTAACGGCACGTCCCCGCCCCGCCCGATAGCCATCAGGGTGTCATAGACGTAGTCGAGCCCCTCCCGGCGCAGGCGTCCCACAATCTGCTCGTCGGCCTCCGCGTCGGGAGAGGCGATTACCATGATACGGCAGGGAAGCCGGAGTTCTCGCGCTATCCGGGCGACGCGAAGCACAGTTTCTATGGAGCCGTAAGCGAGATGGTATAGATCTATGCTGACCGCCACGCATCCTAATCCGACCCCGAGCAGAGCGGACAGACGTTCGCGCGTTCTGCGATCGTCTATCGCCCAGGACGCGTTGGTTTCGACCACCGAGGCCATTCCGAGTCTGGAAATGGCGTCGACCAGCGCGACCATGTCGCGAAAGTAAAGAAAGACCTCGCCCCCGGTCAGGTAGACAACCCTGAATTCCGCTTGGGCCGCCGCCGCAACCAAGCCTAGCGCCTGATCGAGGCTCATTCGCTCGCGCCGCGCCGGACTGGAATTCACGAGGCAGTGGGCACATGCGAAATTACACCGCAGCGAGTAGACGATGTAGAGCCGCCGAGTGTTCGGGGCGTCGAGAAAATAAAGTTCGGGCGTGCCGACGCTACCCGGGACGGTCATGTGCCACCTCCCGGCCAGGCAAGCAGCCGTTCCCGCACCCGCGGCCAGAGCGGCTCTTTGAAGATGGCGAGCCAGAATTCCGTCGCAGAGTAAAACTGACGCTGGGCAAACCCGCGAAGATATTCGGATGAAAGGTCCCGGCAGGTCGATAGGATCCTGTGCGCCACCGCCGGGGAGACCGTCTGCAAGACGTCGATGATAGGGTCCGAAGCTTCGTTCGCGAGGACGGCGGTGGGGCCGTCGGTCCGCAGGCTACCCAAAGCGAGAGGCGTGCCGGCGAACTCGGCGCAGGTGTAGCTGATATCTACGTTCGCATAGCAATCGCCGCGCGGAGAAACCCCGAAGTGCATCGAACCGACGTCGTCTATCTGATCCGCGCGCCTTCCGGGAAAGCACGGCTTCAGCCCTTCCACGTCCCGGCCGGTGAGCGAAAGCCCGTCAGAAAAGAAGCCCCGCTCAAGCAGATTGAGACGGGTAAGGATGGCGAGATTGGCTTGCGCGTCGGGACCCGGGCAGAAATTCACCTCGCACACCAGGCCCGCTCTGTCTGCGGCTTGGATCACGTTTTCAACACTCGCCAGCGGAATGTAGGGAAGGTGGTAGGGATCGGCGCTCGGAAAGAGCGCATCCAGACCGGCCCCAACGAGGGCGACGACATTTCGCTCCGCCTTGGCGGCGCTCCCACCCCAATGGGCGTTGGTGTCGCACGCGACGAAATAGCCGAGCGACTTGGAATAGCCGATCAGGTCAAGAAGCCGCGGCATGCGCAGCGTTGGCTCGCCCCCGGTGAACGCTACATAGGTTTTTCCGAATTCGCGGCCTGCTTCCAGCAGAGCTCTTATGTCGACTTCGTCCAGCCACTCTGTCCGATAGGGATCGGATTCGGTGATGCAATGCGCGCAGGCGGCATTGCATTGGTAGGTCAGTAGAACGTCGATCTTGGCGCGGTTCGGAAATTCGAAGCAAATACCCGCCGCGGTTTCATTTAGATTGCCGCCACTCAGAACAACATCCGGGTCTGTGGGGCCTTGTGAAAACTGCCAAGGGCCGGAGTCCGGTTTCTGGAGACGCGTCATTCGGCTGCCTCGAGAGCGGTATCGCAGCCGGCAGTTCCGGCGGCGTAGGTGGCGACCATCGACGCCACCGCCTTGATCGTCAGCGTCGGATTCACTCCTCCGGGAAAGGGCATATAGCTTCCATCGGCGACGAAGACATTCTCGAGGCTGTGGATCCGGCCGCTTGGATGGACGACGCTAGAGGCGGGTTCCCGGCCGGCGCGGCAGGTCCCATGGAGATGCGATGAGCCGAGCGCGAACCCGCCGGGCTCTTCCCAGGAGACTTCGAACCCGCCCGCGGCCAGCAGCCGGCGCGCGCGATCCACGAGCCAGGCAAGGCGAGCCAAGTCTCGGGGATGGGCGCGGTAGTCGATGATCGTTAACGGCACCCCGAAGCGATCCTTTTCAGCCGAGAGGCGCACACGGTTCTGCGCGCTGGGCGTGTCGGCCAACAGGCATTCAAGGCGCGCCACATCCTCGCGTGGATCGCAACCATAGCGCCAGCCATGCCGCGCCTCATAGATGAGCCCTCCGAGGCCCGTCGGGCACGAAGAGTCCTCATAATAGTCGGTTACCGCCAAGGTGGAGAATGGGCCTACGCCGCTGGCCCAGGGATCCGCCGCAGCCAGTTCAGGCATGGGGACGGCAGGGTAGCCATTCACATAGGCGTTGAGTTTCATGCAGAGCCCCCGTCCGACCAGGCCGGCGCCGTTTCCAAGTCCTTGCGGCTCTTCCTGATCGCCGGACCGCAACAGCAACGCCGCCGTCTGGATCGCGTTCGCCGCCAGCACGAAAGACTTGGCCCGGACACGGCGCCATTCGCCCGTCAGCACGTCGACCAGCTCCAGGGCGCCGATCCGGCGGCCGGCAGCACGCAGGAGACGCACCGCCTTCTGCCCTTCCAACATCTGTATCTGTCCGGTCGCGATTCGCGGCGCCACCAGGATGCGGTACGTATCCGCCTTGGCGCCGCTTTCGCATCGATGCTCGATGCACGGCGAACAGAAGCCGCATGCAGGGCGCCCACGATAGGGCCTGGTCGCGATCAGCATCGGAGTTGCGAAGGGCGACAGCCCGATCTGGCGGCCGGCGTCGAACAACCGCCGCGCCTGCGGACTCGGCGCGATGGGCGGCAGCGGCGGCGCGTGGCCGCCCGGATGGGTCGGATCCGCGAAGCAGGGAGGCCCGGCGAGCCCCAGCAATTCCTCGATCCGGTCATAGTGCGGCCGAAGAGCCCCCGGGGACACCGGCCAGCGACAATCCAGATCCGCGCCGGCCAAGTGGCGCCGTGCGTCGTGATCGATCGCGCGCAGGCGAAAAGCGGCCGCGCCCCAGAATACGGTCCCGCCGCCGACGTTGCAGCTGGTCCAGGGATAGCCGATCGCGGCCCAGGCGCCGTTTTCAAGCCGCGCCAATGCCTTTTCGGAGCGGCTAAGCACAGTATCGAAATCGGTACCCGCTTCCAAAGTACGGCCTTGCTCGACCACGGCCACCGAAAGCTTTTCGTCCGACAGCGCCCAGGCGGCGATCGCTCCGGCCGGGCCGGAGCCGACGACGCACACGTCGAACTCTTCTTCCGCCGGCTTTGTCATGATGCGCTCTGTGGACGTACGCGCACCCGGATCGCGCCGTCACGACGGCCGGCGATCAGATCGAGAGCCGCTTCGAACTCGTCCAGAGGGTGGTCGTGGGTCAGGAGGGGCTCGGCGCGGACGTGTCCATTCGCGAGCAGATCGATGGCGCGATTGAGGTCGGCGGTGGGAGAAAGTACGCCGCGAATGTCGAGCAGCTTCACCATCACGTCTGAAGGCCTGATCTCGACCGCTTCATCCCCCGTATAGCCGACAACCCCGATCCTCCCCCCCGCCTCCACCACCCGCACAGCCTGTGCAAAGGCGTTGGCTCGGCTGGCGGCATGATAGACCATGGTCGGCGGCCCGCCGAATTCCGCCATGCTCTCCTGCTCGAAGGCTTCGCAGCTCGGCGCGACCGCTGTTGCCCCGAGCGCGACGGCAACCTCTCGCCGTCGAGGGTGGGGATCGACGAGTGCTACCCGCTCCAGCCCCATCAGCCGCACTATTTGGAGAATGAGGAGACCGATCCCCCCGCCCCCCAGGATAAGAACGCGATCATTCGGCACGACCGGCTGGCGATCAACCGCATAGAGCGCCACGCTGAGCGGTTCGACCAGGCAAGCGATATCCAGCGGCATCGCTTCGGGGAGCACGCGAACGGTTCTCGCCGGTACGGCGATCAGCTCCGCGAACGCGCCCTGCGCCGACAGCCCCGGCTCGATCAGGCTAAGACACAGGTTAGGCCGCTGCGTCTGGCAGTTCGTACAGCGACCGCAGGACTGGAGGATGTCCGAAACGACGTGGCGGCCGATGAGATGCTTTACGTCTGCGCCGGCGCCGACGACTGTGCCACTCCATTCGTGCCCCGGCACCAGCGGAAACCGGATATCCTTCATCGTGCCGGCAAGAAGTTTCACGTCACTGCCGCAAATCGTGCAGCATTCCACCTGCACCAGGACGGAGTCGCGGGTCGGCTCCGGAGCCCGGATAGACTCAACCTTGAAGCTGTTGGGGCCCGAAGCGACGAGCGCCTGCATGTACATCGATCCCTTCCCCCTGATTCCCTGCTATCGTACCGCCTGCAGCGCCTCCCGGATCAGCCTTAGCGACGCCGGGACCAACGGCATTCCATTCTCCCAGATCGGCCGCCCCGGGGCTTCCAGCAGAACCATCGGTACCGCCTTCGCCTCGCATGCCAGCTTCCCGCGCTTATTGTCCTTGCCGACGAGCGCGATGATTTCGGCGACAGGCAGGTCGGGGGGCAGAGCCGTCGGCGCTCCCACCTCGCCAAGCAGGTCCGCAAGGAGCAGGTCGACATCGCCGTCGGACCGCGCTAGCAGGGCCGAAATACGCGCGGCGACAACCATTCCGATGGCGACCGCCTCGCCGTGCCGCAGTCCTGCATCCCCCCGGCGGGTGAAATCGGCGAGTTCCACAGCATGCCCCACCGTATGGCCGAATTCGAGAACCACGCCGGCCGCCTTCTCGAGGGGGTCGCCCGACATCACCCCCAGCTTGGCGGCTAGCGACAGGCCGGCAATGTCGGTGAGCGCGTCCGCATCCCCGCGCCGGGCCGAGCCGATCCGCTCCCTGACGACGGCGGCGGTGTCCGGCGCGATGGCGACGACGTTCTTGACGGTCTCGCACAGGCCCGATCTGACGTCCCGCTCTTCGAGGGTGGAGAAAGCCTGGAGATCGGCGACGATCGCCTCCGGCGGATGATAAAGCCCGAACAGGTTCTTGCCGCGTGAGCAGTTGATGGCCTGCTTGAGGGACAGGACGGAATCGAAAGCCGCCATCAATGTGGTCGGCAAGTGGACCAGCCTGATTCCCCGGAACAGCAGGCCGGCGAGCATCCCCGCGACGTTGCCGATCGATCCTCCGCCCATCGCCAGCACCAGGCTGCGGCGCGTCGCTCCTCCCGCAATGGCTTTCTCGCACAGCGTTTCGAGGACCGCGAAGCACTTGGCCGATTCGCCTTCGGGAGCGGTCAGCACGATCGTCGTCGTCTCCCGGCGAAGGCGCGCCAGCAGGCGCTCGCCATGCAGTGCGAGGATGCGCGCATCGGTGACGACGATGACAGAGTCGGCTCCGGCCCGGGCCATAACGTCGCAAAGACGATCGGCGGCGTCGCGCTCGAGATAATAATCGAAGCTCGTCTCGCCGAACTTGACCTTCATGGCCGCTCCCCGGCTTCGGGGACGACCCCAGCGCCGGCGCCCGCTCGTCTCCGAAGCCTTTCAAAGCCGTCGGGGACAGCGTCGACGATTCGCGGATCCAGCAGCATCCTGTGGTGGAAGACCAGCAGCCGGTCGTAGAGCAGATGAGCATTCGGGCACGGCGCCACGGCCTCGCTAAAGGCGAGGAGCGGCGAGACATTGGTCGGCTCGTCCGAGCGATGGACCGGAAATCCTAATACGTCGGTCAGCCAATCGCCGATCGCGTCGATGTCGGCCTCGCCGAACGCCGCCGGATCAACGAGCATGGCGAATTCGTGCCAGACCCGGCGGGTCGTGTTCGGAGCGGTGGCCAGCGGCACGACGCCCTCGACGTCGCCGAGGTGCTGGACGAGCGCCGCTCCATGAGCGCGCCGGAGGCCGTCGAGGCGGCTGAAATCTTCGAGCTGGCTGAGGAGCAGCGCCGCCGTGAATTCGGAGCAGCAACCATTTCCTCCCATTATCCCGCCATGGGAAACGAACTCCCGCACCGGGCCCGGCGGAGACAGATAGCCGTCGGTGCGAAGCGCGTGTAGGTATCCCGCCAGCTCGGCATCGTCAGTGATCACGCAGCCGCCTTCGCCCACGGCGATCAGCTTTTCCTGATTGAAGCTGAAGCAGCCGATCCGCCCGAATGTGCCGATCGGACGATGCGCATACATGGCGCCATGGGCCTGCGCACAATCTTCGATCAATGGCAGGTCATGGCGGTCCGCGATCTCCATCAGGCGGTCCATTTCGGCAAGAGCGCAATGCAGGTGCACGGCCACGATCGCCGCCGTGCGGGGACTCAAGGCGGAACTAACCGCCGCCGGATCCAGGCAACTCGTCTCGGGATCCACGTCGGCGAAAACGGGCCGTGCGCCCGCCCGCCGCACCGCCGCGGCAGTGGCGAACCACCCAAATCCTGGAACGACGACTTCCGCGTCTGGAGGCAGCCGGAGTGCGCGCACCGCCAACTCCACCGCCACCGTGCCCGAGCTGACGAGAAATGCGTATTTAGCGCCGAATAGGCGGGCAAGTTGCTGCTCCGCCCGTTCCGTTAGGCACGGACGGTCGCCAGGTGCCCGTATAGTCCAGATCCGGCCGTCCAGCACTTGCCCGATCGTCGCGAGTGCCCGATCCCGGTCAACTCTCGGCCAGTGCGGCCAATCCCCTGGTGCGGCGGCCGATTGGAACGCTGCAAGACCATCTTCAACGATGAGGGACATCCCAGTTCCCCAATTCCCGATACGTGTGTAGTAGGCGAGAGGCAGCCTGAGCAAGGCCGAACTCTTGATAAACCCAGCACCGTCCCGCGGATTTCAGTCCCCGGCTTAATTCAGGATTGTGAATTACCTTGAGGATAGAGCTTGTCATTGCCTCCAAGTCACCGTCCGGGACGAGGATGCCGGCTTTTCCATGATTCAGCACGCTGGGAACTCCACCGGTAGCGAACGCGACTGCGGGTGTGCCTATCGCCATCGCCTCGATTAATATGCTGCCGAACTCCTCGTGGCGGGAGGGCAGGACGAGGACGTCGCACGCCGCCAGCGCGGCAGGGATCGCATCCCGAGGCTGATAGCCGGTTACGGTGAATCGCGCTTCGCGGCCGCGTATGCGGATCTGTCGTTCGAGAAGGTCGCGTTCGTTACCATCCCCTACAACGAGGAAATGGACGGGCTGGTTGGCGAGAAGCCTGTCCAGTTCGAGAAGGGCGCGCCAATTCTTCTCCCGGGCGACACGGCCGACATAGCCGATCGTCTTCTGCCCCTGTTGCAGGCGAAACCGCTTTCGAAACTTCGCCACGGCCTGAGGGGGCGCTCGGGCAGCGAAGGCGGCGGCATCGATGGAGTCCGGAATCACGCGCATACGATCGGCGGCCCCCGGCACATGGTCCTCGACGACGGCGCGCACGCGGTCGGTCAGGACGATGATCCGGTCGGCCAGCCGAAGCGCGTTCCTCTCCGACCAGCGCGCAAGTCGGTGCTGAGCGCGGTCGAAATAGGAAAGAGGATGATATGTGGCGAGGCTCGAACAATGAATTGTCAACACCAGCGGAAGGCGCGTTCGCCAACGCAGCAGGCGAGCGAGCATCGGCGGCTCGTACACGCCGCTAAAATGGCAGTGAACCAGATCGCACCTGACGCCTTCGCGGGCGATATGACGAAGGGCTCCGAGCATCCAAGATAGATTGAGATCAACCATCCCACGGATACGAGACCGCAAGGGCAGAATTGGCATCCGAACGCCGATCGCGCGCGTCCGCGAGTCCATCGCCCAGATCCTCGGGGCGCCGGGGATGGCAAGGGTGAGGATGGTCTGTTCGACACCGAGAGCTGAGAGCGCCAGGGTAGTGTCGTGGATTTGTGACTGCATGCCGCCGATCGCATCGAATTCCACCGGCCATCCGCGATCTGCCAGTTGAGGCCAATAAAAATGGGGACTCAGGCGAAGAACCTTCATCGGCCTCCTGCCGTCGGGTCGGGACCGGGCAACGCTAGTCTCAGGATTTCAAAAATCAATCCGGCCGCCGCACTCTTTTCCGTCGGAGAAGCCCTTGTCTTGGTGAAGGGGACGTCTATCGATGCAACTCGGCCTATCGGATTGAAGATGCGTCTGTTGATAATCGGCGGCACTGGTATGATTGGCCCCGGCGTCGCGCGCGCCGGGTTGAAAGCCGGATGGATAACAACAATAGTTCACCGCGGTCGGACGCACACCAGTCTGCCGGAGACTGTCGAGAGCATCCGGCTGAACAGGAACTCGACTCGACTAGCGAAACTCCTGCACGAGCGCCGGTTCGACGTCGTGGTCGATCTCGCCGCTTATTCCGGACGGGACGCCGAGACATTGGTGGCCTGTTCGCCTCCGGGTCAGCGCGTGATCGTCGCGTCAACGGTGCTGGTCCACGGCGGCGCGGTTCCCCGCCCCCTGAATGAGGCGTCCCCCGTCGCCCCCTTGTCCCCCTATGCCGCTGCCAAGAAAGCGCTCGAGGACATGATCAAGGAGAGCGCGCGAGACGGCCGCGTCGCGGCCACCATCGTTCGGCTCGGAGCCTGCTACCGTGAAGGCACCTATCTGGACGGCCAAGTCTTCGAGGACACATACTGGCTCTGGCCGCTTCTGAACCGACAGCCGTCGCTCCTTGCCGACAGCGGCGAAGCGCTTTGGTCGGTCATGCACGCGGACGACGCGGGTGCGGCGATTGTCGCTCTGGCAGCAAGTGATTCCGCTATTGGCGACACCGTGCTGGTCGCCGACGATAGGCGATTGGCCTGGCGGGACTATTACGCTCTGGCGGCAAACGCGATCGGCGGGTGCTTCTCGCCGGCCTACGTGCCCGCCGACACCATCATTGCCGAAATCGGTGAGGGCAGCTTCCTCGAAGAAATGTCGCGATATGATCAAGTTTACGATCTTTCGCGACTGCGCGCCTTGATTGGAGATGCCGCCGGGCAGACGGACTTGGAGGCTGGGCTGGCCCGCACCGTCAGGCATTTGGTGGCGGCGGGCTCGCAGCGCCGCACGAAAACGGTTTCGCAGGCCCTCGCCATCGTCCGGCGGCATACGGCCGCGGCGAACGCGCGATGACCAAGTCAGTGCCTTCTGCAGCCACCGAGGAAGCGGCGGTCGGGATCGGATTGCCGTCCATATCCTTCCGAGGCCATGCGGCAATCCAGGCGACCGACCACAGGCAGATCGAAATCCTCCTTTCCGATGGGTGGGCCAATCGGCCCGCGGCCATCGGCCTCGGCGCGCGGTTCGAACCGCAGGCCCTGACGCGATTGCGGGGCCGCGTAGTGGTGATCATCGAATGCGGCGACGAAAGCGACAGGTTCGAAACGACTCTGTCGGCGGAAGGCGTGACCGGCAATGCCATCGTCTTCAGGCGCGACCCGGCCCTCCACGCGCGGACCTTCGGCTTCGATTCCAGCAAGGCCGCGGCCGATCTCTCGGCCGGCCTCAAGGAGCGCCTGCGGCAGCCGGACGCGTGCGCCCTGATTCATTTCCAGCCGGTCGGGGAGGACTTGCAGCGCAGCGCTGGACTGTTCATCGTGGGCATGCCGATCGGCAACCAGGCAGATCTCTCGCCCCGCGCCCTGGCGGTCCTCGGTAGCGTCGATGTGATCTTCGCGGAAGACACAAGGGTGGCGCGGGAGGCGCTCACGTGGCGCGGGATCCGGACGCCGATACGCAGTTGCCATGCTCATAACGAAGCCGCGCGCGCGGACGAGCTTGCGTCCCGCCTGCTTGAAGGTCAGCGTATCGCGCTGATTTCGGATGCGGGGATGCCGCTGATTTCCGATCCCGGTGCCCGCCTGGTCGATGCGGCGGTCGCGGCCAGTGCAACGGTGACGGTCGTGCCGGGGCCGAGCGCGATAATGGCGGCGCTTGTTCTCTCCGGTCTTCCGGCCGCCAGCTTTCGCTTCGTCGGATTCCCGCCCCGCGGGGCGGGCGAGCGCAGGCGGTTCGTTCAGGATGTCCTTGCAAGCCGGGAAGCCGTCATAGCGTTCGAGGCGGCAAAGCGGGTGGCGGGGCTGGTGGCCGACATCGCCGAGGCGGAGCCCGCTCGCGGCATGGCCGTCGCCCGGGACCTGACCAAGACGTCCGAGAAAATCTATCGCGGTGAGGCCGGCCGGATCGCGGCCGCGCTCGACGCGGATCGGGCTGGCGGCGAGTATGTGCTGGTGGTCGCTGGCGCGACCGCGCGCGCCACCGCAGAGGAACCGCGGGCCGAGATTGTCTCGTTGGTCCACGCTCTTCTGGAGGAGGATTGCCCTACCGCTCCACTGGTCAAGGCGCTGCGGCGCGTGGGCGTGCTGTCGCGCGCCGAGGCCTATGCCCTGGTTGAGAGCATGCGGGAAAAGGTCCGGCAGAATTCCGAGCCCCGAAGGGGCGATCGCGGCAATCGCAAATGAGCCGCTCGCCCCGCAAACCCCGGTCTGCCGCCGACGCCGGCGGCGGCGTTCGCACCGAAAACCTGCCGGACGGGATCGTGTTCATGCCCGACGCGACTTACGGCGTGGTGCGGAGCGTGGGCCCCGACGACCTCGCCGCGGCAGGCGTCCGAATCGTGATGACGAACAGCTATCACCTGTCGCGCAGGCCAGGCGTGACCACGGTGCAGGCGCTCGGCGGGGTCAAGACCATGCTCGGCTGGGACAAGCCGATCGCGACGGACTCCGGAGGCTTCCAGGCCTATTCCATCATCCGCAGCAATCCCAAGCTGGGCAGAGTGTCCCGGGACGGGCTCGTCTTTTCGACGGAGGCCCGACAGCCGCCGATCCGCCTGACGCCCGAAAAGGCTATCCAGAACCAGCTCCGCATCGGTAGCGACATCCTCTTCTGCCTCGACGACTGCACGCATGCCGAGGCCGACGACAGCGAGCAGGAATTGTCGGTGGAGCGGACCATCGCCTGGGCGCGCCGATGCAAGGACGCGTTCGAGCGGGGCGTCTCGCAACGCCGATTCTCCGGCGAGCCGCCGCGGCTGTTCGCCGTCGTCCAGGGCGGACGCAATCTGGGGCTTCGCCGGCGCTGCGCGGAGGCGCTGCTGGAAATAGGCTTCGACGGTTTCGGCTACGGCGGCTGGCCGATCGACGAACAAGGGCAACTGCTGGCCGACCTGCTCGAAATGACCCGGGACCTGATCCCTGCCGAGCTGCCGATGCACGCTCTCGGCGTCGGCCATCCTGCCTCGATTGTGGCCTGCGCCGGCTTCGGCTACACGCTCTTCGACAGCGCGCTACCGACCAGGGACGCTCGGCGGGGCCGCCTCTACACCTTTCGCGAGGCGGCTCCGGAGATCGATCGTCCGGCGGGAGAGTGGCTGCAATTCATCTACATAGACGATGACAAGCACATCAAGAGCGCGGCCCCGATATCCTCCCATTGTCCCTGCCCGGTCTGCCAGCGCTTTAGCCGCGGTTATCTGCGTCACCTGTCCCAATTGGAGGACGGCTTGTTTTTCCGCTTCGCAACGATTCATAATCTCAGCTTCATGCGGCAGCTCACCGATCTTATCTCGGCGCGCTTGAGGAACGGCAATGGCGCGAAAGCCTAGGGATGCACTGAGCGCGACCGAGGTGGCCTCCACCGTCGCCTCCACGCCGAAATACGCCCCCATCGTTCGCTCCCTGGTCGACCAGATCGCCTCGGACGAATCCGCACGGGCGACGTCCTTCGCGGACGCGGTCAAGCGGACCAAGCGCAAGCTTCACCAGATGATCGGCGCCTATCTGTCGGGGCGCGTCCCGGGAGAGGCAGAGCTGAATTCCCTCGTCGAGGCGCGATCCGAGCTCGAGCAGCGCGAAATCTGCCTTCGGCTGCTCAACTTCCATGCCTCGGCGCGCGAACGCGCCGAGAATCTCGAGGAAACTTATTCGGAGGCCTTCAAGGGGCTCACGGCCCCTCGACGGATCGTCGATCTGGCCTGCGGGCTGAACCCGCTTGGCCGGGTCTTCATGCCGCTGCCGCGTACCACGGTCATCGGCTGCTACGACGCCCATTCTGGCCTGGTGGACTTCGTCGCTGCCGCGCTCAAGGTGATGGATTATCCCGTGGAGGGGGCCGCCTGGAATCTGCTGGAAGGCGCGCCGCCGGGACGAGCCGATGTCGCGCTGCTGCTCAAGACCCTTCCCTGCCTGATGCAGGCGCAGCGCGATGTCGTGCTGCCGCTCCTGGAGAGCATCGACGCGGAGCGAATCATCGTCTCTTTTCCGGTGGCCAGCCTAGCCGGCGGTAAGCGTCGGATGGGCGAGTTCTGGGCCGATCAATTCCTCGCCGTGATGGAGGGCGCCCGTTTCGCCGTGGAGCGCGTCGAACTGCGCCACGAGGTCCTCTTTCGGGTCGTGCCGTCCACGCCGGAGCCTCGCTGATGGCCGGTTTAGACGCTCGGGACGCCAAATCCGTCACGATCGAGGATGCGAGGCTTGCCGATGCCGCCGACGAGCATGGCTGGCCGGTCTGGCCGCCGCCTTCGCCAAGCCTCGGAACCGCGCTCGGCGAGGTGGTCCGCAGCGGCCGCTGGTCGATTTCAGGCTTTGCGACCGGATCCCACCCGCGCGAGCGAATATTCGCCGAGGCGTTCGCCGCGTGGAATGGCAATCGTTTCTGCACGCCGACGTCGAACGGCACGGCGGCGCTCGTCGCCGCGCTCGAATCGCTCGACATCGGGCCGGGCGACGAAGTGATCGTCCCGGCGCTCACGTGGGTCGCACCCGCGATCGCGGTTCTCCAGGTCGGCGCCACCCCGGTCTTCGCCGATATCGATTCCGAAACCCTGTCTTTGTCGGTCGAGGCGGTGCGCGGCACGATCACGCCGCAGACTCGCGCCGTCATCGCGGTCCACCTCTATTGTTCGACCGTCGATCTCGACGCGCTCGTCACACTGGCGCGATCGGCGGGCCTGAAGGTGATCGAGGATTGCGCCCAGAGCCATGGCACGGTGTGGCGCGATCGAAAGGTTGGCGGGTTCGGCGATGTCGGGATCTTCAGTATGCACCAGGGCAAGCTCCTCACGAGCGGCGAGGGCGGCGCACTGGTGACCGACGATCCTATCCTCGCCGCGCGAGCGGAGGAATTGCGGCTGAACGGCCGTCGCTTTGCCGACCCTCCCGCCCCGGCGGGTGAGTTCGACCTTGTCGAAGCCGGCACGGTGCTCGGAAGCAATCTCGCTTTGTCGGAGTTCCAGGCCGCGATCCTGCTGGACGGCCTCCAATATATAGACGGGCAGAACGCGCGTCGCTCACGAGCCGCCGCTTTCCTCGACAGGGAATTATCGAGCGTGGAGGGCTTGAGGCCGATCGGCCGGCCTGAGCAGGTACGCGCCCAAAGCTATTATCATTATCTGATCCGCTTCGACCCGGAGGCGTTCGCCCATCGCCCACCCGAGGTTCTTGCGGCCTGGCTGACGAAGGAACTGGGCTGCCCCTGGACGCCCGTATATCCGCCGATGAACCGGCATCCGCTCTATCAGCCGCTGGGGCAGAAACGATATTGCGGCGACGCGCGGCGGCTCTCCCAACTCGATCCGCGGCATTATCATCTGCCTTGCTCGGATGCCGCCTATTCGACGAGCCTGATCACGCCTCACAGGATCCTGCTGGCCGAACCGGCCATGCTTGCCCGGATCCCGGAAGCGTTTCGGCGACTGCAACGGCTCGCGGGCTCGCTTGCCTAGCCGTGGGTCGGCCTCGCATAATGTGCGTCGGAGCGCATCCGGACGATTTGGCGCTGTCGATCGGAGGCTCGATCCTCCTCTGGAGAAAATCGGCTGCGGTGCGGCTGCTCACTTTGTTCGGACGGAGCCGGTGGTGCCTGCCCCGCTATCGGCACGGCGTCTCCGAGCTCAGCCGGGAGCGGGCCGCCGAGGAGGATCGCTGGCGCAGCGCGGCCCGGGTCGGCGGCGCCGTCGGCGACTTGCCGGATTCGATTTGCCGCGGCCTGTCGGCCAAGGAAGAAGTCGCCGGGCGCCGCGTTGAACCAGCCTTGCTCGCCGCCGCGGCGGAGGCCATCGCCGCGTTCGCGCGCCCGTTCCGGCCGGACTTCACCGTCCTGCCGCTCGCCCTCGGGCGCCATATCGACCATATCATTGTCCGGGACGCCGGCATCGCCAGCCCGCGCGGCCTCGGCCGCCTGGTTTTCTACGAAGATCTTCCTTATGCCTGGCGAAGGCCGGACATTCAGCGCACTGCCCGCGTGATCGGGGCATCCTTGCCGGTGACCGTCAATGTCTCGCGGGTCCTGGAGCGCAAGCTGGCATTGCTCTCCCTCTATCGCTCTCAATTGACGTTCGCCCATCGCTGGAAGGTGCGGGCGCACGCAGTGGACATCGCGGCCGGTCGAGGCGCGGCGGAACGCTTGTGGTCAGCACGGGATGGGCATAAACTCACCGTTAACCTTGGATGCGACTGAAGATGATCGCGCGGTCGAGGTCCAGGCAGGAAGTTTTCGTCCCGACGGGAAGAAGCCATGCAGCCGGCCCTACTCGCAGATAGTGTCTTGCCTCTCGAAGTCGAGATCGAATTCACCAATCATTGCAACGCGCATTGTACCGCCTGCCCGCGAGCCGATATGCCGAACTCGGGAATGCTTCGGCCCGACACTCTCCAGCACATCCTCGCCATCGTCGGCGACATACGCGCAGAGACTCTCCGCACGGCCGTCGAGACGGGCGCCGAGCTTCCGCGGATAACTGTTGCCGGCGGAGGCGAGCCGTTTCTGCACCGTGACGCGCTTTCGCTCCTGCGCCAGATCCGTTCGACGACTCCGGAATTGCATGTGATCACCAACGGTTCGGCGATCACGCCCGGCCGCGCCTCTGAGCTGGTGGCCCTGGAGCCGGCGTCGATCACCTGCAGCTTCTGGGGGATTTGCGAGGCGGAGTATGAGGCGGCGATGTCGCTGCCTTTTGAGAGGACGCTTGCGCGCGTCGAGCATTTGGGCCGGCTCTGCGCCGACGCCGGCATAGCGTTCGAAATTTCCTGGGTCCGGACTCCGGAGATCCGGTCGACCGACGAGGAGATCGCCGCATTCTGGATCCGCCGCGACATCCCCATCGGCATGTCGAACAGCGCGATGTGGAATCGCGCCGGTCTGCTTGACGGGAAAGCGGCCTGGAAGCCCGCCCCCGGTGTCCGCGCCCCGGATTCCTCCCGCCGGATCTGGTGCTCGGAAATCTCCTTGTCCGTGGCGTTCGATTGGAGCGGCCGCTGCATCCTCTGCTGCTGCGGCTATTTCGACCGTCGGACAACCGTTCTCGGGAATGCAGCGGACGATGATTGGGCGACGTTGCGGGACCGCAAACGCGCCATTCTCGACGAGCGCCCGCTGCCCGCGCCATGCCGCTCCTGTCTTCTCCCGCGCCGGGCCCAGGCGGAATGGCTGGCCGCTCCGGTTACGTCCCTGCTCTCCGGCGCGGAGCGTGCGGACCTGTTCTACCAATGACCGCCGCCGCCGACGTCGATTTCGCAATGCCTCCGGCGATAGATTTCACCCTCCCGGACCGCGCCGGCAGCGAGGCGATCCGACAAGTCGAAGAGGCTGCCGCACGCGGTGCGGATCCCGACTCGGCGTTCGATCTGGTCCCCGGGATCAGGGCCCTCGTATCGAGATCCTCCCCGGCCGGGCACAACGTCTCCGGTCCCATCGAAGCGGGAGGACGCGACTATTTTGCGAAGGTCTACGGCAGCGCCGGAGACTGGGCGCGTGAGTTCGCCGTGAGGAAGCTTCTCGCCGAAGACGGCGCGGCCCATGTGTTTCCCGTTATGCTGACGGGGGTGGTGGACCTGGGCTGGGACCGCTGGACGCGGTTCAGCCTGTTCCCGGTCGCCGAGGGTCGGCCGCTGCCAAGGCGGCCGTCGGCCGGGGAACGGGGGGTCTATCGAAGCGTGGGCGGGTTTGCGCGGCGGCTTCATCGCATTCGAACCTCGTCGGGGCGGGCCCGGTTTCGACTGCGCCACAACCAGATGTTCGATCTGGATCCGATTGAAGCCTCGGGCGTGTTTTCGGCGGCGGAATGGCGCCGGCTGGAGGAAGCGATCGCCAACAGCCTCGCTCAGGCCGGCGACGACGGAGACAGCCTGGTCCACAACGATCTCGGCACCGGCGGGAACGTCATCGCCGAGCCCGGCACCTCGCGGCTCATGTGGGTGGTCGACTTCGAGCTTGCGCATTTTGGCTTCAGGACGACCGATCTGCTCTGGATCGACTGTGACGCGCCGGCGTGCGCCGGAGCCTTTCGTGACGGCTATGGTGGTGATTCGTCGCTTCCGCAGAGGGCGGTGATGCGGCTGTTCCGCGCGTTCAGCGAGCTCCTCGAGGATGTCGGCTATCAATTCATGCGGCCCTTCGGCCAATCTCACCCTATCTCGCGAGAACGGGCACTCGCGGAGGCCGAACGGCGCGTTCGGTCCTCCAGCCGACTCCCCCATCTCCTTCGCGCCGCGGAAGCATGCCTGAGATGAGGGCGCCGATCCTTGTCGAGTTGCCGCTCGACGGCCCCGAGGCGTTCGTTGCCGGCCATATCTTCGGTAATGCACGTTTGTGCTCGGGGGACGGCTCGCTTGCCCGGATCATGATGAACGGCGAGCCACGCACGGAAGCGGCGGCGCGCCTGGGGACCAGCTTGGGAGCCTTGCTGCGCTCGCTGAACGCCACGGCGGAGATCGAGCCGCCGAAATCCTATTGCTACGCGTCGGTCGACTTCGAGGTCCGGGTGATGAGAGGAGTCTGCGACGATTTGGAGGGCGGCCGATACGCCCTGTTCGGAACGCCATTGACGATACGCTTCTATCTGCGGGACGACATCGGCGTTCCCCAATGGGTGTTTGACGCGGCCGACTGGAATTTTCTCGGAGCCGGGTTTCGGCGCTTCCTCGGCTATGCCTATGGCTGCGTCGCGAACCAAACTCTGTTTCTTTCGGGTCTGCAGAGCGATCTCGCCGCTCGCTACGCCTATCTTTTCCAAGGAAGGGGAGGCCTGACCGAGGTCAGAGTCGGGGAGGACGTCGTGCCGCTCGAGGATTCGAAACGAGCGCAGCTTTCGGCCCATGCCCTGCGCAACCTCCGTCGGAAGTTTCAGAGGAGATGGATAAGCGTGCTTGCCGCCGGGCTGCGCCGGGTGATGGAGGGCGAAGGGCTGAATCGATTGGCGATCCATCAATTCCCATTGACTGAGGCGGAGGAGGCGCCGGGGCATCAGATGTGGCGCATCTATCGCAACCTGCCCCTACGGTTGGGGAGTTCACCCCTTACCGTCCAGGCCGCGGGAGCGACCTATCATTATTTGGCGATCGACCGGGAGAACCTCCCGAGCGCGGCGCCGGCTGCGGCGGGCGGTGTCACATGATGGCGATCTGGGATCGATACGAGCCATCGGAACGCATCTGCATCAACCTTCTGCTGCGTTGCAATCTGAGATGTGGCCATTGCAACGTCGGATCGCACCCGGAACGCCGCGAAGCGCTTGAGCCGGAAGAAGTGGAGCTCATCCTCGCTGCGGCCGCGCGCGCTGGCAAGCGTCATGTGACGTTCAGTGGCGGCGAACCGATGCTCGATCGGAGCGCCCTTCTGGCTGCCCTTGGTGCGGCGAACAGGCTTGGCTTGGCTTCCGACCTGGAAACCAACGCTTTCTGGGCCCGGTCCCCCGTCGCGGCGCGTGATGAACTGCGGGTCCTCGCAGACTCCGGGCTGCAAGGATTGGTGCTGAGCGCGGACGCTTTCCACTCGAATCAAATGGCGTTGGCCAAGACCATCCACGCTGCGCAGGCTGCTTATGCGGTCGGCCTTCTGGTGGAGGTGAATTTCTGTCCGTCGGGAGACCTACAACGGGACGAGGCGGTCCTGGCGCGATTGTCGGAGGCGAATATCGAGCCGATTATGAATCCGTTTTTGGAAATCGGACGGGGGGCGAGCGCACAAGAGTCGGCAGGGAATCGCTTCTCGATAGCCGAACTGCCAGCGTGCGACAGCCTCACTGCCACCGTTCACGCGGATGGTGCGATGTTTTCCTGTTGCGAGATCGATGACCGCACCAAAAACTTCGATCCGCTTCCCATCCGTACAGCTGCGTCGTGGCGCGAGGATAGGGAATTTGAGCGCTCCAATCGATTTCGCAACCTGCTGGAACGTTTCTATTCGCCTGACTCGCCAACTTACTTCGTGCGGATGGTGGCAAAAAACGATTCATTTAAGTCCCTTAATGGTAAGACGTATCAATCTGTGTGCGAGTTCTGCAAGGAGTGCTTTTCATCAAATCAGAGACTTGCCAAATTGGTTGAGGAGGACGGTCGAAATCGCGGCGAAATCGCGCTGGATTGTTAGATTGCGGAGTTCGCGCCATGCTCTTGCGGCCAGCAATTCGGGTCGGTGTGTCAAGATCAACCACCCAACTCACCACAGGGCACGGGAATCCAGCCACCTCTGGACCTCGGCGAGCTTGAACCGGGGGCAGCGCCGATACTTGCTGCCGCCACTTCCCAGCTCGTACTCGCGTGGAAACCCCGCCGGCCGTCGTCGGCGCAGCCGATCGATCTGGCGCCTCGACAGGCGCGCCAGCTGCGCGAACTCCTCGACCGTGATCATCGCGGCACTGCCGATCACATTCGAGCGTATGTCGCTCATCGAGGTCAGGCGCCCTGGCCGCGCCGCCGGCGAGCAAAGGCCTTGTCGCCCTCCAGGAAGCTCGCCAGCATCGCCGGAATGAGATCCTGGACCGGTTCCTCCTGCCCGTAGGTCTCCCGATAAAGCTCCGCGTAGTCCGCCAGCGCCCGGTGAAGATCCGGCGCGACCGCGATCGTGATCTTCACCGGGGTTCTGTCGGGAAGCCTCGCGAGTCTTAGACCGCCCATCATCCCCTCCACGGCCGAAGCACCAGATCTTTGTGGATCACCGCGCGGAGCGGCCAGCCGGGACGGACGGTGAGGGTCGGCTGTACGTTGAGGTTGCGTGAAGTGATCTGGTCGCCGGCGCGCGCCGCATTCTGCTGCGTCGATTCCCGGACCGCCCTCACCAGATCGCCTTCGCCGCTGCCGAACGTGAGCTCGGTGCCGACCCCAAGCAGAGTGGAGAGCGCAATCCCCTTCAGAAGGCGCCAGGTGTGGAAATCCACCCCGTCTTCCAAGCCCGAAAAGCCCGAGGGGTCCGTCGCCGGCGTGTTGTCCAGCCGGACCGAGGATCCGTCCGGGAACACGATCCGCTGCCAGACGAGGAGAGCGCGGCGCTGCCCGTAGGCGACCGCGCTGTCATAGCTTCCGATCAATCGGGCGCCTTGCGGCACAAGGATGGTGCGGCCGGTCGCGCTGTCGCGCACATTCTCGGTCACCTGCGCGATGACCGTCCCAGGCAAATCGGAGTTGAGTCCGGTCACCAGGCTCGCCGGGATGATCGTCCCGGCGCTCAGCGTCCAGGGCGACGGCCGCGGCCGGAGCCGGTACGGGTTCGTATCTCCCCCCTCCGATGGCGCGAAGTCGCTCCGCCGCGCTTGGCCCGCCGGCGTCCCTGCCGCGGAGGCCGGCGGCACGGCAGCGCCTTCAGCCTCGCCGCTTGGCTCGGGTTCTGCTGCCGGCGACGTGGGACCTCCGGCCCCTCCGCGCCCTCTAATCTGTACGATCACGCCCGAAGCGCGGGCGGCTTGCTCGGCCGCGGCCCGGCGCTGGCGCTCCGCCTCCGCGGCCGCGCGTGCGGACTCGGCTTCGCTGGGAGCCGCCCCCGGCGCGGACGGAGACACCTCTTCGGCCATGCTCCGCTGATGCTCCAGGATCGGCCGCCCCAGATCGCCAGGCAAAGGCGGCCCCAGCCGCGGCACCTCGCCATAGCTGGCCGGGGCGTCGGCAAGCGCCTCGGGCGCCGCCTTGGCGAGCGGCTCGCCGCCCTGGTCGTCGCCCGCGGCGATCCGGAAGCTCGGCGGCTCGAGCGCCACCCACGTGAGGGTCACGAGAGCAGCGGCCACGGCGCCGGTGATCCCGATGATGAGACCGCGCCGGAACCGCACCACCGGCCGTGGGCTGCCGCGGAGGACGAGCGTCTCGGGATCCTCCTTCGGCGGCGGCGGCGCACTCTCGCGCGGAAGGTCGCTCATGACGCCCTCCCGCGCCGCCGGCGCTGATCGCGCGAATCGATGCGGACGATGCGCACGACCTGCTGGCGCCGCTCTCCGAGCCGCAGCTCGGCGGCGGCGAACAGGCGGTCGACTACATAATAGCGGCCGCGCAGCCGGTAGTTGACGAGCTCGGTCCGGCCGCCCTCGCCTCGGACGAACAGAGGCGGCGCCTCGCCCTGGCCCAAGCTAGCCGGGAACTCGATGAACACCTGCTGCCCGTCGTCGAACGCGCGAACCGGCCGCCAGGGCGGATCGTCGCCCTCGATCGAATATCCGAAATTGAGCGACTCGACCGCCACGCCAGCCGCGACCGGCTGGTCGGAAGCGGCGGCTTCGCCCGGCCTGAGCGCCAGCAATTCGTCCTGCGGGTAGGTCCACGAGATGCTCGCCATCGCCGTCCGCGCGGTGCTCTCGAGCTGGACGTGGTAGACCCGCCGGTCCGTGGTGATGACGAGGTTGGTCCTGAGCCCCACCGCGGAAGGCTTGACCAGGATGTGCGTCCGGCGGGCCGCGCCGGTGCCGCTCGTGGTGTCGCCGATCACCCAGCGCGCCGTGTCGCCGGCCGCGACCGAGATCAAAGTCTCGCCCGGTTGGAGCGCGATCTCGCTGACCCGCTCCGGCGCGGTGTAAAGCCGGTAGAGCGCGCCCTGCGTCCAGGCATAGACCTGCACGGCGTTCACATAGCCCTCGCGGCTCGGCTCGCGAATGGCGGCGCGATTCGCCGCTTCGACCCGAGACACCGGCGGTCCGCTGGCCCGCCGGCGGCCGGCACTCGGCGGCGGCAGGCGCAGCTCCTCGCGCTGCTCCATGACCGAGGCTGCAGGCGCGGGCTCCGGCGGCGGATCGGGCACCAGAGCGGCTGGCCGGAACTCGACGGCCGGCGCGGCGGCCGCCGCCCCCGCGCGAGTACCGCCGGCACAGGCGCAGAGGCTGAGGGCGGAGGCCATCGTCAGAAGGGCGGATCGGGTCATTGGCTGTTCCTCTCGGAAGGCAGGGGTTCGGATGGAGGTTGCGCCAGCGTGGGATCGAGCGGAGATCCGAGCGGCAGGGACGGCGAGGCCGGCGGCTCCACAGGGGCGGCGCGAGTCGCCGGCGCGGGCGCCGGCACATCGAGTTCGCGCGACCAGTCGATCGCGTCGACGTAGAGACCGAGCGGGTTCTTGCGGAGCGTATCGGCCGACGAAGGCGGCCGCACCACGATCGACAGGATCGCGGTCCAGCGCGTGGTGCCGGCGAGGCTGCCTCGCTCGTACGTCGTCTCGGTCCATTTGACCTGGAACGAGCGGTCCGAGGCGCGGACGACGCTGGTCACTTGCACCGACACCGTCCGCTCGCCGACCTGCCCGAATGGGTTCGCCGCACGGGCATATTCGCCAAGGAAGCGCGAGCCGCGCTCGGTGACGAAGTCGTAGGCCGAGAGCCAGTTCTGGCGCATCAGCACCGGGTCGAGCGAGATCGAGCGGACATTGACGATGAACCGTCCCAGGTGCCAGGCGACCTGGGGGTCGGTCGGGCGGTACTCCGCCTCGGCCTGCGTCACCGCCCGCGCCTCGCCGAGCGCGTCGACCTCGACCACATAGGGGACGACACGGCTCTGCATCGACTGCCAGAGCAGTCCTCCGGAGAGGGCGCCGGAGAGCATGAGCCCGCCGAAGGCCATGAGCCGCCAGTTTCGGGCCTGGACCCTCGCCGAGCCGATCCGCTCGTCCCAGACCTGTCCCGCCCGCTGGTAGGGCGTCTCCGGTTCGGGCGTTCGCCCGTAGCGCTGAACCGCGCGCCTGAATCTCATCTATCGTTCCTCTCTTTCGCTGATGTCGGGAGTGGCGGCCGCGCCGCCGCGGTCGCCCTCGCGAACCGCCTGCAAGGCGACGTGCCGATGGTGGCGCGCAGTCTGCTCGGAGCGCAGGCGGCGCGCCCATTGCGGCGTCTCGTCGGCCGCGCCGCCGCCGGAAGCCGCCGAGCTCGATCCCGCGCCGGTCGAACCTGCGAACATCGCCGCCCGCCGGCCGCGCTCGGCCGCAGCGCCGAGACCGGCGGCATCGCTCACTTTCGCCCTCGCGGCCCCGGCTCCGGCGCGGCCGACGCCCGCTAGGCCGGCGCCGACGCTCTTCGAGCCCGAAGTCTCCTGGCCGAGCCGGTAGGCGGTCGAGGCGGCCGATCCCATCGAGGTGCCGGCGCGCATCGCGCCCATCCCGGCGCCGCC
>Ga0196962_10000139_pt1 | contig 43419 bp, 41 predicted proteins | sample S3v_20metaG_FD_183186 | JGI IMG/M metagenome (GOLD analysis project Ga0196962, IMG submission 183186) | Soil microbial communities from Anza Borrego desert, Southern California, United States - S3+v_20 | ecosystem: Environmental > Terrestrial > Soil > Desert | place: USA: California | collected...
GGCCCGCGCCGCCTGCAGGGAACCATCGTGCAGGCACCAGACCTGCGCGGAGGCGCGGCACTCGTCATCGCAGGCCTGGTCTCCGAAGGCACCACCGTCGTGGACGGCGCCACGCACATCCTTCGTGGCTACGAGGACTTCGAAGCCAAGCTCACATCACTAGGCGCGACCGTCGCCTTCGAGGCGGGGGCTCCGGTCCCCCGCTAGATCAGCGTTCTTGCGGTCTGCCCGGAGCAGCCGGAAACACCCTCACCGCCTCCGGTCGTCCACAATACGAGCATACATCCCCGAAAATGGCGCCACAGCGTAGCCGGAAGCCCCTCCCCTGATACCGGGGCCGCTTGAAGGAGACCGCGTTCGTGCTGTGGGCACGCCGAGGCTCTCCCCCATGCGTGATTCTCGCGAAGCTTGTCCCCGCGAAAGCGGGGAGCGGGAATCCATCGCGAGGAGTAGGAGGTAGGCGGTGGACAGTGGCTGACCCTGCTGTACCGTTGGCATTCACCCGGACTTGGTATGAATCGTAAAACAAATTGCAAAAAATACTGCAATTGAGTGATGCGCTTTCCTCGCCGCGCGCACACTGCTACGAAGAGGGCAAGCGACACTTCGACGAGGGATCGCGGGGAAAAGAGTGCTAGCGAGATGATGACACGCACACCAATAACGCACCGGTTGTTTTGGATATTGGCTGCTGTGGGAGTAGCCTTCTTGCTCTCGGGTGGGCAGCGTCGATCGCCCAGGAGAACACGGAGCCCGGGGTCATCGAGGGTGGCGCCACCGAGGACACCCTGCAGACGCGAACGCTCGGCGATGCCGAGATCGCCGCCGGGGAGGTGATCGTGCGCTACACGGCGGTGAGCGATCCCGCGGACCGGGCCGACGCCCGCGATGCAGTGGACGTAGAGGAGCAGGACCCCTTGCTCCTGCCCCGCATGGAGGTCCTGGATCTGGGCCCCGGACAGAGCGTGGAGGGCGCCATCGAGGAGCTGGAGGCGAACCCGGCCGTAATGGCGGCCGAGCCGAACTACGTAATGGAGTTGCATGCGACCCCGAACGACTCCTTCTTCGGCTTCCAATGGGGACTCCACAACACCGGGCAGACCGTCAACAACACGGCCGGCACCGCCGACGCCGACATAGACGCGCCGGAGGCGTGGGAGCGCTCCACGGGCTCCGAAGACGTCACCGTCGCGGTCATCGACTCGGGCCTGAACCTGGAAGCCTCCGACCTGAGCCCCAACCTGTGGACGAACCCCGGCGAGTCGGGCGGCGGCAAGGAGACCAACGGCGTGGACGACGATGGCAACGGTCTCATAGACGACGTGAACGGCTGGGACTTCGTGGAGAACGACAACGACCCCGACGACGAGAACAACGGCCACGGCTCGCACGTGGGCGGGACCATCGGCGCGCGGGGGAACGACGGAGCGGGCGTGGCGGGCGTCAACTGGGAGACGAGCCTCGTCCCGATGCGTGCCTCCCCAGACTACTCGAGAAGCCTCCCGTTTTCGGCGACGCTCGACGCGTTCGTCTACGCGGGAAGGATCGGGGCTGACGTGGTAAACGGCAGCTTCGGGGGTGTGAGAGGGCCGTCGCAGATCGAGCGCGATGCGCTCGCGTCGGCCCCCGAGACCCTGTTCGTCTTCTCCGCCGGCAACGATGGCATCGACACCGATACGAACGAGGTCCATCCCTGCAACCACGCGACTTCCCTCGAGAACGTGGTCTGCGTCGCGGCGACGGACCAGAACGATGGGCTCGCCTCTTTCTCCAACTTCGGGTACCAGCACGTGGACCTGGGAGCGCCGGGGGTCAACATCGCCAGCACTTTCGTCACCCCGAGCCTGACAAACCTTAACGCGTTATTCGCGGCCCCCGGTCTTCAGATTCCCTATTCGCAGACCTTCGACTCCGACCTCGGCGGCTGGGAGTTCGCGGGAGTTGGCAACACGTGGGCGCGAACGAACGAGGCGCCGCTTCAGAACTTCGGCCTCTCCGACTCGCCCGGCGGCAACTACGCCGACAACGTCGACAGCACCGCCACGAGCCCGCTGATAAATCTCTCGGACCGGGCGAACTGTGCCCTTATCTTCGACGCGCAAACGGCCCTCGCGCCAGGAGACAGCATCAGCCTCGAAGCCTCCGGCGATGGAGGAACGAGTTGGCGGCAGCTTGTGTCCTTCGGGAACAACCCCTTTGCTACTTACGGGGAGACGCTCGGAAGCGTAGTGGACAACCAGTCCGACGCGCTCCTGCGCTTGCGCCTTCAGACCGACTCCGCCACCACCGCCAACGGCGTCCATTTCGACTTCCCCTTGGTCGGGTGCCGCCCGGAGTCGGCGCCGAACCACGTGTTCTCCAACGGCACCTCGATGGCCGCGCCCCACGTCGCAGGCGCCGCCGCCCTCCTCAAGTCGCTCGCCGGGCAGGCGCCCGCGACCGCGCTCGAAGACCGGCTGCTAGCCACGGCGGACCCGCTCACTGCGCTGGACGGCAAGACGACTACTGGCGGGCGGCTCAACCTCGAGCATGCCACTAAGCCGCCCGAGACCGAGATCACCTCCCCGCCCCCGCAGGACGGGAAGCCGAGCCAGACGTTCACCTTCCAGACCGACGAGGAGAACCGGGACAACGGGACGACCTTCGAGTGCCGGGCGGACTCCGAGCCGTTCGGCCCCTGCTCGGGAGAGGGCGCCGATACGCGCACCTATTCCATCGGCGAGCACACCTTCGAGGTGCGCGCCACGTGGTACGGCAACGCCGACCCGACCCCGGCGAGCGTCACCTTCGGGGTCGACAACCAGCCGCCCACGGCGGAGGCCGATAGCTACACGGCCACCGAGGACACCCCGCTCACCGTCGCCGCGCCCGGCGTTCTCGACAACGACACCGACCCCAACTCTGGCGACGCGCTCAGCGTGGCCGCCCCACGCCCCATCAGCGGCCCGACCAACGGCTCGCTCACCTTCGACTCCGACGGCTCCTTCACCTACGAGCCTGACGACAACTTCAACGGAGAAGACTCCTTTACCTACAAGGCCAATGACGGCATGGGGGACTCCAACACCGCTACGGTTTCCATCACCGTCAGCCCGGTCAACGACGTCCCGGTGGCTACCGATGCTGCCAGGACCATGAACCAGGATGGCGCCCCCATCACCATAGACTTTGCTAGCCTGGTCTCCGATGGAGAGACCTCCGATGCCGACCTCACCTACAACATAGTCTCCGGACCGACGCCGGCCCAGGGCACGCTCTCGGGCACGGGATCGACGCGCACCTTCGACTCCGCGGATAACTTCAATGGAAGCGTGGAGATCATCTACACCGTCACCGACCGGGGCGACCCGGACGGCTGCGGAACACCGGATGATGGCTGCGACGCGCCGGAGAGCAGCGATCAAGGTAAGGTGACTGTCACCGTCAGCCCGGCCAACAACGCCCCGACCATCGCGGTCGCGGCGGGCGGCTCGTGCGGCAGCGCGAGCGGTACGATGAACCTCACGCTCGGCGATGCAGAGACGGCGGCGGGCAGCCTGACGCTGGCCAAGAGCTCGTCGAAGACGACTCTCGTGCCCAACTCCAACATCACCTTCGGCGGCAGCGGAGCCAACCGCACGGTGACGATCACCCCGGCGGCCAACAAGAGCGGTAACGCCACGATCACCCTCACCGTGAGCGACGGGCAGGGAGGCACGGCAACGACCACCATCAAGGTCATCGTCGGCACCGGCAATACTGAGACGATCAACGGTACTAGCGGCGCGGACATGATCTTCGGCAAGAGCGGTAGCGACACCATCAACGCCAACAGTGGCAGGGACCTGGCCTGCGGCGGAGACGGCAACGACAGGCTCAGGGGCGAGAACGGCAACGACACCCTCTACGGCGGGCAAGGCAACGATTGTCTAGAAGGAGGCGACGGCAACGACAAGCTGAATGGTAGCATGGGCGCTGACTTCTTCAGCGGCGGCCCCGGCACCGACACCGCAACCGACTTCACGCCGAGCCAGGGTGACACAAAGGACGCAACCATACCCTAGAGAGAGACTGGAAGAACCAGCGACACGATAAGAGCCGGCCATATTAAGGGAGCCCAGGGCAAGTTCCATCGCCCTGGGCTCTGTGGTTTCTCTGCCGAGTAGTGAGAGTTTGAGCACGGCCTCCGGGTCGGGCGAGGATCGGAAATCCTACGGGTACGGAAGTGGCCTGTACTTCAGGCATAGCAGCCACCGCGTGACGGAGGTAGTCCGTCCGCTGGAGGGTATGGAGATCACCGGCGCCGGTCCAGGTACCTCATCTTCGAACTCGACTGTTCCTTTCGCGTTGCTGGGCGAGGACTGAACGGGCGAAGCCGAAGCGTGCTGAGGGGCACGCAGCGCCGTCCTGACAAGCCGCCTGCAAGGCGGCGTGCTGAAATATAGACTGCTCTTGTTGGCATCCGAAGCGCGGAGGATCATCTGGCGGTAGTAAGGGAGAACACCGAGGTCCATGCGCTCACCCGAGAGCTCGTGCGCTACAGGTCTTACACGCCGGGCGCGGCGCAGTCCGCGATGGACTTTATCAATGGCTGGTTCGGGGCGCGGGGACTAGAGACGACGCGCTACACGGGCGCGGGACCCCGCGGAGACCTTACCTCGCTCGTGGTGCGGGTCGGGACCGGAGATCCAAGGATACTCTTGCACGGCCACGTCGACGTGGTGCCCGGCGAGGATACGCAGTTCGAACCGCGCGAGGAGGGGGACGAGCTCTACGGCCGGGGCGTCTACGACATGAAAGGCGCCCTCGCCGCCATGATGTACGCCGTCGAGGACTTGCGGAAGCTGGGGTGCGAAAGCACGGTCGAGCTCCTCGTCGTCCCCGATGAAGAGGGTGAGCACGGCGCAAAAACGGGTGCTGAGGTCTTGATCTCCAACGGCCACGTGGGGGACTTCCTGATCACGGGCGAGCCCACGGACTTCCATATCGGTACCCAGGCGAAGGGTGTCCTCGACGTCCGTGTGACGCTGCATGGTAAGAGCGCCCACGGCTCCCAACCCTGGCTCGGCAAGAACGCCGCGCTTCTCGCATACGAGCATTACCGCAGGGTCGCACGCCTGCCCTTCACGGAACAGAGGAGCGAGTTCTTCCCTTACCCGAGCGTGAACCTGGCGCGCATCATCGGTGGGGACGTTCTCAACCGGGTACCGGACCGCTGCACCTACGACCTCGACGTCCGCTTCCTACCTAACCAGGACCCTGATGAGATCGTGCGCCAGATACGCTCGGTCGACCTTCCCGCCGATGTCGAGGTCCTGTTCTACCGCGAACCTACCTACGTGACTCGCCAGAACCCTTACGTGAAGGCGCTCCGCGAGGTCTCGGCACGCCACTTCCGCGGCAACCCTGTCGGCGTGGGCCGCCACGGCGCGAGCGACGTGGTCTACTTCCAGCGCGCAGGAGTACCCGGTGTCGAGTTCGGTCCGGTCGGTGGTGGACACCATGGCCCGAACGAGTACGTGGTGACCTCCTCTCTGGAAACCTACAGGCAGATGATCGTGCAGTTCGTACAGATCGTCGGCCGCAACGGCAAGGTACCCTGACGCTCATTGCAAGCATTTCAGCACGCTCCAGCCTTCGGCTGTCGCTCGTCAGCACTTCAGCATTTCAGCTTTCGGGTGTCCAAGCCCTGGCTGACAAGCTGACAAGGCGGCGCAGCCGCCGTGCTGACAAGCGAAGGCGAAAGCCTGAGCGTGCTGACCAGCGCGGTTATGGAAGGGAACCTTCCATAACCGCTACTACCTCTTCGTTCCGGCCTCGGCTTCCTGGAAAGGCTCGCCTTCCCCGCGAGGTGGCGCGCCGCCTGCGCCGCTCGCTTCGGCCTCGGCTTCGGCCTCCTCCTGGGGTACCGCGCCTTCGGCGATGGCGATGATGTTGTTCTCTAGCGAGGAGATCTTGCCCCCCATACTCGCCCAGACCCCGATGGAGAATCCCTCGTCCACGGGCTCGCCCAATTTCTGCTCGTACTCGACTTCGTCGCCCTCGGCCACGAGCCGGGTAGCGGGCTTCAACAGACCGCCGCCGAGGGGAATGTTCACGCCGGAGACCTTTCCGACCAGGGAGACGATACCCTCCTCGGGAGGATCGGTCTTCTGATCGGCGTACTCTTTGCCCTGCCTGTCTTTGGGGATCAAGAACAAAGCGTTCGTCATCCGCCGTACGTAGCCGTCTCCGTTCCCTATCTCCTTGATCCCCATGTCGTGCAGGTAGGGCCCGCCGTCCAGAAGCGAGAGGTGCCCGGAGTTCTGGATGTCCAGGCCGGCTATCTCCAGGACCTCCGCGAAGGATGCCCCTATCGGCACCTCGTAGACCTTCAGGTCTATCCCCTCGCCGTAGACGGTAAAGACCGTCGTGGTGGTCGGTTTGCCGAGGAAGAGCGCGTTGTAGACGTTGAGCAAGGTCTCGGAGTTGTTGACGACCTTACCGACGTCCGGCGGCATGCCAGGGCGCCTCATGCCTTGGGGGGTGTCCAGGAACCTGGGCACCCTCTTGTCAGTAGCATGCTTGACGAGGGTCTTCTCCTCGCCGAGGGCGTACGTGTCGGGCACGTAGCGCACATCGAAGAAGCCGTCGGCGGCGTGCTCCGCGTAGTCGGCGAACCATTCCCTATCTTTCTCGTGGACGCACAGAGAGATCTGCTCGAAGTCGAAGATCGCCTTCATGGCCTCGAAGAGCTGCAGGAACTCCTCCAGGTTCTCCTTGTGCACCAGCTTGTCCCCCCAGTAACCCGGCTCGCTCTCGGTGGCGTTGACGAGCAGGTGAGGCTGGGGGACCTTGTACTTGAAGTAGGTGGGGAAACCGCCGCCCCCGGCGCCGACGATACCGGCCTGGCGCATGATCTCCACGGCCTCCTCCACGCTCAAGGCCTTGACTTCTTCCAGGCTGCGTCGCTTCATCTCGGCCATGATCCGGCTAGTTGACTTCGACGCCGGGCGCGATGCTCGAGTAGTCGAACTCGGCGGCCCTCGTCTTGGAATGCTCCATCTCTTCGGGGACCTCGTCGCCCGGATAGATGGCCTCCACCGGGCATTCCGGCATGCACATCGAGCAATCGATGCACTCGGCGGGGTTGATCACGAACTGGTCATCGGCGTCGTAGATGCAGTCCACCGGGCACGCACCCACACAAGCCGTGTTCTTCGTGCCGATACACAATTCAGTGATCACATAGGCCACGTTGTTTCCCCTTTGCTAGTGCCGGATTCTCTGGAAAGCAGTCTATCCAATGCGCAAACGTTGTCAACAATGTCAGCACGCCGCTTCGCGGCTTATCAGCACGCTCAACCCTTCGGGCTTCGCTAGTACTTCAGCTTGTCAGCCTCGTCCGTCCGGGAGCCTGGCTTCGTCGCGCGAGCGATGGCCGCAGCACGGCTTAAGTGCTGAGAGCCGCCAGAGGCGGCGTGCTGAAATGCTGACAAGCCGGCGCAGCCGGCGTGCTGTTGTTCGCGGTTTGCTACTTTTAGTTACCGCTTGAACTTTCCACCAGGCGCGAGTATATTTCAGGCAGTTATCGGGTAGAAAGGTCCGATTTGGCGTTAGGTCTTTTGCAACAGGGAGCCTCCTACGGGATGGTTTATCTGTACGTGGGCATCTTCATGTTGCTTGTCACTGGTTTCGTCGCGACCGTGCTGGTACTCGCGCGCCTTATCTCTCCTGGCCGGAGGTCGAGCGCGAAGTCCCAGAATTACGAGACGGGAGAGATGACGGTTACCGACCCGTGGCGACCTTTCCCCGTGCGCTACTACGTCTTCGCCTTGCTCTTTCTGGTCTTCGACGTGGAGGCGGCCTTCCTGTTCCCGTGGGCCGTCATCTACAGGAGCCTCGGCGTCTACGGGTTCGTAGAGATGGTTATCTTTGTCTCGATCCTGGCTGTGGGGTTGGTCTACGCCTGGAAGAAGGGAGCCCTCAAGTGGGTGTGATGCAGCAGTTCAACGAGCCGAACCTCGTAACCACGAGCACGGACAAACTCTTCAACTGGGCGCGCAAGAACTCGCTCTGGCCGCTGCAGTTCGGGTTGGCCTGCTGCGCCATCGAGATGATGTCGACGGGCATGGCCCACAACGACCTCGATCGCTTCGGCGCCGGATTCTTCGCGGCCTCGCCGCGGCAGGCCGACGTCATGATCGTCTCCGGCACGGTCTCGACCAAGATGGCCGAGCGCATGACCCGCCTCTACGAGCAGATGCCCGAGCCGAAATGGGTCATAGCGATGGGGGCCTGCGCGATCTCCGGCGGCCCGTTTTTGGATGGGTACTCCGTGCTGATGGGCGCGGATAGGGTGATACCGGTCGATGTCTACGTGCCGGGTTGCCCGCCGCGACCCGAGGCGCTTATCTTCGGGATCATGACGCTCCAGAAGAAGATAGAGCGCGACCAGCAGGTGGGTTACGAGCGGCCCCGGCCCGCCCTCGTCGACGAGGACGGCACCATCAGCGAGTACCTGCCCGAGCGCGAGTACACGGAGATCAGCGCGGGCAAGGCGCCCCGCCTGGAAGGGATAAGACCGCTCAAGCGCACCTACGTATTCGAGCGTGCCGGCATGCCGCCCGCCTCCCAGACGGACGTCGGCTGGGTCCCGCCCGAGGTGAAGAAGAGGCTCAAGGAAGAGGCCAGGGCCCGTAAGGCGGCAGAGGCGCAGGATAGCGCCGATGGCAAGGAGAACGCCTAGGTGGCCCTCACGTTGCCCGAAGGAGACCTCCAGAGCAGGCTGCAGCGCTACCTCGATGGCTTCGGCGACCGCCACGGCCTCGAGGAAGCGGAGATCGTCGGTGATGTGGTGCGGATCGTCGCCCGTAAGGAAGACGTTCCCGCCGTGCTGGCGACGGCTCGCGAGACCCTGAGCATCCCCCACCTCTCTTTTATCACCGTCGTCGACAGGCAGGGCTCCTTCGAGCTCACCTACGAGCTCATGGACTTCCGCGGGGCCACGGTCAGGGTCAAGACGGCCATCGAGGGAGACGAGCCCGTGATAGGGACCGTCACCGGCGTCTACCCGACGGCCAACTGGCACGAGCGGGAGGCCTACGACATGTTCGGGGTCGCATTCGCCGGGCATCCCGACCTGCGCAGGACGTACATGTGGCAGGACCACTTCGACCACCATCCGCTGCTCAAGAGCTTCGAGATAAGCACCAAGCGCACCTTCGAGGGATTGAGGTAAAGAATATGCTCGGAGAAGAACGCCGCGCAGAACACCAGGGAGCCCTCACCGAGCCGGCCAGCGGCCGGCTCGCAAGCCCCGACATTAGGGACGAGTTCGGGCTCGAGACCATAGACATGAACATGGGTCCCCAGCACCCGGCCATGCACGGGCTCCTCAGGCTCATCCTTGAGCTCGACGGGGAGACGGTGGTCAGGTGCGATCCTGTGATGGGCTATTTGCATCGTTGCCAGGAGAAGATAGCCGAGAACCGCATGTATCCCGCGGTGATCCCGATGACCGACAGGCTCGATTACTTCGCGAACATGCACAACGAACACGGCTACTGCCTCGCCGTCGAGGACCTGCTCGACGTGGAGATACCACCGAGGGCCGAATACATCCGCGTCCTCATGTGTGAGCTCATGAGGCTCGCCAGCCACATCCCATCCATAGGATTCCTCATGCTCGAGCTCGGGGCTTTCACCCCGATCCTCTACGCATTCCGCGAGAGGGAGCGCATACAGAGCATCTTCGAGGCCGTCACCGGCGCGCGGATGATGTTCCACTACATCCGCATCGGGGGCGTCAAGGCCGACCTACCACCAGAGATACCGCAGAAGATCTGGGAGTACATCGAGAGCCTCGAGGCCCACTTCCAGCGGGACTTCGTCGACCTGATCGAGGGCAATGAGATCTTCATCTCCCGCACGCGAAACGTGGGGAGGATGACGCAGGAGCAGGCGGTCGAGATGGGCGTTACGGGCCCCGCCCTGCGCTGCACCGGCGTGGACTTCGACATAAGGATGGACTATCCGTACAGCGTCTACCCCGACTTGCAGTTCGAGGTCATCACGGATACGGCGGGCGACGTCGAAGCCTCCTACAGGGTCCGTATCGCCGAGTGCCTGGAGAGCATCAAAATCATCAAGCAGTGCCTGGAACGGATGCCCGGGGGCGAGGTAATGGGGGATACGGGCCGCCGCATCCGTCCGGCCGAAGGGGAGGGCTTCGGAAGGGTCGAGAGCCCCCGCGGTGAGTTCGCGGTCCACATAGTCTCGGACGGCTCCGACACCCCTTACCGGGTCCACTACCGCGACCCCAGCTTCTGCAACATGCAGCTTTTGCAGGAGATCGTGCCTGGCCATTATCTGCCGGACATAATGCCCATTATGGGCCTCGTCGACCCCGTCTCGGGAGGGTGGGACAAGTAGATGCAGACGCTGCTGAACCTGCTCGAGGTCGAGCCGATAAGGCTGCTCATCTCCTTCGGGGCCGTGCTTTTCCTCGTGCTCAACCTCGCGGCCGTCCTTACGATGGCCGAGAGGAAGGTCTCGGGCTACATCCACCTCCGGTACGGGCCGAACAGGGTAGGACCCCGCGGGCTGTTGCAGCCGGCCGCCGACGTCTTCAAGCTCTTTACCAAAGAGAACGTCTCGCCCGGACGCTCGGACCTGTGGGTCTTTTTGGGTGCGCCCATAGCCATGTTCATCCCGGCCGCGCTCGTCTGGCTCGTCATCCCGTTCGCGCCGAACGCGGTCGTCGCCGACCTCAACGTCGCCATACTGTTCTTCGTCGCGATCACCTCGATCGGCGCTCTGGGCGTCGTTATGGCAGGATACGGGAGCCGCTCGGCGTTCTCGCTGCTCGGAGCTTTGCGCGGAGCGGCGCAGATGATCTCCTACGAGGTGCCCCTGATCCTGAGCCTGCTCGGCGTCGTGATGCTCGCCGGAAGCCTCTCTCTAACCGACGTGGTAAGGGCGCAGGGGGACACCATCTGGACCTGGTACTTCTTGCCCCAGCTCCCGATGTTTTTGACGTTCTACATCTCGGGCATCGCGGAGGTGAAGCGGGTACCCTTCGACCTCCCGGAGGGCGAGAGCGAGATCGTTGGCGGTTTCATGATCGAGTACTCGGGGATGACCTGGGCCCTCATACAGGCGGCCGAGTTCGCCTCGATGGCGGTCATGTCGGCCATCACCGTAACGCTGTTCTTGGGGGGCTGGCAGCCGCCTTTGCCCTTCCTCGACCTCGGGCATTTCAACTGGGTCTGGTTCGGTATCAAGACGGCGCTCATCATGTTTACCTTCCAGTGGATCCGGTGGAGCGTACCGCGCCTCAGGATGGACCAGCTCATGGACCTGGGCTGGAAGGTGCTGGTCCCGATGACCCTCGTTTGGCTGTTCGTTACGGCCGGAGCTATGCTTGTTATCTAGGAGGTTTCGATGCCGCAATTAGGACAGGGCATAATGAAGGGGATGGGCGTCACCCTGCAGCATCTCTTCGGGCAGAAGATCACGCGCCAGTACCCCGAATACAAGCGCGAGCTCCCCGAACGGAGCCGCGGGATGCTCACGGTCGACATGGACCGCTGCATCGCGTGCCTGCAGTGCATGAGGATCTGCCCGGACCACTGCATCTCCATCGAGCAGGTAAAGCGCGACGCCGACGGCTCAGGCAAGGCCAAGCCGTACGCCGTGGGATTCGTGATCGACGACTCGCGCTGCATGTACTGCTCGCTGTGCGTCGAGGTATGCCCGGTCAACTGCATCTACCACACAGAAGAATTCGAGGCGCAGGCCTACAACCGCCTCGAGCTGGCCAGGCAGTTCGGCGAGCGTCCCGTCGACCCGACGGTAGATCCCAAGCCAGCCGCCAAAAAGAAGAAGAAGCCTACCGCCAAGAAAGCGCCGAAGACCGTAGAGCGCCCCGTCACCGAGAAAGACGACGCGGCTTGACGGTAGCGTTCGCTTTCCTGGCCGGGATGACGCTCGTCTCGGCGCTCGGCGTAGTCCTGAGCCGCAGCGTCGTCCACTCGGCGCTGTTCATGTCGGGGTCGTTCCTCGGCGTCTCCGGATACTTCGTGATGCTCAACGCGCCGGCGCTCGCCGCTTTCCAGGTCCTCATCTACGTGGGGGCGGTTACCGTGGTGATCCTGTTCGGAATCATGTTCACCCAGAAACCGCAGGTCAGGCGTTACCGCACCATCATCAACCGGCAGTTCTGGGCCGGTCTCATGGTGGCAGCGGGCGTCGGGGCCTTCCTCGCCTACGTGCTCTCCGCCGAGGACTGGGGAGGCGCCGAGGCCGGTAACGGACCGCGGGAGGTCGGGGCCTTCGGCCGGGATCTGCTCGGCGTCAGCCAGGGGTCCGAGATCTTCACCCTGCTGTTCGAAGTCGCCTCGGTGCTGCTCCTCGTGGCCGTCGTGGCCGCCATCGTGGTGAGCCGCCGCAAGATCGGAGAAGGCGTAGATAGGGGCGTGCGAGAGTAGTGCCCCGGATCCCGACACAGGTACAAGAGATCCTGGACACGCTGGTCGCGGCCCCTCCGCTCGAAGGATATCTCGTGGTGGGCGCCCTCCTTTTCGCCATAGGGGCGTGGGGGGCCTTGATCCGCCGCAACGCCGTCGTCGTTTTCATGTGCGTCGAGCTCATGATAAACGGCGTCAATCTCACGCTCGTCGCCTTCGCCGACTACCTCCCGAACGCGGGAGGACTCGGCGTCAGCTACGCCGTGCTCGTGATCGCCATAGCCGCGGCCGAGATAGCCGTAGGGCTCGCTATCGTGCTCGCCGTGTTCCGCTCGCGGCGCACCGTGAACGTGGATGAAGTAACCTCCATGAGGGGCTAGAAGGGAAACCGTGCAGACCGTAGGCCAACAGCTGATCATCACGGCCATACCGACGCTCCCCGCGCTGGTCTTCCTCGTGCTGGTCTTCACGGGACGCCTCCTCAAGGAGAACGCCCAGTACGTCGCCATTCTCGGGGTGACCATCTCGCTCGTCTTCTCGGTCTTCGCCCTGTTGTTCGTCGCCGGCATCGTCCCCGGCGGCGGGGCGCCCATAGAGTTCTCGGTGAACTGGATAGATCTCGGCCTGGGAGGCTCGTTCCCGATGGGCGTGTACATCGACGGGCTCGCCGCGGTGATGCTCGTCGTGGTGAGCTTCGTGAGCCTCATGATCCAGCTCTACTCGGGCGCTTTCATGGAGGGCGACAAACGCTTCGCCTGGTTCTACGCCGTGCTCAACCTGTTCACGGCCTCTATGCTCGGGCTCGTGCTGGCGCCGAACTTCATCCAGCTCTACGTCTTCTGGGAACTCGTCGGCCTGTGCTCCTACCTGCTCGTCGGACACTGGTTCGAAAAGCCCTCTGCCCGCGACGCCGCGGTAAAGGCTTTCGTGGTGACCCGTGTAGGCGACGCCGCGCTGTTCGTCGGGATCATCATCTTCTGGGCGACGACCGGCTCTACGGCCTTCACGGACATCTCGGCGGCAGCCCAGGCCGGGTTTATCGGCGGCTCCCTGTTCACCACGGCCGTGATACTCGTCTTCATCGGCGCCGTCGGCAAGAGCGCCCAGTTCCCGCTGCACGTGTGGCTCCCCGACGCCATGGAGGGTCCTACTCCGGTGAGCGCCCTGATCCACGCCGCCACCATGGTCGCTGCGGGCGTCTACCTCGTGGCCCGCACCTACGACATCTTCGTGCAGAGCCCCACAGCCATGCTCGTCGTGGCGTACATCGGCGGCTTTACGGCACTGATGGCCGCGACGATGGCGCTGGTCAAGAAGGACATAAAGCGTGTGATCGCCTACTCGACCGTCTCGCAGCTCGGCTACATGATGCTTGGCCTCGGGCTCGGTTCCTACACGGCGGGCATCTTCCACCTCTACAACCACGCCTTCTTCAAGGCCCTCCTGTTCTTGTGCGCCGGCAGCATCATCTACGCGATGGACTCCTACAACCTCTTCGAGATGGGGGGACTGAGGAGTAGGATGCCCATCACGTTCTGGACCATGCTCATAGCCGGGCTCTCGCTCTCGGGGATCTTTCCCTTCGCCGGCTTCTGGTCCAAAGACGCGATCGTGGCCTCGGCCTACGATGAGCACTACTACCTGCTCTTCGGCATGGCGCTGCTGACCGTGTTCCTCACCGCGTTCTACATCTTCCGCGCCATCTTCCTCGCCTTCACCGGCGAGCCGCGCACCGAGCCGGCCCGCGAGGCCACAGAGTCGCCGGGGATCATGACGGGGCCGATGATGCTCCTGGCCTTCTTCGCCATCGTGAGCGGCTGGGTCGGGATACCGGAAGGGTTCGGCCTCCCCGTGAGGGACTATTTCAGCGAGTTCGTGCATCCGAGCGAGTTCGCAGCGGCGACGCTCGACCACGCAGCGCACGCCTTCAGCTTCGTCCTGGGCGGCATCTCTGTGGTCGTCGGGCTGCTCGGGATCGGGCTCGCCTACACGCTCTACGTCGCGAGGCCGGAGCTGGCGGGGCAGCTTGCGGCCAGATTCTCCTGGCTCTACACGTTCCTGGACAAGGGGTGGTACTTCGACGCCCTCTACGGTGCGACGTTCGTGAGGTCCGCGATGTGGCTCGGCAGGGCTACCCGGGGCTTCGACCGTAACGTCATCGGCGGATTCGTGGGCGGGGTGGGACGGGGCACCCTGGGGACGGGCGGGCTGCTGCAGCGGCTGCAGAATGGCGGGGTCCAGAGTTACGCGCTCTTTATCCTGCTGAGCGTCCTGATCATCGGGGTCATAGTAGGGGCGCAGTACGCGGCTATAGTCGTCGGCGTGATCGCGCTGGCAACGATCGCCGCTTTCGCCGTGGGGAGCCGACTGTGATAACGACTATCACGATCCTCATCCCGCTACTCGGCGCCATACTCTTGCTGCTCTTGCCCGACGAGGAGCGGCTGGTGCGCTACGCGGCCCTCGGGGTTTCGGCTGTGCCTCTCGTGCTCGCGGTCTACATCTACTTCGCCTTCCGGGACGACCTCGGCGTCGCCGCGCTCACCCAGGACGTAACCTGGATCCAGTCCCTGAACATAGGCTACCGGGTCGGACTCGACGGTCTCGGGTTCGGTATGTTCTTCCTCTCGACGTTGCTCACGGTCATAGCGGTTCTCGCCTCCTGGGACGTGCAAAGCAACCTCAAGCAGTACTTCGCCGCCCTCTTCGTCGCCGAGGTGGGGATGCTGGGGGTCTTCGCGGCGCAGGATTTGATCCTGTTCTACGTCTTCTTCGAGGTCACGCTGATCCCCATGTACTTGCTCGTCGGTGTGTGGGGGGACGAGAACAGGCGTCCGGCCGCGATCAAGTTCTTCATCTACACGTTCCTCGGCTCGACGGTGATGCTGGCCGGATTCCTGGCTTTCGGGATCCTGGCCGATACCTACTCGATGAACGCCCTGGGCGGCGGTGGCGGCCTCTCGCGGACGGCCCAGATAGCCGTGGCAGCCCCCATCCTCTTCGGGTTGCTCGTCAAGGTGCCCGCCGTGCCGCTGCACAGCTGGCTTCTGGACGTATACGTCTCCAGCCCGACTTCGACCAACGTGCTGCTCTCGGGAGTTCTGCCCAAACTGGGTACCTACGGCCTGATCGCGGTGGCCATCCCCCTGCTCCCCCAGGGCGTCGCACCCTTCCTCCCTTACGTCGCCGCTTTCGGGGTGATCAACATCATCTACGGGGCTTTCGTGGCCTTCTTGCAGCCCGACCTCAAGGCGCTCGTCGCCTACTCCTCCATAGGTACGCTGGGTTTCATCCTGCTCGGTGCCGCCTCGGGGAACGCGGTCGGCCTGAACGGGGCCGTCTTCCAGCAAGTCTCGCACGGGCTCTACTCAGCCCTCCTCTTCATCCTCGTCGGCGTGATTGCGGCCCGCACGGGGACGCGCCGCATCGAAGATCTCGGCGGGCTGGCGGCCAGGATGCCGTGGGCGGGAGGGCTTCTGGCCCTCGGCGCCCTCGCCGCAATGGGGCTGCCCGGGCTCGCCGTCTTCATCTCCGAGTTCATGAGCATCATGGGCGTGTACGCGACGTTCCCCGTGCAGGGAGTGCTCGCGGCGCTGGGGATCATACTCTCGGCCATGTACCTGCTCTATATGCTGGCGCGTGTGATCTTCGGCCCCATCGAACGTCCGGCTTACGAGGAGATCACGGACGCAGGACCGGTCGAGATGGCCTCCATCGTGCCGCTGGCCGTGTTGCTCGTGGTGCTCGGTGTCTTCCCGGCCCTGCTGATGAGCATCCAGCGCCCGGCCGTGGACGCCGTCCTGATCGTGATAGGGGGTAGCTAGTGACCGGTCAGGCATTCGTCGCGCTCTTGCCCGAGCTGATCTCCACGGTCTTCTTGATCCTGGTTTTGATGGCCGGGGTGTTCAGCGGTAACAACGCAGGGGTGGCGGCAGGCCTCGCCTCCCTCGGAACGCTCGCCGTCTTCGGGAGCGCCGCCGTCTTGCTGGCGACAGGCTTCTCGGGAAGCTACTTCGGCGGCGGCTTCGTGGTCGACGGCTTCGCGCTTTACTTCAAGCTGATAGTCGCAGGAGCGGCCTTCTTCGCCGTCCTCGCGGCGGCCCGCTGGTCCGGCCAGACCGGCGACGCGCCAGAGTACCTGACGCTGATCCTCTCCATCGTCCTCGGTTCGACGCTCCTCGTCTCCATGCGGGACCTCTTCGGCGTCTTCCTCGCCATAGAGCTGGCCACAATACCTTCCTACGCCATGGTCGCCTTCGACCGTAGCCGCCGCGAGAGCGCGGAGGGCGGGATGAAGTACCTGATCACCGGCGTCATCGCCTCCTCCGTGCTGCTCTACGGCATCGTCTTGATCTACGGCGTCTCGGGCTCCGCGATGCTCCAGGACGTGGCTAACACTTTCTCCGGCACCCTCACCCCGGTGGCCGTCATCGGGCTCGTGCTCATGATCTCGGGCTTCGCCTTCAAGCTCTCGGCGGCGCCCTTCCATTTCTGGACCCCCGACGCCTACCAGGGCGCCCCGACGAGCGCGGCCGCCTTCCTCTCGGTAGCCCCCAAGGCCGCCACCTTCGCGATTCTCCTTCGGATCCTCCTCGAAGGCATGCCTGACGCGGCGCCGACCTGGACGGCGGTGATGGCCTTCCTGGCGATCATCACCATGTTCGTCGGCAACCTCTTCGCCCTACGGCAGCGCAACGTCAGGCGGATGCTCGCCTACAGCTCGGTGGCCCACTCCGGGTACATCCTCGCCGCCTTCGCGGCTATCCAGGGTGGCGGGGTAGCCTTCGCCGTGCAGGCCGTCCTGATCTACTCCGCCGCCTACGCCGTTATGAACATGGGCGCCTTCCTCGTAATAGACCTGGTGGGCGAGGATACCAAGAGCTACAACGGGCTCGTAAGGACGAACCCCGGCGTGGCGGCGAGCATGGCCCTTTTCATGGCCGCGCTGGTCGGTATCCCACCACTCTCGGGGTTCTTCGGGAAGCTCTGGATCATCATCGCTGGCGCCCAGTCGGGCTCGGTCCTCGTCTACGTCGTCGTCGGTGCGCTCGTAGTCAACACCGTCCTCTCCGTCCCCTACTACTTCGGCATCATTAGGAACATGATCTTCGAGGAGCCGACGACAGACACGGCGAGAACGAAGGGAAGCGGCGCCGTTAGATTCTCCGTCTACGTGCTGGCCGTCCTTACTACCCTTTTCGGCCTTCTCATCATCCCCCTCTCCACGCTGGTCGGAGCCTCGGGCCTGGCGTGAGGAACAGAGCGCCGTTGAAATATCGCTCGATCCGTATTGGTCTAAGATCCGGGCCTGGTGTAAGCTAGGCCGATGCAAGCAGTCGTACTCGTTGGCGGACAGGGGACCAGGCTGCGGCCTGTAACCTACGACATTCCGAAGGCGCTGGTGCCGCTCCGCAACCGTCCCTTTATGGGGTACATGCTGGACTTTCTGCGCGGCGCGGGCCTCGATGGCGCTGTGCTCTCGTTGGGTTACCTGCCGGACCCGATACAGGCCTATCTTGGCGACAAGCAGGATCTCGTAGGTTTCTCCGTGGATTACGCCGTCGAAGACCGCGCCCTAGGAACTGCCGGCGGGATCAAGAACGCCGAAAAGTACCTCACAGGCGACACGATGGTCGTCGTCAACGGCGACGTGCTCACGGGGATGGACCTCTCCAGGGCGATAGAGGTTCACAAAGCCTCGGACGCCCTGGCCACCATAGTTCTGACGAGCGTAGAGGATCCCACGGCCTACGGCCTCGTCGAGGTCGACCACGAGATGCTCGTGCACCGCTTCATCGAGAAGCCGGCCGCCGACGAGGTGACGACGAACCTGGTCAACGCCGGCGTCTACGTGATAGAGTCCGAGGTCCTCGCCATGATCCCGGCCGGCCGCGAGGTCTCTATAGAGCGTGAGATCTTCCCCGAGCTCCAGGAGAGCGGCAGGCTCAGGGCCCACATCACGAGCTCTTACTGGCGGGATATAGGGACGCCGCGCAGCTACCTGGCGGCCTCCCACGATGTCCTCTCCGGCGCCGTCGGCGCCCACGAAGGCTTCGAGTACCTCCAGGTCGACCCCTCGGTCGAGTGCGGCAAGAACGTCAGGCTCCTGCCCCCGGTCTCGATAGCCGAGGGGTGCAAGATCTCCGACCTCGCCACCATCGGGGGGCGTTCCTCGCTCGGAAAGGGCTGCGTGGTGGGGGAGGGGGCGGTGGTCGAGGGAAGCATCCTCCTCGACGGCGCCGAAGTCGAGGCCGGCGCCGTCGTGCGGGGTTCTGTCATAGGCCCGCGCGCTAGGGTCGGCAACAACTCCATCGTGCGCGGCCTCTCCGTGCTCGGCGCCGGTTGCGTGGTCGGTGAGGGAAACGTCCTCGACCAGGGCATCCGCGTGAACCCCGGCGTCGTCGTCTCGCCCCGCAGCTTGAGCTTCTAGCCTTCCCTACCGACAATCAGGTAGCAAAACCAGCATTCCGTGGAGGAGATCCCGGGGTACAGTCCATATCTCACATACCTGCGGCCGGAGCCGTTGGATGGCCAAAGTACCTCCTCAGGCCAAATGCAGGCCAACTAAAGGTGACTTGAGCTTTTGGCTTCGCTTCGCTCAGCGGGCTTCAGGTTACAGGTATTGGGTTACAGCTGACGGTCACCCCGTCCGACTCTAGGTAGAAAGCGTTGCGGCCGGCCAGAGCCGCGAACACGCTGCGGCAGTCGCGAGCTCCAGAACCACTGCTGAAGCCTGATGCCTGAAACTTTACATCCCTACCTCACTGCGCTGGCTGACCTGTTCTACCCTGAGCGCTGCGTCGGCTGTGAGCGGCGGGCGAGCGACGTGCTCTGCCGCACTTGCTTCGACGCGCTCCCCCGAGTGGGCAGCCCCGTGTGCTGGCGTTGCGGGCTACCTACCGCCTTCGCGACGTTCGTATGCGAGGAGTGCAAGAACGTCGACTTCGGTTTCCAGAGCGCGAAAGCGCCCCTGAAGTACGTCGGCGTCGGCAAGAAGATAGTCCACGCCCTCAAGTATCGCGGCTACAAACGGGTGGTCGGGAGGCTCGCCGCGCCACTGATGCTGCAGGTCCTCGACGACACCCGCTTCGACGCCGTCGTGCCCGTGCCGCTGCACCGTTCAAGGCTGAGGAAGAGAGGCTTCAATCAGGCCGAACTCCTCGCCCGGGGCGTCGCAGAGAAGATGAAAGCAACCGTATCGGATACACTACAAGTCGTGCGCAGCACCAAGGACCAGGTCGAACTCTCGGCGGCCCAGAGGAGGGCCAACGTCGCCGGCGCCTACTCGGCCACCGCACCTCTGCGCGGCAAGATCCTACTCGTCGACGACGTCTTTACCACGGGAGCAACAATGAGCGCGTGCGCCGCGAGCCTCGTCCGTGCCGGGGCGGACGAGGTACACGCCCTGAGTTTGTGCAGGACATGTTAGCTGTCAGCTTTCAGCCATCAGCAGTCAGCAAGAACGTGCATTACGCAACCCTACGCTTGAGGCGCGGAACACCCTGCCGAAGTGAGTCCGTGCACAGAGGCTGTAACCCCACGCTAAGTGGTCACGAACCGAGCGGCAAAGCTGAAAGCTGACCGCTGATAGCTGACGGCTAATGCCGACCGAAGGGAGGAGCGACATGGACATCCTCATCAAAGGCCGCAACATCCCTGTGACGGAGGCTCTGGAGCGCTACGCCTGGGAGAAGGTGGAGCGGGTCACCAGGTTCTTCGATGATGAGCGCACAGCCTCGCGGGCCGAGGTGGAGCTCATCCACGAGCGCAACCGCGCCGTCTCCGAGCCAGAGGTGGCCGAGGCCACGTTGTTTATCAACGGGTCCGTGCTGAAGGCCAGTGAGTCCTCAGAAGACATGTACGCCTCCATAGATGGGATGTCGGACAAACTCGAGCGGCAGGTCAAGCGCTTCAGGGGGCGCCAGATCGACCGCTGGCAGGGCCAGCTGAAGAACACGCCGGACGTGGCCCCCACAGGCGCCCAACCCTTCATCGTCGAGGAAGAAGAGGAGATCGAACCCCGTATAGTGAGGACCAAGCAGTTCCAGATGAAGCCGATGGGCGCCGAGGAGGCCGTCCTCCAACTGGAGCTCCTCGACCACGACTTCTACGTGTTCACGAGCGCCGATACCGGTGATATAAATGTGGTATACCGGCGTCGTGACGGAGACTACGGGCTCATAGAGCCTGCCCGTTAGCCCGGTACGACTACTACTACGAGGTAGCTTGTTTTGGCGAACTTGTTGACGAAGATTTTGAGGATGGGCGAGGGCCGTAAGGTCAAGGTCCTCCAGCGGCGCGTGGAGGCGGTCTCGGCGTTGGAGCCCGAGATGGAGAAGCTCTCCGATTCGCAACTGCGGGAGAAGACGGACGAGTTTCGCGAGAGGCTCGCCGGGGGGGAGACCATCGACGAGTTGCTGCCCGAGGCCTTCGCAGTCGTGCGGGAGGTCTCCAGGCGGACCCTGGGGATGCGTCCCTTCGATGAGCAGGTAATGGGCGGCATAGTCTTGCACGAAGGGAAGATCGCCGAGATGAAGACGGGCGAGGGCAAGACGCTCGCGGCGACCATGCCCGTCTACCTCAACGCGCTGGAAGACAAAGGCGTCCACGTCGTCACCGTCAACGACTATCTGGCCCGCCGCGACGCGGCCTGGATGGGTGAGATCTACACTTTCCTGGGGCTAGAGGTCGGCCTTATCCAGGAGAGCATGAGCTTCGACGAGCGGAAGGTCGCCTACGACTCGCATGTCACATACGGCACGAACGCGCAGTTCGGCTTCGATTACCTCAGGGACAACATAGCGACCTCCACGGACCAGCTCGTGCAGCGGGAGCTCAACTTCGGGATAGTGGACGAGGTCGACTCCATCCTGGTCGACGAGGCCCGCACTCCGCTCATCATCTCGGGTATGCCTGAGACCGCCGCAGACGTCTACTACCGCTTCGCCGCCATAGTCCCGCGCCTCAAGAGCGGCGAAGACTACGAGGTGGATGAGAAAAAGCAGCAGGTAGCCCCGACCGAGAGCGGCGTAGAGAAGGTCGAGAAGGCCCTGGGCATAGAGAATCTCTACGACGACGTCAACACCAACCTCGTCAACCACCTGAACCAGGCGCTCAGGGCGCAGACTCTCTTCCACAAGGACGACGAGTACATCGTCACCGACGGGCAGGTCTACATAGTCGACGAGTTCACGGGGCGAGTCCTCGAGGGCAGGCGTTACTCCGAGGGGCTCCACCAGGCCATCGAGGCCAAAGAGGGCGTCGAGATCAGGGAAGAGAACCAGACCGTAGCCACCATCACCATCCAGAACTTCTTCAGGATGTACGACAAGCTCTCCGGCATGACGGGCACGGCGGCGACCGAGGCCGACGAGTTCATGCACACCTACAAGATGGAAGTCGTCTCCATCCCGACGCACGAGGAGATGATCAGGGACGACAAAGACGACCTCGTCTACAAGACCGAGAAGTCAAAGCACAAAGCCGTGGTCGAGGACATCTCGGAGCGGAACGAGATGGGCCAACCCATCCTCGTCGGCACGGTCTCCGTGGACGTCTCCGAGCGCCTCTCGTCGCTGTTGAACCGGCGTGGGATCGCGCACAACGTACTCAACGCCAAGCAGCACGAGCGGGAGGCGGAGATCATCGCCGGGGCGGGCGAGCGGGGCGCCGTGACCATAGCGACGAACATGGCGGGCCGTGGTACGGACATCAAGCTCGGCGAGGGAGTGTCCGAGCTTGGAGGCCTCTACGTCCTCGGCACCGAGCGTCACGAGGCGCGCCGCATAGACAACCAGCTCAGGGGCCGCTCGGGGAGGCAGGGGGATCCCGGCGAGTCCAGGTTCTACCTGTCCTTCGAGGACGAGCTCCTCAGGCTCTTCGGCGGACAGCGGATGCAGGGGATCATCGAGCGCATAGGGCTCGAAGAAGACGTGCCGATCGAGGCCGGTATGATCTCCAACTCCGTGAGGCGCGCCCAGGAGCAGGTCGAGAGCCGCAACTTCCAGATGCGCAAGCGCATACTCGAGTACGACGACGTCTTGAACAAGCAGCGCGAGGTGATCTACGCGATAAGACGTGACATCCTGATGGGGGAGGACGTCGACACGAAGTCCTACGTGGAGGACGTGCTTACGGAAGTCGTCTCCGAATACGTCTCCGAGAACGTCTACCCCGAAGACTGGGACCTCGAAGCCCTCACGACCGAGGTAAACCGCTTCTATCCCAGCAGGATCGATTTCAAAGCCATCGACGTCGAGACCCTTACGGCCGCCGAGGTCCTCGCGATGGTCCTGCAGGACGCCGACGAGCGCCTCGAGGAGCGCAAGGCCGAGTGGGACGAGCGGACCGCCGAGCTCGAGAAGCGCGGGCTAGCCCGCGGCGACGGGGTGGCCACTTTCGAGGAGGCCGAGCGTAGGACGCTGCTCTCTGTGGTCGATTCCCGCTGGAGGGAGCACCTCTACGAGATGGACTACCTGCGCGAGGGGATCGGCTGGCGCGGGCTCTCCCAGCGCGATCCGCTGGTCGAGTACAAGCGAGAGGGCTTCGACATCTTCCAGGAGATGGAGCGGGGCCTGAAGGCGGACTACGTCACCTACATCTACCGTGTGGAGAACATCAAGGTGCGCGAGGAGGAGATGCAGCAGCTCTCCTACAGCGGCGGCGAAGAGCCGAACCAGCGCCAGAAGGGCCCGCGCAAGGCAGCGGCCAAGATCGGGCGCAACGAGCCCTGTCCGTGCGGCAGCGGGAAGAAGTACAAGAAGTGTCACGGACAGCCGGGCGCGCCGCCGCTCGCGTCCGAAGCCCAGGCAGGTTAGTGGCCGAGCTCAAGTACAAAACGTCCGAGCTGGAAGGACGCCTCGCCGAGCTCGAGGCGTTCTTCGACGTGGAAGGGTTGCGTGCGGAGGCCGAAGAGCTCGGCGAGGAAATGAGCCGACCCGGTTTCTGGGATGATCCCGAAGAGGCCAGGGCGGTGTCGGCACGCTTCTCGCGGGTGCAGGGCAGGGTCGAGCTGCTCGACGGGCTCAAAGCGAGCCTCTCGGACTCGGGGGAACTACTCGAGCTCGCCGAAGAGGACGGAGAGCTGCTCCCCGAGGTCAGGGAGGAGCTCAGGCGGGTAGAGCGGGTGCTCGAGGAGCAAGAGGTTGCCAGGCTCTTCGCCGGCGAGTACGACGAGGGCGACGCCATACTCACCATAAACCCGGGCGCGGGCGGGGTGGATTCGCAGGACTGGGCCGAGATGCTCGCGCGAATGTACCAGCGCTGGGCTGAGCGGCGGGGCTTCGGGCTCGAGGTGATCGAGTACACCGTAGGCGAGGAGGCGGGCATAAAAAGCGCCACCTTCACCGTCTCCGGGGAGTACGCCTTCGGGCTCTTATCCGCCGAGCGCGGGGTGCATCGTCTCGTCAGGATCAGCCCTTTCGACGCCGGGGCGAGGAGGCACACCAGCTTCGCCTCCGTCGCCGTGGCACCCGTCGTAGGTGAGGCCGTCGAGGTCGAGATCGAGGAGAAAGATCTCAAGGTGGATACCTACAGGGCCTCGGGGGCCGGCGGCCAGCACGTCAACAAGACCGATTCGGCCGTCAGGATCACGCACCTCCCGACGGGCATCGTGGCGCAGTGCCAGAACGAGCGCAGCCAGCACCAGAACCGCGAGGTGGCCATGCGGGTCCTCAGGGCGCGGCTCTTCGAACTCGAGCGGGAGAAGCGGGAGCAGGAGATCGCCGCACAAAGCGGGGAGAAGGCGGATATCGAGTGGGGTTCGCAGATCCGGTCCTACGTACTCCACCCTTACAAGCTCGTGAAGGACCATCGCACCGGCGAGGAGACGGCGAACGTGGACCGCGTGCTCGACGGTGACCTCGATGCCTTCGTCTATGCTTACTTGAAGAACAGGACCGTGGCCTAGCGCCATGCGGAGCGTCGTTGCGGCCGTGCTCGCCCCCGTACTCCTCGTCTTCCTGATCGGACCGTACACGTTCTTGCCCACGCTGCTGGAGTACGCGGTCGCCAGGGACGTCAAGGCCCGGCTCGGGATCGAAAAGCAGCCCGATGTAGAGCTGAAGAGCGAGCCCCCGCTGCGCATGCTGGCTGGCGAGTTCTCGGGAGGACGCGTCGTCATGAAGAATACCGATCTGGGCAACGTCACGGCAACGAGGGCGCGTATCGACCTCGACCCCTTCGACATCGACGTCTGGGCCACCATGAGAGAGGGTCGCGTGGTGGCCAGGGAGCCCCTGTCGGGAGGTATACGGGTCGCCGTGCCCGAGAGCGAAGTCTCGCGCCTGGCGAAGGCGGGTTCCGAGGTACCCATAGAGGGACTGGACGTGCAGGAGGGCGGGGTGATCGCCAGGTCGGAGGTCTCGGTGCTCGGCAGGCGGTTCCCGGCCTCCATAGAAGGGAAGCCCGCCCTGCGCGACGGAGAGCTGATCTTCGAGCCGCAGGGCCTCACGGCGGCGGGAGTTCGGGTGCCCGATGAGCTCGCAGACCGGTTGCTCGCCGGCACGTCCTTCGAGTACCCCCTGGACCGTCTGCCTTACCAGACCACCATCACCAGCGTGGAGGCCCAGGAAGGGCGGATCATTCTCAGCGGCAGAGTGCCGAGCGTGCCGCTCGGCGCTTACCCCGGCGGTTGATAACGCCCTGGGTTGTTGTTATCGTCTCCGATGGCCGGGCCCTGGAGGGGGACTCCGAATCGCGCGTGGAGAAGTAATGATCCGACTAGATAATGTCACCAAAGTGTATGGCAAAGATACCGTCGCCCTGGAGCGGGTGAACCTCGGGATAGATTCGGGCGAGTTCGTGTTCCTGGTGGGAGCCAGCGGGTCTGGCAAGTCGACCATAGTGCGCCTGATCATCAAGGAGATGGAGCCCTCGGCGGGGGCCATCTACGTGAACGGCACCAGGCTCTCCTCGGTGCCGCGGCGCAGGATCCCTCGTCTGCGCCGGTCGATCGGGTGCGTCTTTCAGGACTTCAAACTGCTCCCGAACAAGACCGCGGCCGAGAACGTCGCCTACGCGATGGAAGTCACGGGCCAGAGGCGGCGTACCATCCGCACGAAGGTGCCCCAGATACTCGACCTCGTGGGCCTCTCGGCGAAGATGGACAAGTTTCCCGAAATGCTCTCGGGTGGCGAGCAACAGCGCGTCTCCATAGCCAGGGCCTTCGTGTCGCGGCCGCCCATCCTCGTCGCCGACGAGCCGACGGGCAACCTGGACCCCACAACCAGCGTCAGTATCATGCAGCTCCTGCACAGGATCAACCGCCTGGGCACCACCGTCCTGGTCGCGACCCACGATAGGGAGATGGTGGACGTAATGCGCAAGCGGGTGGTCGCCCTGGAGGCGGGGCGGGTCGTACGCGACAAGGTCAAGGGGGCTTACGCCGATGAGGGTTAGACCGGGGTTCTTTCTGGCCGAGGCCCTCAAGAACCTCCGCCTGAATCCGCTCATGAGCATCACCGCCGTCACCACCACGTTCATCTGCATCCTCGTCTTCGGGCTCGGCCTCCTCGTCAGCGCCCACATCCAGGGCATAATCGACTCTGTGCGCGAGGACGTCAGCGTCGAGGCATTCATGCCGAACTCCACGCGCAAGGACGTAGTCGCCCTCGTGAAACAAGTCGAAGAGTGGCCCGAGGTCGCCAATGCGACCCGCGTCTCCGAGGAGCAGGCGTTCGCCAAGTTCAAGGATAAGTTCGAGGACCAGCCCGATCTGTACCAGGACCTGCAAACGGGCGTCTTCCCTCCTTCCGTCCAGATTCAGCTTGAGGACCCGGATAGCGCCGGCGCCGTTGCCGCGAGGCTGAAGAACCAAGGGTTCACAGAGAGAAACCTGAGCTACCCCCAGCAGACCATCGACCGTCTCAACTCGATAACTTCGTACGTGATCTGGGGCCTCTACGGGGCCACGCTCCTGTTCCTTGTCGCCAGCGTACTCCTTATCTCCAACGCCATCAGACTCTCCATCTTCGCCAGGCGCAAGGAGATTGAGGTGATGAAACTAGTCGGCGCCTCCGACGGCTTCGTGCGCACCCCATTCGTCTTCGAAGGACTCCTCCAGGCCTTCGCCGGAGCGACACTCGCGGCGTTCGCCGTGATCTGGATCAACCTTCTCTTCGTCGACTGGTCGCACAATGCCCTCCCCTACGTACCGATCTCCAGCGACGCACTAAACGCCTTCTCGACCCTGCTCGTCCTCATAGCCGTAGGAGTGGCCATCGGCGTAATCGGCAGCTTCCTCTCCGTAACAAGATTCTTGAGGAAGATATAGCGCCCTAGGGCGCTATATCTTCAGCTTTCAGCCATTAGCCATCAGCCATCAGCAAGAACAAAAAGCTGACCGCTGAAAGCTGACAGCTGATTGCGCGGCGGAGCCGCATGGTAGACTCACGGTGTGCTTTGCCAGACACCTCTGATCGGAGCGCCCTCTTGATACTTCCGGCTATGCTGGTCCGTCGGGGGAAGTACTCTGTAGCAGACCCGCTCTTCGTCGAAGAGCGGCGTCCTGTGCTGGTCGCACGCAAGCTTCGCAGGGGTGCTGAGGCCGGCGACATAGTTCTCGTGAACGCCCGCGAGAAGAACCGCTCGCTCAGGGGAGAAGTAACCCGCGTTATCGGGCCTTCTGAGGACCCGCGCAACGTCTATGAGGCGCTCTTCGCCTCGATCGGAACCTCACGCGAGTTTCCGAGAAAGGTCGATGAGGGGGCCGAGGCCGTCGCGCACAGGGAGATGGGGGAGCGCAGGGACCTGCGTCACCTCCCCACGGTGACCATAGACGGCGCCGACGCGAAGGACTTCGACGATGCGATCTCGGTCGAGCGTTCCGCAGACGGCTACAGGGTATGGGTCCACATAGCCGACGTAACCCATTACGTCGAGCCTGGCTCGGTCCTCGACCGGCAGGCCGCCTACAGGGGCAACTCCGTGTACCTCCCAGGGACCGTCGCGCCGATGCTTCCCGGGCGTCTCTCCAACGACGTCTGCTCCCTGCGCCCGCACTCGGAGCGGGCCGCCGTAACGGTAGAGATGGAGGTCTCCGGGGAAGGCGAGTCGAAGAGCTCCAAGGCTTTCCGGAGCATGATCGTCAGCGATGCCAGGCTCACCTATGAGGCCGTCGACGCGTTTCTGCGCGGTGAAGAGACAATAGGTGAGACGGATCTGGTAAGGACCGCGTACGAACTCTCGCGCAGGCTCAGGATGCGGGCAGCGAGGCGTGGGAAGCTGGAGCTGGGAGGGCGGGAGCCAGAGTACACGATCGGCGAGGATGGGGTACCCACGGGCGCCGGAGTTCGCCGTTCCACGCCGGCCAGGGAGTTGATCGAGGAGCTCATGGTCCTCGCCAACGAGTCGGTCGCGAGAATGTTGCGCGCAAAGAAGGGCGGCATCTTCAGGGTGCACGAGAGGCCCGACCAGGATTCTCTGGAGCTCCTTGGCCATAGGCTCGCCGCCGTCGGTATGCAGGCCGAGCCGACGCCCGAGAACCTCGGGACGATCTCCCAGATGGCCAAGTCGGACGCGGTAAACTACCTGATCCTACGCTCCATTCCTCGCGCCCTGTATTCTCCCGAGGACCTCGGACACTACGGACTTGCGCTGGAGCACTACACGCACTTCACCTCCCCGATCCGGCGCTACGCCGACGTCCTCGTCCACCGCGCCCTGCTGGGAGACGAGCCGCCCGAAGACCTCACCGGTATCGCGAACCACATCTCCGAGCGGGAGTACAGATCCATGATCTGCGAACGCACCGCGGACGAGTACACGCTCATGTGGCTGATGCGAGACCGTGTTGGGGAGGTGCTAGAAGGGACCATCGTAAGCACCGCAGCCTTCGGCCTCTTCGTCGAGCTCGAGACGGGTGCCACAGGCCTCGTCCACGTGAGCAAACTCCCCGGATGGTGGGAGCTCGAGCCGAGCGGCGTCGTCCTCTCCAACGACGCCATAGGCGCTTCCTACAGGGTGGGGGACAGGGTCTTAGTAGAGTTGCTTGACGTTCTCCCGCTGATGCAGCGGGCCGAACTGAGAGTGGTGAAAAGGTTGTGACAGACTTCGCGCGAAACAAGAAGGCCCTCCACGACTTTGCCATCGAGGAGACCTACGAGGCCGGCATCCAGCTGACGGGGCCCGAAGTAAAGTCCGTCAGGGAGGGCAGGGCCAACCTCAAGGAGAGCTATGCCAGGGTGAGGGACGGCGAAGTATTCCTGATCGGGGCGCACATCTCGCCTTACGCGAACGCCAGGCAGGAACGGCAACTCCCCACCCGCGACCGCAAGCTGCTGCTGCACAGAAAGGAGATCGACCGCCTCATCGGCAAGAGCCAGGAGGAAGGGAAGACCCTCATCCCCCTAAAGCTCTACTCCAAAAACGGCATAGTCAAGCTCCAGATCGCCGTCGCGAGCCGCAAGCGCCAGTACGACAAGCGGCGTGAGATCGCCAAGAAGACGGCGGACCGCGAGATCGAACGCGCCATGAAAGAACGCCTCCGCTAAAGCGATTTGCGAAGCAAATCGCGCTAGTCAGCACGCTCAGGCTTACGCCTTCGCTTGTCAGCCCGCCGCCTCGCTCCGCTCGGCGGCTCGTCAGCATTTCAGCCAGGTCGTCCCATGATCTTTCCAAGTGGGTAAGCCCCGACCGCCACTGGAAGCGGTTCGTCGTGCGCGCCAGGGCAAGATCCAGAAAGGGAAAATCTGACATGCTGACAAGCGAGGGCCGAAAGGCCCGATGCGTGCTGACCAGCTTTAACATTCTCCCCAGAATGGTAGAATATCTGCCGTATAAGGGGGCGCATAGGCTTCGACGGGAGTGGTCAGCGTCCTGTGAGACGAGCCGAGTTTGCTGGAGACTCGTAAAACGCCGGCAGCGAAAGATACACGCCAACGATAATGTTGAGCTGGCAGCCGCTTAAATAGCGATGCCCATCGGTCCGGGCGGCCCACGGCCCGGTTCCCGGTGTCGTTTAGTGGGCTTACCCCCGGGGTTCTGGCCCGGAGCGCTGAGGGGACACTCAAAGGGCTAGCCTCGCGGCGGCGCCCCGGTCCGTCGCGGCAGGCGAAGCTAGACTGGGAGCTACGCTCGTAGAATCTCACGGACGGCGCGCTCGCGGACGCGGGTTCGAATCCCGCCGCCTCCACTCTAGCGCTTCGCGGGGAACCCGCGAAGCGCGCTAGCCAGCACGGCGCTTCGGGCTTCACCTTGCCGTGCACAACGGACCGCTACCCGAAGCGTCCGGGTTTCACGCTCGTGGGGGCCACGGAACGACTCGCTGAAATGCTGACAAGCGAAGGCTAAAAGCCTGAGCGTGCTGACAAGCTGCCGAAGGCAGCGTGCTAACCGGATATAATGCACTCCCGTGAGCGATCAACGGCCCATTGGAGTCTTTGATTCGGGTGTCGGCGGGCTGACGGTGCTCGCGGAGATCAGGGACCGTCTCCCTTACGAACACACCATCTATTTCGGGGATACGGCGAGGGTTCCATACGGGGTAAGGGACCTCGCCGAAGTCCGCTGGTTCACTTTCGAGATCGTCAACTACCTCATAGGCATGGACGTGAAGCTGATCGTGATCGCGTGCAATACCGCGACCGCTTCGGCCCTGAGGGCGACGCAGCGGTCCTTCGAAGTACCGATCATAGGCGTCATAGAGCCGGGGGCGCGGGCCGCGGTGGAGGAGACGCGCAACAGGCGCGTCGGCGTGCTTGCGACGCCGCTGACCGCGGCGAGCGGCGCCTACAGGCGTGCCGTCCACTCCCTGGACGCGGGGGTCGAGGTCCACCAGCAGGCCTGCCCCGAGTTCGTGCCCATGATCGAATGCGGCGTCGTCGATGGCCCAGAGCTCGAAACGGTCGCGCGGGACTATCTCCAGCCCATCATGGAGCGTGCCGTCGACGCCGTCGTGCTGGGGTGCACCCACTACCCGCTCATCTCGGCGCCTATCAACCGCATCCTGGGTCCTGAGGTGCGTCTGATCTCCTCCGCGGGCCAGACCGCCCTGGAGGTCGGTCGCGTCCTCTCCCGCCGCGACCGCTTGCGCCGCCCGCGCCACATAGACGACGAAGGTAAAGCCACCTTCGTGTGCAGCGCAGACCCTGAAGAGTTTGCCGCCCTCGGAAGCCGCTTCCTGGACCGGGAGATAGAGGCGGTAGTCCCGGCGACCGTAATCTAGAGCAAGTCAGCACGCTCCCTTCGGTCGCTTGTCAGCACGCTTCGGCCCTTCGGGCCTCGCTCTCAGCGGTCAGCTTCTGACCTCTGGGCTCGCCCGGTAGCGCACGAGGCACCGCTTTGAGTGGCGGTCTGGTTCTACGCCGATGGCTGCGCCCCGAGACGACGTGCTGAAATGCTGACAAGCGAAGGCTAAAAGCCTGAGCGTGCTGACAAGGCGCGAAGCGCCGTGCTGACCGGCTGTTTGCTATACTCATGCCCGGTCTCGGCGGGGCGTGGCGCAGTCTGGTAGCGCACCTGCTTTGGGAGCAGGGGGTCGGAGGTTCAAATCCTCTCGCCCCGACAGCGAAATTGGCGAGACCACTTCGAGAGCCGTGCGGGTGTAGCTCAACGGTAGAGCCCCAGCCTTCCAAGCTGGTGATGGGGGTTCGATTCCCCTCACCCGCTCTCGATCAGGAAGGTTAACCTTCCTGGATCCCGCAAACGGCGTACTCCCGCCTTTTCGCGAACCTCGTCCACCCGGCCCGCCCGAATGCTGCCGCCATCGGCCCGTTTGAGATATCGGTGTCGGCCCGTAGTGGCTTCTCATTCCCGTCCCTCATACGGGCCCCGAGGAGCGTCGCGGTGCCGGCGGCGAGCAGGTCGTCGACGTAACCCCGTCCCCTCATCCCTGGAACGACCCCGACGTAGAAGATGGTCAGGAAACCTGGCGGCTCTGCCGGCATCACCAGGCCGATGAGATCTTCATGCGGCGTATACGCAAGCCGCCACCAGGCGGGATCGTGCTTTACCCTTCGCGCATCATCGAAGAACTCGCGTGCGGCCTTCTGCGCGCCGAGCCTTTCGCGCTCGCCCTGGATCTCACGGTCGAGTGTCCCTTCTGAAACCATTCTCATCGCCTCGACGAACGCATCCTCGCCGACCTCATCCAGGGTACGAAACGACAGTCGCCCGGAAACGGCGGGAGGCTCCCCTCCGCGCCACTCGAAGCGTCCCGTCGCTCGGCGAAGGTCGAACCCCACGTTCTCCAGCAGCTCGGTCCGCTGCTCGGGATGGTACTGGAACTGGGGACGCATCGGTGGATCATCTACGACGTGCTCGATCTCCTCTGCCCCAAGAGCACGCGCCTTATCGAGTACGTCTTCGAGGAGGCACGTGCCAACACCCATGTAGTCCCCATCCCAGTGAACATCGAGTAGCACGAGGGCGAAAGGTTCCTGCATCCCGGGCAGAGTCCAAAACGCGACACGCCCGAGAGGATGGTCTCCTTCTTCGGTGACGAAGCACCACTCGGGGCGCATCGAGCCTGCGGCGAACATGCTCTCCAGGTACTGCTCGACTTCTCGACGGTGATCCGGGACTCCGGCGGCCTCGACGAAGAGGTCGAGTTCGTCGGCAAGGATGGGACGGGTATGCATCTCTTAGGTCCTCCTGCGGCGGCACGGTGGCAAACGACGGTCTTCGATCTGGACTGGGTAACCACGATGTATAGACGCACCAGCCGCCCCGAGGGACTCGCCGCAGTATAGGCTACCTGATTTTGCGATGCCAGAAAGCCTTCCAACCGACGAACCCTTCATCCGGATTCGATACAAGAGGGTCAGTGTCGGTGGCTTACTAACTGCTCGCCCTTCGCATCCGTCTCGGGGCGTAACCACAGTGAGACGTGCGCCGGTTGCATCGTCCCCCTGACCACGCTCACGAGATCTTCGCTCAAGGCATCGAGATCCGTCTCCTGGTTTAGCGTGGCCGAGAAGGCTTCCAAGGTCTTTCTGGCATCGTATTTGCTGCGGTAGAAGCGCCTGTCTATAGAGGACTTGATGCGTTCCCTCAGAGGATTGAACAGCGCGACGATCATCAGGGTAGAGACGACGATGAGATTATCACCCATACTGTGTTAGACGAATCGGTGGGGTTACTCGTTCGTCTAGAGATCCCTGCTGTACGTCTCCCCGGCATCGCTGTGAACCTACATTGCAGCGACATTGGTCAACGCTTCGAGGCAAAGTGCGGTGGTCAGCTCTTCGGAGCCGTAGTACGTGCCTGGTTGGCAATACATCGCTATCCTACGCCATGAGCCGTCCGCGCTCTGGTGCTCTTCGAGGTAACGCGCAGCATCCCTGAGCCTCGTGATGCCCTTGTACTCGAAATCGACCAGGCTGCACACCGCGCAAGCAGTGGACAATTCATCGCCGAATGACCCATCATCATTGCTGCGCAGCAGGACTTTCTCTATGATCGCCTCCTTTGCCCTGCCCAGCGATGCGGCGCCGCGCGCATACGCGCGTGAAACGGCATAGTAGAGGATCATATCGTCGAGGTAATAGCGGTGCGAGTCGCTCTCGCGGCCGCTCTCGATCGTATCGATCAAATACCTGCATGCGTCCTTGGTCTCGTCGCGATCGCCCAGATAGAACACCACGTTGGCGTTGACGACGCTGTCTATGTCAGACGCCGGCCCTCCCCGTAGCAGGGGCCTGTACGCTCCTGTACCTCGGCGCCGACCTGTTCGACAGCATCCTGGATCACGAGCTTCCGCCCTCGTGGCAAGTCCGCGAGCCTTCGGAGGCTAGCCTGGCGGCGACCACTCTTCTCGGGGCGCTCCCCCAGCTTTCCATAGCTCGATTGCAAGAAAGTGGTACGCTGCCAGAGAGTCTCTGGACGCTGGCCCACCTGTTCGCGGATTATGGTTTGAGGATGGGCGCCGGCCAGTACGAAGATCTACTCTTCCCCAGCCTAAAGAACGTGTCGATCGAGGACAGCCGGGCGATGGCGGAGCACAAGAGCGGGGCGGAATATGCCTTGTTCGCGACCGCGGGAGCGACCCTGGCGACAGAAGATCCCTCCGTGCTCGAAGCATACGCGTCCTTCGGTTCGTGTTTCGGCATAGCCCAACAGCTCATAAACGACGCGCAGGATATCTGGGGCCACAAGCGCGGTCGAGACCTCTCGAAAGGGAAGCGCACGCTCCCGGTAGTCCACGCCCTATCCACCCTGGGCGGGGAAAGGCGCGTGCGTCTGCGGGGGCTGCTCGCGGCCGCCCGCGAATCCCGAGAGCGCCACGACGGGGTTCGGGAACTCCTGGCAGAGGCGGAATCCCTGCGCTATACGGCCCTGATCGTGTGGCTCTATCAGCAGCAAGCACGGAGCCATCTGGCCAGAGCCTCTCCCCGCTAACCTGCCGCGCGGGAACTCTACAAGCTGCTAGATCAAGCATCCATTCTGCCCCGGCAGCGGGAAGCGCAACCTTCGGACTAGCCCGCGGCACAGTTCTCCCCGCGTTCATCGACGGCCGTCCACTCTCCGTGCCTTCACCTGTAGGGACGAGTTTGAAACCCGTCCCTACGAGCGAACCGCCTTATGCGAAGGCGGCGACCCCCGCCTCGGCGACCTCCTGGTCTACTGTTCCGCCGCTCACCCCTATCGCTCCTGCTACCTCCTCCCCGAGTACGTTGAGCGTATGTAGCCTGGAGAGCGGCGCGTCTTGCCCGCTACCCGGTGCGGGCCACACGCGTGTAGAATCGCGTGCTAGTTGGCGATTCGCGTCTACGCAACGGACAGGAGGGAAATGGAGATTAGGGCGGCGGTAGCACACGAGGCCAATAAGCCCCTACAGATAGAGACGGTGGAGTTGGAGGGGCCGAAAGCCGGAGAGGTACTCGTCGAGATCAAGGCAACCGGCGTGTGCCACACCGACGAGTTCACGCTCTCGGGAGCCGATCCCGAAGGCCTGTTCCCGGCGGTGCTTGGTCACGAGGGCGCCGGGGTGGTCGTCGCGGTAGGGCCGGACGTGCGCAATCTAGAGGAAGGCGACCACGTCATCCCGCTCTACACGCCGGAATGCCGGGAGTGCAAGTCCTGCCTGTCTCGGAAGACCAACCTCTGCACGGCGATACGCTCCACCCAGGGCCAGGGCGTGATGCCCGACGGGACGAGCAGGATCTCCCTGAACGGCGAAAAGCTCTACCACTACATGGGCACCTCGACCTTCGCCACCCACACCGTGCTGCCCGAGATCGCGGTGGCCAAGATAAGAGAGGACGCGCCCTTCGACAAGGTCTGCTACATAGGATGCGGCGTGACTACCGGCATCGGGGCGGTGGTGAACACGGCGAAGGTAGAGCCCGGATCCAACGTCGTTATCTTCGGGCTCGGCGGGATCGGGCTCAACGTCATCCAGGGCTGCCGCATGGTCGGGGCCGACAAGATAGTCGGCGTGGACATCAACCCGGACAAGAAGACCCTCGCCGAGAATTTCGGCATGACGCACTTCGTCAACCCGAACGAGGTCGAGGAGGATCTCGTAGGATATCTCGTGGACCTCACTGGAGGAGGCGCTGACTACTCCTTCGAGTGCATCGGCAACGTGAACGTCATGCGGCAAGCGCTGGAGTGCGCCCACAGGGGCTGGGGTGAGTCCATCATCATCGGCGTCGCTGGCTCGGGGCAGGAGATCTCCACCAGGCCTTTCCAGCTCGTTACCGGCAGGGTGTGGCGCGGCAGCGCCTTCGGTGGGGCCAGGGGTCGCACCGACGTGCCGAAGATCGTGGATTGGTACATGGACGGCAAGATCGAGATAGACCCCCTCATCACCCACACTATGCCCCTGGAGAGGATAAACGACGCCTTCGACCTCATGCATGAGGGCAAGTCCATCCGAAGCGTCGTAACGTTCTAGCGAGAGGAGAGCATGGCGAAGTCAAGAGTAAAGACTACCGCCGCGAACCGTTGCTTCGGCGGGGTCGTGAGCTTCCACGAGCATCCCTCGCAGGCGACCGGGAGCCTGATGCGCTTCTCGGTGTACGTCCCGCCGCAAGCTGAGGGTGGGCCGGTCCCTGTGCTGTATTACCTTGCCGGGCTCACATGCACCGAGGAGACGTTTCAGATAAAGGCAGGAGCCCAGCGCTACGCCGCCGAGCACGGCGTGATGCTTGTCTCCCCCGACACCAGCCCTCGCGACGCGGGGATACCCGGTGAGGAGGAAGACTACGACTTCGGCACCGGCGCGGGCTTCTACCTCGACGCCGAGCTCGAGCCGTACTCGGAACGCTACATGATGTACTCCTACGTCACAGCGGAGCTACCCGAGCTATTGCGAGACGCCTTCCCGGGCCAGGCGGACACCGAGATGCAGGGCGTCTTCGGGCACTCCATGGGCGGTCACGGCGCACTGGTGCTCGCCCTCAGGAATCCCGGGCTTTACCGTTCCGTCTCCGCGTTCGCTCCCGTCTGCGCCCCTGTCCTGGCGCCGTGGGGCGAGAAGGCGTTCTCCAATTATCTCGGAGAAGACCGCGAGACGTGGCGTGCCTACGACGCTAGCGAGCTGGTCCGCGAGCGTCCGTTCGCGGACGGGCGGGAGATACTCGTGGACCAGGGCACCGAGGATGAGTTCCTCGACGAACAACTGTATCCGCACGTCTTGGAGGAGGCCTGCGACGCTTCGGGGCAGCGGCTGACACTCAGGCGCCATGAGGGCTACGACCACAGCTACTACTTCATCTCCACGTTTATGGGGGATCACATCCTCCATCACGCGCGAGCCCTGGGCGCGGTCTGACAAGAGGCGCTATACGCTTGCCCAAACGTGGTGCCGGGTTTGATCCACCGGCACCGCGAAGGAGCGCCCGGAGCCATTATGCCTGGCGCCTCGAAGCCGTACCGGTACAGCAGCTAAAGTCCGCCGGCCTCGACCACGTGCAGATCAGCACCCAGGCCGACGAGCCGGCCCTCTCCCACCGGATCGAACTGGCCAATACTCACGGCGGGTAGCAGAAGGATTGAGCTCCTGCAACCCGCGCTCTCAGCACACAGCTATAAGCCTTCGGCTCTTTGTTCTTGCTGAAAGCTTATCGCTTATAGCTCGCCGTGCATAAAGGTTGAACCCTCATGCACGGCGCTGTAGGGTAACGGAGTGGATGCCGGAGCCTTGCCGAAGTTGTGATCGCCGCTAGGTCGATATCGGCGGTTACCGCTGCCTGACCGACTCCCACTCCCAACGCCCGTGCTCGGCGGAACAACGGTGCCTTAGACCGGATATGGGCCTGATGCCGCGGCCGTACGTACGAGAGAGACTTCGGGTCGTCTACTGCTCCGGCGGCGATGGCGAGGGCTTGCCCAGCGCCTCGGCGAGCGCTTCGAAGATCCGGTCTGCGGGTAACTCGCAGGGGATGGCCCGCGGCCATTCGTTCAACGTGGATACGTCCTCTGGGCATTTGCCGGAGGAGATATCGCTATTGACCTCCACCACCACGGCGTCCAGTTCCGGATGATAGAAGAGGTAGGTGTTGAAACCGGGTATCTCACCGTTGTGCCCGACCCACCCGTGGTCCTTACCGAGCCCGATGCCATAGGCCAAATCGCCTTTCAGCGGAGGCTGGTTGAGGGGAGGCACGTCGCTGACGAACGAGTCGAGCCGCTCGGACTGCTGCTCGGGTGAGAGCAGACCCTTTCCGGTGCCAAGCGCCCGTAGACCAGCAGGTCGTCCACAGTCGAGATCATCTCGCCGGCCGTCCATGCCGAGGAGGGACTCCAGTCGGTAGAGTCGATGGGCTTCTCGCCGGCGGACCGTCCTTGCAGGGTGTAGCCCTGGGCATGTGGCTCGGGGATGGAAGAGTCCGCTGGATCTGGGAAAGACGTGTTCTCGAGGCCGACCGGTCCGATGATCTGTTCGCGGTACAGATCACCAATGGGCTTGCCCGTCACCTTCTCTAGAACCAAACCAAGCAGCACGTAGTTCGTGTTGGGGTAGAACCACTCGGTACCTGGTTAGAACAGAGGGGACTCCTTGATGCCGATCCGCGCCAGATCTTCAGGTTGCGAAACCCTCGTCGGGTCGGACAACCATTCCTTCGCCCACTGCTCGTCCTCCGTGTAGCTGGCGATCCCGCTGGTCATGTCGGACATCTGCCTGAGCTTGGCTGGCTCGCGCTAGCCGTCGCCCCCGGAAACCCGCCGGTAGGTGAACGCGAGGTCGTCACGGTATCCCTGGTCGTTCTCGTTCAGTCGCCAGGCGCCGGCGAGGGTCGAGCCGTCGTCGCTGAGCTTTGCGCTGCAGCGCTGAGCGAACCCTGGGGCGTCGCGTTCCAGCGTCAGCTCCCTGCCGTCGAACCCGATCGCGTAGACCCGATGGACGCCGCGCGAGTCGAAGTACTGCATCGAGAGGTCGTTCTCGCCCTCCATCACGCCGATCACGCAGAGCGAGTCGGGAAAGTCGGGGTGCTCGGTGACCGCACGCTGGATCATGAACCGGTCACCTTCGAGCCACCCGTAGGTGACCCGCCCGCGAACCACCCTGTCTTCGACCATCGGGTGGGTCATCTCGATCGACCACTCGCCGATCAGCGCCTGGAACGGCTCCAGCTTCGCCCTGGGGTCGGCCTCGTCCATAGCACTCCTTCGTTCGCGTTTTCGAGGGACACGGCCCTGTCGCTACCCGCGATCGGCGGCCCGCTCGTAGATCAGCACGAGCACCCCGTCGCCGACGACCTTCGACTCCTTCAGCCTCAGGTTGCGTCGCTCGGGCTTCTCCTCGAAGACCTTCTTGCCAGTCCCGAGCATCACCGGGAAGACCATCAGGTTGATCTGGTCGACGAGGTCGCTCTCGATCAGCTCCTGCACCAGCCGGTGGCTCCCCGGCACTTGCAGCTCGCCGTCGAACTCCTCCTTCAGCTTGCGCACCTGGGCCGTCGCGTCGCCGCTGTCGAGGACCGTCGTGTTGTTCCACTCCGGGTCCTTGAGTGTCGTCGAGACGACGAACTTCGGCATCGCGTTGAACTTGTCGGCGAACTCGCCTTCGCGCTCCGGCCAGGCGCCGGCGAAGCTCTCATAGGTTCGCAGCCCTATCAGCAGGCCGTCTGCCTGCCGCGTCTCGTCCAGCTTGAACTGATTGCCGTCGTCTCCGCGGTCGAACTCGAAGCTCCAACCCGGGTACTTGAATTCCGGCTCGCCCCCCGGCGCCTCCATGACGCCGTCGAGCGATACGAACTCAGTCACCACGATCCGTGCTGCCATCGGTCGATCTCCTTTACTCCGTCTCGTCGCTTACTGACTCCTGCTGACTCCCCCCATTCGCAAACTCACGCTCCTTCGGACCCCACCAGCGCTCGAAGTGCTCTGGCTCCGTCCACGCCTCGAACACGAGCTGGCGCGGAGCGTCTACGCCTCGCCCCTCGAAGCAAGGCGCGCGAGGATCTCGCGCCGAGTGGGATCCGCGAGGGCCGCAAACGTGCTGTCGAGGGTGTCCGTCGGCATCTGCAAGAACCTGTTAGTTAGTCGAATTGCTGGCAAAATACGCCACCTTAAGGTTGGTGTCAACCGATGCTTTCGAGTGCCCGCGATCACGACCACGGCTGCTCCGAATCGGCCAAATGTCGAGGCAGAGTACGATGAAGACGGTTCGCCGGCGCCCCTGTCGGTCCAGGACGGCCGGCACCTGTGTGGCCTGCGCCTGGTCCGGCGAACCGGCAGCCATACGGCTTAGACGAATCCGCAAGGGGTGGGTACTACGTCGCCGTCCCCCCGGGGCACAGATCGGGGAGACAGGTGGCGAGCGGTCGGCAGCGACGGCCCTCAGCGGCTGAGCGTGGCCACTTCGTCCAGCCTGGCGAGCTTGTGCGGGTTGCGCATCGCGTAGATGCGGGTGATCCGGCCGTCCGCGACCACCAGGCTGACTGCCGTCTCAGGCTCGCCGGCGAGATCTATCCGGCCTGCGGGCGCGCCGTTCAGCCACACAGTGCCGACCACCGCATCCGGCTCGATCTTCCTGAAGCGAGAGAGGAGGGTCGCCACCTGGTCGCGGCCAACCACCGGACGCCGGAAAGCGGCCACCTCGCCGCCGCCGTCGGCGACCAGCACCACGTCGGGTGCGAGCACGTCGAGCAGCACCTGCAGATCACCGGTCCGCAGTGCCGCCAGGAACCGGTCGACCACCTGCCGGTGCTCGGCGCGATCGACCTGTATCCGCGGCCTACGGGCGGCCACGTGCTCGCGGGCCCGGTGAGCGATCTGCCGGACCGCGGCCGGTGTCTTGTCGACCGCTTGAGCGATGTCGGCGTAGGGCACATCGAAGACCTCGCGCAGGACGAAGACCGCCCGCTCGGCGGGCGCAAGAGTCTCCAGCACGGTCAGCATCGCGATCGAGACGCTCTCGGCGAGCTCGACGTCCTCGGCCACGTCGGGAGAGGTGGGAAGCGGCTCGGGCAGCCACTCCCCGACGTACTCCTCGCGCCGCCGCGCCAGCGTCCTGAGCCGGTTGAGCGCCTGCCGGGTGACGATCCGGAGGAGGTAGGCCCGCGGGTCCCGCACCTCGGCGCTCTCGACGTCGGCCCACCGCAGCCAGGTCTCCTGTACCACGTCCTCGGCGTCGGCGGCCGAGCCGAGCATCTCGTAGGCGACGGTGAAGAGCAGGCTGCGATGGGTGACGAACGGGTCGCCGGTCATGTCGCCTGGGGTACGGCGAGGGGCTTCAAGTCACAGGCCGCCGAGAACTCCTGCGACTCGATGCCGAGCGCGGTGTTGGTGCGGGCGTACAGGTTCGCCAACGCGATGAACGCGGTGAGCTCTACCAGCGCGGGCGCGCCGAGCTCCTCGAGCAGCCGGGCCGACAACTCGTCGGTCACCGTAGGCGGGGTCAGCGACATCGCCTCGGCGTACTCCAGAACGTCGCGCTCCAGCGGCGTGAAGACGCCGGACTCGCGCCACCGGGGCACCTCACGCGCCTTGGTAAGGTCGAGTCCCTCGTTGTGGGCCTGGAAGTAGCCTAGGTCCAGGCAGAAGCTGCAGCCGACCAGGCTGGCCACCGCCATGTGGGCGAACGACTTCAAGTTCTCGTCACACTGGTCCCACTTCTGTGCCTTGCGACCGACGCTGAACGAGAAGTTCAGCACCTTCCGGTTGTGCCACGCCACCTCGACCGGCTCGGGCACCTCGCCAAACATCTTGGTGGACATCCGCTTGACCATAGCGCCGTAGATGCCGGTCAGCTCTGCCTTCGGGATACGGGTGTTGCTAACCATGTCTCCTCCAGGGTTTCTCTAGGCTTCGACATAAAGACACCGGTCGGGAGTCGATTGTGACATCTTCGGCGGATTTCCTTGCTCGCCGAGGGGCGTGGGATCCTCGGCGATCACCGCTCGACGGCCACCGGAGCCGTAAGAAAGAAGAAAGGCTCGCCGCAGGCCTGCCCTGGCAAGACAACAACCTCATCTTTCCTACCCTACCAGGCACTACCGCGTGCGCAACCAACCTCCTCGGCCGACACTACAAGCCCCTCCTGAGTAGCGTAGAGCTATCCCGGATCCACTCCCATTATCTCCGCCACACCTGCGCTACAATACTCCTCATGGCAGGCAAGCACCCAGAATACGTCCAAAAACCCTTGGGCCAAGCCAGCATCTCCATCACCCTCGACATCTACTCCCACGTCATCGAGGGCATTGACGGTGGCCTCGCCGACGCCATGGACGATGCGCTATGAGCGCACGACGTGGGCGCTATTGCTGTCATCGGGATATCCGGCTTGCCCCCGAAAGCGAGAATTCCGCATACATAAGCCGAATGCGCCCGTAGCTCAGGGGACAGAGCAGCGGACTTCTAATCCGCCGGTCGCAGGTTCGAATCCTGCCGGGCGCGCATCCTGTTTTGTTCAGGGCCGAATTCATGGCCGATACAACCGTATTTCGCTTATCCGGGCTGATATCGGAATAGGTATTCAGCGTTAGGCGAGTATCCTTTTGGCCCAGCATTTCCTGAACCTGTTTGGGATGGATGCCCAGTTTTCGCAGCAGGCTGGCTGCGGTATGCCGCAGATCCTTAAAGGTTATGGGCGGAAGGCCTGTCCTACGGACCAGCGGTTTGAAGCTGCGATAGACAATGGGATGGGTTGATGAAATTTCAGACTACCAGCATTACGGGGGCGATCTAGATTACGTAGTTCAGTACGCTGATCTTATTGTGGACCGGCCCGTATAGCCCCGGCCCGGTTGCCGTTCTTATGAAAAGGCTGGGGACGATGTACGTAAGGCTTAGCAGATGTACTGGCCGGAAGGGGGTAAACGATGTTGCTGTCGGGGATAGCCGCCATTCTGCTGCTGGGGGTCTTGTGTGCCTGGCGTTCGAAAGACGGGAAAGAAGTATGGTGATTGACGCAATTTTGGCAATGCTGTTGATGGCGGCGTGGTGGATAGGCCAGTTCAATCATCTTACTACGCTGTGGTTGCCTAGCGGGGTCTGAACGGGACGGCGGCAGGTACGTTGCTATGACCAACTTCTACGAACCGTCGCTGAAAGAACGTCTGGAACGGGCCAACCACCAGTTTTCAGTTACCTATTCTAGAAAGCTGCGATATGCCAGGTTGGGCGTTTGTACTTATCCATTCTTCGAAATCCGCAGGGATCTATACGCCGCAGCTGGCGATAACGGCTTATTCGCCGAGGCGCTGAAGGCTTACATGTTGATGCTGAGTGGTCGATACTAGATGGTCGTACAGCCCGGTCCTAACGAAATGGGGATCAGGATGAAAAGGAACCGACTAAAGGATTGGGTAGTCTTCTGGGCATGAAAAACGCCGATTTTGGCGTTTTTGTCGTAACCTGCTTGGTTTGGACGCCCGAATAGTCCCGTCCCGATGGTCACGTATGGGACCGGGACACTTGATCTGTGGGTTTCCCCGGTCCCGTCTGCGTTTTATTGCGGCGGCCCGGTACCTGCTGGCTGGCCGTAAGATGCCCCAGCCCAGTCGGTTCAATATGAACATTGGCCGGACCAGCGCCGTAGGTATTACCGTACTGGTTAACGGTGTAGCAGTTCAGGGGATGGAAGCCGACCAAAAGGTATTTAGCGCGATAGTTCTACTTGTAGGTATCCTTGTTCTGGTCGGGATTGGCTACGATATCTACCGATTTCCTGCTGATCCCGAAGAACTGGGAACGGCGACGATCAAAATTAAGGGAACGAGCCCTTTTCAGGGCGAAGTCGGTACCTACTATGGGGAAACGCATACCTACAAAGGTAAAGCGCCGGTAACGGTTAGATTTCCTTACAGACAGTCTGACCACATTTCAGTAGACGTTAACAGCGCAGGAACGTTAGACGTAGAAATCCGGCTTAAAGATCGGATTGTAGAAAAGGGCCAGGGCAGAAACATCTTCCTGTTTTGGGAAGCGCCGGTTAGATAATAGTCCAGGCCCGCGGATTTCTGATCCGCCGGTCGCAGGTTCGAATCCTGCCGGGCGCGCCGCAGAATACGGTGAGCCGCACCTTCGACGTGATCGACGTTATGATCAAAAGGATATGCTATTTCTAGGCTAGTGGAGAATTTTCTGGACCTCCCTAGAAACCTCGATGCCCCTGTGTTTGTCGAGGTTTGAACAGGGAGTATGAGTAGCCTTCGAAAAGGGGCTTGTGGACCCCCGCATTAGTCTGTGCTATTATGAACTCAAAGAAGGCGTTTCTGCTGCCTCTAAATTTGCATCTGGCTTCTTCTTTGGTTTGACTTGCCCAAAAAAGCGATGTATCATGCGTGCCTACGGCCGTTCTCAATGACTCGAGTATGGAGGAGAGCATTTTGGTGAGCCCTGTCGTGCGCCGGAAGCGGCACTCTTACGCCCGTTTGCAGCAGACCGATTTCCAGTTGCCCGATCTCGTGGAGATCCAGCGCAACTCATTCCGGAAGTTTCTGGACGAGGGCATCCAGAAAACCTTCACGGAGATCTCCCCTATAGAGGACTACACGGGCTCTTACGCAGTGGAGTTCGGGGAGCATCGTTTCGAGGAGCCGCCCGTCTCGGCCGAAGATTGCATCTCGCGAGACAAGACCTACGCTGCTCCGCTTTT
>Ga0196962_10000140_pt1 | contig 43364 bp, 38 predicted proteins | sample S3v_20metaG_FD_183186 | JGI IMG/M metagenome (GOLD analysis project Ga0196962, IMG submission 183186) | Soil microbial communities from Anza Borrego desert, Southern California, United States - S3+v_20 | ecosystem: Environmental > Terrestrial > Soil > Desert | place: USA: California | collected...
GACGTTGCCGGCCAAGGTTCCGTCGGGCAGCGGCGGAGTGTCGATCGCGACGGTGCCGATTTTCGAGTTGGCGGGACAGGCGATCGGCGCCCGCGTCCCCTTGCCGAACTGTTGATTCGTGCAGACGTGCAGGTTGGGCGCCGCCGAGGGGTTGACCCCCATCCCCTTCGGCAGGCTCACGCGGGCTACTCGGACGTTGGAGTTGTAGATCGGCGCGGTCGGCTCGAACGGCACTTTGACGTCGACCGTCGGGCCGGTCGGAGAGTCGGTCTGGGTGGTGCCAGGATCGGTCGCGGTCGAGGGCTGGAACGGAACTTGCTCACAGCCTTCGGGCCTCGCCCCCGGGGGCAGCGGCGAGGCAACCGCCTCGGAGCCGTTGAGGAACGACGGGGGCGGCGGGGCGGGGGCGACGACGTCGTACTGGTTGTCCGGCGCTTCTTCCTCGAAGGAATCCGCGTGGAGGAAGGTCGTGTACTGGCGCTTGAACGGTTCGACTTCCGGGTCGTTGCAGGTGCTCGGAATCGTCAGGAACCGACCGCCGCCCGGCTGCAGTTCGGTCTCCCCGTCGAACACGAGGCGGTTTTCGAGGATCCGCGCGAGTTCGAAACCGGGGCCGAGTTTGAGCTGGGTGGCGTGGATCGTGAAGTACTCGTGGTAGTCGCTCTCCCAAGCGACGCCGGCGTTGAGGAAGATGTCGTTGCCGAGGACGCTGAAGCCGAAGCGGGCCGGTTCGCCGAGGCGCGGGGCGATGTTGAACACCGGCGCGGAGACCGGCAGCCCGAGGCTGGTCAGCGGGTTGACCGCGACCAGGCTGCTCATTCCGACTTTCGTGTTGAGCGGGCAGGTCGCGGGGCTTCCGCCGGGCGCAAGCTCGCACTGCGGCGTTGCCTGCGGGTTGACGCTGAGCCCCGGCGGCAGGTCGACGAGGACGGTTTTGAGGTTGCCGACCGGTATGTCGAAGACCCCGCCGGGGGTGTGTTTGACGATGATCTGCGTGAAGCCTTTCGGCGGATGGCCTGCCGCTTGTTTGAAGAACAGGCCCGGCGTCTCGGCGGAACAAGGATCGATGGTGCAGGTACCCGCCTGCCAGCCGTCCGCCGCGGTGGGCGGGGTGTTCTGCTCTTCGATGATGTCGACAGCGTGTGCCGGCGCAGCCGCCAGCAGCGCCATCGTCGCGACGACGAGCGCAAGCGCGCCTGCCCTTCGCTTCGCTCCGCGCATGCGGTAGCTCATCGCTTCCTCCCCACCCGGTGGCTCATCGCTACGGAGATACCCGTGACGACGACTTCCGAATCAGCCCTTTGCGCCTTTCTGCTTCCCGGACCGGCGGCAGGGGGCGCGGAGGGGCAGCCGCTTGACCTTGCGCGGCTTGCCGTTTTGCGCTTTGAACTTGAGGAACGAGAAGGAGCGGTGAGCGCAGAGGTTCTGCGAGTTTTCGAGCAGGCCCCTTTTGCCGCCTTTCATCGTGATCGTGAACTGGCTCACCGGCACGTCGGGAGCGGTCGGGAAGATGTTCCTGATCCGCTCTTTGGAGGTGTCGATCACGCCGCGCAGGCGCACGTTTACCTGGCCGCGCAGGTCGACCAGGAGGTCCGGCAGCAGGTTGTCGGAAGAGGTCAGGTAGACGGGGCCGGCGAGCTCGTCGTCGAGCAGCGGCGTTTTCGCGCGGGCGAAGCCGTAGATCGCGGCTTTCGGGCAGTCGTTGGCGGCGAGCTGGACCCGGGTGCAGATCGTGCGGATGTTGCCCTGGTCGAGGAAGAGGGCGCGCGGCAGGGTGAGGACGGCGCGGCGGATGTTGGCGTCGCCGCTACGGGCCTGGAGGACGGCGCGGAATTTCGCGTGACCGCCCCGCTTCATCGCCTTTTTGCCGCCGAACACCCGCGTGAACAGCTTCGGCCTGAATTTGAGCGCGCCGCAGTCGGTGGTCTGGAACGGCGTGCTGACCGCGAAGGCGCTGAACGCCGCGGCGTTGCGCGGGTCGCCTCCGCCGCCGTTGAGGATGCCGCTGCTCGCGAGCGGCTCGCAGCTGGTCGGGTTGAGCGTGAAGTCCTTGCGGTGGTCGATGTCGACGTCGATCGAGCGGATGCTGAGCTGGGCGCCGCCGAAGATGTGCGGGATCGGGTCGGAGACGGCGCGGATCTGAGCCGTTTCCGGATCGACGAACAGCGCCACCCTCACCACGACCGTCCCCAGGTCATAGGGCCCGGCCGTGGCGGGGGTGAGCACCGTCAGGGAGAGAGGAGCCCCGTGGTAGGGGCCTGAGAGAAAGACTTTGCCGGTGATCTGGATCGGCGAGGGGCCGGTGCCGCTGGCGATCGTCGCGGTGCCGACCTGGCTTTGGGCCGGGCAGCTTGGTGCGTCCCGCTCGGCTTTCCCGTCGCGGTCCGCGGCGGCGGCGATCGCGCTCTCCGGGCAGTAGGGGATTCCGGCCAGCTTGCCGGTCATCCCGGGCGCCAGCGTCAGGTCGACCCTCTTCACCTCCTGCTGCCCGTCGTTGCGCCCGAGATTGAGCGAGAACGGACTGAAGGCGCCTGCTTTGGCTCCCTGCGGCTTGGCCTCGAAGCTGGGAACGAAGGGGCGCTCCGCGAGAGTTTTCGGGCAAGGCCCTCCACCCGGCGCGTTGGCGAAGGCGATGTTCGCGCTCGGCGTCGCCGCCGGGTTGCCGGACCAGGGCGTCATCTCGGCCGTCGCCGGATTCGGCTGGCAGATCTGCGCGCTGCTCAGCACCGCTCTCGGCCCATCGTCGAAGTCCAGCGCGAAGGAGGTGAACGGGACCTGCGGCGTCTCGGCGATGGTCGTGGTCAGCTGGCCGGTCATCGGATCGGCGCGCACGTTGCCGACGAAGCGGGCTGAGATTCCGTAGCGGGCGGACTCGGCCGCGATGAAGATCCGGTAGAGCGTGCCGCTGGCCGGGTCGCGGCCGATCGGCTGCCCCACGTAGACGTTGCCGGTCAGGTCGCCTTCGGGCAGCGGCGGCGTTTTGATCGTCACCGTTCCGACTTTCGACTCGGAGGGGCAGGCGACGGGATTTTTGGTGCCCTTGCCGAACTGGCTGTCTTCGCACGCTTTCAGCCCGGTGGCGGCGGAGGGGTTGAGAGCCATGCCGGTCGGCAGGGCGACCCGGGCCGCCCGCGTTTGCGAGCTCTCCTGAACCTCGTCCTGCGGATCGGGCGGCACGATGTGCGGGACGGTTGCCGCGACGACTGCCCCCGCCGGCGAGTCGGTGGTGACGGTGCCCGGGGCGACGTTCAGCCCCGGGTCGTAAGGAATCGTCGTGCATTCTTCCGGTTCGGTTTCCGGCGGAATCCGGGACTCGAGCGGCGGAGCGGCATCCGCGGGGAACTCATACCCAGGTTCTTCTGCTTCCTGGTAGGAGCCGGCGAGCAGGTAGGTCGAGTAGGCGGTCCCGGACGGGCCCGGCGCCGCTTCGCCGAGACAGGTGCTGGGAGTGGTGATGAAGGTGCCGTCGCCGGCCCGGCCGTTGAATACCAAGCGGTTGCTGAGGACGAGGCCGCTGATCAGCGGCTCGAGTTCGACGGCACGGGGCACCTGGATCGTGAAGCCCTCGTGATAGTCGCTCTCCCAGGCGACATCGGCCTCGAGGAAGACTTCGTTCTCGGCGAGTTCCAGCCCGAACCGGGCGGGCTCGCCCTCTTCCGGGATCACGTTGTAGACGGGTACCTGGGTGAGCGGTTTGGCCGGGGGTGCGGGCGTTCCCAATAGAGAGGTCGTCACGAAGCTTTCGCCGACCAGGGACTCGGACGGGCAGCCGCCGGCTCCGGCTTCGAAGACCTCCATCGGGCAGCGTTTCTCGGTCGCGCCCGGATTGACGCTCAGCCCGACCGGCAGGTCGACGCGGACGGTTTTCAGTTCTCCCACCGGCTCTTCGGGCCCGATCACCACTCCGCCGACTTCGAACGGCTCGTTGCGGACGATGAACTGGGTGAAGCCCCAGTTCGGGTGAGCGGAGGCCCGTTTGAAGAACTGGTCAGGCGTGTCGACCGAGCAGAGCTCGGCGCTTTCCGGCGGTTCTTCTTTGCAGGTGCCGGCCTGCCAACCGGAGTTTGCCTGCGGGTTTTCAGGATCGCTGGGGGCGATGATGTCGTCGGTGCTGGCCTGCGCGGCAGGCGCGAAAAGCGCCAGCCCGCAGCCGACGATCAGGGCTACAAGCCTCATCCGTCCTCCCATGGCATTCCCCTTGTTCCCGATCATGCAAAAAGCATGCTACCCAATTTTTAGGAGCCAAATCAATATTTTTTGGTATCTTTCGCTCATGAATATTCGTAATGGTCATCCCCCCACCGGCCAGAACGGGGTTCACAACGAAAACGGCAAGCACTCCTCGCTCCCGGTCGACTGGGAGCATCTGGCGCGGGCGACCGCCCACCCGTTGCGAATCTCGATCCTGGAAATCCTCGGCTTGGACGGAGGGCGCACCCTCTCCCCCAGCGATCTCAGCCTCGAGCTGCAAATCCCCCTCAGCAACACCAACTACCACGTCACCGAGCTGGCCAAAGCCGGCCTGATCGAGCTCGTCAGCCAGCGCCAGGTCCGGGGCGCCACCGAGCACTTCTACCGAATCCCCACCGGCGAGAGGCAGGCACGGAAAGAGCTGCGCGAGGAGTGGGCGCCCGCGGCGGCGTGAACGACGTCAGGGAACCTCGAACAGCTCCGCGAACCGAACCGCGGCGATCGTGGGCGCAACGACCTCTCCCTCTTGTCGCAGCAGGCCGTGATGGCAAAGCTCCCGAATCGCCCGCTTCCAGCCATCGACCTCGCTGAAGGAGTCCGAGGGGTCAGGGCTCATCAGGCGAACGAGCTCCGTGACAGTTGGGTTGGTCGGGTGCAGGCGCAGCACCTCGGTCAGCACCGCACACTCTCTGCTCTCGTCCTCGACCGCTCGCTGCGACCTCACGCAGCTCGGTCCTCCTGGGCGATGGACTCGAGTAGCTGGACCACCATCGTGTTCTCGGGCAACACCGAGATGTAGAAATGCTCCGAACTCCCGCGAACCGGCCGACGGTCCGTCAGGGCAATCACATCCTTGGACCGCAGAACTCGGACGTGGTAGCTGACGTTGCTCAGGGGAACCCCCAAATCCTGGCTGAGCTCGCGGGGGCTTCGAGCCTCGCCCGCCTCGTGCAGTGCCCTCAGGATTCGGCGGCGAAGTGGATGGTTGAGGGCCTTGAGCAACTCCGGGAAGGTTGGAGTCTGATCCGGCTGATCTGCAAGCCGGCGGATCGGCTTTTCAGGATCCTCACCCATCTCGATCCTCTCCCTCGCGCTTGCCCAGCCGGATCGAGCGAACCGGGCGGGGAACTCGGAACATCGTCAGGTGGGTCGACGAGCGGCGATCTCCCGTTCGCCGATGATTGCGATCCCACTGCTGGGTGGCTCGCAAGGCAGCGAGGGCCTGCACGTTGTCCGCGATGCAGGAGGCGTAGCGGCGCAGGTCGCCAGGTCGAGCCAATCCGTTATCGAGAACCGCAGCGCCACCCGCTCGATCGAGGACGCGAAGGTGGTAGGCAATCTCGCTGGTGGCGAAGCTGCCGAGCGCACCCGCAATCTCGGTGGCACTCAAAGCGCGGTCACCGTCCTGAAGCGTTCGCAACACTTCGCGGCGAATCGGGTTCTCGAGCGCATCCCGGAGACGGGGATCGAGCGCAGCGGCGAGCCCAGCCGGCAACTTTCCCTCGCTGACTTTGAAGCTCGCCTGGCTCATCGCCCTCCTTTGCTGATCGATTGGCCTAAAGCCCGTGAGCAATAAGCGATGGTCGAGCCACTCTAGGTGCGTGCCAAGGGAGTTACGAAGGCAACTTGTGGCACTAATTACGTGCCAGATGCTACTTGAGAGTCTGTAGACCTATGAGTAGCCAAGGGCCAGAGTTCCGATGGCATGGAGGGCGACCTACAACGGACCGTCGGCGAAAACCTCAGAGCCCATCGCGAGGCACGTGGCGCTGACCAAGAAAGCTTCGCCCATTCGCTTGGCCTGCATCGCACCTACCTCGGCAGCATCGAGCGGGGCGAGCGCAACCTCTCCCTGAAGAAAGTGGAGTGGCTGGCCGCCCAGCTTCAGATCGAGCCCTTGGATCTTCTGGTCAAGAGCTCGCGCCGATAGGCGGCGCGAGATGCGAGCAAACCGGGCATTCGGGCTCGGGCACGACCTCGAAGCGCTCGACCTCCATCGTCCGCAGGTCATAGATGTAGCCGGCGCCAAGCATCGGGGGAGTCGTCAACTTCGTGAGGAAATGCATGACTTCCGCGCCGACCAGTCCCCCGACGACTCCACAGGCGGGCCCGAGAGTCGGGGCCGGCGAGGGCTGCGCACGCCGCTGTTCGATCGCCACGTCATAAAGGGGGTACTCGCGCCGAAAGGAGATGTCCTGACAGGCGAAGCAACCCGTCTCCCCCGGAACGTAGAGCGGGCCGGCCCGAGCGACGGGCGGAAAGTGACTCATCGCGATGTAGGGGATGCCCAGCCCGAAGCAGGCGGAGTTGCACCAGTACTCGATCTCGTGAGCAGGCCAGTCCGCAGCATCCACCACCAGGTCGGCACCGGCGATCAACTCGGCGAGCTGCGCCTCGCCCTCTACACGCGCTGGCGTTGACCTAACTTCGATGCGCGAGTTAAAGCCACGGATTCGTTCCTCCATCGCCTCGGCCTTCAGTCGGCCGATGTCCGCCTCGGCGTACTGGATCTGGCGATTGAGGTTGCTCTCCTCGACACGATCGCCGTCGATCAGCCAGAGCTCTCCGACTCCGCAGCAAGCGAGCTCCCAGGCCGCGCGTCCGCCAAGCCCGCCGACGCCGAGCACTGCTACGCGGGCTTCCCGCAACCGAGCCTGACACTCCGACGGCCTCACTCCGCCCTCGTGCGTCAGATCGCTGAAGTAGCGGAGCTGGCGGTCGAATCGTTCCCTTTCCGCCGCGGGCACCAACTCGTCATCCGCGGCGTCCTCGAGCAGATCGAGCTCCTGCATCTGCCCGATCACGTCTTCGACCTCTTGGGCTCCGAACCGCGACCTGAGGTCGTCCCTGGTGCTCCCCCCGTCAAGCGCCTGCAGCAGGCGCCGTTCGCCCCCATCCGGACATTCGATCCGAACGTCGTCAGCACTCGACCGCATGAGCACGATGTCGCCGTTCGGCGCGTCGATCAGCTCAATCGTCCTCTTCAAGCGCGGTCGCATTACTTAGAGAGACCTCATTGATACAGGATTTCTTCATGTGGCCAGCTTCGACGGCCCCTCCGCCGCCAGAGGGGGCTCTCCGAGCTAACCGCCCTTGGAAGTACTGACGGTAGGCGTCGTGGCTGCGTATTGCCGATCTTCATCACATCCTTCTTCCCGCACAGATACGGCGCAGCGCTCCGCAAAGGGGCCGCTAACTCCCCCTCGTCGTTCCGATTGCCGGCAACGTCACCGGGGCAAGACCCAGTCTCATCCTTCCCCCCTCTCAACTTTGAGATCCGAGATACGCGAAATTGACCTTGATTGGCGGCCCCCACCACCCCAGGTGCGATGAGGGAGGCCGCCTCACCGTCAGCCGCCCTTGGTGGTACTAACAGCGGGCAGCGTCGCTTGCGTAGCGCCGAGCTTCATCCTGCTCACCCCCTTTTTCACTCGCGGACCGGAGCAAGCCTGCTTGATCGCTGGCAAAACTGGTCACCAATTTCGCCGGTAAGCCAGCAGTTTGGGGAAAAATACTTTTGATAAAAGGTATTAGTAGGGTGCGTCAGCGCACTCAGCTTCTACTGAGGGGAATGCGGGTGACGGAGACCGCAGCGAGCAGCGAACCAGCCGCATTCGGAATCAGCGCCACGATGGCAAGGGCGCTTACGGACACGTGGCGCTTTCGGATCCTCTCCGAGCTCAGCGTCCGGCCAATGAGCCCATCCCAATTTGTGGAGGACGTGGGTGGCGAGTTGACTCACGTCTCCCGTTGCTTCCGGCAACTCGCAAAGTGGGGGTATGTCGAGATCCTTGAAGAGAGACCCGGTCGTCGCAGGGGGGCAGCGATCGAGCACGTGTACCGAGCGATCCAGCGAGCTCACTTCGACACTTCAATGTGGAAAAGCGTCCCCCACTCGAACCGCCAGGCCCTTTCGATTTCCGTTCTCGAATCCTATTTCGAGCGCATTACCGAAGCGATCAGCGCAGGAACGTTTGATGACGAGGTTGATCGCCATCTCTCGTGGGATGGCGTGGTCCTAGACCGTCCGGCCTGGGCTCAACTTACGAAAGGGCTCGACGAAGTGCTTGATCGGCTCCCGGAACTGGAGTTCCAAGCGGCGGAGCGGATTGCTGCGGCAGGGCGTGAATCGATTCCGACGACCGTAGGCCTGACCGCATTTCGGTCTCCACGTTCGCCCGGAGAAATGCTCGGGGCGCCGAGACGATGCGGAGCCTCAACGCTTGAGGGACCCTCCTCTTCCGTGTTGAGTCCCAAGATGGCTAGAGCCTTGTCAAACAAATGGCGCTCTCGCATTCTGATGGAGCTGAGCGCTCGCCCTTTGAGCCCTTCGCAGTTTGTCGAGGAGGTCGGAGGGTCGATGACTCATATATCTCGGTGTTTTCGACAACTGGCCGATTGGGGCTTTGCCGAAGTCATCGAAGAGCGCAAAGGGGGCCGACATGGAGGCGGAATCGAACGGATTTACAGAAACACAAGGCGGGCCCATTTCGATACGCCGACCTGGGAAACGCTTCCTCGGTTCCTCAGAAATGAGGTCTCCAAGTCATTTCTGGAGTCCTACTTCGCACGTATCTCGGAGGCGATCGACACAGGGACTCTCGATGCCGAGTCCGATCGACACCTGTCGTGGACGCCGATCGTCCTCGATCGAACTGCTTGGGTCGAAATCACCAACATCCTCGACAGCGTGCTCGCTTGGCTTCCACCCCTAGAGGCAGAAGCCATCGAGCGCCTCACCGACACGGATAACGACCCGATCCCGACGACTGTTGGGCTCACGGCCTTTCGGTCTCCCGCTTCAACCATGAGCTCAAAGCGGGATCAACAGAAGGGCTAGCTTCCTGCTGAATGCCCAAAAGGAGGCAGTGGGTCAATTGAATTGCCCGGGCGCTCCCCTGCCTATCCGCCACGTCCGGCAATGACCGGTGTTGCCGATCACGTCTGGTCGGTGGAAGAGATCGCGGCGTTGCTGGATTGATCCGCCTATCGCTTTCGCCAGTCTTTCCACGCGATTGCGCCGCCGAGGACCACGGTGGGCACGACGGCCACCAGCAACAAGATGCTGTCCAAGGGCTCGGGGAGGGGAGCGAACACCGCGAGGACCAACAGCCCAGCGGCGAAGCAGATACCACTACCAAATGTTCGGGTGCCTGCTGACCATTCCGAGGCAAAACCTTAGCCATCAGCGCCGCTACTGCTAGCCCTTGCTCATGCCCCGATAGGAGTTCAGCAGCAACCACTTCCAGCATTTAGTAGGCGGACCTTCGGGCGATATTCGTCGGAACCAAATTCAGACGGTTGGGCCACGTGTATTCGACCCCCGTTCGCGAAACCAGAGCATGACGCCAATGATCAGGCCCCCAATGGGCCCCACTGCGGACTTTCCGATGCCTTCAGTCAAGAGCACATCTATCGCAAGGATCAACATGATCACCATATAAGTGGCCAGAACAGCCTTGGACAAGCGACTGAGTCCACCCGAGCGAGTGGCTGGGTCGTCTATCGGCGAGGGCATCAACACGCACCTGCCTTGCTGGCTATCTCTGGTCCGGCGCTTGCACTGCCGATAACGAGAGCCACCCCCATCGGGGCACGAGCAAGAGTCAGGCCGGTCCCAACAAGGACACCGACAATCCCCAGATCGTTACAGTCGAACGGATCGGTCGGCAGCAACGACTCCCGAATTCTTGATTCCCTCGCCCTCGGATCTCCGAGGGAGATCACCACCGTCGCGCCTAGGCTGACAATCCCTCCAACTCTGAGCCAAAATTGGTGCCATTGATGAGTCAGGGATCGGAGCAAAGACCTTAAGAAACGGTCATGCGGAAGGCCCGTCGCGATCGTCCGTGTTTCGACTCGCCCGCTCCGTCTCGGCTCGGTATCGCAGCAAGCCCACGGCCGTGACCACTCCGCCTCCCACAACCAGCGTCCAAGGTCCGACTACATTAGTGACGTTCAAGATCCCAATGACGATGATCAAGAGCAGTGCCAAGAGCCATATCCCCACTTCGGGGGGGGTCCACCGCCGATTCTTTTGATGATCGGTGCGAGTCATTTCGACACCTTGGGGACATCTAAACCTAACATAAGTCCGTCAAGTCACCCAAGCCAGTTCCGGCGCCCAGAATACCAACGATGAAAGACGCGCCGCCGGATACGGGGGCCAGCGCAAGCCCCGCAACACCGGTGCCCCACGAAACCCAACCGCACACCTTCGCGCCGCGGTGATAGGGCGTTTCTGCCGCTACTCTTGCCGCTCTGTGTTGTATCTCCCGCATTTCTGCTGCTTTCCATTGAGCTTCTTTCTTACGGATGTTTTCGGTGTACAGAGGATTGCTTTGCAGGTAGCGGAGGAAAATTTCGGCGCCCCGCTGGCTCTTGAACTGCATCATGATCGCGCCTCTTTTGTTCGCCCTACGTGCCGCGGCTTCGGCCTTCATGCGTTTGCAGTTTGGGACCCAACTTTTCGGGCCGACGCATTTTTCGCCGGTTAGATCGAAGTTGTTGACAGGATCCCCGCCAGCGTACTCGTAGGCATTCGCCGAACCGCCGAGAATCGGGTCTGGCGTGAGAAAGCGGCCCAGCGCTGGCACATAGCTCCGTGCCCCCATCTGGATCACGCCCGAGGGCAGTTCCGTTCGCCGCTGCTTGCCGCCCAGCCATCCGAAGCGCCCTGGACCTGAACCTTTCGAGTTGCCGAACTCGTCAGACTCGAAGGTCGCGGTCGGACCGGTTGCTGACGGGCTAAGGCTAGCCTTAGCCACAACGTCTCCGTGCAAGTTCGTCAGCTGCAAACTGACGCCGGTGCCGCTGTCCTGAATCGCGGCCAGTTCGCCGCCGATCCCGACGATGTTGCGACTCCAGATACCGGCCCGTTCGGTCCAGGCGGGCGAATCCGAGGCGTCGGCGTAATGGAATATTTCGGTTCCTTCGAGCCCCCCGCCCTGGATGCGCTGGCGCTGCCTCAGGGCGCCGTCGAGCTGGAAGATATTGGTGATCCCACCCTGGGACTGGCTGGCGACCATGTCGTTGCTGAAGTAGCTGGTGGCCAGGGCTTTGCCTTCACCGGCATAGGAGCCCGGCAGGCTGGTGATCCGGCCGAAGTTGTCGTAGGTCAGACCGGTGCCCAGAAGACGATCGGCTTTGTCGTAGGTGTAGCTCTGGGTGGTGCCGGCTGAGGTCGTGTCGCAGGCCCCGCCGATGCCCGGAGCACGAGTGATCAGTTTCGTTCGGTTGGAGTTCTTACCGGGATCGCCTTCGAACTTGTATTCCCGAGTCGTGCAGGAACCGCCCTGAGGCGTGTCCTTGACCAACGTCAACCTCCCAGCCTTGTCGTAGGTGTATTGCTGGGAGGATAGGGTGCCCGCCTGGGCCAGCACCTGGCCATGGATCGAGCGTTCAGTGCCGAAGTCGAGCCAGGTGGTGGCCTTTGCGTAGCTGCGCTGGACTGGTTCCCCCGCCTCGTTGTAGGTCGTTTTGGCGAGAAGGCCGTTGGGCAGGACCCGTTCGACCAGGTTGCCGTCGGCGTCATAGTTGGCGGTGAAGGTGCCGGCGGCGGAGTCCTGCAGTTCGGTCAGAAGGCCGGAGTTGGCGTCGTAGATCCGCGTCTGCGTCCCTTTGCCATCGCCGGTCGTCACCGGACGGCCAAGCAGATCGTAGGTCGTCGTCGCGGTGTTGCCGTCGGCGTCTTGGTATTTCGTCACCCGACCCAGCGCGTCGTAAGTCGTGGCTATCGCCTGGTCGTCTTCGCAGGCCGGTTCGCATTTGAAGCGTTGGGCGGTCGGCAGGCCGCTCGTCGAGCTGTAGAGGATCTCGACTTTGGGGATCGAGGCCCCCCCGCCTTCCTGCTTTATCGTGAGCTGGCGACCGGCTGCGTCGAACGTGGCGAGCGTCTTGCGACCCCATTCCGCGCCGCCACCTGGGATTTCAGTCAATTCCGTTGGCTGACCGAGGGCGTTGTAGGACTTGATGTGCCGGATCAGCAGTTCCGGCTGGCCCGCGGCCCCGGGCTGAGCGGCTGGAAGGACCTTGCAGGGTAGCCCTGCCCACTTCTTGCTTTTGCAGTCGGCAGGGGTGCTTCCCTTGTTTTCGTAGTAGAGGACTTTGCGGGTTCCGGCCCCGCCGCCGCTCGGCTCAGAGGGCTGGCGTACTTCGACCGGAAGACCGCTAATCGGGTCGTAGACCGTAGTCGTGCGTAAGTTCAGACCGCTCGGGTCCACGATCGTCTGGGTCAACTTGCGCAGAAGCCAGTCATAGGTGGACTCGGTAACGCGCTGGTCGGCGTCAACCCCCAGGCCGGGAATGCTCGCGCCGGCGGTTTCCCGCGTGGGCAAATGCGGCTTGAGGCCGGTGCCGGGCCAGCTGGCGTCGTATTGAATGGTCCTGTGTAAGCGCGCCTGCGTCGCGGCACCCGATTCCAGGCGCACCTGATGAAGCGGTCCCCATTCCTCCTGTAGCTCGGTTCCGTCGGCTGAGTACTGGCGTTTGGTCTCGAGCTCGTGTGAGCGTGCCACTGACCCCGATCCGGCGGCAAGCGCGCGTAGCCGGTTCTGAGGGGTCAGCTCGCGCACCACGTTGCCGAACTCATCGCTTTCCGAGGTGGTGATCGAGGCGGCTGTCGTCCCTGCCCCGGATGGCGTGGCGGTGTTGACGAGCCTTCCTTCGGCCTCCATGTAATAGACAGTTGCCCGCGAATAGCTGCTCGGCGGGTTTGAGGGAATCTGATCGGGTGGGAAGATTGCCGTCGCGTCGACCGGAAGGTTCTGCTGACCCCACTGCGCGACCGCGCTCGCGCTCATGTCGTATGGCGCACCACTGCCGCTGGTTGGAACCTCGTAGGCGATCGTCGTCTGTGCGACTGAGGGACTGGCGAGCAAGCTGGGCCTTTTGATTCTCACTAGGCGGCTGTTGGCCAGCTCGGCGCCGTAGGTCCCGTATTCGAGGGTCCAAGGCTCCTGACCTGCGGGGGTGAGCGTTTTCAGTTGGCCGCTGGCCTCGTAGCTATATCTCTCAACCAAGGCTGGAGAGATGCGTGGATCCCACGCTTCGATTAGCCTGCCTTCGGCGTTGTATTTGTACTCGGCGACGTCCCAGGGGCCGCCGTTACCTGGCGCGTGGTAGGTGATCTTCTGTAGGCGATCGCCAAAGAAGGGCTGCCCTCCCCAAGTGGTGGCCGCTGCGTAGGTGAAGGTCAGGACCCGGCACCCTTCCGTGCTCGTCGCCGTTGCCTCCGGGCAGGGGGCATCTTCATGACTGGGAGCGATTACCTTGCTGAGCCGGCGATTGCCGCTCACCACCTGGTAGACCATCCGCGTTCGGTTGCCTTCACCTCCCAGGGAGGAGACGGCCACGGGCAGGTATTCGTTGCCTCCGGAGCTGTTCTCGAAGGTCGTGCGAGTGCCCGATGGCTCAGCGAGAACGAGCTTCGTGCCGCCTTCTTCCGTCGTCAGCGACCACCCAGGAGCGTCTGGTGGCGTGACGTAGAAGCCGTTTTCCTTATCGAAGGCAAACTGGCTCCCTTCGGCGTCGGTGATCAGGGCGTAGGCGAAGGTGTAGCTTTCGCCTTCGATTTCTTCGCTGATCGTTACGTCCTTGATGTTGCGCCAAGCCCCGCCGCCGGCCGCCTCCACCGGCACACCCGGCTTCCAGCCCGGCCCGAGCACGCCCCCGTCCCACGGCTGTCCCGGTTCGCGTGAGTTGTAGGTGCGGGAGAATTCAAGCGCCGATCCGAAGGCGGGGATTGAGGTGTCGGTCCGCGAAACCGAGAGGTCGCCGGTCAGCAGGTTCACCGTGCCCGGCCCAACGTCCGCAACTGCATCGCGCGGACTCCCAGCGTTCCGGTCGACGGTAGCGGTGACAGGCGCGCTGTAGCCGGCAACACCCTGGGGGCCCTCGAAGATCGCCCGGATCTCCACTTTGCCGCCAATGGCCCAGAACTGCGATTTGAAATTGGCCGCGTCGAAGTAGAGGGGCTCGGTCTGTTTGACGCCCGAGACTGCGACCGGCCAACTCACCGCCTGTCCCTGAGCATCTTTCACCAATTCGGCGGGGATCGCATCGAAGGACTGATCCCCCGATTGCTTCGCCTGGAAGCTGACGCCCGTGACTCCGGGTTCGGTCCACGCCGCCTTTAGCTTGATGCGACGCGCCGTCACGGTGCCGTCGGTGGGACTCGCGACTTTGCTGCTCGCTGGCGCCGGCAGGTAGTAGGTCGCGCTCAAGTACGGCTTATCGCTGGTCGCGGTGCTGGAGTTGAATTCGACTTTGCGTTCGACGCCAGAGGTCCAAGGCGACTCATCTTTCAAGCCGACCAGCACTCCCTCGTTCGCCACTGCGCCACTGACCCATCTCTGGACCAGGCCACGGATGCCTTCGGAGAACTGCCACCAGCCGAGCTGGCTGCCGCGGGCAGCGGTAGTGACGTAGCCACCCTCGGAGAGACTGATGTCGCCGCCAGGATATGCCCAGGATGAGATGCCGTCGTATTTATTCCACGAAACCGAGGAGGTCCAGGGCTTCGTAGCGCGGAACATCCCAACCCCGCTCGTGTTTTTCGCGCTCGTCGGGGAATAGAGGCCGATCGTCGCGGCGTTCACCGAGGCATTTGAGGGGATCGCACCGACGTTGAAGCGCAGAAGAGAACGGGAGAGTGCCGTCGCACCGCCGGATTGGTAAATGGCATTGGCGCCGATGGTTTTCCAGAGGCCGGATGCGCACAGGCCGGAAGTCGGGAGCGCGCTCGCGATCACGCAGTCAAGTGCCGGGCTCGGCACCGTGATCGTGGGGTCTATGCGCACCGGCCACTGGCGCGCGGGATCCTGCAGCCATTCGCGATCGGCCTTGACCGCGAGCCGCCACTCCCCATCGCTGCGCTCGAGGACATAGCTGACAGCGTCGATGGGGCCCGGCAGGCCAGAACTGTCGGCGATCGTCGGCGCCGGCAGGATGGCGACGAGCTCGTCGTGCTGGTCGCGGAACTCGATCGAGCCATCCGGTGCTTCTGCCGGATCGACGCCTGCGGAAGCGCTCAGCTCGAAGTGGAAGGTGCTGGGGTCCGAGGGGTCGGTGAGCTCGATTTCCTCCTTCACTCCGGTCGGCAAACTGGTCAGCTCGAAAGTCGTCCCATCGTCAGCCTCATAGCTCACGACCTCGTCGCCCGCTCGCAGCTCGGCCGTGTCCGTCGGCGCATCGAGTAGCTGCACTGCGACCCACCGCCCGTCATCGGAGAGTTTGACAGGGCCGGCGCCCAACCGAGTTGGCAGAGTCAGGTCGAAGCTGTTGGCCCCGTTCGTGAGAGCCGTGCCATTGAGCGGTTCGAGAGCCTCCTCGATCGGCTTCCATTCGCCCTCGGCGTTTTCGTAATGGATCGGGGTCTCGTAGATCCGGGATTCGCGACTGCCGCCAGGGAGGGCGAAGGTCTTGGAGGTTGCGGTGCGCTTGCCGAGCAGCTCGGGGCCTTGAGGCTCCTCTGGGGGAGCACTGAGGGCAGAGCCATGAGCAGGATCGCTCGACTCGTCGTCCGCAGCCAACGCAAACCCGGAGAAGACCGCGAAGAGCATCACGAGTACCGCAACCCAGAACCTAAACCCTGCCATTGATTCCCTGGCTCTTTCTCTGACGTGGCGCCTCGGTGACACCACTACCACCGCGCCGATTTCAACCGGCTCGGACAGTGGCACACTCAACACCATCGCTTCCGAGGGTCAATACCTACTTTTAAAGGCGAGTATTTGCTCCGGAGTAGCTTTCTTAGGCGGTCAGGGTGTTTATTGCCTGAGCATCTCACTTTCACCGGCTGGTTCGATGCCTTCCACGGAGCGGTGGAAGTCACGTCCAACTTCCGGCCTAGCGTCCGCAGCACGGCCCACGCCATGACAGCCACGCCCCCGCTCATCTACCCAAGGATGCCTTCAGCGCCTTCGATTCAGACTGACCCACTACCGCTTCAGGAGCCCTCGGGCTGTTTGCTGTTCTCCTCTTCCTTCTTGACCTATCCCAGAACGCCGTTGATTTTCAGAGGTGTTCCTTGACATAGGGACGACTCTATGCGCAAGGCCCAAAAATACTCAGGTTCTTCGAAAGATCACAATGGAGCGAAGCCACGCAAACGTAGTGAGTTGGCGACCACGAAGACGCTGGAGCCGGCCATCGCCGCGCCGGCGATCAGCGGGTTGAGCAGGCCTGCGGCGGCGAGCGGCAGCGCCGCGACGTTGTAGGCGAAGGCCCAGAAGAGATTGCCCTTGATCGTCGAGAGGGTGCGCCGGGAGAGCCGGATCGCGTCGCCGATCCCTCGGGGGTCCCCGGAGACGAGCGTGATGTCGGAGGCCTCGATCGCGACGTCGGCGCCCGTGCCGATCGCCAGGCCGAGATCGGCCTGGGCGAGGGCAGGCGCGTCGTTGACGCCGTCGCCGGCCATCGCGACGGTCCGCCCCTCCGTCTGCAGGCGCTCGATCACCGCGGCCTTCTCGGTCGGCAGTACCTCGGCGATCGCCTCCTCGATGCCGACCTCGGCCGCGACCGCGGTCGCGGCCGCCCGGGCGTCGCCGGTGAGCAGCACCGGCCGCAGCCCCAGCGCCCGAAGCTGCTCGACGGCCTCGCGGCTCTCGGGCTTGACGGTGTCGGCGACGACGAGCAGGCCACGCGCTCGGCCGTCCCAGCCGACGGCGATCGCGGTCTTGCCCTGGGCTTCGGCAGCGCCTTTTGCCGTCTCGAGCTCGGGCGGCAGCGGCATCCCCCGGTCGGCGAGGAAGGAGGCGCGACCGACAGCGACGGCGTGTCCTGCGACCGTGCCCTCGACGCCCAGACCGGCGTGGCTGGCGAACCCGTCGACCGCGTTCAGCAGGGTCAGCTCACGCCGGGCGCGAGCCGCGATCGCGGCGGCGACCGGGTGCTCGGATGCGTCCTCCACCGCCCCGGCGAGGCGCAGGACCTCGGTCTCCTCCGCTCCCGGCCCCGCGTGGATCGCGACGACGGTGATCTCGCCGCTGGTAACGGTACCCGTCTTGTCGAGGACGACGGTGTCGATCCGCCGCGTCGACTCCAGCACTTCCGGCCCCTTGATCAGCAATCCGAGCTGGGCGCCGCGGCCGGTCCCGACCAGCAGTGCGGTCGGCGTGGCGAGCCCGAGCGCGCAGGGACAAGCGATGATCAGCACCGCGACGGCGGCCGTGAAGGCAAAGGTCGCCCCCGCGCCGTTGCCGAGCCAGAAGCCGAGGGTGGCGACGGCGAGGGCGATCACGACCGGGACGAAGACGGCGCTGATCCGGTCGGCGAGCCGCTGCACCGGCGCCTTTCCCGACTGGGCCTCGGTGACCAGGCGGGCGATCTGCGCGAGCGCGGTGTCCTCGCCGACTCGCGTGGCCTGGGCGACGAGGCGGCCGCCGACGTTGACCGTCGCGCCGATCACCTCTTCGCCGGGTCCGACCTCGACCGGCACCGACTCGCCGGTGACGAGGGAGCGGTCGACGGCGGAGGCGCTGCTCTCGACGATCCCGTCGGTCGCGACCTTCTCGCCCGGGCGGACGACGAAGCGGTCGCCGACGGCGAGGTGCTCAACGCGGACGCGGCGCTCCTGGCCGTCGGCGTCGAGCAGGGCGACGTCCTTTGCGCCGAGGTCGAGCAGCGCCTCCAGCGCCGCTCCGGCCCGGCGCTTGGCGCGCGCCTCGAAGTAGCGCCCGGCGAGGATGAAGGTGGTTACGACCGCGGCGACCTCGAGGTAGATGTGGTCGGAGGCGGCGCCGCGCTCGGTGACGAGGTCGAAGGGCATCGTCATCCCCGGCGTGCCGGCGTCGAGGAAGAAGAGCGCGACCAGCGACCAGCCGAGCGCGGCGAGCGTGCCCAGCGAGATCAGCGTGTCCATCGTCGCCGCGCCGTGGCGCAGGTTCTGCCAGGCGACCTTGTGGAAGGGCCAGCCGCACCAGAGCACGACCGGCGTCGCCAGGTACAGCGCCAGCCACTGCCAGTTGCGGAACTGCAGCGGCTCGATCATCGAGAGCGCGAAGACCGGGATCGAGAGCGCCGCGGCGACGACGAGGCGGCGGCGCAGGTCGGCGGCGGGGTCGGGTGCGGGGGCGTCCTCACTCGCGGTGGACGCGACCGGCAACGCCGCCGAATAGCCGGTGCTCTCGACGGCCTCGATCAGCTGCTCGGCCGCGACCCGCCCGGGGTCGAAGCTGACGCTCGCCCGCTCGGTCGCGAAGTTGACCGTCGCCACGACGCCGTCGAGCTCGTTGAGGCTCTTCTCCACCCGCCCCGCACAGGACGAGCAGGTCATCCCCTCGATCGGGAGCTCGAGGCGCTTGGCCTGCCGGGACTCGACCGCCTGGCTCATCGCGGCACCTCGACGGTGAACTCGGCCGTGTGGACGGCGCCACCGTGCTTGAACTGGAGGTAGAGGCGGTAGCGGCCGGCGGTCGGGAAGGTGGCGGCGAAGGAGTGTCCCCGGGGGTGGACGTGGAGGTAGGCGAGGTCGCCTTCGCGCAGCGCGACGAGGTGACCCTTCGCGCCGAGATAGGGGGCGAGGTTCGCGACCGGCTTCCCGTCCTTGGCCACGGCGAAGGAGAGCGAGGCCGGCTGTCCGGCTCGCACGTGGTCGGCGTGCAGGCGGACGTCGTAGCCGTCGGTCCGGTCGACCGGGAGAGGGGCGGCGAACGGGGCCGCCTCGAACTCGCCGCCCGAGACGAAGACGTCTGCAGCGAGGGTGTGCTGCTCGCCCATGATCGAGAAGTCCGCGAACGCCCGGTAGGCGCCGGGCTCGGCGAACTCGACCGGGATCGACCAGGCGCCCTCCGCGTCCATCTCGGGGTGCAGGTGGCGGAAGCCGGTGCCGTCGCGCCCGACCACGATCAGGTGCATGCGGCGCTCGTGCAGTCGGTCGAACTCGGCGACCGGCTGGCTCGCCGCGTCGGTGATCGTGAAGCGCAGGACGCCGGGCTCGGTCACCTGGAAGAAGGTCCGCTCGAGGCGCAGGGTGTAGCCGGCCTCCGAGACGGCGAGCCCGGCCGGCGCGTGGTTCGCGGGCTCTTCGTGCGTGCGGTGGGCCTCCGCCTCCATGTCGTGGCCCCCTCCCCCGCCCTCCTTGTCGGCCGGCTCGACGGCGGAGCCGATGCCGACGGCGGCGAGGAAGATCGCCAGCAGCCCGAGGGCGAAGAGGCCGGTGCGGCGCGCGTACATCGTCATCTCCTTGCCGATAGGGGGAGGGGGTATCCGAAGAAGAATGTAGCAAATACCCTCTAGGGGTATACTGCGGCGGAGCCGAGCACCTCGATCGAAGGAGCGGAGATGGCCGAAGAGACGCACCAGCCCGGTTACATCGGTGAGAAGGAGAAGGTCAAGAACCGCCTGCGGCGGATCGCCGGGCAGGTGGGCGGCCTCGAGCGGATGGTCGACGAGGACCGCTACTGCATCGACATCCTCACCCAGATCTCTGCCGTGCAGGCGGCGATCGACAAGGTCGCGCTGACCCTGCTCGACGAACACACGCGGCACTGCGTCGTGGGCGGAGAGACGGCGGAGATCCGCGAGGCCCGAACCGAGGAGATGCTCGAGGCGGTCGGGCGGCTGCTCAAGAGCCGCTGAGACGCATGCAGGGTCACCGCCACGCGATGCCGACCAAGGGCTCGGCGCTGACCGGGGTCGCCCTCAGCGCGACGCTGCACTGCCTCACCGGGTGCGCGCTCGGCGAGATCGCCGGCATGGCGATCGGCACCGCGCTCGGCTTCTCCGACCTCGGCACGATCGCCCTGGCGGTGGCGCTCGCCTTCCTCTTCGGCTACACCCTGACCAGCCTGCCGCTGCTGCGAGCGGGCCTGGCGCTCTCGGCCGTGGTCCCGATCGCTCTCGCCGCCGACACCCTCAGCATCGCTCTGATGGAGCTGGTCGACAACGCGATCATGCTGCTCGTCCCCGGGGCGATGGAGGCTGGCCTCGGCGACGTCCTCTTCTGGGGCAGCCTCTCGTTCGCCCTCGTCATCGCCGGCGCCGTCGCCCTCCCTCTCAACCGCTGGCTGATCGCCCATGGCAAAGGCCACGCCGCCGTCCACGAGACGGGCATCCACGGAGGCCCCCCGGTCCGCCTCGTCGGCACGATCGCCGCGCTCGCCTTCGTCTTCGGATCGACCGTGCTGATCGCCGAAGCGCTTGGCGGCGACGGCAACGCCCACGACCATGAAAAGCGGACGACGGGTCTCGAACCCGCGACCTCGAGCTTGGGAAGCTCGCGCTCTACCAGCTGAGCTACGTCCGCGTGGGATCTGATTCTAGGGCGGGCAGAGCGGTGCCGGAGGCCGGTGGGTTCTAACCTTGGGCGCCCCGTGAGCGTCCGCTCCACTCTTGCCGTGCTTGCCGTGCTGGCCGTCGTCGGCCTGCTCGCCTTCGGGCTGCTCAGCAAGGGGTCCTCGGGGGTCGGGCTGGGAGATCCGGCGCCGGTCTCCCCTCTCCCCCGCCTCGAAGGGGGCGGCGCGGAATCGCTGACCGATTACCGGGGGCGCTGGGTGCTGGTCAACTTCTGGGCCTCGTGGTGCGAACCGTGCAAGGAGGAGGCGCCGGAGCTGGAGCGCTTCCAGCGGCAGTACGGAGGCGCGGACTTCACGGTGCTCGGCATCGACAGCCGCGACCTCAGCGGCGACGGACGCGCCTTCGTCGAGGCCTACGGGCTCACCTACCCGCAACTGCGCGACGGGGACGGCGCGGCGGCGAAGGAGTACGGCACCACGGGGGTGCCGGAGAACTTCCTGATCGACCCGGGAGGCCGGGTGCGGCTGCTGTTTCCGGGGCCGATCACCGAGGAGTACTTGAACGACGAAGTCGTGCCGCTGCTGCCTGGCGGCCAGTCGTGAAGCCGCGCACCGCCATCGTCGTCTGGCTCCTGGTCGCCGCCGCCCTCCTCTTCGTCGGCGTGCGGGCGGCGCAAGGCGCGACGCCGCAGACCTCGGTCAGCGAGATCTCCTCCGAAGTCATGTGTCCCGTCTGCGGCACCCTGCTCGAGCTGGCCGAAGCGCCGCAGGCGCAGCGCCAGAAAGCCTTCATCGCCCGCCTCGTCGCCGCAGGCAAGAGCAAGGAGCAGATCAAGGACGCGCTCGTGGCCGAGTACGGCAACGAGGTGCTGGCGTTGCCGCGAGGCTCCGGCTTCGACCTCTCCGCCTACCTCGTCCCGATCGTCGCCTTCGCGATCGCCGTGGTGGCGCTCGGTCTAGGCGTGCTCAGGTGGCGCCGGGCGAGCGGGGCGCCCGGCGAGGACAGCCCCGCCGCGAGCGGCCCCAGCCCCGAGGACAGCGAGCGGCTCGACGCAGACCTCGCTCGCTACGACCTCTGAGCGTCGAACTGAGCTTTTTTCGTCCCAGGGAGTAAAAAAGCTCAGCTCGGCGCTATCCCGCGCCGATGACGATCGCGCCGGCTACCGGCGCGGGGAGCTTGCGCAGGGCGGTGCGGAGCTCGCGGCTGGGGCGACCACCGGCTGCCGCCGCCGAGACCGCGGCGAGCAGCGTGTCGGACTGCTCGGCCAGGGTCGCCAGCGAGCCGTAGGCGGAGTCGAGGCCGGGGCCGGCGAGGACGACCAGGTCGTATGCCTTGCGCAGCTTGGCCAGCGCGTGGCGGAAGCTGGCGAGGCTGATCAGGGTCGCCGGGTCGGCGGCACGGCGACCGGCCACGATGCAGACCAGCGGATCCGTCGCGGCGGCCGAGGCCGGGCCGGCCACGACGAGGGGCTGGAGGATCTGGGGAGCGGTCGCCTCCCAGCGCAGGTACTCGTGGAGGCCGGGAGCGGCGCTGAGCCCGAGCGCGGCCGCGAGGCGCGGCTGCACCAGGTCGCACTCGAGCAGGGCCGTGCGCCGGCCGCTGGCGGCGGCGCAGCCGGCGACCGCTACTGCGCCGGCCAGGCCCTCGTCGCCGGTGACGAGGGCGACGCCCCGTCCCTCGAGCGCCTCGCCCACCTTCGCCAGAGCCTGCAGGTCCCCGCGCCGCAGGGCCCAGGCCCGGCTCGATTCAGGCGCAGGGCCAGCGAGCTGAGCCAGGACGGGCAGCTTGCGGCGCCCGCCGAGCATCACATCCGCTCGGGGGCCGAGATTCCGAGCAACCCGAGCGCGGCGGCGATCGTGCGCTTCGCGCAGAGGCAGAGCGCGAGGCGCGAGCGCTCGACGCCCTCCCCTTCCGCCCCGACCACCTGGCAGTCGCGATAGAAGGCGTGGAAGTCGGCGGCGACCGCGGTCGAGTAGGCGCAGATCCGGTGCGGCGCCCGCCTTGCCGCTGCCTCGCGGACCTCTTCCGGGAACTCGAGCAGGCGCTTGATCAGCGCCTTCTCGCTGGCCTCCATCGCGACGGCAGACACGTCGGCGTCCGAGCTGGAGACGACCCCCTCCGCCGCCTCGCCCGCTTTGCGCAGGATGCTGGCAATCCGCGCGTGGGCGTACTGGACGTAGTAGACCGGGTTGTCGCTGGACTGGCTGCGGGCGAGCTCGAGGTCGAGGTCGACGGTGGTCTCGTGGCTGCGCCAGAGCATGAACCAGCGGGCCGCGTCGACCCCGATGTCGTCGAGCAGCTCGTCGAGCGAGACGAACTCGCCCTTGCGCTTCGACATCTGCGCCCGCTCGCCCCCTTCGACGATGTGGACGAGGTTCATGATCAGCGCCTCGAACGCCTCGGGGTCGGCGCCGAGCGCCTCGATCGCCGCCCGCACCCGGCCGACGTAGCCGTGGTGGTCGGCGCCGAGCACGTTGATCAGCCGGCCGAACCCCCGCTGCAGCTTGTCCCAGTGGTAGGCGACGTCGGCGGCAAGGTAGGTCGGCTCCCCGTTGGCCCGGATCAGGACCCGGTCCTTGTCGTCGCCGAAATCGGTGGTGCGCAGCCAGAGCGCGTCCTCGTGGCGGTAGGTGTGGCCGCGCTGGTCGAGGTCGGCCAGCGCCTTCTCGACCTCCCCGCGCGTGTAGAGGTCGCGCTCGTGGAACCAGGTGTCGTAGGTGACGCCGAAGCGCTCCAGCGTCGCCCGCACCTCCTCCAGCATCAGCTCGACCCCTCGCCTGCCCAGCGCCTCGCGGTCGCCCGCCCCGAGGCCCCCGGCGGCGAGCCGTTCGGCCAGCTCGGCTATGTACTCGCCGCCGTAGCCGTCCTCGGGCGGCTCGGTGCCCTCCATGCGGGCGGCGATCGAGTCGGCGAAGCGAGCGATCTGGGCGCCGGCGTCGTTGACGTAGTACTCGCGCTCGACCTCGTGGCCGGCCGCCTCGAGCAGGCGCACGGTCGCGTCGCCGTAGGCAGCGTGGCGGCCGCCGCCCACGTGCAGCGGGCCGGTCGGGTTGGCGGAGACGAACTCGACCAGGATGCGTTCCGGGCTCTCGGTCGGGGCGGGCCCGAGGCCCTCGCCAGCGGCGGTCAGCGCGGCGAGCGCGCGCCGGTACCAGGCGTCGGAGAGGAAGAGGTTGACGAAGCCGGGGCCCGCGACCTCGATCCGGTCGAGGCTGCCGGAGGCGCCGAGGCCCCGCTCCAGCTCGGCCCGCAGCAGCTCGGCGACGGCGCGCGGGTTGTCGCCCAGCGGGGCCGCCAAGAGCATCGCCGCGTTGGAGCTGTAATCGCCCAGCTCCGGCTTCGGGGGGCGGTCCAACGAGGGAGCCGGCTCGGTCCGCTCGCCGTCGCGCAGGGCCATCGCGGCGCCTTCGACGGCGCCCCGCAGCTCGGCGATCGAATCGGTGGCGGTCACGGTCCAATCGTATGGACCGCGACGGGGCCAGGGTACGCTGGCCGCTTGCGCGTAGCCGTCCTCAGCGACATCCACGCCAACCAGCCTGCCCTCGAGGCCGTCCTCGCCGCGGTCGACGAGGCTGGCGTCGAGGAGACCTGGTGCCTCGGCGACGTGGTCGGATACGGCGCCCAGCCCGACGCCTGCGCCGAGCTGGTCCGCGAGCGCTGCGACCTCTGCCTGGTCGGCAACCACGACCTCGCGGTGCTCGGCGGGCTCGACACCTCCTCCTTCTCGGAGACCGCTTCGGCGGCGGTCGAGTGGACGCTGACCGCGGCGAGCGAGGGCACGTTCGAGTTCCTGCGGGGCCTCGAGCCGGCCGGCTCGCGCGAGGGGATCGGCCTCTTCCATGCCTCGCCCCGGGACCCGATCTGGGAGTACGTCCTCTCCACCGACCAGGCGGAAGCGGGGTTGGACGCGCAGGAGGAGCGAATCGGCCTGATCGGCCACTCCCACGTCTCTCTCTTCTTCTGCCGGCCGGCGACAGGCGACCCCGGGAAAACGCAGGGAGCGCAGGCCGGCGACGGTGCCTTGATCCCGCTGGAGAACGGCGAGTGGCTGCTCAACCCGGGCAGCGTCGGCCAGCCGCGCGACGGCGACCCGCGCGCTGCCTGGCTGGAGCTGGACACCGAGGAGCTGACGGCCCGCTTCCATCGCGTCTCCTATGACATCGCGCTGGCCGCCGAGACGATCCTGGCGGCGGGCCTGCCGAGCCAGCTCGCGGAGCGTCTGGGGGTCGGGCGCTAATGGTTAATTGCAGGCAAAATCCGGCCCGCCGAGCGTTGTCTAGACTCGATTTCGTGCGTCGCCTGCGCCTCTCCCTGATCGTCTTCTCCCTCGCCGCCGTGGCGGCGCTGGGCCTGGGCGCGTGCGGCGGCGGCGAGGACGCCGAGCTGCTGCCGGGCGAGACGGCAAGCGAAATCAACTCCAACCTCGACCAGGTCGAGGAACTGGCTGCCGCAGGCGACTGCCTCGGCGCCTCCGACGCGGCGCAGGCAGTCAGCCTGCAGGTCGAAGACCTGGGCGGGGTCGACGCGCAGCTGAAGCAGGCGCTGCAGGAAGGGGCCACCCGGCTCAACGAAGTCGTCGCGGAATGCGAAGCGGCCGAAGAAGAAGAACCGGTGGAAGCGATCGAAGAAGCCGAAGAGCCCGAAGAGGAAGACGAACGCAGGGAGAAGCCGGAAAAATCCGAAAAACCGGCGAAGAAAGCCGAGGAACCGGCGGAAGAAGAAGCCGAGCCGAGCCTCCCGCCCCAGGCCGAAGGCAAAGCCAAAGGTCAGGAAAAACCCGAAGGCGAAGCGCCCCCCTCCGAAAGCGGCGGCACGTCGGCCGGCGGCGTCTCCGCGGGTACGCCGGCGGGAGGCGAATGATGGAGGCGGGAACCCTCTCGGGCCGCTACCAGACGGGCGAGCGGCTCGGCTCCGGCGGCATGTCGAACGTCTACAAGGCGACCGACCTGATCCTCGAGCGTACGGTCGCGGTGAAGATCCTCGCCGAGCACCTCTCCGACGACGAGCGCTTCATCGAACGCTTCCGCCGCGAGGCGCTGGCGGTGGCGAAACTGATCCATCCCAACATCGTCCAGGTCTACGACACCGGGGTCGACGAGGGTCGCCACTACATCGTCATGGAGTACGTCGAGGGGCGCTCGGGAGCGCAGATCCTGCAGCGGCAGGGGCCGGTCGGGCCGGAGATCGCCGCCGAGATCGGGATCCAGGGCTGCGCGGGCCTCGACTACGCGCACCGGCGCGGGATCATCCACCGCGACGTCAAGCCCGGCAACCTGATGGTCTTCGGCGGCCCGGTCGGGGGCGGCGAGATGACCGTGAAGCTGACCGACTTCGGCATCGCCCGGGCGATCGAGCAGACCCGGATCACCCAGGTCGGCTCGGTGGTCGGCACCGCGGCTTACCTGGCGCCCGAGCAGGTGCGGGGCGACGAGGCGACCCCGGCCACCGACGTCTACGCGCTCGGCGTCGTCCTCTACCAGTTCCTCACGGGACGGCTGCCCTACGAGGGCTCCTCGCTGGCCGAGCTGGCGGTGCGCCAGCAGAACGAGAAGCCGCTGCCGCCCACCACCTACAACGACGAAGTGCCCGAGACCCTGGGCGCCGCGGTGCTGCGGGCGCTGGAGGGCGACCCGAACCGGCGCTACGCCTCCGCCGACGAGCTGGCCGCGGGTCTGCGGATGGGTCTGCAGGGCGAGGACGTGACCCTGCCGCTGCAGGACGGCGGCACGGCTGCGACCAACGTCCTCGGCGAGGACACCGCGGCGACCCGCCACCTCGATCGCACCACCGCGCAGACGGAGTACCGGCCGGCGCACTCGCAGACCCGACGGCCAGAACCCCGGGTCGCCCCGCCCCCGCCAGTCGCCTCCTCCGGCCCCCCGGCCACGCCCAGCCGCTCCGCCTTCTCGCGCTTCGTCCGCTTCGTCTTGGCGTTCGTCGCCCTGGTCCTGGTCGCCGCCGCGGTCGCCGCCGCCGTGATCGTCACCACGGACAAGGCCGCAGGGGTCAAGGTCTCCAAAGTCGCCGGCGACACGGTCGACAAGGTTGTGGACGAAGTCAAGGAACTGGTCGAACGCAACACCGAATAGGGCTGGCGAGGGAGGGGACGAGTGCCCCTTGCCCTCACAACAGCGGGGAGGTTCGGCCGAGGGGCACTCGTCCCCTCTCCCAGCACCCTCCGGTTTTACACCGCCCAGGGAGTGGAGCCGGCCATGATGGCGGCGCGGTACTGCGCAAAGCGGCCGGCTTCGATGGCGGCGCGGGCGTGGGTGGTGAGCTCGTGCATGTAGGTGAGGTTGTGGAGGACGATGAGGCGGACGGCGGTCAGCTCTTCGGCGCGCGAGAGGAAGCTGACGTAGTCGCGGTCGTGCCTGGTGCAGGCGGGGCAGGGACAGCCGGCGACGATCGGGTCGCGGTCGCCGACCCAGCGGGACTTGCGGAGGTCGAGGCGAAAGCGGGTCTCGGGGTCCGGCGCGAGGGCGACGCCGTGGCGGGCGAGGCGGGTCGGGACGGCGCAGTCGAAGACGTCGAGGCCGAGGGCGATGCCGCCGAGCAGGTCGTCGACCTCCCCGATCCCGAGCAGGTGCACCGGCGCCTCGGGAGGAAGGAGCGGCGCGGTCATCGCCAGCACCGAGGCCATCTCCTCCTTGTCGCGGCCCAGGGTGCCGCCGATCGCCAGCCCGTCCACGCCCGCTGCGGAAACCGCCTCGGCGGACTCCCGGCGCAGATCCTCGTAGACGCCGCCCTGGACGATCCCGAAGACCGCCTGGCGCCCCGGACCCTCTTGCTCGTGCCAGGCGAGGCAGCGCTCGAGCCAGCGATGGGTGCGCTCGGTCGAGCGTGCGGTGTAGTCGCGGTCGGCGTGGAAGGGCGTGCACTCGTCGAAGACGAGGGCGATGTCGGAGCCGAGCGCCGCCTGCACCTGCATCGAGACCTCGGGCGAGATGAACAGCTCGGTGCCGTCGCGGGGCGAGCGGAAGCGCGCGCCTTCCTCGGTGATCTCGACCTTCGAGCTGTGCCCGCCGCCCGAGCGGCCGCTGCCCTTGACCTCGTTGGCGACGCCGCCGTGGGCGAGCGAGAAGACCTGGAAGCCGCCGGAGTCGGTGATCAGCGCCCCCTCCCAGCCCATGAAGCCGTGCAGACCGCCCGCGGCGGCGATCCGCTCCGGCCCCGGCGAGACGAACAGGTGGTAGGTGTTGCCGAGGATCAGCTCGTAGCCGAGCCCTGCCACCTCGCGCGACTCGAGCCCGCGCACCGTCGCTTTGGTCGCCAGCGGGATGAAGGCCGGCGTCGCGATCGCGCCATGCGCGGTGTGCAGCACGCCGGCGCGGGCGCGACCGTCCCGCGCCTCGATCTCAAACCTCAACCTCTGCGCGTCGTCCCTCATTCGATCGAGTGATGCCTTTCGGGGCCTATAGGCCTAGAAAAGCATCACTCGCCCGCCTGGGCGAGGAGGGTGCGCCCGGTCATCGCCTCGGGCTGGGGGATGCCGAGCAGGTCGAGGGCGGTCGGGGCGACGTCGGCGAGGATGCCGCCCTCGCGCAGCCGCAGGCCACCCGCGGTGACGATCAGCGGCACGGGGTTGAGCGAGTGGGCGGTGTTGGGCGATCCGTCGGGCTCGAGCATGTGGTCGCAGTTGCCGTGGTCGGCGGTGACGATGCAGGCGCCGCCTTTGGCCTCGACCGCGGCGACCACGTCGCCGAGATAGGAATCGACGGCTTCGACGGCTTTGACGGCGGCGGGGATCACCCCGGTGTGGCCGACCATGTCCGGATTGGCGAAGTTGATGATCCCGAAGCGGTAGTCGCCGTCGCGCCAGTGCTCGACGAAGGCGTCTGCGGCGGCCCGCGCGCTCATCTCCGGCTTGTGGTCGTAGGTGGGGACGTCGCGGGGGGAATCGACCAGGCAGCGCTCTTCGCCCTCGACCTCCTGCTCGCGGCCGCCGTTGAAGAAGTAGGTGACGTGGGCGTACTTCTCGGTCTCGGCGACGTGCAGCTGGTGGCCACCGGCCGCGGCGATCGTTTCGGCCAGCGTCGTCTGCGGCCGTGCCTCCGGGAAGGCGACCGGGTAGGGCCAGTCCTTCTGGTACCCGGTCATCGTGCTCAGGTCGAGGGCCGCGCCGCCCGCCCGGGGGAACTCGTCGAAGTTGAGCTCCGCGAGGGCGCGGGTCAGCTGCCGCGCCCGGTCGGGACGGAAGTTGACGAAGATCCCGACGTCCCCGGCGGCCACCCCGTCGTAGTCGCCGATCACCGTCGGTTTGACGAACTCGTCGGTCTCGCCGCGCTCGTAGGCGCTCTCGATCGCCTCGGCCGATCCGGCGGCGTGCAGGCCGCGACCATGGACGATCGCGTCGTAGGCGAGCTTGGTCCGCTCCCAACGCGTGTCGCGGTCCATCGCGTAGTAGCGGCCGCCGACCGTGGCGACCCGCCCGGCCTGGCGCAGCCAGCGCTCCAGCTCCGCCAGATAGGTGCGGCCTCCCTGCGGCGAGGTGTCGCGGCCGTCGGTGAAGGCGTGGAAGACGAGGTCCGGCACGCCTTCCTGGGATGCCAGCTCGATCGTCGCCTCGATGTGCTCCCAGCCCGAGTGGACGCCGCCGTCGGAGACGAGGCCGAGCAGGTGCAGGCGCCCGCGCGGGCTGTTGCGTGCGCGGGCGCACGCGGCAACCAGCGCCGCGTTCTCGAAGAAGCTGCCGTCGGCGATCCCGTCGTCGATCCGCGCCAGGTCCTGCTTGACGACCGCCCCGGCGCCGAGGTTGAGGTGGCCGACCTCGGAGTTGCCCATCTGTCCCTCGGGGAGGCCGACGTCGGGGCCCTGGGCGGAGAGCTGGGTATGCGGATAGCCATGCCAGAGGCGGTCGAAGACCGGGGTCTCGGCCAGTGAGATCGCGTTGCCCGGCCCGGGCTCGGCCAGGCCCCAGCCGTCGAGGATGACCAGCGCCAGGGTGGGGACTAGCGGAGACATGACCCGCTGGAGCCTGTCATGCAGCTTCGACGATCGCGGCGAAGTCGGCCGCGTCGAGGCTGGCGCCGCCGACCAGCGCCCCGTCGATGTCCGGCTTGCCGAGCAGCTCGCCGCCGTTGTCGGGCTTGACCGAGCCGCCGTAGAGGACCCGCAGCTCGTCGGCCGCGGCGCCGCGCATGCGCACGACGTCGCGGATGAAGGCACAGACCTCCTGCGCCTGCTCGGGCGTGGCGGTGCGGCCGGTCCCGATCGCCCAGATCGGCTCGTAGGCGATCACGACCTGCGCCAACTGGCCGGACTCGAGGCTCGCGAGGTCGGCCTGCAGCTGGCGCTCCAGCACTTCCTCGGTCTCCCCCGCGTCGCGCGCCTCCTCGCTCTCGCCGACACAGAGGATCGGCTCGAGGCCCGCGGCAAGCGCGGCGGGGACCTTGCGGGCCAGCGCCTCGTCGGTCTCGCCGAAGTGCTGGCGGCGCTCGGAGTGACCGAGGAGCGTCGCCTCGACGTCGAGCTCGACCAGCATCGACGCCGAGACCTCGCCCGTAAAGGCGCCCGACTCCTCCTCGTGCATGTTCTGGGCGGCGACTTTGACCGCGGTGCCGTAGCGCCGCTCGACCACCGCGGTCAGCGCCGTGAACGGCGGGCAGATGACGACGTCGCTCTGCGTCGCGGCGATCCGGGGGAGCAGCGTGTCGACGAACTCGGCCGCCTCGGCGACGGTCTTGTTCATCTTCCAGTTGGCGGCGATGTACGGGGTGCGGCTAGGCATGCGGGGCCTCCTCGACGGTCGTCTTGTCCAGCAGGGCCTCGACGCCCGGCAGCTTTTTGCCCTCCAGCAGCTCCAGCGAAGCCCCGCCCCCGGTCGAGACCCAGTCGACCCGGTCGTCGAAGCCGAACTGGTTCACGGCGGCAACCGAGTCGCCGCCGCCGACCACCGTCGTCCCCGGGGCGGCGGCGACCGCCTCGGCGACGGCGCGGGTGCCGGCGGCGAACGGCTCCAGCTCGAAGGCGCCCATCGGCCCGTTCCACAGCACCGTTCCGGCGCCGGCGATCGCCTTCGCGTAGCGGGCGCTGGTCCGGGGGCCGACGTCGAGCCCCATCCAGCCGCCGGCCACCTCGACGCAGTCCTGCTCGCGGCGCTCCGTCTCGGCGTCGAAACTGCGGCCGAGGACGAGGTCGACCGGCAGCTCCAGTTCGCAGTCGGAGCCCTTGGCGCGCTCCAGCGCTTCCGCCGCCAGCTCGACCCCCTTCTCCTCGACCAGCGAGTCGCCGGTGGCGACACCCTGGGCGCGGAAGAAGCTGAAGCACATCGCGCCGCCGATCAGGATCTGGTCGGCGACTTCGAGGAACCGGTCGATCACGCCGACCTTGTCGGAGACCTTGGCCCCGCCGAGGACGACAACCAGCGGCCGCTCGGGAGACTCGACCACCTTGGTCAGCTCCTCGACCTCGCGCTGCAGCAGCAGGCCGGCGTATCCAGGCAGCTGGTTCGCCACCCCGACGGTGCTGGCGTGGGCACGGTGGGCGGCGCCGAAGGCGTCGTTGACGTAGAGGTCGGCGAGCTCGGCCATCGCCTCGGCCAGCTTCGGGTCGTTCTTCGTCTCGCCCGGCTCGAAGCGGGTGTTCTCGAGCAGCAGCAGGTCGCCGGGCCCGAGCCCGCGGGCCAGCAGCTCGACCTCGCCGCCGACCACGGCGGGCGCCTGCTTGACCTCCACGCCGAGCAGCTCGCCGAGCCGCCGGCCGACCGGGGCCAGCGAGAGCGCCGGCTCGGGCTGAACCTTCGGTCGCCCCAGGTGCGAGGCGAGGACGACGGCCGCCCCCCGCTCGCGCAGCAGCTCGATCGTCGGCAGCGCCGCCCGGATGCGCGTGTCGTCGGCGACTTCGCCGTCGGCGAGCGGCACGTTGAAGTCGACGCGGACGAAGACGCGGCGCCCGGGGAGCGCCGCGTCGCGGACGCTTGCCTTCTCGAAGCTCACGGCGCTCCGCCCCGGCGGGCTAGGCCAAGACCTTGCCGGCCAGCTCGACGCAGCGGTTGGAGTAGCCCCACTCGTTGTCATACCAGCTGACCGCCTTCACCATCTTGCCGTCGCCGATCACCATCGTCTGGCCGGCGTCGAAGATCGAGGAGTGCGGGTCGCCGACGATGTCCGTGGAGACGATCGGGTCCTCGGTGTAGGAGAGGATCCCCTGCAGCGGGCCCTCGGCGGCCGCCTTGACGGCGGCGTTGACCTGGTCGACCTCGACCGCGTCCGGCGTGCTGAAGACGAGGTCGACGACCGAGCCGGTCGGGACCGGCGCCCGCATCGCGAACCCGTTCAGCTTGCCGTTCAGCTCCGGCAGCACCAGCCCGACCGCCTTCGCGGCTCCGGTCGTGGTCGGGATCAGGTTGAGCGCCGCGGCGCGCGCCCGGCGCAGATCCTTGTGCGGCATGTCCTGGAGGCGCTGGTCGGCGGTGTATGCGTGGATCGTCGTCATCAGGCCCTGCACGATCCCGAACTCGTCGTTCAGCACCTTCGCCAGCGGCGCCAGGCAGTTGGTCGTGCAGGAGGCGTTGGAGATGACGTGGTGGCTCTCGGGGTCGTAGTCGGACTCGAAGTTGACGCCGAGCGCCACGGTCACGTCCGGCTCCTTGGCCGGGGCCGAGATGATCACCTTCTTGGCGCCGGCGGAGAGGTGCTTGGCGGCGTCCTCGCGGCCGGTGAAGAACCCGGTCGACTCGATCACCACGTCGACCCCGAGCTCGCCCCAGGGCAGCGCCGCCGGGTCGCGCTCGGAGAGCACCTTCAGCTCCTTGCCGTCGATCGCGATCGAGCCGTCGCCGGCCTCGACCTCGCCGGGAAAGCGGCCGAGGATCGAGTCGTACTTGAGCAGGTGGGCCATCGTGGCGGTGTCGACGAGGTCGTTGACGGCGACGAACTCGAGGTCGGCCCCCGCCGCGTGTGCCGCGCGGAAGACGTTGCGCCCGATGCGTCCGAAACCGTTGATGCCGACCTTCACAGCCATGAAGTCATTGCCTCCTGAATTCGTTGTGGGAAGCCGATCCTAGGGAGTCGGCCTAGTCGGACCCGATGGTGATCTCGATCTCGTACCCGTCCGGGTCCTTGAGGAACGCGGAGTACGAGCCCGACCCGTGCGAACGTTTCTCGCCGGGGTCGCTGACGTTGATCCCGCCGGCCCGCATCCCGCCTTCCCAGGCGGCCTTGACGGCGACGATGCCGAGGCCAGAGAAGCTGAGCAGGCCGAAGCCGGGCTGCGGATCGTGGTGGGACGCGACGAAAAAGACCGGCTTGGCGATACCCCATCCGATCGTTTCGTCCTCCTCGAAATGGCGCCGCCAGCCCAACGGGGCCAGCAGCGAGTCGTAAAAGGAGCCGCTGCGTTCGAGGTCGTCGACCTCCAGGAGGACATGGTGGAGCATGGGACCGGGAGGCTATCGGCGGTTCACGCGGAAAGTCGGCTGCCTAGCCGCGGCGGGGCGGTGCCTAACCGCCACGGGGGGTCCAGCGGAAGAAGCGGATCGCGAGCAGGAGGCCGGCGACGCCCCAGATCGCGACGACGGCCAGGTTGCCCCAGTCCAGGCCGGAGTCGCCCCCCGGCAGATAGGCGGTGAAGAAGGCCTGGAAGAAATCGCGGATCGGGAAGTGGTTGGCGAACTCGATCACCCCGCTCGGCAGCTCGTCGTCGGGGATGAAGACGCCGGAGAGGAAGTAGAGCGGCAGCAGCAGCGCGTTGACGATCGGCGCAGCGGCGTCCTGGGAGGGGATCGCCGCGGTGAGAGCGATGCCGAGGCAGCTGAAGGCGGCGGCGCCGACCGCGAGCGTGAGCAGGATCGCGGGCATTTCGCCCCATGGGATCGGCACGTCGTAGAGGATGCGGCCGAGGACGGCGATCACGGCGAGCATCAGCAGCGCCGTGACGACGGAGTTGCCGACCCGGCCGGCGATGAAGACCCAGGCCGGCATCGGCGTGCCGCGGCCGCGCTTCAGGCGCCCGTCCTCGCGGGCGATCACCAGCGACATCGCGAGGCTCTGCATCGTTGCCGAGATCACCGCCAGGGTGATGATCGCCGGCACGTAGTAGGCGGTGATCTCGACGCCGCCGTCGACCTCGATCGTCTGCCCGCTGAAGACGGTGGCGAAGATCAGCAGCAGCACGACCGGGAATGCGACCGTGAAGAAGACCGAGGCCGGGTTGCGCCAGAAGGCCTTCTGGTCGTAGCGGAACTGGTGCAGGACGAGGCTCATGACTGCGGCGCCCCCTGCTTCGCCTGAGTCCCGTTCTCCGCCGCAGCGTCCGGCTGCTCGGTCAGATCCAGGTAGACGTCCTCCAGCGACGGCCGCCGAACTTCCAGGCCCTCGAGCGCGAAGCCCTCTGCCAGCGCCCTGCCGGTCAGCTCGTTGAGGGCCTGGACCGGGGTCGTCGTGGCGAGCGAGACCTCCCCCTCGGGCCCGCGGTACGTGATCACGGTGGGCTGGCTGTCGCGATCGCCGAGATCCTCGGGCGCGCCGCGCGCCACCACCTCGCCGCCGGCGATGATCGCCACGCGGTCGGCGAGGCGCTGCGCCTCGTCCATGTAGTGGGTGGTGAGGAAGACGGTCTTGCCGAGCTCGCGGAGGCCGGCGATCGTCTCCCACGCCTGCCGCCGCGCCGCCGGGTCGAACCCGGTCGTGGGCTCGTCGAGGAAGAGCAGCTCCGGGTCGCCGACCAGCGCCATGCCGACGTCGAGGCGGCGCTGCTGGCCGCCGGAGAGCCGACCGGTGCGCTCATCCGCCTTCTCGGTGAGCCCGACCAGCTCGAGCACCTCGCCCACCGGGCGCGAGCGCGAGTAGTAGCCGGCGTAGAGCTCGAGCGACTCGCGCACCGTCAGGTAGGGGTCGAGCCGGCAGGACTGCAGGACGATCCCGATCCGCTCGCGCCAGGCGCGGCCCGCCCGCTCCGGGTCCTCCCCCAGCACGGACACCTCTCCCCCGCTGCGCTTGCGGTACCCCTCGAGGATCTCGACCGTGGTCGTCTTGCCGGCCCCGTTCGGGCCGAGGAAGGCGAAGATCTCGCCGGCGCTGACCTCGAGGTCGATGCCGCGCACGGCTTCGTTGTCCCCGTAGCTCTTGCGCAGGCCACGGGCGGCTATGACGGTCTCGGCCAAGGCGGGCGATTCTAGGGCGAGAGAGTTCTAGACTCGGTCGCCATGCCGAGGGGAGAGGTCATCACGTCGCCGGACGGGGAGCGGTGGAAGGTGCGGCGACGGTGGATGGATCGGGGGATGCCGAGCCTGCGCAAGCGCTTCCGCGAAACGAAGGAGGAGCGGAGCCCGATCGACGGCTTCGACGGCCTGATGATCCTGGATGGCGCCGCTTCCACCGGCTCGACGGGACTGGCGATCGGGGTCGTGGCAGCGCTCCTCGTCATCGTTTTCCTGCCGCTGCTCGGCGTGGCTCTGGAGCTGGTCTTGCTCCTCGCGTTGCTGGGCTCCGGCATCTTCGGGCGCCTCGTCCTCGGTCGCCCCTGGACCGTCGAGACGATCAACCTCGACGACGGCAAGCACTCCGTCGCCTACGCGGTCAAAGGCTTTCGCCGAGCCGGCCAGGCGGCGCAGGAGCTGGCCACGGCGCTCGCCGCGGGCGGCCCGCCGGAGCGCCTCGTCACGGGCGAGCGAACGACCCTGCCGCGACCGACGTCCTAGCCAGAGAGGGACGCAGGAAGCCTGAATAGCAGCGCTATTTAGGCGACTGAGGACGCCGTGTGGCGGCGTCTGGGTCGACGTCGCGGTGCTTGACGCGGACGATCACGTCGTCGCGCTCGGCGAGGTCGCGGCGGATGCGGTCGGCGACGGTGACCGAGCGGTGGCGACCGCCGGTACAGCCGACGGCGATCGTCAAGTGGCTCTTGCCCTCGGCCACGTAGGCGGGGACGAGGAACTCGAGCAGCGGCAGGAGGCGACCGTAGAACTCGCCGGCCTGGGTTCCCTGCTCGACGTAGGCGCGCACTTCCTCGTCCATGCCCGTCATCGGGCGCAGCTCGTCGACGTAATGCGGGTTGGGCAGGAAGCGCACGTCGAGGGTCAGGTCGGCGTCGCGCGGCGGCCCGTTCTTGAAGCCGAAGGTGAGCAGGGTGAGGGCCAGCTCGCCCCCGTCCTCACCGCCCAGCATCTCCTCGGCGATCCGCCGTCGCAGCTCGGCGCCGGTCAGGTCGGTCGTGTCCATCACCACGTCGGCGCGCTCGCGCAGCGGCGCCAGCAGCTCGCGCTCGGCCCGGATCCCGTCGACGATCCGCCCTTCCGGCGCCAGCGGATGGCGGCGGCGGGTCTCCTTGTAGCGGTCGAGCAGCGTCTCCTCGTCGGCCTCGAGGAAGAGGACCTGCGGCTTCAGGCCGCCCCCGCCGAGGTCCTCGAGCACCTGCAGGAGGTCGTCGAAGTAGTCGCCCCCGCGCACGTCGGAGACGACCGCGGCGCGCTCGACCCCGCTGCCCTCGTGGCGGAAGAGCTCGCCGAGGCTGTCGATCATCCGCGGCGGCAGGTTGTCGACGCAGAAATAGCCGCCGTCCTCGAAGGCTGCGATCGCCTCCGACTTGCCGGCGCCGGAGTGACCGGTGATCACCACCATCGTCACGCCGCCGTTCGTGCTCGCTCCGTTCGTGCTCATCTAGTTCGTCCTGTTGAGCTGCTCGTGGATCTCCCGCCCTACTTTGCCAGGCAGGCCGGGCACCGCCTCGAGCTCCTCGCGGGTCGCCGCGAGAAAGCGCTCGGGCGAGCCGAAGTGCTGAAGCAGGGCGCGCTTGCGGGCGGGCCCGATCCCCTTCAGCCCGTCCAGCACCGAGCTGGTCATCGCACGGTCGCGGCGACCGCGGTGATGGTCGATCGCGAAGCGGTGCGCCTCGTCGCGGACCCTCTGCAGGAGGCGCGAGGCCTCCGACTCGGCTGAGAGGTCGAGCGGCTGGGAGCGGCCGGGGACGTAGACCTCCTCCAGCCGCTTGGCGAGGCTGATCACGGTGACCCCGCGCTCGACGAACGGCGCCAGCGCCTTCATCCCCGCCGCCAGCTGGCCCTTGCCGCCGTCGATCATCACCAGCGAGGGCAGCGAGGCGAAGCTGGCGTCGCGCTTGCCGTCGTGCGGGGAGAGGTCGACCTGTTCGAGATAGCGGGCGACCCGCCGCGCCAGCACCTCCTCGATCGATGCGAAGTCGTCGGGCCCCCCGTTGCCGCCCGGGTCGCGGCGGTCGCCGCGGACTTTGAAGCGCCGGTAGTCGGCCTTCTTGGTCGCGCCGCCCTCGAAGACGACCATCGAGGCGACCGTGTGCTCGCCGCCGATGTTGGAGACGTCGAAGCCCTCGATCCGGACCGGCAGCTCCTCCATCCCCAGCGCCTCGCTCAGCGAGCTCAGCGACTCGACCCGGCGGGCGCGGCGGTGCTCGCGCCGCAGCCGGTCCTGGTCGAGGGCGAGGCGGGCGTTGCGCTCGGCGAGCTCGCGCAGGCGGCGTTTGTCGCCGCGTTCGGCGACGCGCACCTCGACCGGGGAGCCGCGGCGCTCGCCGAGCGCCGCGGCGAGCAGCTCGGCGCGGTCGCGCAGGTAGGGGGCGACGACGATCGTCTTCGGCACCGCCGGCGAGGCCGAGTAGTACTGGCCGATGAACTCCTCGGCGACCTCGTCCAAGTCGCGTTCGGCCTCGTTCTCGAGGTAGAAGCTCTGGCGCTCGGCGAGGATCCCGTCGCGGACCTGGAAGACCTGGGCGTTGGCGTCGGTCCCCTCGACCGCGACCCCGATCAGGTCGGCGGTGCCGACCGTGCCGCCGGCGACGCGCTGGCGCTCGAACAGAGAGCGGATCGCTTTCAGGCGGTCGCGGTGCAGCGCCGCCCGCTCGAATTCCTCCGCCGCCGCGGCCCCCTCCATCTTTGCCTGCTCCTCGGCCTCGACCTGGCGGTAGCGGCCGGAGAGGAAGTCGACGATCGCGTCGATGTTGTGGCGGTACTCCTCCCGGCTGACGTGGCCCACACAGGGTGCCCCGCAACGCTTGATGTAGTAATCGAGGCAGGGGCTGCCGGAGCGGCGTCCGGGCTCCGCCCCCTCGCAGGTGCGGAACTGGAACAGCTTGCCGAGCAGATCGAGCGTCTCCCGCACCCGCTTGGCGCTGGAGAAGGGGCCGAAGTAGGCGCGATAGGGACGGTGCTTCTCGCGCGTGAAGTAGACCCGCGGATAGTCCTCGTCGAGGCTGACGCAGACGTAGGGGTAGGACTTGTCGTCGCGCAGGCGGATGTTGAAGTGCGGCCGGTGGCGCTTGATGAAGCTCTGCTCGGCAAGCAGCGCCTCCGCCTCGTTGGCGGTGACGAGGGTGTCGATCCGCTCGACCCGCTGGGTGAGGCGCGAGCCGCCGCCGGAGAAGTGCCCCCCGACCCGTTTGCGGATCGAGCGCGCCTTGCCGACGTAGAGCAGCTCCTCGCGCTTGTCGTAGAAGAGGTAGACGCCCGGCGCGTCCGGCAGCGCGCGGCGCTGCTGGGCAAGGCGTTCCGCTCGCGTCAGCTCCCGCTTGTCGTCGCCTTTTGGCATCGCCCTAAGGGTAGGCTGCTGGCCACCCAGCCAAATGGACGCCTACACGGAGAGAGCGAGATGACGAGCAAGACCCTGAGCCCCCCGGAGCTGAACACCCTGCGGATCGAGATCGAGGGGGACATCGGCACGCTCACCCTCGACCGCCCCGACGCCTTCAACGCGATGAGCCCGGAGATGATCGGCGAGATGACCGTCGCCTTCGCCTGGCTCGCCGACCAAGCGCCTCTGCGGGCGCTGATCCTCACCGGCTCCGGCAAAGCCTTCTGCGCCGGCGGCGACGTCACCTGGTTCCGCAAAGGCGTCGAGTCGGACGAGATCGACCTCCCTTCCGACGTGCGCCGCGGCGCCGAGGCGCTGCACACGGCGATCGTCGACCTGCGGCGGATCCCCTACCCCGTGATCGCGGCGATCAACGGCCCGGCCGCGGGCGCCGGGTTCTCGCTGGCGCTCGCCTGCGACCTCCGGATCGCCTCGGATAGCGCCTTTTTCGCCCCCGCCTACGGCCGCATCGGCGCCTCGCCGGACGGGGGCATGACCTACTTCCTGCCCCGCGTCGTCGGCCCGAGCCGGGCGCTGGAACTGCTGCTCGAAGACCCGAACATGCCCGCCGCCGATGCGCTCGAGGAGGGCCTGGTGCGCCAGGTCGTCGCGCCGGACGAGCTGATGGGCGCGGCCCGCGCCAAGGCCGAGGAGCTGGCGAAGAAGGCGCCGCACTACGTGCGGATGGCGAAGCGGCTCTGCGGGGTCAGCATCGAGAACAGCCTCACCGAGCACCTGCAGCTGGAGCGCCACGGGATCGCCGACAGCATGGCCACCGAGGATCTGCGCAACGGCGTCGAGGCCTTCTTCGGCGGCGGCACGCCGGAGTTCCACGGCCGCTGAACCAGGAGTGCGACAGCGCCGTATCCGGGTACAGTCAGGCACAGTCAAGCCAGTCCTCAGCGGGAAAGGACCGTGATGAAGAAAGCTTTGTTCGGATTTGCCCTGATCCTCGCCGCGCTCGCGCTCGTTGCCTGCGGCGGCGACGACGACGACTCGGATACGACGAGCGGCGGCGCCCAGACCACCACGGAAAGCGGCTCCGAAGCAGGAGGCGGCGGCAGCGAAGCCGAAGGCGGGAGCGCCGGCAGTGGGACCGCGCTCGACTTCGAAGCCGACCCCGGCGGCGGCCTCGCCTACACCGAGAAAACGGCGACCTCGGAAGCCGGCAAAGTGACGGTCGACTTCAGCAACCCGCAGCCGATCGCCCATGACGTCGCGATCGAAGACGCGAGCGGCAAAGAGGTCGGCGCCACCGAGGTGATCACCGAAGGCTCCGACTCCACCGTGGTCAACCTCAAACCGGGCGAGTACAAATTTTTCTGCTCCGTCCCCGGCCACCGCGAGGCCGGGATGGAAGGCGAGCTGACGGTCAACTAGGAGAGCAGAACGGAGGCGAAGGCGGCGCTGCCACGCTCCTTCGCCTCCGTGAAGCACACCCACCAACACCCTTACCGGTATCCCCCGACCAAGATAGCCTTCGGGCATCGAGGTCACGGCTGCACGAGATTGGATCGACTACACGCAGAGCGTGTTGACCGTCGTGTCGCTTGTTCTCGCCGGGGGAGCTCTGTGGTTCGCCAAGCGAAGCGTGGAGGAGGCCGCAGAGACGGCAGAGGCGGCCCAGAAGACCGCTGATCTAGCCGCGGAAACGGCGGAGCGGCAACGCAGGGAGCACGAGGCTTTCCTCGATCTCCAAAACCGACGCCCGGAACTCGAGCCCCTGCTCGAGGTCGCGAGCCTCGAAACCCTGGAGAACGGCAAGACCGTTGCGATCATCGACTGGGGCGCTCTCAATACCGGGACGAAAACGGCAGATCAGGCGATCATGGTTCTGCTCGTGGGCAAATCGGTCAAGATCGAACGATGTGGAGCGGACGGGGCGAACCGACAAGCCGTCGAACCCATCCTTCAGGATCACATCGTGTCGGTGAATGATCAGTCCCTGGCGGCTCACTCCTGGAACGAGGACAGCGACCTGCGACCGAACGTCAAGGACATTAGGACCGCAGCCCTCACCTTCGAGGAGCCCGGCACCTACGAGGTCCGGGTCCTGATCCAGCATCCTGAGATTGAGAATGGCTCAGTGACGAAATCGGAGTTCTTGCTGATTCCGAAAAAAGCAAGAACCTGACTGCTCGAGTCGCGAGCGGGTTTGTGCGTATCAGGCGGCGGGCGCCATCACGCGGGTCACCGAGTCGCCCACGAAGCAGGGCTTCTCGCCGCCCTCGACCTCGAGGGTAAAGCGGGTGACGACCTGCCACCAGCCGCCGCCGACCTCCTCGACCGAGACGACCTCGGCTTTGCCACGGACCTTGGAGTCGACCGGGACCGGGGCCGGGAAGCGGATCTTGTTCCAGCCGTAGTTGACGCCGAGGGTGAACCCGGTCGAGGTGATCAGCTCTTTGCGGAAGCCGTCGACCAGCGAGAGGGTGAGGTTGCCGTGGGCGATCGTGGTGCCAAAGGGGCTCTCGGACTTGGCGCGCTCGACGTCGACGTGGATCCACTGGTCGTCGCCCGAGACACGGGCGAAGGTGTCGATGTCGTCCTGGGTGACGGCGCGCCACTCGCTCGGGCCGATCTCCTGCCCGACCAGCGCCTGCATCCCCTCTACGCCTTGAACCTCCACGGTCGCCATGCGGGCGCCAGTCTAGCCCTTCTTCCCCGAAGCGATCAGTCGCTCCACCAGCCCTGCACGACCTCGCCGTCGTTGTCGTGACGGGGGCCGAACGCGAGCACTTCGATCCCCTCGGGGCCGGCCTCGAAGTTGCGCATCACCGCGGGGGCGACGCGGATTGCGTCGAGCCGCTCGATCTCGATGATCTCGTCGTCGAGCTTGAGCCGCCCCGAGCCGCCGATCACGACGTAGACCTCCTCCGCCTCCTCGTGCTTGTGGCCGAACGGCGTGCGCTGATCGGGCTTCAGCCTGATGTGGCTGACCCCGGTCTCCTCGGCGTCGAGGTCTTTCCTCGCGAACCGCGCTTCCTGCACCTCTTCCATCCCGAACTCGGGCGCAGAGTCCTTCACGTCGGTGAGCTTCTTGTGGGTGAACGGGGTGCTCATCTTCCCTCCTCGAGTCGCGGCGATCCAGGTTCTCCTACCCTAGGAACCGCGCGTCAAGCCGCCGCAACGACCTCGTGGGACGCAAGCGCAATCTCTGTCTCAACCGGCGCCTTCCAAGCTCTCCACCGGACCGGGTTTGAAACCGGTGCGCCGCTCGTGGTCGAGATCGACAGCGGCTAGGCGACGAGCCGGACTTCGAAGCTCGGCACCGCCCAGGCCCCCGCGCCGTCGAGCAGGGCGAGGATGCGGCTGATGTAGGCACGGGTCTCGGGGTAGTCGGGGATGCAGTTGCAGGGTTCGACCGCGCCTGGGCCGGCGTTGTAGGCGGCGAGGGCGAGCTCGGGGGAGCCGAACTGGCGCAGGAGGTCGGACATCAGGTGGGCCTGGGCCTCGATCGCGGCGACGGGATCGAATGGGTTGTCGAGGCCGTAGGCGGCTGCCGTTCCGGGCATGAACTGCGCTATCCCCTGCGCCCCCGCGGGCGAGCCGGCGTTTGGATCGAAGCCGCTCTCGGCCATTAGCTGGGCGGCGAGAAGTGCCGGCGAGACGTTCCACCGCGCACCCGACCTGAGCAGCGGCTCGCGGTACCGCTGGGGAACGAACGAAGGCAGCGTCGTCGTCGCGGCCGCGAGCTTTCCCCCAGGCGAGGCGAGCGAGTTTCCGGCCGCGGAGCAGGGAGGCGGCCCGGTCGTCAATCCGTAATGCCAGGCCTCCCACGCGTAGCGCTGGACGAAGCCGAAGCGGCTCGCGTTCGCCGCAAGCCAGCCGTAGGCGGCTTCCGAGCCAAGGTCGAGCTCGGTCGCGCAGCGGTGCAGCGACTGGCCGGGCGGGGCGACCCAGGTCGGGTCCGGGTGGGCGGCGAAGAGCTCCGCCTGCTCGGCGTCTGACCGGAAGCCGGAGACGACGACAAGCTCGATGCCGTCGGCCCGCGCCGCCACAGCCATTCGGTCGAACGCTTCGGCTACGTCGGGCCGCATGCCCTCGCCGTCTCGGTAGAGCAACGGGCCGCTATAGCCGCCGCCGCTGGCCGTCGTGGGCGCGCCGCCGGTCCCCCCGACCGGTGCCGCGGCTTCCGCGACGGCCGACGTTTCGATGCGGCTCGGCGCGGGACCCGCCTCGACCGTGGCGGTCACGACCGCCTTCACCTGCACCGGGGCGAAGGAGTCCCGGTCTAAGAAGCGGACACGGAGCCGGCCGGAATCGACCCCGTTCGCCACGCCGATCTCGATCGCTGCGCGCCGCGCCCGGGCCAGGTAGACGGCCTTCTCGATGTGGGCCGGATTCGGCAGCCCGTCGGGGAGCGTCGGCGGCGCCAGCAGCCGCCCGAGGTCGTCGCGCATCGAGCGAGCCGCCGAGATCGCCGCCAGGTCGGCGGCCCGCTGCGCCCGCCCCTTCCCGGTCACCGCCCCGGCGATCGCGACCAGCGCCAAGGCCCCCGCCAGCAGGACGAACGCGCCTCCGATCGCCAGGATCAGCGCCTGCCCCGAATCGTCGCGGGCCCGCACGATCAAACCGCCGCCGGAGAGGCGAGGAGGAGGCGGCGAAGGCCGGGCGGCAAGCCGCCGGGCGCATCGGCCGGCAGGGCGCCGAAAAGGGCGCGACGCTCGGCGATCCAGCTCAGGCGTCGCTTCAGGACCGCGACACGCAGGCTGCGGTCGAGCAGGTCGCGAGCGAGCATCGCGGTCAGCGGGCGATCCGCCCCGAGGTCGGCTCGCAGGAGAACTCCCGACGGCTCGGGGCCCTCGCCGCCGCTGAGCATCGGCTGCAGGGCTACTGGCGGCAGATGTAGGACCGCGAGCGCGCCGCGAGCGACCGTCACCGCCGCCGCAGTCGTCTGGAAGCCGTCGGCATCGGCGGGCGCGGCGACGTGGCAAACCTGGCCCCGGGCCGCGACCCGCGCCTGCGGAAGGTGGGAGACGAGACGCTCCTCCAAGTGCTGAGCGGCCGCCGAGGCCAGCAGGGTCGGACGTGGCATTCGCCCTCCGAGGTCGACCAGCAGCGTCGCCTGGTCGACCTCCGCGGCCGCGCACGCGAGCGCCGCAGCGGCGGGGCGGGAGCCCTCGGCCTCCCCCACCGAGGCGACCAGCACGGTCGGCCCGTCGGCGAGCGGGTTCAGGCTCACCGCGCCGGCCTCGCGCTCGCCGAGCTGGTCACGGAGAGCCGCTCGGAGAGCGACCGCAGCGGGGACGGCGGCCGCAGCTTCACGGTCACCCGGCCGCCGCGGACCGAGACCGACACGTCGTCCGCGGCCCAGCCTGGGACGGCGCCGCGGGCCGCGTCGGCCGGCGAACCGCCCGAGGCGAGGGCGAGCGCCCCGGCCTGCGCGGCGCCGTCGGC
>Ga0196962_10000141_pt1 | contig 43106 bp, 78 predicted proteins | sample S3v_20metaG_FD_183186 | JGI IMG/M metagenome (GOLD analysis project Ga0196962, IMG submission 183186) | Soil microbial communities from Anza Borrego desert, Southern California, United States - S3+v_20 | ecosystem: Environmental > Terrestrial > Soil > Desert | place: USA: California | collected...
GTCAGGAGCCGGGCCGTGGGTGAATTCCGGAAGGCCCTACCCCCGCGTTGACCTGCGCGTTTACCAGTCGCGGCGTCGCACGACAGAGTGGCCATCGATCATCGATGCACCGCGTCGCTTGGCTCGTTGCCGTGCGTTACCGATGGCAGAGCCGCGCTTGGCTCCCTCGAGCCAGTTGCATGGGGCGCAGCTAAGGCCAGGTAGGTAGCCGCTGCGGTCTGTCTTGTGCGGCAGGTGCCATCGACTCTTGTTCGACCCGAGCGGCCGGCCGCAGTAGGTGCACGGATCGCTGGGCGTGTGCTGTGCAACGCGACGCTTCCGCTCAGCTTGGTGTGCCGCTCCGTAACCACGCGCCGTGCTGCTGGCCTTCGGTCTAGTGCGATCCCACGGCATCGGTCAGACTCCACGGATGGGGCTGTTCTCTGAGGCGAAGGACCGTGCGCAGGCCGCGAGCGAGGTGGCCGCGGTGAGCGTGGCTGGTTGCCCGGACCCGCTCAAGCACTACGAGGCGACGGTGAACAAGGGCAGCGTCAACACGACAATGTTCACGGGTGAGCTGTCGGTGCGTTTCCGGTCGGGCTACAGGTTGGCGCACATGGCCGAGCAGAACGGGAACCTGCTGTGCGTGTGGGAGCACAGCCACAGTTAGGCGTCGACCATTGTCCGCATGTCGGCCAGTGCCCGTTCCTTCTCGGTCATGGCGTGCCACAGTTCGTCGAGTAGTCGTTCGACGCGTTTGTCTGCGAGTTCGACGTGGCGTGCTGCTTCGTCGCTGAGTTCGATGGAGAAGACGGCGCCGGCTTTGTGTTGTTCGGCGACGGCGTTGCGGAGCTGGCTCTTGATGACGTCGAGTGGCCGGGTGAATCCGTCGTTAGCCACGTCGCGCCTGCCAGGCCGCACCGAGCAGGGCGCCGGCGATCATGCTGCAGGCGATGAAGCGCAGGGCCTGGATGGTGGCATAGGACATCGCGGCCCCCGTTGGCTGTGTGTGCCCGCTTCCCGTATCGACGTGGCCGGGCTTGCTCGTCACCCCTGCGTGCGCTTTGGCGTCCCGGGGCCGGACGGATTTTGGGCACACTGCCTCGCCCGACAAGTTACAAGATCAGCTAACGCTCTGCAACGGCGACGCGCTGGATCCGTCACAGCCCGTGAACCATCTCGGGTCATAGTGCCCGTCCACACTGACAAGACCGAGCCGGTGCGCCTTCACCCGCACGTTGACCGGACTGGACACGTAGCCCTTCGCCACGAGCTCGGCAGCGGTCAGCATCGGCTCACCGTCATCTGCTCGCGGCCTCGCTGCTTCCCGTCGCTGCGCCTCGAGGATCAGCCCTAGCCGGTTGAGTTCGCGCCCGTCCCAGGTACGTCGGCATCGACTGCAGTAGGCGTGGCCCGCAGCGCCGTCTACCCACACGGGGCCGCCACAGTCCGATCCGGTGATGAGGTCGGGGCAACGTCCGGCCGGCTTCTCGGGGGTCGTCCCGTTGGCGGACCGCAACTGGCCGAGCAGCGTCCGCAGATCCGAGTACGCCTCGTCGACCCACGGTTGTGCGGCAACCCAGTCCAACTGCCTGGTGAGCAGGTCGCGTTCTCCGGTGATGGTCACGCTGTCCGGTTCGGCTAGGTCACGTTCCTCGCGGACGAGACGGGCCCATGAGCCGAGAACGTCGAGGATGGACATCGCCTGCACCGCGCCGGCCGCTTGGGCGTCGAGCCAAGCGCGGATGTCCTCGCACGACCCGTGCCAGCACTCCACGCAGTGCGGCCCTGGTGGTCGCTGTCCTGCGCCGCGGGTGCGCCGGTCGTTGAGCACCACGACCTCGAGCCGCACAGGTGCCCGCTCCGACGCCAGCGACCCTTTGCCGCTGTCCATCCGCTGCTGCATCGAGGGCCGCGCGTCGAGGTGGCACGCCTCGTCCTCGACGTCCCGCAGCATCGACGCCAGGCGTGAGTGATGGCCCGCGCAGAGGAGCCCGACGACGGCAGCCTTGTCCGCGGTGCAGATGACGCATCGGGTCTCGGTCATGCAGCCACCGCCACCGGGCAGTCCCGACCGACCGGCACGAATCCCTCACCCGGCCAGCGCGAGACGCGGCCGAGCATGAGGTCACCCAGCTCGACGAGCGGGATGTAGACGTTGCCGTTGACGCCGTGCCCCTTGCCCCAGCTTTGCCTGATGCGGACCGTCGGACCCTTGCCCTTGTAGTTCGGTGAGCGGCCGGTGGCGCAGACGAAGTGGCCACCCTCGTCCTGGCCGGTGGGGTGGATGAATCCCTGCCGGTCGGGGGTGAACATGCCGGTCATCCACGACAGGCCGAAGCACATGGGGCCGAGGCCGAGGCCGGTCCAGATGTCGTCGACCGACTGCGCCCACCAGTAGGAGTCCCAGATGTTGCGCAGCACGCCGAGCTTGGCGACGGCGAGGCTTGAGGTGCCGTCTTCGCGGCCCCACGGGTCGAGGCGCCGGTCTTTGATCTCGTAGTAGTAGGCGTGGCCGAAGTCGTCGTCGATGCGCTGCCAGCGGAACGGGGTCGCTGCTGCCTCGTTGGCGGCGCCGAAGCCTCCGCAGTGGCCGGTGTCCAGCTGGTCGAGCACCGGGCCGCCTCGCCACCAGCGGGGGGTGGGGTCGGCGTCGAATCCGGTCGGCACACCGGCGCCGGAGGCGAGACGTCGGACGCCGTACTGCTCGACGGAGCGCGGGTCCCACTGCTCGCTGGGGTGGTGGTCGAGGGTCCGGTTCACGGGCGGTCCTTCCCGAAGGCGGCGTCACGGACGGCTTGCTGGTACCAGGCGAAGGTGCGTTGCGCTTCGGCGAGGACGTTGCGGCCGGGCATGGGGTTGGGGCGGCGGGATTCGCCGAGCAGCCAGCCGAGCACCTCGTGGACGGCGGTGTGGCAGTTCGGGCACAGCCATTTGAGGGTGGGGTCTTGGATGCGCCCGTAGGCCCGGTTCTGGAGGTAGACCGGGTGAATGTGGTGGCCGGCGGTCTGCACGACGAGCGGTGCGTGGTGCTTGTAGAGCTCACAGGGTCGTTCGGCTGCGGGTGCGGTGCGTGGCTCGGTCATGCCAACTCGCTCCTCATGGCGTCGGTTCGCTCCCAGGTGGCTTGCTCGCCGAGGACGCGCATGATCGGTTCCCAGTGCTCGGTGCACACCTTGTGCATGGATCCGTCACGCATGAACACGGACCCGCGCTGGTCGGTCTCGGTGGCGTCGCATCCGCTGATACCGCAGCGGTCGTCGGGGAGTGCGTGCCATTCGTCCATGCGCCAGGGGTCTGTCATGGCCTCCGACTTTCGTTCGTGACGAAACTGCTGAGCGTGGTGCATGTACGTGGTCGATTCGGACCTGCGAGGCCGTCAGCGGGGCTCTCACGGCGCGCATCGGCCTGTCTGGCGCCCGGGTGGTCAGTAGTCACGGCGCTCACCGTCGCGCCTTCCTGCTTGCCGTGCTCCCGGTCCGCGGCGCAGGCGTCGGCTTGTTGACCTTCTCCATGATCGCGGCCATCTCGCGGGCCACGAAGTCGTCGGTGCTCTCCGCCATCGCCTGCGTCTGCGGAACCGTGTCGGGGCTGACGCGCTTCATCGGCTCCGTCTCCGGCTGCTGCGGTGTCACCGGCCGCTCCGGTGGGTGCTCGAGCCAGTCGAGGACGTCCCCGAGCCACTGGTGGATGTCTTCGAGCATCTGCCCGACGCGGAGCGCTGCCCGGTTGGCGTCGTTGGCGCCTTCCTCGCAGTGGGCTTTGATGATGTCGGCGGAGTTGAGGAGTTCGGCGACGCGGCGGGTGACCCAGAACGCCCAGGCGCAGAGGGCGAGGAACACGACGGTCTGGCCGGTGGCGAGCCAGAAGGCGACGGTCACTGGTCTCGCTCCGTCGCCAGGGCCGCGAGCTTTGCCGCCCTGGCTTTCTCCTGCTGCTCGGCGCTGGGGGCGGGGCGCGCAGGCGCATGGCCAGGTTGGCCATCCCACGGGCAGTCGGGATCGGTCCACGACTCGCAGCGGTCGGCGATATCCCGCAGCACGCGGGCGGCCTCCGCGGCGGGCAGGTGTCCTGAGTGGTAGTCCTCGCCGTTGGCTCCGGGATCGTGCGGCCACGCTTCGACGCGGAACCCCACCTTGCCCGGATCGGGGTTATTGGGAGGCCAGCCGAGGGGATGTCGTGCCGCGATGTGCAGGAGGATTCCGATGGAGAGTTCGCGCCAGTCGTCGCAGCCCGCACGACGGGCTTCCTCGTCCCAGAGTGCGGCGACCTGCTCGACCCAGTCCTGGTGCTCGCTCACGCCGCCCACCTGACGTCCATCGCGTCGACCCACACGCCGGCCCGGTACTCGTCGGCGGCTGCGAGGAGGTGTTCGGCTTCGTCGGGGTCGGTGTCGAGGAGTCGGGTTGCTTCCATCTCGGCCTGGTCGAACTCGGTGTCGGTCATGTCAGTCCTTCGGGTTGGTGGTCCCCGTGGTCTGTGAGGGCGGAGGCTCGGGCGCGGAGCACGTCAGCCACGTACTGCGCGCCGCCTAGTGCGACCTCGATGGCCTCGTCCGCGTAGTCGCCAAAGTCGGACGCCGCCTCGTTCAGCGCCTCGGCCGCGGCGTCGGCGCACATGCGGTCCACGAGCGGCAGCACGGCGTCGGTAAGTCCGTCGACCATCAGCGGGTTCGGCGGGCGGCCAATCGTTGCTCGTAGTTCCGTCCCCAGCGCCGCAGCGAGCTGGTCCCGCCGGCTGTCGGTCACGACTGCTCCAGCACGGCGCGGAGGCGGGTGGCGATGGCTCGGCGAACCTCGCCGTACTCGGCGATGGTCGGCGGCCCGGACAGATCGCTCGCCAACGCCCCGACCTTCGCCCGCAGCCGGTCGTACCGTTCGCGCTCCTCGCGGCGGGCAGCGGCCAGGGCTTCGGCGACCCGCTCCCGCCGGTAGCCGAAAGTCAGCGCCTCCCGCGCAGCCTGCCTGTCGCGTTCGGTCACCTCCGCCGCCTGCTGCTGGTCCCTGTCGGTCATGCGTCCCCCTTGCGTCGTGCCTGCTGCTCCTCGTGCCAGGTGCGCAAGCTGTCGAGGACCAGACCGCGAACTCGACCAAGGCCGTGTTGAGACAGTGAGAACTCGTTGCCGATGACGCGATCGAGGCGCATCAGCGCCAGCACAGGAAGCGGGACTGGATGGTCAGGTTCGTACTGCTCGGCGTCATCGAGGTAGCCGTCTGATGGCGTCTGCTGAGGGTCGGGTGTAGGCGCGGCGGCCGAGATGTTCACAACTCCGGAGCAACATGCCTCCGGGCACAATGCCTCGCCTCTAGCGCACGCCTCAGTTCGACAACGGCTGCAAACGGTGGTCACGTACGGGGCCTCTCTGGGTTATACGGCTGTGGGCCCTTCTGTCCGCCGATGACGACGATCCCGTCGCCGATCTCGGCGTTGGCGTCGAGCAGCGCACCAAACGCACCCTTGGCCGCTCGCTCGCGCTCGGGGGTGGCCTTCATGCACGGGTGGCAGATGTTCGATCCACCGGGGCCGTAGGGACGTAGCTCGCGGTCAGTGGGTCCGCAGTAGTGGCACGCCTGCTGCTGGTCCCGTTCCTCGCTCATGCGCTCTCCCCTGCCAGCCGATCCGGCGCACAGGCGGTCCACGTCCGGCCGAGCACGAACCACGTCGCCCCGCCCTGCATGGACACCCCGCACCGTCCGACCGCACCCGCTCGGTCGAGAGCGGTGAGTGCCGACCGCACGGAGCTGTCCGACATCGCTCGGCTGTCGGCGATCTCGCGGACAGTGAGCGGCATGGAGCTGTTCCGGAGCACGGCCAGCACAGCCTTCTGATTGGCGGTCAAGATCTTCATGCGGACTCCTCGGCGATCTGGTCGGCCCGGCATCCACGGCAGACGCGGGTGTACGTCTCGTCGTGCACGAGGCGGTAGTTGCTGGGGACGACGGTCAACGGGGGCCGCTGCTGGTTGGCCTTCCGCACGTCGGCGCGGGTGGCGGTCATCGGAGCAGTTCTTTGACGACGTGGTCGAGGTTGGCCCGCATGTGAGCGACCTCCTCTTCCGGATCCGTGGCCCTGCCTGCGCAGTGCATATGAGCCATCAGGCGGGTAGCGGCCTGGGTGATGCGGGCGAGCGACTGAATGGCGTCATTTGGGTCGCTCATGCGGCACCTCCGAAGTCGAGTTCCATGTCGGCCGCAGCAACGACGCGGCCGAACACGCCAGTACCGGGGAAGACGTCGTCCACCTGGTCGCCGGGCTGCCAGCGCATGAGGTCCATGACCCACCGGCAGAACGGCTCCGGCTTAGCCCCGACGAGCCCCTTCTTGAGCGTGATAGGCGCGGCGATGTAGTCGCGGACCGTTGGCTTGGTGGTGTCGTGCTTGCGCGGGGCGGGGCGGAAGACGACGGGCTCCCACGTGTACGTGGGGTTGACGCCGAGCTTGAACGACGCGAACGGCTTGACCCATGCGGCGACTCGGGCGTCCGTCGGAAACAGCGGTAGGAGGTCCCGCAGGTTGGTGGACGTCATCGAGAACGCCCAGCCGTCGTAATCGGCGGCGATGCGGTCAATCAGTTCGGCGTGGGCATCGAGTGAGTCGTATCGGGCGGCCTCCGGGTGCAGGTGCCCGTAGAACTTCTCCGCCATCCCGTAGTAGGGGGGGTCGACGTAAGCCAGCCTCACGCTCCCCGCCTCCTAGCCGCCAACTCATCGAACTTGACCAACTCCGCGAACCGCTCGTCGTCAGTCAGGCCGTCGTCCCCTCTTGTTGTTACGTCCTGAACGAAATCGCTGCTTTGGTCTATGAGTGGGTACGTGTGTGGGTCATCAGTGGGTGGGGTGCACGTGGTGCCGGTGTTCCGGTCGTGAGGTGCCGGTGTTCCTGCATCAGGTGCCGGTGTTCCGGTCGTGAGGTGCCGGTGTTCCTTGCCGGTATCGGTCCGAGCAGCGGCAGGACGTGCCGGTGTTCTCGGGTGCTGGCAGGACGGATCACAGGCAGCAGATTCCGGTGATTCGGACACGTCGAGCATGTGCACCCGGTTGATCAGATCCGCCGGCCGCGTCAGCTTGTGCTCGTCCGTCAGCGCCTGCCGACCGAGCGACGAACCCTTCCGGGTGCGCGTGATCAGTTCGAGGTCGCGCAGGGTCGTGAGTGCGGCGCGCACCGACCGCTCCGACAGGCCCGTCACGACGGCCAGCCGAGCGACGCCGGGATAGATGCGCGTCCCGTTCTTGTTGGCGTACTGCGCCAGGTAGGCAGCGATCGTCTTGACGGGCGTCGGCAGCACGCAGCGACGGACCACCCGTTCCCACTCGTAGCGGTCCATGTCGATGAGGTGTTCGTCATCGGGCACGGTCACCCCTGTCCAGGGGAGTGAACGTGTGGTGAGATGCTGTCATCAGTCAGCCCCAATCCGGCTGGCAAGGCCCCGGGACTCCTCCGACAGCTGCGAACTGTCGGACCCGGGGTCGACCTTTTGGTCAGCCTGATTATCCACCCTTCTCCGACGTTTCCGTGGGGTCTTACGCGGTTCTGCGCCTGTGGATTTGTGCATTACGGAATCCACACCTGTGGACGCCATCAATGCGCGCGCCGCGGCCCTTTCCTCGCGGGGCAGTTCGCGGCACGGTTTCCAGCACTCGGACAGCCACGCGTCGCGCAACTGCTCGGCGGGGGTCACGCCGCGCTCCTCGTCTGCCACGGGTCGTGCACCAGCACCCGCACCCGGTGCGTGAGAACCAGCCCGACGGCGTGCACGCGGCCCGTGGCACCCAGGGCGCGGTACAGGCGCACCAGATGCGACTTGACCGTCTGCAGGTCCACGCCCATCTCGGCGGCGATCTCCGCGTTGTTGAGGCCGTCGCACAGGCCGTCGAGGCACTGGGCCTGCCGGGCGGTGACGGTGACCTCGCGCAGCGGCACGCGCAGGACGCGGGGGCGGTACGGGGCGGTCATCGCAGGCGCTCCTTGATGTTGTGGCGAGGGCACCAGGTCCCGACTCCGGGCATGGCGCGGTGGTCGGCGAGCCGCCCGTCGGGGAGGACCTCGACGGGCTCCCTACAGGCGGGGCACATGGCGGTGGTGCGCTCGCGGTGGGTCATGCGGCGGCCCTCGCTCGAGCGCGTCGTTCACGCTGGAGCTCGATACGGCGGGCCTTCTGCTCCGCGGTCAGAGGACGCCGGCGGTTGCGCTCATACACGCATGTCCGGCACTTCCGCTTACCGGCGTCCATCAAGATGTTGTCGCCCGCATACTCGTGACCTTGAGGGCAGTGCGTGATCGCTGCTTTGTCCAGCAGCCGATGGCAGCGGTGGCACATCGGCGCGTAGTCATCCGGGTTCACCGAGTACCGTCGGCCTTCGGGGTCGACCCGCTCGTGCCGTGACCCCTGGTATGCCCACTCCTGCGCACGCTTCCCACATGGGCAGGAGTAGTCTCGGGCACTTCCGCGCCACTGGCGCAACCTGTTGTGCATCGCCATGTAGCTCATGCAGCCTCGACCCCCAGGACCTCGAGTAGTTGGCGTCCGAGGAACTCGCAGTAATGGGGCGGGACGCTCTCCGCGATGTCGCGGAAGTCGGTCATCCAAGGCGTCCCCATCGCCTGCTGCGCCTCCTCGAGGGACCGCGCCGCGCGCTGCTCAGACCCGTCGGCGCGCGTCATCAGGCGCCGCCCGTCCGGCGTGGCCCCGTAGACGCCGACTGGGTCCGCGGGGGCGGGCGCCTTGTAGGCCATCGCGGGCCAGTTGCACTCGAACAGCCGGGGCCGGTAGACGCCGAGACCGAACATGCCGCCGTGCAGGGTGATCGGGTGCCGAACGTCGCGCCGAGCCCCGGGCACGTTCTCGATGACGTACGGGCCGCCCCACTGCAACAGCGCGTCACGCACCTCGGGGATGAGGTTGATGTGCTCGTCCGCCCGGCCGCCCTTGCCTCGCCACCTGTTGCTCATGGTGGTCCGCGCCTGGCACGGGGGGCTGGCGTGGATCGCGTCGAACTTCGCCAGGTACGCGGGCCGGCCGAGCACCTCGAGGGCGTCTTCCACGATCAACGCGAACGGATAGTCGGGATGAGGCTCGATGTCCACGCCGACCACGTCGAAGCCGGCGAGGTCGTAACCGACCGAGCAGCCACCGGCTCCTGCGAACAAATCTAAGAGACGTGGCCTCATGCCGCCTCGCTCAGCACGCGCGGGATCTCGCCGGACTCCCAGTCCTCGGGCCGCCAAAGGTGCGTCTCGTGCCGCTTCCCGAGGACGGCCAGCCACTCCTCCTGCGACGGGGACAGTCGGCCCTTCTCCGCTTTGAGCTCCACGAATATGACGCGGCCGGTGCGCTTGTGGGCGAGCACGAGGTCGGGGAAGCCGGCGCCGCTGGACTTGCGGCTGTCGTGGATGTGCATGTAGCGGTAGCCGAGGTGCCGGGCGAGCTGGATCACCTGGGCCTGCAGCAGCGCCTCACTCATCCCCACGCCACCGCCCGGTCGATCACGTTCCCGACGGCGCGCAGGACGATGGCCGTGCCGGTGAACGCGCCGGCGACGGTGACGAGCACGGCGACCGCGGCGCCCCTCACTGCTCGGTCCCGGGGATCGGCGCGACGTCCGGCCAGTCGTCGGCGGGCGGGCCCTCGGCGGGCGGTTCAGGCTCTGCGTCCGGCCGCGGCGGGTCGACGTGGACGTGCTCGCGGTGCGCGTTGCGGCCGGTGATCTCAGCGGCGGTGACGCGGCGCGACTCGGTCCGCACCGGCTCCGGGTTGTCCCGCAACTCCTCACTCGAGTACGGGATACCGAGGATCGCGTCGGAAGCGACGCGGCGCGCGGCTTCGGCGGTGACCCGGGCGACGAGCATCGCCTGCGGGTTGGACTTCCAGTTCGGGTTCCTCCCCGGCAGGCCCATCCGCTCGGCGCGGGCGATCGTCCACTCGACGGTCTGCCACTCGGCCGACCCCTTGCGGCGGTAGCGGGCGACGGCGTGGCGCTCGTCCTCTTCCACGATGTCGATGTCGTGGCCGTGGGACTGGGCGACGGCGCGGAGGGTGATCGCCTTCGGGGCGGTGGTCCCTTGGATGTTGTCGAAGGTCCGCAGCGACGCCATCGGGTCGAAGCCGAGTTCGGCGCCGGCGAGGATCGCGGCGGTGGCCTCCTCGGGCTTCCCCGCGTAGTTCTTCGGCACGAACGACGTCTTGACGAGGCTGACGGCGATCTGGTGCGCAGCGTGCGCGGCCTTGGCCCAGGCGATGAGCTTGTCGGCGGCCTCGGTAGGGGCGGGGGCGTCCTCACGGACGGCGATCTCGGTCATGCTGCGTACTCCCTTGTCGCCCAACCGGGCAGGCTGATGAGTTCGACGTCGCTCGTGTAGCTGGGCCACGTGTCGGTGGCGGTGCACTCGGCGAAGACCTGCATGGCGCGGTCGTTGAGGCCGCGGCCGATGGCGAGCGCCTCCGGGTCGAGCTCGACGACGGTCACGAGGTAGGGCGCGGTCTTCTCCTGGAAGATGAACAGGAACGCCGCGTCGCCCAGGTCGAGCGCCTCGAGGCCGTCGAGGTACCAGGCGGCTTGTTGGTGATAGCCGTAGTTGGCGACGGCTTTGCGGATCGCGCCGGGCTCGGCGGAGCCGCAGGTCTTGAAGTCGGCGACCAGTCGCCGGCCGTCGGTGGCGTCGGGTAGCCAGTCGAGCCGTCCGCGCCGCTGGATGCCGTGCTGCTCGTCGTCCCAGAACAGCGACACCTCGGGGGTGCCGTGCTGCGGGTCGAGCAGCGCGGAGGCGATGGGGTGGGCCTTGATCGCGGCGGCCATGCCCTCGATCTGCTTCCACTCGGCGGCGAGGACCGGCACCTGCCCGGCGGCTCGGGCCACGTCGCGTTGTTCCTTCGCGGCCTTCGTCATCCAGTTGGGTGCGTCGACGACGACGACGGGTTCGCCGACGCCGAGGACGAGGGAGTGCGCGGCGTGCCCGAAGTCGAACGCGGCTTTCGGTGGCTGGCCGTTGTCGCGTTCGTACTTGTAGATGGCGGGGCAGTAGGGCGGGAGCAACTTCTTCGCACCGGACACGGACAGCGCGGGGTGGGCGTGATAGGCCGCCTCGGGCATCCCGGTGACGAGGCCGCTCATGCGGGTCGCCTCTGCACGGGTTCCGGGCTGGGGTCGAACTCGTCCCGCAGTCGCGCCGGCGGCCACTTGTCACCGTCGTCGGGGCGGAGTGACGTGCAACCGCAGACGGCCGACCCGTAGCACATGCGGTTGTTGCCGTTGTGGCGTTCGGGCAGGTGACCGCACTTGCAGCGGGCGGTCATTCCGCCACCGCCGAGCTCTCGATCCGCTGCACGTCGCCCTTGTGCATCTCCCACCACTCCACGAGCGCGGCGATGACGTCCCGCGGGTCGGCGCCGTCGTCGAGCGCGGTCTGCGCGATGAGCACGGCCTGCGCGTCGGTGGTGGCGTACGCGAGGCGGTGCAGGTGCAGGACTGCGGTCATCGGGCACCGTCCAGGTGCCGCTGCCATGCGATGCGCTCAACGACACCGTGGGGGCGCAGCGAGCAGTCGTTACCGCGTGGAATCCAGAAGGCGGCGCTGTCGGTGTGCGACTCGGGGGTGCCGCCGCACTCGGGGCACTTGTCGTCCCGCATCCGCTTGATCGCGATGGGGTCGGTGTACCTCTGTGCGGTCATCGCCTGTCCTCCGCGACCAGCGCCGGCCCGTTGTCGGTGACGATGACCTGCCAGTCGCCCCGCAGGTCGGCCCATGCGGCGCCGGCGACGTAGGTCGTGAGGAACACGGCGACCAGCAGCGCCAGCACGGCGATGACGGTGTGAGCCGCGACCGGGCCGGGTGCTTCCCCTACCTCGGCCCGGTCGCGGGGCTCGTAGACGCTGAGGGCGTCCCAGCGGGCGGTCATCGCTGCGCCGCCTCGTTCAGCACCCACGCGGGGTCGACGTCGGGGCACTTGACCATCGCGTCGTCGGCGAGCCGGATGCCCTTGCCGATGACGACGGCGAGCGCGAAACCGGCCAGCGTCCACGCGCCGCCGATGATCAGCGCGGCGGTCATCGGGTCACCGCGCGCGCGACTGAGACGGCGTCCAGGACACCCTGGGCAGCGCGTGGGTCCTGGGCGGCGAGAAGCTTCACTAGTGAGGGCACGACCTCGAAGTCCCGCTCGCGGATCGCGTGACTGATCCCCGCGAGGATCTGCTCCGTCGTGAACTCGTGTGCGGTCATCGGGTCACCGTCGCCGGGACGGGCACGAGGTACTGCGTGCGGCAGCGGACGACGCGGACCGTGTAGACGATCATCGCGCCCTGGAAGAGGTACTCGCGGGTCGTCTCGAAGTCCTCGATCAGCTGCGCGCTGCCACCGACGAGCGGGAAGCCCCGCAGCGTGTGCGACAGGCAGGGGCGGATGGTCACAGCCCTGCCTCCGTCCGGCGCACGACGGAGCGGGCTGAGTGACGGCCGGTCTGGGGTCGGCAGGCGAACGCGATGATCAGCACCGCCGGGGTCGCTGCCAGGATTGCGTCGAGCATGAGATGATGCCTCTCTATCGGCGGCATCCGCGTTCCTTGTCTGGGGCAGCGCGGGTGCCGTTCGGTTTTCTGCGGGGGCCCGACGGCGAGCGGGGGTCACGGCTCGCCGCCGGGGGCTTCTAGGCGGACTTGCCGGCGTAGGTGTTCTTCGCGCGCTGCGACGCGAGGAAGGCGTCGAGGTCGGTCTGGCTGACGCGCCAGTACTTCTTCGCGTGGCGGCCGACGTTGATCGCGGCGAGGGAGCCGTCGCTGATGAGCTGGTGCACCTGCTCCCTGCTCACGGACAGCATCTCGGCGACCTCGGTGACCTTGTAGTGCTGCTGCGGGGTGGTCATGCGGCGCGCGCTCCTCGGTAGGTGGGACGACTGTCCACCCGGACATTGGTCATCACGGGCTCGAAGAGGAGGCCGGGGCTGACGCACAGGGACTCCTCGATGCGGGCGGCGAGGTGCGCGCTGCAGGTGTTGCGCGTGCCTGCCCGGAGGTTGCCGATCGTGGACTTGTAGGAGGGCCTACCGCAGGCCGCCGACAGTTCTCGGACGGTCATCCGCCTGTAGGTCATCTGCTGCCTCAAAGCCTGTGAGCTGTGGAGCCTGTAGATCAGGCGGGGGGCTGGTGTGACGGCCACTGAACTCCTCCTTGGTCGGGACTGTCAAGTCGGACAGTAGTCGCATTGGGATGATTCTGTCCAGGGGGGCAGATGTAGTGTCGTGCTGTGGAACAGGGGCTACAGAGACAACACTGGTGTTGTTTTGGACAGCTTGTCCAACAGCGGGTTTGCCCGGCGCCGACGCTCGCGCCGACCCTCACCGGCATGGACACGGGGAACACGCACTGATGGCGGACGAGCCAGTCGACCACCTGCAACAGCTGATCCTGACCCGCCTGCGAGAGCTCGGCGACGAGCGTGGCCCTATGTCGGCACGGGAGGCCGCACGCCGCGCCGAGGGGTACATGTCGCTCGAGACGTTCCGCCTCCTGGTACGCGGCAAGGGCGGCCGACATAGGGGGCGCATCTCCGACAGGGTCGCGGAGGGTCTGTCGATCGCGCTGCAGGTGCCGGTCAGCCGAATCTACGAGGCCGCGGCGTCGCCGCCGCCGGGGACGCGCTGGGAGCTGCCGGAGCGGTTCGACCGGATCCCGCCGGCGCAGCGCGAGCTGCTGGAGGATCTGATGGCGGCTCTGCTCAACAGCTACGACGCGGGCTTCCGTGACGCCGCGCGCAGGGGCGCGGGAGGCGACACGCCGGCGCGCGAAACGCCGTAGACCCGGTAGCTACTGGTCGGTTGTGACGAACCTGCCTACGCGCAGGTCGGCGCAACTTACACGGCTGGGTTTAGGTTCCCGCGGGACGCGGTGCAGTTGGCCTTGTCACACTCAACCCCTACCGTTAGCCACAGCCTGCAACAGAGCGGGCACTGAGGGGGAAGCGGTCAGGCGTGGCGAGTTTGAATGAAGAGACCGTGTTTGTGCCGCTGGATCTACCCGACGACCTCGGCCGGGACTGGGAGTGGTACGCAGATCTCAACATCGTGGCGCTGCGGCGGGGCCTGGACGTCGAGGGCCGGATGCGCGCCGTCGAGGATCTGATAGCGACGTGGAAGCGGGAGCACCTGCGGATCGTCGAGTCGGCTTAGGCTTGCGGCCATGAGCGGTAAGGACTGGCTAGGGAAGCAGCTCCGCATCTTCGCTGGGTACGACCGCGCCAAGCAGTACAGCCCGATGGCGGAGGGCGAAGTCATCGCCTACATCGACGGCCCGAGCGTCATCGTCCGCAACGCTGACGGCACGACGGACGCGTGGCCCATCAGCCTCCCGATGGAACAGGTCTGAGCTAATGGCGTCGTTCCGCCGCCTCAAGTCGGGCAAGTGGAACGTGCGAGTACGCCACCCCTCCGGCAAGACCATCTGCAAGACGGACCCGCTCAAGCGTGTCGTCGTGCAGTGGGCCGCCGACAAGGAACGCGAGTTCCGCACCGGGGCGCCGCTGGAACGGGCGCAGAAGGTGACCGTGGGGGAGTGGTGCGAGCGGTGGTTGCGGACGCGGCGGGTTGAGCCGACGACGGCGAAGAAGGACGCGAGCCAGCTCGGCGCGCACGTCCTACCGCAGTGGGGTGACTGGCCGCTCGCCTCGATCAGTCGCTCCGACGTGCAGGCGTGGATCAACGACATGGATGCGCGCGGTGTCGGCGCCAACACGGTCACCGGCGCCTACCACCGGCTCGCGGCGATGCTGTCCGATGCGGTGCTCGAGGGCCTGCTGGCGTCGTCGCCGTGCCGGGAGATCGACCTGCCGCGCGTGGTGCGCCCGGCGCCGCGGTGGCTGACGAAGGACGAGTACGGGCGGATCCAGCTCGCCCTGCTAGGGCAGCCGCGCGGGCACGTGTGGGCCGCCTACGTCGGGCTGGGCTGCTACTCGGGTCTGCGGCCGGGGGAGCTTGCCGGCCTGGACGTGGAGCACGTCGACTTCGACCGCGGGCTCGTGCGGGTGCAGCAGGTGATGACCCGGGCCGGGTTGCGCGCCTACCCGAAGTCGGACTCGTCGCAGCGGTCGGTGCCGTTCCCGCCCGAGGTGGGGGAGCTCCTGTGGCGTGTCATCGGTGACACGGGGCAGGGGCCTGTGTTCACGGCGGCGGAGGGTGGCCGGGTCAACGAGGCCAACGTGAGAAATCGCGTGTGGAACCGGGCACTAGAAGATGCCGGCGTGGCCCCAGCCCGGCCCTACATCACCAGGCACACGGCCGCCTCGTGGCTCATCCAGGCGGGCGTGCCCGACTACGAGGTCGCCCGACTGCTCGGGCACTCTTCTACGAGGCTCGTGGCGACATACGGACATCTTGCGCCCGACGCTCACGAGCGTGTGCGCGCTGCTTGGCGCGACGCTCATTCGACGTCTGGTTTCGACACTGTCGACATGCCCGCATCCCGCGCGCTCGGTTAGTCCAGCACCAGTTGTCCGCTCTGGCAGCTTCCCTTCTAACGATTGGCCCAGCGATGAAGGTGTACGTGCTCCTGCGGACGGACAGCTACGACCGCAACGAGGTGCTCGGCGTCTATGCGGCCGAGGATGCCGCGAAGCGCGCCGCTGAGGCCGCCGAGCCAGACCGCCGGTTCACCTGGGAGACGCTCGACGGCGGGCCATACGCATCCGACTACGCCGTCGACGGACCTATCTACTCCTACAGCGCAGAGCGGTTCGACGTAGCCGAGTGACACCAGCGCGACACGGGCTCTACTCGCAACGGGCTTGAAGTTGTCAACGTGCTGGTCAAACCGTGTGGGCGATACTGGGATCGAACCAGTGACCTCTTCCGTGTCAGGGTAGTTCGGGCGAGTCTCTGACGTGCCGTTTCCCCGTTGACCTGGTCTGACATACGTCAGTATTGTCATTATTGTCAATGTCGTGCACGCTGGTGCGACACAGCGGTGACACGAACCGGGGGAACCATGAGCCTGCGCGACCTCCACGCCCTCGCCTGTCTGCTGTTCCACCGCCGCACCTGCTGGTGGCAGACGGCGACCGAGCGGTGGTGCCGGGTGCGGGATGAGACGTACGTGTTCTGAGAGGCTGTGATCGTGGAGTTGGTCGAGTTCTTGCTGGCGCGGATCGCCGAGGACGAGGCGTACGCAAGCTATGTGTTGGAGCAGCAGCGTGACCGAACGGTGTGGGCTCCCCCGTGGACCGTCCTCGCCCCTGCACGTCAGCTCGCCGAGTGCGAGGCGAAGCGGCGGATCGTCGCCACGATCCAGCGGTGGCTGGACACGGGATACCCAACGCTCGATCATGTGCTGTTCGCGCTCGCTCTCCCCTACGCCGACCACCCGGACTACCGCGACGAGTGGCGCCCGTAGACAGCAAGAAGGCCCCCTCCGCGCGCCAGGGGGTGGGCAGCGCGGAGGGGGCAGTTCGGGGCGGTGCGGGTGTCGAGCTAGAGTCCGGCGGCGGTCAGGTCGTAGACGCCGAGCTGGGCAACGTAGGCGTCAACGGTGGCGCCACCGTTGGTGTTGAAGTTAATCGCCATCGACGTCGCACCAACCGGCACCTTGGCCTGGAGGTAGAAGGTGCGCCAGTCGCCGGTGGGCTCAGTCCATCCGGCGATCGGGCGCATATTGAGGTTCGTCGCCGCGCCGCTGGTGCTGATGGTCAGCGTCGTGGCGGTGGTACCGACGACGCGGAACAGCCCGGACACGGCAATCGAGCGCCCCGGCAGGCCAGTGATCGTGATGGGCGCCTGCACCTGAGCGAACCCAGCGGACGCCGTCTCCTGGATCCGCATCCAACGGCCCTTGACCGCGGCGTCGGTGCCGGTGGTGACAGTCAGCGTGCCCGTCTTCGTCCACGAGTCAGGCACGCCGTCGGCGTTGGTGTCGACCTTGAACAGCGGATTCGGGACGAGGTTCGCGGTCTGCGCGGCGGTGTCCCATGCGGCCGGGGCGACCTTGAGCGGCGCCAGGTAGGGCTGCATCGCAGCGACGAGCGCCTCACCCATGACCCGCTTGCCGGCGTTGTTGGGGTGAATGCCGTCGCCGGAGTCGTAGGCGGTGAGGTACCCGCCGGTGGCCGGGTCGACCAGCGCCGAGTAGGTGTCGACCAACGGCCACCCGTTCTGGATGGCGTACGCGATGGTGAAGCGGCGGTATTGATCGAACAGCAGCCGGTAGTTCGTTGCGCCGCCTGACGGGTTGGGCACGCCTGTGGTCAGAATCGGAGTCTGACCGGCGGCGACGATCGCGGCGCACATCGCGCGGATGTCGGCGGCGTGCTGCGCAGGTGTGCGACCCGCACTGGCGTCGTTGGTGCCAGTGCTGATGCCGCAGAACTGGCCGCCGTGCGAGAGGGCGTCGGCCACGATGCGCGGCACCATCTGGTCGGCGCGCTGGCCACCGATGCCGGCGACCTTACCGTATTGGATCTGCGCGGAGGACAGCAGGTGCGCCCACGCGAGGAAGTCGGCCGGGGTGAGTAGCACACCGAGGCCGTTGACCGCGTCCACGCCGGAGTAGGTGCGGGCGGGCGGCGCGATGCTGTCGCCGATCCAGTTGACGACGTTGCCCTGCGATGCGGCTGCCTTAGCGCCGCCGCTTGCGACCCACCTGCTCATTACCAGCCCCTCACGGCGATCTTGGGTGAACCTGTCGAGATGAGCCGGACTTCGGCTGCCGACCCTCGTGGCCGGTTGTATTCGGTGCTCCACCCGGAGACTGCGGCGGGGAGGACGATGGTTCCGTTGCCTTCGACGGTGGGCGTGGAGCCGTCGATGGTGAAGTAGACCGTGGCTGTTCCGTCGACGTTGACGATCTCGACGTTGTCGTAGTCGTAGTCGAGGGTTACTGTGGCGACGGTGTTGGGGGTCAGGGTGAGGTGGCGGCTGTCGGGCATGGCGGGGCTCCGGTCTGGACGGGGTCAGATCACGTGATGGTTGTGTAGACCGGCACAAATCCGATGCTGGTGCCGTTCGCGTCGAACGCCTCGATCTTGCGCGACAGGGTGCCGAGCGTCGTGGCCGTCGCCGAGTTGCCCACCGTGGTGAGGATCCTGGCGCCCGTGCCGGCGGAGTTCGCAACGGCGGCGATTCGGTTGGTTCCGTCTGCGGTCACGTCGGTGGACGTGGCTCGGACGACCAACCCGGAGCCGCCGCCCGTCTGCCGCACCCAGTTGCCTGACAGTGTGGCGCCGGTGACGGTCAGGTCGATGCAGTTGAACCCGCCGGACTGCACCAAGACGTTGTCGCGGATGTCGACGTTGGTGGTCCCGGTGGCGACGAGGATGGACTGCGCGGCGCTCGCCCGGACGGTGTTGTCGACGAGGCGCACCGACGAGCCGCCGAAGCAGCGGATTGCAGCGCCGCCGCAGTCCTGCACGACGTTGTCGAGGATCATAATGTCGGTGGCGGGTGCGGTCCCTGTGCCGATGGCGTTGACTCGGATTCCGACGCCGGAACAGTTGCGCACGACGTTCCCGACCGCCGAGCAGTCCTTTGTGTCGAACTCGAACAGGATGCCGTCGGTGGTGACGGTGCCATCGGTGCCGTCGATGACGTTGTTGCGCAGGTGGATGTTCGCAGCTCGAGCGAGCTTGATTCCGTCGACCGGCGATGTGGTGCCGCCTGTCCCCTGCCCTTGAATCGTGTTGTTGGCGACGATGACGTCGGAGCAGCCGGTGGACAGGTAGATGCCGTGCTCTGCGGTGGCCCGGAAGCTGTTGCCGCTGATGACGCAAGCGACGGCGCCTTCCATTGCGATCCCGCAGGTCCCGAGGCCGCTGAACGTGTTGTTGACGATCTTCAGTCGTTGCGGGCCGGTGGTGGTGCCGAGCCCGTAGATGGCGCCGCGCCCTGCGGTGCCGAGCGTGCCGGTGCCGGTGAAGATGCAGCCGGCGATGGTGGCGTCTTGGGTGCCGTCGACTCGTACGAGGTTGCGGTTGCCGAGCAGATCGTGAAAGTGAATGCCGTCGAGGATGACTTTCGACTTGGCCTGAATGGTGCTGCCCAGCCCGTAGACCGCCCCGGCTCTCCCGACGACCCGGCCACCTCCTGCGGCACTGGCGGCGTCGATGGCCGCCTGTAAGGCGGCGGAGTCGTTGGTGACCCCGTTGCCGACCGCCCCCTCGGCTTCGGGGAAGAATAGGCCGAGGTCGGGTGCGTGCTCACCCCGCGCCACAAAGGCCGCCCTCAGGGCGGCATCGCTGGCCCCCGTAACCCATCGACTCATGTCAGGCTCCGCTCGTTACGGGGATCCACACGTCGAGCGTGTCGTCCGAGTTGGTGGGTTCGACGGACCCGAGCCACAGAACCCGGGTGCCGGTGGCGACGCTGGGCCGCGCGGTGTTGGCGTCGTCTCCGTGGACGATGAACACGCCGCCCACCGCAGCGATCGCGCGCTCTTCGATGGTGGCGGGCTCCGAAGGCTCGCCGCCTTCCTCCAGCACGTACACCGTGACGTCGAGAGCGTCGTCAGCGTTGACCGGATCGACCGACCCGTACCAGACGACCGGCACGTCAACATCCGGCCGCGCGACGTTCGGGTTCGTGCCGTGAATGACCATCGGATACGCCGAACCCGGGTCACCCTTCGGCCCCTGGATGATCGGCGTGCCGCCGGATGTGGTGACCGGCGCGACCTGCGTCAGATCGACCGTCTCACCGGCCGGTAGGGAGAACGCGAACGAGCCCCGATTGAGCCCACCGTTGAGCCGGTAGGAGACGGTCCACGTCCAGCCGATCGGCGTGATCCCCGGAGAGTCGGTGGCGAGCAGGCTGACACCGTCGCGGCCCGTCGCATCGCGCAGCACACCGAACTCGTCGAGCTCGTAGGAGACGGACGAGCCGAACACGGTGACCGGCGGGATGGTGCCCGTGGCGAGCAGCACCGACGCCGACGGTGTGAACGTGACGGTGCCGGTGACGGGCAGCGCGTCCGGGTCGGCGTCGGCGTCCCCGTTGGAGTCGGCGACCGCGGCAACCGCCCGCCACTTCACCTCACCGAACAGGACCGCCGTGGGCAGCGTGGCCGTCATCGACAGACTCTCCTTAGATCGTGCGCGACTCGAGCGGCACCCACGCGCCCCCGACAGCGGCACGCTCGGTCACCGGCAGGACGGTGACCGTGACGGTGTCCGGCGCGGACATGGCCCCGGTGTCGTCGGTGGCGGTGACGGAGAACGTGAGCACGTCCCCGGCGATGGTTCCGGGTGCCTTGAACTGCCGCTGGTGGACAGCCGGGGTCGTGCGGGTGACCGGGGTGCCGTCGGTCTGCGTCACCGTGTACGCGACGATCACCCCATCGCCGCCTGAGCCGCTGAACGTCAGCGTGACCGTGCTGTAGGGCTCGACGGTCTGGTCCGGGCCGGCGCTGATGGTCGGCGGCACGTTGGACACGGGCTCGAACGCCAGCGCCCACACGTGCCCGGTGCTGGCGGTGTCGCTGCTGGTGAAGGTGGCGCCCGTGACCGCGCCGGGGGCGGCTGCGACCGCGTCGCGGGTGGCGAAGCTGGCCGTGAAGTTGGGCGCTACGGGGTTGGCGGTTCCGGTGTCGGTGCGCTTGGTGTAGCCCGCGCTGACGTTGGCGGTGGCCTTCGCCGTCGTGGTCGTGGTGTTGCGGATCATCGCCACGTTGATGACGAGGTTGTTCGCGCTGTCGGTGGTCAGCGTGGGGCCGGCGATCGTCGCCCCAGTCGTGGTGTCGGTAGCCGTGGCGAAGTGCTCGATGGGGACGCCGATGGCGCCCCGCACGACGATCCCCCCGCCGTGGATCTTGCCCGCGCCGACGGGAACCGTGGTGGTGACCGCAGTGCCGAGGTCAGCGGCGACCAGCTTCTTCCCGAAGAGCTGGGTGGTGTGGTTGGCGCCGGTGACCAGCGTCGGACCGATCGCGGTCCAGCCGGTCGGCGCGGGGAAGACGCCGGTGCCGGTGTTCAGGCCGACGGCGATGACAGCCACGTCCCCCGCCTGCGCGGCGGGTGGGATGGTCCAGCTGAACGTGTCGATGTTGGCCGCGAGCGAGTCGTGCGCGCCGGCCGCGACCACGTAGGTGGGGGCGCTGCCGGAGACGGGGGCCGTGGTGGGCTCGAACGCGAACATCCACACGTGGCCGGTGCTGGCCGTGTCGGTGGAGGTGAACGTCGGCCCGGTGACGGCCCCGGCGGTGGTCTGCACGGCGTTCCGGGTGGCGATGCTCGCGGTGAAGTTGGGTGCGATGGCGTTCGCTGTGCCGGTGTCGGTGCGTTCGGTCCAGCCGGCGCTGACCGTGGCCGTGGACTGGGTCGTGGCGGTGGTGTTGCGGAGCATCCCGACGGCGACGATGAGGTTGTCGGCGCTGTCGGTGGTGATCGTCGGCCCGGCGACGGTGGCGCCGGTGGTGGTGTCGGTGGCGTTCGTGAAGTTCGACGGGATGCCCTCGGCGCCGCGGATGATGATGCCGCCGCCGTGGATCTTCCCGGCGCCGGCGGAGGTGAGGGTCGCCGTCACCGTGGAGCCGGGGTCGGAGGAGGTGAGTACCCGGCCGAATGCCTGCGTGTTGTGGTTGGCGCTGGTGTTCAGCACGGTGCCGATGGCGGTCCACCCGGCGGGGGTGAGGAACGGGTTGGCCGAGGAGGCGTTCATGCCGACCATGACGACGGCGACGTCCCCGGCCTGGGCGGTCGCGGGGACGGTCCAGGTGAAGGTGTTGATGTTGGTCGTGAGGCCGTCGTGCGCTCCGGTGGCGGCGACGAAGGACGGGGCGGCCATGTCAGATCCCCACAGTCACTAGACTCGGCACATGACGGACGCGACGGATCGTCTGGCGGTGGCGCTCATCAAGGCGGTCAACAGTGGCAGCTACGAAGTGCGAAGCGGCGCGAGCGACTCTGACCTGCTGGCGTCCTTCGGCCATGCCGCGCGGCCGATAGCCCAGGCCCTTCAAGAGGCAATCCGCGAAGAGGTGAACAGCGCCATCGGTCAGACCCCCGCCGGTCGCGCGTAGTTGGTGCCGGTCGCCGGGTTCTTGAGGTCCCAGAAGTGCACGCTGCGGGCGTCGTTCATCAGCGCGACCCACTTGGTCAGCAGCGACCCGGTCAGCATCCACCGCTGCTCGGTGGTGTTCAGCGACCCGACCGAGGAGTTGTAGTACAGCCACGCGATGATGTCGTTGGTGCCGTCGAAGGTGCGGTTCCAGATCTCCTGCATCTTCGCGGCGGCGTCCGGGTCGCCACGGTTGACGCCCCACTCGGCGATTCCGATGGTGGTGCTGCGGGCCTTGCACCAGTTCACGGCGGCGACGATGTTCGCGCCCCACGCCGGGGCGCCGATGGTGCCGCCCTGGCCGCCCACGTAGTAGTCGACGCCCATGAAGTCCCAGAACTTGGCGGTGCCCGCTGGGATGAACAGGTCGATCCCGCCGGCCTTGGAGCCTTGCAGGAACGCGAACGCGGTCAGGCAGGGCGCGAAGGCGAGGTTGCGCCACTTGTAGTTCGCCACGCCGCCGTGTGCGTTGGCGTAGGCGGTCATCCGGGCGCGGAAGTTCCGCTGCACCGCGAGCCAATCAGCGTATGACCCGGGCACCCCGGTCTTGGCCTGGTTCTCCGGCTCGTGCAGCAGGGTGAACCACACGGGCGCGGTGGCCTGCTCCTCGACCCAGGTGATGAAGGCGTCGTAAACGGCGTTGTTCCGGCCGTCAGCGGCCTGCGCCCAGCTGGTCGTGTACATGACCGAGGGCCAGGCGATCCGGCCGCGGGCGTGCTGCTCCTTGATGGAGTTGATCACCGACCCGTTGGGTGCGGCCAGCGACGCGGCGCCTTGGAAGTAGGAGCGCATCGACCCGGCGGGCACCCCGGCGGACGTCTCCGGCCGGGACAGCTCGGAGGCGTGCTGCACCGTGCCGTCCTGGTCGAACTCGTCGAGGCCCCAGATGACGGTGCGGGTGACCTTCGGGTTGGTGTCGCCGGGGAAGCGCGACGGAACCGGCGGCGGAGGCGGAGGCGGCGGCGGCTCCACGTCCGGAGTCCGGGCGGGGCGGTTCCATTGACCGGCGACGAGGTTGCGGCGCAGGATCGGCGGCACTGCCTTACGCCCTGTTCGAGTTGCGGTCGCCGTAGATGCCTGCGGCCATGTTCCGCTCATAAGCGCCGGTCACCGCAGGCGGCACCGCCTTGGGAGGTGCAGGGTCCGGGCCATCGAAGTCGAACACGATGTCGATCCGGTTCGAGGGGCGCGCCGGCCACGTACCGTCCGCGTTCTTCGGCACGACGAACACCGACCCGGCGGGCACGTTGGTGTAGTCGACGTTGACGGTCGCCTCGGGTGCCGTGACGTGCTCGTGGACCATCGTGGCCCAGTCGCGCCAGTCCTCGTCGCCGTTGTCGGGAAGGGGAACAGGAGTCGTCACAGGAGGGCCTCCAAGGCGAGGTCGACAAGCATGTGGATACCGATGGCGGCGACGGCGACGACGACGAGCCCGACAGCGGTGATCAGCCCCACCAGCGGCGCGTCACGCCACCACCCGCCGCGGCGGGCAGGGTTGACCAGGGCACCCCAGCGGACGCCGGTCCACAGCGCCCAGCGGGTGACGAGCCCAGCGCCGCCCTCGCGGGCCATGCGCCGGAACAGGCCGTCGGCGTCGCGGGAGGAGATGCCGCGGTTGCCTTTGGCGAGCTGGACGCAGTGCCAGTCGTGGACGAGTGCACTGCGCTCGTAGACGCCCGTAGGTGGCAGGAGCGCCCAGAAGATCCGCGGCACCGACGTGAGGTCGGTGTCGAAGTCCGACGGGATCGTGATGATGTCCTTCGACCCGACGTACACCGTCGGGCCCACCGTCCGGTACCGGCCGCCGCCGATGTAGGTCAGGATCGGGCCGGTAGCGAACGGCACCGGTCAGACGAGCGGGTCGTTCGTCGCGCGCTGATTCGGCACTTGGTAGACGCCGAGCGCGGTGGCGATGCCGAGGGCGATGTTCACCCAGATCTCGACGTTCTCCTCGAGAACGCCGGTCGAGACGACCATCGCAGCAGCGCCCACCGCGGCGACGAGGAACTTCTTCGCACGGGCGACGAACGAGGGCTTGGCAGGGCTGGTCATGATCACTCCTGTAGTGATGAGGCGCCGGGTCCGCAGCGGTATTGCTGACGGATCTCGTCGAGACGACCGCCCGCGGCCAGGACGTCGAGGACGTCACACACGGCGTCGGTCACGTTCTGCTGGATGCGGTCGGCCTGCTGGTCGCGGAACTCGGCGAGGTTCACCACGGCCAGCGTCAACGCCACCACGGCGGCGGTGAGGACCACCACGGCGATCGACAGCAACAACAGCGGCCACCGCGGCTGCTTGTGGGTGTGCTCGACGACCGTCCGCGGCTGCCTGCGCCGCTCCACCACGATCGGCTTCTCGTAGTGCCCTTCGCGGCCGGTCACGACGTCGGCGGCGTTCGGCGCTGGTAGGGGTGGGGGAGCTCCACGCCGACGGCCCGCGCGATGATCTCCAGATAGATCTCGTGGCGCTCGAGGCGCCGGTCCATGACGTCGCTGGTCTTGTCGCAGTCGTCGGCGCGTTCCTGCAGTTGTCGCACGATGTAACGCACCTCAGCCCCGGGATCGGGCGGCGAGGGGGTCGGCGTCTGCTCCGGTGGCTGGGAGACGGTCGCCTTCGCCGACTTGTTGATCAGAGCGGTGATGACGCCCCCCGCGACCGTCACCACCACGCCGGCGAAGATGAAAACGATGTTCAGAAGGGCATAGGACTGTTCGGGTGCCTCCGCTGCCGCGGCTACCCACACGGCATCACCCTTCGTCGGGGGGACGCAGCGCCTCGTGCGTGGCGAGCCACATGCCCGCGACAACGAACACCGACAGCAGGGTCGGCCACACGACCAGGCCGATCGCCGACCCCCGGCCCTGGATGACGCCGATGGCGAAGGTCCCGGTCCAGGCGAACCCGGTCGGGACGACGGTGCCCCAGGTGCAGATCATCCGGGGCAGCGTGGCCTTGGCGACCAGCGCAGCCGCCGAGACGCCCGCGATCAGGTAGACGACGGCCCACGGGTGGCGGCCCATCAGCGTGAACACCGGCAGCCAGCCCTCGGTGACGACCAGATCCTCCGGCATGAACGCCAGCACCGCCGCCATCAGCAGGTGGAACGCCGAGCAGATCGTGAGGATGATCCGCGCCGCGTGGTCTCGCAGCCAGCGCACCGGATGCGGTGACCGCTGCTGGTTCATCAGCACGGGGAACGCTTGCCGCACACCGCGCACGTGGACATGAGCGGCCCGGAGTCCTGCGGGGCGCACGGCCCCCACTGGTGGTGGTGGAGGCGGCGCAGCAGGCGCGACGGCAGCCTGAGCAGCCGCCACATCAGGCGGCCGGCGGTGGCTCAGGCGCCTCGGGCTCGGACTCCTCGGACTCCACGAGCCGCTCGAGCAGGCGCCGGATCTGCAGGATGCTGGCGTCCATGTAGCCGACCTGCTCGACCACCGACGCCTTCTGCACCGTGTCGGTCGGCAGCACGCCGCCGCGCTTGCGGTCCTCGAGCAGCGCCGTGGCGAGCTCGTCGACCTTGCCCGACAGCGCGGTCACGGCGCGCTCGATCTCGTCGATGCGTCCAACCTGCTTGTAGACGCCTTCCCACTGGTTCTGCGGCACAGCGGCCATGTCGTCCTCCGGGACGGGTGCGGGCTTCGGGTTCACGTCGGCGGGGCTGCCGGCGAGTTGCTTGGCGCGGGCGATGATCTGCGGGATCTGGGCGATGCGGCGCGAACCGGGGCAGACCTTCCCGACGGCGTTCGACCATCGCTCGCCGCCGGACACCATGTAGCCGGGCACGCCCTGCCGGTGGTAGCCGTTGCCGCGGCGGCCGGGCTTGGAGTCGGGGATCAGGGCGAGCGGGATGCCGTGGGTCTTGTGGACCCAGGCGGCGATCTTCGCGTTGGCCTCGACCTGCGCGGCGGTCCACGCGGGCACGGCGCCGCCGTCGTTGAGGTTCCACCTCGGGAAGCCGGTCCCGACGTCGGCCGTCTCCACCGAGATGATGTGGTGGTTGCCGTTGAGGTTCGCCGCGGCCCGCAGGTCGGTGTCGACCCACTGGTAGATCGTCCCGTCGTGGCCGACGCCGAAGTGCGACGACGGGCCGCCGGGGGCGTTGCTGCGGAAGTACGAGTCGGTTCCGTTGAGCGACCCGACCATCGTGTGCCAGCACAGAATGTCGTGGGCGGCCATGCGGCTGCCGCGGTGGGCGATGGGTCGCCAGACGGCGCCGGGCATCCGGGCCATGAGAACTCCTCGGGTCAGCCCGTCACGTACATGGCGGACATGCGGACAGAGCGAACGGTCAGCGAGCCGCCGGAGCTCTGATAGCCCTCCAACTGGACGCGCTCACCGGCGGCGAGGCTGGTGATGTGCGAGCCGGTGATCACCGTCGAGTGCGGGTTGGGGCTCGCCGGCACCACGAGCAGCTCATAGGGCTGGCCGGCGCCCTCGCCGATGCCCTGCCCGTCGAGGGGCATGAGCCGGATACCGCGGGCGCCGGTCCCGTTCGGCTCGAAGTAGATCGTTGCGACGAGGTGGTACCAGCCGGCCCACGGCGCAACCCAGGTGGCGCCCGTTGAGCGCATCCCGTAGGTGTCGATCTCGCCCCAGTTCGTGTTCGACACGAACGGCACCCACGAGCCGGAAGTTGTCAGCTCGGTGTCGACGTTGCGCTGCGCGCGCATCGCCCGGCCGCGCACGTCGGCGACGGCGGCGTCCACGTAGCTCTTGGGTGTCGGATCACCGGCGGCGGTCGGGGTGGGGGTGACCAGGAGACCGGTTCCGTCGGGCCTGATCCACTTCCGCTCATCGACGATGCCGGTGATCGCGGTGCCCGAGTTGGGTGGCGTCAGGAAGGAGAACAGCGCCTCCTCCCAGACGCCCGTCTCCGACTGGGTCAGCGACGGCGCGACCGGGCTGGCGGCTGCGGTGCCCGCCTTGACGGCGGTGGTGACGGTGCCCGCGGCGAGGTCGCGGCGCAGCACCAGCCGGTCGCGGCGGGACCACGTCGCGTGGGTGTTCGCCGCGACAGTGTGGGTCGGCGGTGTGCCGGTGCGGGTCAGACCGAAGCCGCGCACCCACGCGCGCCCCGCACCCGCAGACACCGACAAGCCCCCGCTGGCGAACGCCCAGTCGCCCGTGGTGGGCGACGCGGCTGCGGTGCCGATGGGCCCGGACGGCGCCCAGATGGGGGCGTAGCGGGACCATTCACCGTCGGACCAGGTGTTTCCGGAGGTCGAGAATGGGCCGTAGACGTCAGGCATGTAGGCCCCTCACTTGTCGGTGGGTCGTGCGAAACTGGCTCGTGCGATTCCGCCGGATCAATGCAGCCCTGGCCTTGCTCGGCGGTTACTTCTGGACCGCTTGCCCGCTCTGCGGTCAGGGGTTCGGTGGGCATGAGTGGCGGGATATCGACGGCGGGTCATCGGTCATCCCGCACTCAGACGGTGAGCCCGGCCACGGAACCGCGATCTGCCCGGACTGCACACGCGCCGGCCGTGGCTACCAGCCGTCGGACCTACTTGTTGGACTCGAGCGCGGACAGGCGTAGACCGACGGCGCGCAACTGCCGCTGAGTCGGCGACGACGGCAGCGCGGTCGCATCAGCCGTCCCCACAGCGGGCGTGATCTTCTCCGAACCGTCCGCGCCCACCTCGAACGCGATCTCCCGGACCACCTCGGCCACCTCCGCGATCGACGGCTCGTCGGGGAAGCCGATGAACACCCGAATCCGGTCGCCCAACCCCCAGTCGGCCCCATAGGACGCGGCCTGCGAATCGGACAGCGACAAGGTCAACTCGATCGTGCCCGCACCCTCAGTGACGGCGTCCTGCGCCGCCTGCACGAGCTCAGCGGCGTCCGCGGTGTCCCGGCGGTCCACGTACGCCCACGACTGCATCCGCCACTCAAGGGCAAGCGGGTCGGTCGTCCTGGCCGCGCGGCGCATCCGGGCCTTGAGGTCGCCCTGCCCGGCGGCGACCGCATGGGTCACCGTCGGCGCCGCGAGCCGGTAGGAGAACCCGCGCAGGTTGCGCAGGCCCACGGAGAACTTGAGCGCCTCGGACATGTCGCGCGGCTCGTACACCGACGCGACCAGCGCACCCTCCGAGCCGGTGACGCGCACCCCGAGGTTCGCGCCCGACGCCACCGACATCTGCCCCAGCGCTCCGAGCAGATTCCCACCTGAGGCGAACAGCCCCGTCCACGACCTGCTGACGCCGACGTTGGGATCCGGCGCCAGGGTGAGGCCGGTGACGCGGCGCCCCGCGTGGCACGTTGGGCCCGCCTGGTCGGAGATCAGCCGGCGCATCGCCCCCGACGCGGCGCCTGTGTACTTCCAGTAGTCGTTGACGGTCTGGTCGTCCTCGGCCCGCAGCGGGTCGGGGAACACCAGCCGCTCCGCAAGCACCTGCTCGTCGGACTTGGCCTCGACCTGGATCGTCGCCCGGCCGCCGGACTCGTCCAGCGCGACCTCGACCGCGCGCACCGGGCCGGAGAACTCCACCCGACCGTCGCGGTACAGGATGAGCCCGGCGCCCGGCTGCAGCGCGTCCCACCGCTCACGGGTGTAGGAGGTGGTGAGCACCGCCGAGCCGACGCCGACGTGCCGCACCACCAGCTGCGCACCGATGATCGGCAGCGCCACCGTCGGCTTGTACGTCGAGTTACGGGCGTACGCGGTCCACGTGTGCTGCGCGGTGAAGTCGTCGACCCGCTCCACCACGACCGGCGGCGGCGGTGGCTCCGGCTCGGCGCCGCCACCCAGACCGAAGGGGCCGGTGCCGAACGGGATCGTGCCGAAGCCGGGAGTGGTCACGTCGCCCCCGTCTCGTGTATATACTCAAAGCGTGGTTGACCGGCTGCGATCGTTCCGAGTCAGCGACGGCGTCTGGCTGGCGGCGGTAGAGATCGCCAAGCGGCGCGACGACTCGCTATCCGAGGTACTGCGCGACGCGCTGCGCCGCTACATCAGGAGGCACCAGTGAGCGACGACTTCACCGCGAAGGGTCTGGAAATGCTTCGATCGGCCGGGTTCCCAGTCGCAGGCATCCACGACGCCCCAACACCCGACACTGACCCCCGACAGGCGCTCGTCGACTTCCTGCTCGCGCGGATCGCTGAGGATGAGGGGGCCAATCGGCGTGGCCCCGAGCCAGAGTCATGGTGCGACCGGGGAGGGGGCTTGCACCTGTCGCATGCCAGAGTCGCAGCCGAGTGCGAGGCGAAGCGGCGGATCGTTGAGCCGTGGAGTTCCGATCCGCACAGCGAGAACAACTGGCGATTCGGCATCCACGCCGCCGCGCATGAGGTCGTGCTGCGCTTCCTTGCGCTCCCCTGGGCGGATCACCCGGACTACCGCAGCGAGTGGCGACCCTGATGCCGGAGGCTCTCGCTGTCGTTGCCGTCGCGCTGGTCGTTGCTGGCATGGGCCTGATGCTCAATGGCGATGAAGATGCGTGGTGGACAGGGGTGGGTCTCGCTATCGCCGCGATAGTGCTGGCCCTGCTCCTGGGCTGACTAAGCCCCCGCGTACCTCGGCCTGTAAAGGCCCTCGATCAGCGTTGCCGCCGTCGCACCCGTCAACGTCACCGACAGGCTGTTCACACCCTCCACCAGCGGCCACAGATCCGGATAGCCCACGACGTTCGGCATCGCGTTCGTGCCCGACCCCAGCCGCACCGACTCACGGTTCGGCCGGGTGTCGATCACCAGCGACTCACCCGCAGCCAGGATCACGTTCACCGTCAGCGACCGCCCGGTGCTCAGATTCGCCAACGTCAGCGCCGACCCCGGGCCCGTCACCGTCCACACCGGATACGCCGGCGCATCCATCTCCGACAGATCCAGGGCAAACTGCCCCTGCACCGTCGACGCCGACAGCGTCACCGGCGGGATCGGGAAGAACGGCACCGGAGCACCCAGGCCGAACCGCACCGTGCGCTCGTTGCCCAGCCACCACGGATCCGGGGCGTAGAACTGCGCGACGAACTTCCAGTGCAGGCCGACGCCGTTGACCGCACGCGACCGGTCGCCCTCGAGCCCGCCGGCGTAGTAGCAGCCGATCGACCGGGACTCGCCGACCTCGTTGAGGACCGACAGCGTGCCCATGCCGGCCTTCGGGCGCATGTCCCGCACCAGCGCGCGGGCCTTGTCGCGGAACTCGGCCTTCGTCTCACCTCTGATCATCAGGCCGAGGGTGAGAGTGCGAGCCTCCGCGCGGATCGCCTGCACCGTCACCCCGTCGGTGCTGGCGTACTGGTCGGTGACCATGTCGTACGTCGGCGACGCAAGGCCGGTGGTGCCATCGCCCAGGTGGAAATACCCGGCGGTCATGTCGGTGAGGTTGGTGAGCTTCCCGTCCGCGGAGGTCCAGAGGATCTGGTCAGCCACGGAGGAACTCCATCGTCCGGTTGCTTCGCTCGACGGTGCGGGCGATCTGCGCCGCCGACGTCACGCCGTAGAAGTTGTTGACGTACGTGGCGCCGCCGCGGGTCAGGGCGGCCTCCTGCTCGGCGGTGCGGACCGTCTCGTGCCTGCCCGTGCCGTTCTTGACCAGCGAGATGCCGGGTGGGAGCAGGCCGCCCTTGTCATAGACCGACACGTGGACGTGGTCGCGGTGCTGCAGGGTGTCCCCACCGCCGCCGCCAGGGTGGCCGTAGGGCTGCCAGCCGCGACCGGAGTTGATCCGGTCCCGCCAGATCACGTACTTGGTGCCGAACGCCCCGGGGTTGTTGACGAACCAGTTGGCGACCGCGTTGCCGCGGGCGATCGACGCCGCCGAGCGGTAGTTGGGGATCATCACGTCGATGGCCTTGCCGAGCGCGTGATCCGACAGCGTGTTGGTGCCCGCGATGTTGCGGTAGGAGTAGCCGCCGATGTTGGTCAGGCCGAACGTCCGCATCACGAACGCACGGGCCGCAGCAGCCACCGGACCCAACCCGCCAACGCCGTTCGGGGAACCGCCCGACGCGCCGAACGACCCGCCACCAGTCAGGACGGAGCTACTCGACTTGTCGAACAGCTCCTTGGCCTTCTTGACCGCCCGCGCCCAGATGTTCTTCGCCAGACCGGGCACGATCTCGCCGAGCATCCCCGCAGGCCCGGCGCCGATGCGGACCGTCTCCGGCATCGCCTGCTGGGCCAGTCCGGCGCCGGGCAGCAGGCCGGCGAGGAAGCCGCCGGTCCCCTCGCCGCGCATCCACCCGGGAATCTCGAGCACGCCACCGTCGGCGAAGCCCTGCCGGATGTTGGGCAGCGGCACCTCAGCGGCGAGCGCTCGACGAAGACCGGCCTCGCCCTCGGTGCGGGCGATCTTGTTGAGGGTGTCGATGTTCGCCCGGCCCAGCGCACGGGTGAACTCCGGGCGCATCACGGCCTCGCCGCCGGACAAGTCGAGGATGCCGGCGGTCGGGGAGACGAAGCGGTGCACGTCGCGGCCCGGCGTGTAGCCCGGGATGACGCCACCGGAAGCCAGGCGAACCGCGGCGACATCGTCGCCGTCCCACAGATTGTTCACCTTGTTCCACAGCCTGCGGATGCCGTTGTTCCACACCACATCGACGACCGCCTGCAGCGGGCGCCGGAGCGTGTCGGACAGGCCGCTCCACAGGGACCGGATGCCGCTGACCGCCGACGAGAACGAGCGGCGCACCGTCTCACCGATGTCACGGAAAGCGTTGAACACGGGCCGGATGACGCCCGACCAGACGGCGCTGATCCCCGACGACAGGCTCCGCCACGCCGAGCCGATCGCGGCGAACACCGGCCGCAGGACACCGTTCCACAGCGCGGAGATCCCAGCCTGCAGAGCGGCCCACGCAGGCTTGATGAGGTTGTCCCACGCCCAGCGGACCGCCACACCGAGCGCGCGCCAGGCGACCATGATCGCGTTGAAGGCGGGGCGCAGGACGTTCTCCCACATCCACTTGCCGGCCGCGGCGACCGCGCGGAACGCCGTGTCGACGATCCTGCGGAACGTGTCGGACCGCTGGTAGGCGATGACCAAGATGGCGATGAGTCCGCCGATCGCCGCCACGACCAGTCCGATCGGGTTCGCCAGCAGGACCGCGTTGAACGCCGCGACCGCGGCGATGACGGTCTTGATGAACATGAACGCCCGGAACGCTGCGAGCATCGCTCCGAGCGCGGCCACGACGGGCACGATCACGTCCCGGTTGCGGCCGATCCAACGAGCGAAGTCGGCCACAGCGGGCAAGACGCTGCCGGTGATGAACTCGCCGACCCGCTGCAAGGTCGGCAGGATGTTCTGACGGAACGACGCCGCCCACCCGGCGACCGCAGGAACCGCGCGGTCCGTGATCCACGAAGCCAACCGGCCGATGACCGGCAGCAGGTAGCCGCCGAGCTGCTCGCCCAGGTTCCCTGCGATCACCCGGAGCCGCTGCATCGGGTCCGCGGCAGCCGCAGCCGCGCCGCCGAACTGGGTCTGCAACTCGCCGAGGATGATCTTTTGCGCGCCGAGGGTGTTACCCGACTCGACGAGCGTCCGGATCTGCTCCTTCTGCTGCTTGGTGAACTGCACGCCGGCGCGACCGAGCGCGGTGACGCCCTTGATCGGGTCGTTCAGCGCCTTACCGAGCTGCATCGCCGCGTTGCGGGGCTCGGTGCCCATCGCCACGGCCATGTCGGTCGCCGCGGCGGCGGCCTGGTTGAAGATGTCGTTGCCCTTGCCGACCTCGTTGCGGACGTTGGTGAACGTCAGCAGCAGGTTCGCGCCGGACTGGATCGCCTCGTCATCGACAGCGGTCTTGTTGCTGATCGCGGTAGCCAGGTCCCCGACCTGCTTCGCGGTGATGTTCGCGGCCCCGCCGGTGGACTTGATCGCCGCGGACGTGAGCCGGCTGATGCGCTGCGACTCGGCGGCGTCGGAGATGAACCCGGCGAACATGGTGCCCAGGCCGGCGGCGGCGAGCGCGCCGGCGGCGAGCTTCATGCCCGAGGAGATCGACGACCCGAAGCCGTGGCCCTGCTTGCCGGCCTTCTCGGCGGCATCCCCGACTTGCCGGAATGTGGGCGACGCCTTGTCCCGGGCCAGCAGGTCGAACACCAGGGACAGCGACGCCACGGTCAGAGTCCCTTCAACAGTCGTCCCGCGTAGTCGGCGAGGACGTCGGTGATGTCGTCGGCGACCTGCGGGGCCCGGTCGCGGATCGTCTCGTCGAAGTAGCCCCTGGCCTCCGGGACGTCCTGCACGACGAAGTTCTTGCCGCCGTTCTTCGGCTTCCCCCGGCGGCCGAACACCGGGTGCGGCACGCGGCCCTGCGTGGACATGCGCGGGTCGGACTTCTTGTCCTGGATCCGCACACCGGCGGTCTGGATCCCGGTGCGCGTGACCACCGACGGCGTGCGCTTGGCGACGTGCTTGGCAAGTCCGCCGCGTTGCGGCAGGTCACGCGCGGCTGCAGCCTTGACAGCCTTCGGCAACGGCTTCGCGGCCTGCTTGACCGCCTTCTGCATCTCGTTCCGCAGCGAGCCCTTGCCGGTGCCGCCGACCTCCTTGAGCCGCTTCGACAGCTCGTAGAACGCCCGCGCGCCCTGGTCGGACGACGTGGACGAGCCGGAGATCCGGCCGGTGACCGACTGGACGCCGCGGCGACCGGAGCCGCCGATAGGACTAGTCACCGTTGGCGCCGCCAGCGGTCGAGCGCGTCCGCAATCGTCACCGCATCAACGACTGCATCGAAGGACTGCGCGTGGCTACAAGGCGGCGCAATGGGACGGCGGTAGACCACGCGCCGGATTCCCTCGACGGCCGTGCGCATAGCGGCGCCACCGCTCGCTGACGGCGACGCCTTGTCCCTCGCTAGGAGGTCGAAGATGAGCGCCAAGCTGTTCATCACGCAACTCCTAGGGCTCGGCGCAACCGCATCTGCTCGTCGTCCACGTCCGCGGGCTGCGGAGCCGCGACCAGCGCCTCGTCGAACTGCGCCACCGACTCCGCCAGCGTCGGCAGGTCACCGCCCTCGCCCGACATCACGAACTGCAACGCCGCGATCTGCCGGTCGGCGAGCACCTGCCGTTCGAGCTGCTCGACGAGCAGCACGTACGCCAGATCGCACACGTCCCGCAGGCTCAGGAAGCCGAAGCCCGCATCCGCTGCACGATGAACTCGGCCTTGTCCGCCCGGCCCGCCAACTCGAGCTCCCGAACCAACTGCAGCTCCGGCTGCACCGATGAGACCGGCTCGGACTCGGACTTCGGCTCGATGACCGTCAGCCCAGCCGAAGAGTCGGAGGGCCGCCCAGTAGGGCGCTCGGAGATCACCGCGATCGCCGCCTGCACCGCGGCCATCAGGTCGTCACCGTCGGCGCGGGACTTCGTCGCGGCGCGCTGGAACCGCGACCAGTCCTGCTCGGCGATGCACTGCTCAAGCAGGTCGTACATCGCGGCGAGGCCCGCCATGTCCTCGGAGTCGACGCCGGAGTCCGCGAGGTGCGCGAACCGCATCAGCGGCATCAGACCGATCTTGTCCGCGACCGCGAACGACTCGCCGGCGAACTCGATGCTGCGGTCAGACACGCGACGTCCCAGCGCCCCACATCTTCCACGGCTTCGCGCCGCTCGTGGGGACCTCCATGTTGAACGTGCACGGGATCGCCGAGATCGACGGGGCCTTCTGGAAGGCCGTCGAAATCTCGCCGCCCTGCAACGTCTGGCGCAGCAGGATCCGCACCGTGTCGTCGGTCGACTGCCACAGGACCATCGACCGAACCTCGGTTCCCGGGTCCGGCGGCTCGAGCGTCGTCACCTCCGTGCCAGCGGTGCCGGTCGGCGTCAGCGCCGCGACACCACCGTTGAGGGCGCGGCGGTAGTTCGACAGCGTCCACGACGCCAGATTGAAGGCGATGTTGCCCGACCGCCCGGTGGTGGCGTACTGGATCGGGTCGAAGAACTCGGCGACGGTGATCGCCTCAACCTCAGACGAGTACGTGAACGTCGACCCCTCGGTGGTGGCTCCGAGCGGGATCCATGCGACCGGGATCGCGTCGGTCAGCTTGCTGCCGGCGACCGTGGCGGTCGGCTCGGCGGTGCCGATCGGGGCAACCCACAGGTAGCCCGGGTCGGTCAGGATGTTCGGCCGTGCAACGGCGGGAGGCATCGGTCAGCCCTTCTCTTCGATGCCGGCGGCCTGCCGACCGGCCTTGGTGGTGGTCTTGGCGACGGCGTCCTGCGGCACGACACCGCGGTCGACGTGACCGACGGGGACGGGGTCGCCCTCGCTGAACGCGTTGACGCCCTCGATCTGAATGGGGCGCAGGGCAACGTAGGTGCCGTACTCGCGGGCCCGCTCTGCTTCGCGGTCCTCCACGGTCTGCGGGGGCAGGGGGGTGGTCATGCGGATTCCTTCCGAGAGGGTCAGGGCCTGGCGAGGTACGTGAGGGTCACCGTCAGACGCTGAGCGGCGCCGGCGGTGTTCTGAACGGGCTGCACATCGACAGCGAGGGACGCGGTCGACGACGGGGACATGACGCCGAGGGTGTGATCGCCGACCACCCAGTCCTGCCAGGCGTCGAACAGGGCGAACGCCTGCGCGCGGACGACGGAGATGTTGACGTCGCCGGTAGTGCACACCACCTCGGAGCGGATGGTTCCGGCTTCCTCCCACGGCCAGGCTTCGGGCGTGGACTGCTCGAGGCTGCCGCCGAAGTCCTCGCCGAGCACGAAACCCACTGTGACGTAACCCGCCGGGGCTTCCTGTGTCACTGGCGGGCCGTCGAATACCCGCACGTCGGACCAACCGGGCAGAGTCGGCAAGTGGGACACCAGCCGCGCGACGACCGTCGGCCAGGCGCTGCTCATGTCACCGAAGGCCGCAGATAGGGCTCCAGCAGAGACTGGACCCGGTAGGGCAACAGAAAGCCCGATCCCGCGGACCGCAGCTCGTCATCGCCGGTGCCGGTCAGCGCTGCCGGCGCTGACCCGCGCTGCGACTCCCACAGGTGCTTGGTCAGTTCCAGCACCGCGGCCTCGAGGTCGGCGGGCAGAGGCGCGGCGCGACCCGACTGGTATGTAACCCGCACGCTGCGCGGCAGGCCCGCATACCCGTAGCCGAACTCCGAATACAGCAGCCCCGCCTCAGAGTCCAAGTCGAAGCCGGCCACCGTAGTCACTGCATCCGCGACTACCGACGTCACCGCGATCACCGGTGGGCGGCGCAGCACGATCGGATTCCGGCCGCCGTGATGCACCTCGGTGACCGTTACCGGGCTCAGCGGACCAACGCGTGCGGCGATCGCCGCTTCAGCCCGGTCTAGCGTGAGGACGAGCTCATTGTCGCTGCCCGTGCTCGTGATGTTCAGGAAATCCTTCACGTCCTGCAGGGGGACGACGGCCACCGGTGCATCCCCTCATCAAGTCGGCCGCCGGGCACCCGTAGTGGGCGCCCGGCGGACCGGTCTACTTGCTGTCGGACGGGCGGGCGGCCTTGTTCGGGGCCGACCGCTGCGCCTTGTTGTCCGTGTCGTCGCCGGACTGCGCCTTCTCCGACTTCCGCTCACGGACCTGCTCGACGTAGCCGGCGTTCACCCAGGGCTGGGCGTCACCGTCGGACACGTCGAACTCGTCGCCCTCCAGGTACTGCTTGTCTTCGTGCACCACCTGGTACGGGCCAACCACTCGAACCTTCATGTTCCTCAGCCCTCCGAGATGATCTCGGCCGCGCGGAGCGCCGCGAGAATGGCGTTGACCTTGGCGATGACGTCGGCGAGGGTGGCCCCGCCTGCCAGGTCGGCGATGACGGCGCTCACCGTGTACTGGTTGTCGACCGGGTCGATTGGCATGGCCGGCTCCCGATCAGGCGTTGAGCGCGGTGACGGTGTGGAAGGCCGCCGGCCGGTACACCGCGAGCGCGAGACGCTCCTCAGCCCTGATCGCTGTCAGGTTGCGCTGGAAGAAGTCGGAGTGGCTGTTCGACGCCTCGACCGTGAGGCCGTTGCGCCGGAACACCTGCGCCTGCGTGGCGAACGCGCCCACCAGGGCCGTGTTCACCGGGATCGACGCGGTGACCGCAACCCGCAGACCCCACAGGTTGTCACCGAACATGCCCGCGAACGGGCCGCCGCCGTAGTACTGGCCGTTGGCGTCCTTTTGGGTGCGGACCGCCGCCCAGTTGGTCGGGTGCATGACGATGCCGTCCGGCTCAACCAGTGCGTTGACTCGGATGTTCGTCATCGCCGTGTAGATGGCGTCGATCGGCGAAGCGCCGGCACCCTTCGCGACGGTCTGCACGCCGGTGCGGTTCAGCAGGCCCCGAAGCTGCGGCGCAGTGCCGGTGCCGGAGAGGAGCTGGCGCTCCTCCTCGTGCTGCACGAACAGCCGCAGACGACCGTCGAGGTAGGACCGGAGCTGCGCGACGTCCTCGAGCATTTCGTCGGTGATCGGCAGGAACGTGGCGATCTTGCGGACCGGCTCGTCGACGTTGGCGAACGTGATGGTCGACTCGGGCTTGAGGTCACCCTCGAGCACGCCCGCGGCGGCGTTGGTGTTCGTCGCTTCCTGCACGTACCGCACCACGCTGGAGTCGGTGGTGCCCGTGGCGAGCAGGTCAGCGATGGTGAGCTGCCGCATCAGCAGCGGCTCGATACCGCCGCGCACGTCGGGGTTCACGATCGGCGACGCCGTCGAGGTGACCGTGGCCTTCGCGTCGAAGAAGTTCGGCATCTCGACCGGGCCCGACGTCCAGTTGCCCGTCAGGCCACCGGACTTGAACGCGCCCTGAAGGTTCTGGAACGCCGACGACTTGACGAACATGTCACCGAACGAGGTGGCGTCCTTCACGCCGGCGGGCTCGGCGACCTGGTTCGTCGGCCGCTTCATGCCCTCGATCGCCTCGGCGATCCGCTCGTTGTCCTCCATCTCCTGAACCCGGGCCTTGAACTGGTTGACCTCGGTGATCAGGGTCTCGACCTGCTGCTTCTCGTCAGAGGTGAGGGACCGGGCGGCCTTCTGCGCCGTCTCCGTGATGGAGGACGCGGCGGCGAGCTTGCGGTCGATCTCAGCCTTGAGGAAGTCCTTGGCGGACTGCATGGCTTACTGCTCCTTTGCCTGTTGGATGCGTTGAATGAGGCTGAGAAGTTCCAGGTCGCTCGACTTACTGGCCTCGACCGCCGGAACGGCGGCCTTGCCTGCCTCGTCTTCGTCGGACTTCTCTGACTCCTGCCCGTCGGCCACTGAGCCGAGGGAGGAGAGAACTTGGGAGATGGACTCCATCGCCGCGCGAAGCTTCGCCTCGTTCGCTTTCGACAGCGTGCGGCCGGCCTTCGTGCCGTCCGGGGTGTCGGTCTTGTCGTGGGCGGCAGTGACTGCCTCCAGCGCCGACTTGACCGCCAGAACCTCCGTGTCGGGGTTCATCCCCTTGAGCGTCGGCCCAACCTCGATGACGTCGAGCTCCAGCAGGTCGTTCACGCCGTCCTTCGCCGTGCGGTTCTTGGCGACGGTGTAGGCGAACGAGTGCTCTTTGAGCGACCCGCGCTTCATCAACCGGTACACCTGCGCCGCGGCTGGGTTGTCGTCCACGTCCAGCGTGTACGTGGCCTTGAGGCCCTGCTCGGTTTCCTCCAGGGAATCCACTGCGCCGATGTGGGACCACAGGTCGCCCCACTCGTGGTTGAAGATCACCGGCACGGGGGTCCCAGTGGACTTCCACCTGTCGATCGACTTGGCGAAAGCGCCCTTGATGACCCGGTCTCCACCGAGGTCGACGTTCCCGAACACGGAGACGATCGCCTCGACCTTGCCCTTCTCGCCCTCCCCGTCCAAGGTCTTTAGCGCGACCGGATAGGTCTTGCGGAGGATGCCGCTCATCGGTCGTCGTCTCCTAATGGATCGGTCTGGCGCACCGCTTCGGCGCGCGCGTAGTTCGTCAGCGTCGAGGCCAGCGACCAGCCCAGGTCATCAGCGCGGGACGTCTTGGCCGCGCCGAACACGGCCCGCACCTGCTCCACGTCCTCCGCCGTGTCCACCGCACTGAACGTGGCCTCATTGATTGCCTTCGCGGTGTCGTCGACCAGGTCGTTCAGCCAACTCAGCGCCTGCGAGGGCGCGCACTTGCCGGCCGTCAGGATCCGAAGCGTCGTGCTGCCCAGGGCGAACAGGTCGCCGCGCAACTCGCTGTCCCACTTCTCGCGGGACTTCGCGGCCGTCTGACCCCACGACGCCACCGCCGACCGCTCCTGGCGGTCGAAGTAACCACGCAGGAACTCACCGAACTCGCGCGCCGCCTCTGCACGCGCGACCTCGTCCACCGACGCAGGCGACTTCACCTGCGGCGACGGCGCGCTCGCCGTACCCGGGTCCTCCGTCGGCACCGTCACGGCAGGCTGGCCGCCGTACAGGACGTTCAACGGCTGCACCGGAACATCCGCCCAGTCCTCGTTGATCCTCGGCAGATTCAGCCGCGCCCGGCCCTCGTTGATCGTCAAGTGCGGCACGCCGATCGCCGTCGTCAGCGCCTTCTGCTGCTCCTCAAACGAGCCCTTCAGCTTTTCCGCGAGGTTGAACTCGACGTACACCGTTCCGCGGCGGTTCAGCGGCTCCACATCGGGGAGCAGCTGCAACTCGATCTCGTCCTGCAGCATCCGCAGCCACGGCCCGAGCACGTCCTGATACGCCTGCCGGTGACGAGACTCCGACGACGCCGCCGTGTCCCCGCCCATACCGAGCAGCGACGGCGTCATCCCGTACTCGACGCAGACCTCCTCATAAGTGAGGCGCCGGCCCTCGATGTAGGCGGTATCCCGCGGCGAGAAGGACGACGGGTTCCACGTCATCCCCTCCTCGAGGACGCCGATCCGGCCGGCGTTGGAGCCGCCGGTCATCACCGACTCAAGGTCGGCGCGGAACCTGCGGCGCGCATCGTCCGACCACTGCGGCGCCTCCGCCGGCCGCTGGATCCAGCCCGACTGTCGGGCCGAGTTCCGCCACATGTTTTCGCGGTGTGACTGCGCGGCGAACTCCTCCGCAAGCACCCGCCGCAGCGTCTCCAGCGGCGACACACCCAGGTCGTCGTCGTCGGGCGAGAACCCGCGGAACAGCACAAGCTGGTCGCGGCGGTACCGCCGGCCGTTACGGGAGTCGACCCACAGCGAGCGACCGTCAACGGCCTCCAGCGTCAGATAGCGCGGCGGGATGCGGACCACGGCGAGCCGACTAGAGGTAGGCATTTTGAGCCACACCGCGCGGTCGTAGATCGCCAGGTCCTGCACCGTGTCCCGCAAATGCCGGAACCGGGTGGCGTCCGGGTTCGGCTGCCGCAGCACCCGAGCCAGCGGATGGTCGCCGACCTCGAGCCGGTCGGTGTCGCTGACCCGCTCGAACACCTTCGGGTTGAGCTGCCCGACGTTGCGGCCCAGCCAGTCGACGACAGCCCGCACCGCGGGCTGCCGGCGATACATCTGCCCGTAGTCGCCCATCGACGGCCACAGATCAGCGAATGTACGGACCACCTCAGGCGAGAACCCGACACCCTTGGCGTCGGCCGGCTCGTAGGCGGAGACGATGTGCTCGGGATCGGGGAGTCCTGTGGCGCCGAACATGCGGGCGAGAAAGCCCATGCGGCGCCCCTCTCAAGTCTTTGGTGATGGCAGCCGCGCGGGCCGATTACAGGCTGTCGGGGTAGGCGACGCCGTGACCGCGCACCAGATGACGCCACACCCGCTCAACATCCGGGTGCGCCGCGCGGGCAGCGGCTTCCGCCTCCTGCCACGTCGCAAAATCGGCCGACTCTGTGATGAAGCCAGCCGCGTCCATGTCCTCGAGATACCAGCGGAAAGACTGGTCGACCTTTGAGATCCGCAGCGACGGCCTAGACAAGTTCGAGGCCCCTGTCTTCGTAGATGGACCTGCCACCTGTGCGTCGGATATCCCATAGCGCCAGCGCCGCAGCGATCAGCGGTGATATGTCCGTGGAGCCCTTGCGGTCCAGGACTCGGGTGTCGACGGTCGGACGCCAGATCGCGCTCCGCACGGCAATGTCGAGAGCCTTCTCGCCGCCGTGCCGAATACCGTCTGCGTGCATGGCGTCGGCCAGCGCGTTGTGTGCACGCCCCTGCTCCGCCTGCGCCGGCTTCTCGGCATCGTCGAAGCCGGGGATACTTTGCGAGGGGGTATCGATCACCAGCCGACCACCCCACGTTTCCCGCAACTCGGCCACGCGGCCGGGAAGCCAGTCAGTTCCGTCGCGGTAATCCGCCATCTCGACATATGGGAGGCCATCAGCGCGGCGCCAGGCGACCGCGATGGCCGACTTTGCGCGGTCCGGCGCCGTCGCCACCCCAAAAACCACTGCGGTGCCGCGCGCCTGTGCCGGATCTACAAGGGACGGCCAGCGGTTGGTCGGGTCGAAAGCTCGACCCGATGCCGCGTCGGCCCACAACCCGAGGCGCTCGCGGGCGAACTGCTCATCCGGCAGCGCGGCACGCTCCGTGACTATGAACGACTCGGGCACACGGTAGCCCAGCGACGGATTCGCCTGCGCCCACGCGGTGCGGTCGTCCAGGTCCGAACCTGCCGGCGCCGACCACTCGAAGAACGCCAACGATGGATCGCCGCCGACGATACCTCGGGTGCGGATACTCGCCAACTGCTCCGATGCCAGCATCCCCGCCGACGACGTGTACCAAATCTGAGGGTTCGGCCGCGCTGCCAGCGTGGGCAGCACCGCCGCCATCTGCTCGGCGGTCAGGTTGTACGCCTCGTCGATCACCACGAGGTCAGCCGAGAAGCCACGACCCGAACCGCCCGTGCGCGTCACGAACCGCAGCCGGGCGCCGCTGTGCAGCTCGATCGACTCAGCACCCGACGACGTGCGGATCGCCCGAACCTGCTTCGACAGCATCTCCGACGACTCGACGAGATCCCGCACGCGGCGGAAGTGCTCGGCGCTGGTCTTGAACTCGTGGGCGCTGTGCAGGATCAGCGGCGGCGGCGCATCAGGGTCCGGCAGGAACAGCGCGGCGATCTCCAGCGCCTCGAGGACGCTGCCCTTGCCCTGCTGCCGCGGAACGACCAGGCCGACCTCGAACGCTGCCCACTTGCCACCCGGTCGCTCCCGCAGCGCGTCACGAAGCACGAGCTGCTGCCACGGATACAAATGCAGGCCAGCCATCGCAGCCAGGTCGATCGCGTCATCACCCGCCGAGGGCAGCCGCTCTGCCCCGGGGGGCAGGCTATGAACCCGAGGCGACTGAACGCCGCGCGGTCCGTCGGGCGGCGAGGTCATCGATGCCGTCACCCGACTTCACCTCCGGCAGTGCGGCGAGCTCGGCGAGCACCGCCTGATATCGAGCTGCCAGGGGTGCAAGATCGCGGTGGCCGGCGTCATCGATGGCGTCAGCGAGGCGGTCGCGCAGGGCCTCAAGACGCTTGCGCTGGTCAGCTAGCCCGGCGGGCACCTTGGGTGCGCCGACGGGTGCTTGGGTCCTGGCCAGGACGCCACCCCCGTTCGAGCCTCAGTTGGCGTTGACGTTCGTTACCACGGCGAGCGCCGTCACGACGGTTGCAGGCGGCGTGGACCATGCCGCGGTATCCCGTGCGGTCTTCGTTGTGGTCAAGGTGTAGGTCGTCGCCGACCGCCATCACTACGCCGCAGAGGACGCAAGGGCTTCCGTAGGCGAGCGGGAGGAGCTGAGCGCGAAGCCTTTGGTGTTCGATGCCGTACCCACGCGTCGTGGTTGACTCCTTGGCCTTGGCGAATCCCTGCCCCTTGGCCCTCCGCGCAGTAACGAAGCAGGCTTCCGAACAAAACTTCCATCGGCGCGTCCCGGGCGGGACCGGACCCTCGCAGCGGTGGCAGACGCCCTTGGGCTTCGCCCGCGGAGCACGATTCGGCCAGTGATCCCGGATCAACTGATCAGGAGCTAGGCCGCGGGCGGTACGGCGACAGGGATGGCACCGTGCCACGCCGATTGGTAGCGACTGCGGACCGCGGAACAGGAGTTTCCCGCAGGTAGCACACGGACCTTTGGCGACCATCTCGACTCCTCTAGGCAGGGCGGCCAGCCCCGCCGCCTAGAGCGGGGCTGGCCTACCCCCGGGGATCAGCCGGGGGTTGATTACGGGGTGTCACCTGGGCTTCTGGTCCGTGGGTACGCGTGCGGAC